>Ga0315273_10000980_pt1 | contig 31405 bp, 23 predicted proteins | sample YL17G02_0_MG_FD_205753 | JGI IMG/M metagenome (GOLD analysis project Ga0315273, IMG submission 205753) | Sediment microbial communities from Yellowstone Lake, YNP, Wyoming, USA - YL17G02_0 | ecosystem: Environmental > Aquatic > Freshwater > Lake > Sediment | place: USA: Wyoming | collected... | reverse complement strand
GGTGAGTGCCGAGATCGCGGAGCTTGCCGGGAGCTTCGACGAAACGACGCCTGGCGATCCTGCCGACCGCATCATCATTGCCACCGCACTGATTCTGCGCGCAAAGCTGGTCACGGCGGACGAGCGCCTGCGCGAGTCGCCGATCGTGGTGACGGTGTGGTAGCCGGGCACGCAAGCCGGCCGGCGTACCTCGATGGAACGGATCGGCATTTCGGTTCCTCCGGGTTTGGCGTGGGCAACCGGATAGAGTTGTGGACCGCCGCAGTGCAAGAAGATGGCGGTCTTGAAGTTGTCGAAGCCGCGCGAAGCCGCAGGCCGCCTTGTTGATCGTCTGGTTTACGCAATTCCGACCTTCGGCCACGGCGCTGGTGATACGCTGATCGAATGCGTACGCCGGTTCGGGCTGGGTCGACAGGTCCCATTGCCGGCTCGGGTCGACAGGGAGCTTCCCCATGGACACCGACCGTAGCATCACCGACCACTACAGCCGCGGAAACCTTCTCGAGCGGCTCAATGCCGCACTGGCCGATGACGGCGTGGATCCCGCGCATCCGCACTTCGACACGCTGGCGCCGTACGACCAGTTCCATGGTCGCGGCCTGGAGGCGACGCAGGAGATTGCCGCGATGCTCCAGGTGGCCCCGGCGGACCACGTGCTCGACATCGGCAGCGGCATCGGCGGGCCGGCGCGCTACATCGCGCAGCGGTTCGCCTGCCGGGTCACCGGGATCGACCTGACGGCGGAGTTCTGCGAGGTGGCCCGCCATCTGACGCAATTGCTGGGTCTCACGTCGAGGGTCGATTTCGAACTGGGCGACGCGCTCGCAATGCCGTTCGCCGACGCCGCTTTCGACGGTGCCTATTCGATGAACGTTTCGATGAACATTGCCGACAAGACAGCGCTGTACGGCGAGATCCGGCGGGTGCTCAAGCCCGGCGGCTGGTTACTGCTGTCCGAACTCGCGCTGGGGCCGGGCGCGCCGCTGGACTATCCGACGCCCTGGGCCGCCAGCGCGAGCACCAGTTTCCTGTCGACGCCAGCGGAGACGCGGCGCGGGCTCGCGGCGGCAGGGTTCGAAGTCGTGCATTGGCGCGACACCGCCGGCAAGTTCAAGGCGTACTCTGCGCGCAGCCGGGCCATGGTGGAACGCGGCGAGAAGCCGCCGCATCGCGCCGTTCAGCTGATCCATGGCGGAAACGCGCCCCTGGCCATGAAAAATTCGGCGCTGGGCGTGGCGGAGGCGCGCATCATTCCGTTGGAGATCCTCAGCCGCAAGCGCGGCTGACCGGGTTCTCCGACCCCGCAGCTTTCGCTGGTTCTCGTCGGTCTCCGGCACCATCCTGCCGTGGCTCACCTACGTCACCGGCATCAACGGCTACAGGCTGCCGTGGGACCAGACGGCCCAGTTCGTGACCGTCGCCACCGCCGAGCGGCTCGACTGGCTGCCGGTGTTCAAGGGTGTGCCGATCCGCAACTTCATCACCCTCGAGGCGATCAACGACCGGACTTCGACGTCGATCACGCCGTGGACGCTGGGCCGGAGGCGCGCCGACGCCGGCGCGCGATAGGCGTGATGGCTGTCCGCGTGCGCACGGCGCGGGTGGCCGGCGTGCTCGTCGGCAGGATGATGCTTTGACTCACCAGATCCTGACCCAAGACCGCCGAGCGAGTCGTTCGGGCGCGCACGGGGCAAGAGCGACCCCTCGGCGACGCGCGACCACCCCATCTTCCCGTCAGCTCGGTCTCGGCGGGCCCTTCGACCTGTTGAAAGCCGGCGGCTGCAAAAAAACGGGAGGCGGCCCGCGACAACTCCCGCGCGCAGCCTCCCTTCTTGGGCCGACGTCGCTTGCTCTATTTCACGTCGTTACCCTACATCCCCTTGCCTGTAAGTGTGACGGTCTGGGTGCTGCCAACCAGATCGCCACTGTTGTCGGTGATGGTTAGCGTCGCACTGTAGGTCGTCTTTGCTATCGGCTTGAACGTCACCTTGATCGGGCAGCTCGTGCCGCCTACCAGGGTCCCTGGGCATGTGGTGGTCCATACGAAGTTGCTGGGGTTCGCGCCCCCGATCGCGATCCCGCTGATCAGCAGCGGTGCTGTCCCCGCATTGGACAGCGTCACCGTCTGAAGTGCGCTCGTCGTGCCGACCTTCTGGTTGGCAAATGCCAGGGTCGTTGGCGCCACAGCGGCGATCGGTCTTTCCGGCAGGAACACAATCGGGCGCATCATGTCGTTCTCTTCGTGGCCCAGCAGGTGGCAGTGCCACACGTATTCCCATCCGTAGTTGGTCATCACATTCGTGGTCTGGGCCACGCCAGGGAAGCCCGGCGGAGGCGCTACGGGCATGAAATTGCCCAGGGAACCTGTCGGCATCGTCGGGTCGAGCACCCGGTTGCTGTCCGGAAGCGCAAAGGGAAGATTTTTCATCTTGACCGGGCGTATCGCGACGATGATGTCCTCGAACGGGTTCGTCCTGATGGTTTCCTTCCAGCCGAGCTCGTCGTCATAGGGCGGCTTGATGGTATTGGTCCAGTCGACGCGGTTCACGACCTGCACGTTGAACATGTGGAAGTGGATGGCATGCGAGTCGACGCCGATGTGCGAAATGCGCCAGAGGACGGTCTCGCTCCCATTCAGGATCTCCGTCGGCGGATCGATGTAGAAGGCCGCGCCGATAACCGGGCCCGCGCCTACGGGCGGCGCGAGTGGACTCGGGGTCGAGCCGAGCACGGCGTTCATCCGTCCAAATTCCAGGTCGAAGCCCTCGACGAGGTTCTTCCCGTTCATTACCAGGTCTCCCTGGAGCATGGCAGAGGCCGTGGCGCCCGTGCCGCTGCCGCCGCTCAGCGTGACGAGAGGCGCCTTCCTACAGGACCCAGGATTCGTGACTGTGATGGCGCCAACGGTGCCGAGGGTAATGGTTGCCGTGGCAGTTGCGCCCGTGCCGCCGCCACCCGCGATCTTGACGGTAGGCACCGTCGTGTAGCCCGAACCCAGGTTTGTGACGCTGATGACGGTGACGACGCCACCCGAGATCGTTGCCACGGCCGTCGCCGTCTGGTTGCCGGCGACTTTGGGAGCGGATAGTGTCACGGTAGGCGGCGTCGTATAGCCGCTGCCGCCCGTCAGGAGCGTGATGCCGGTGACCCCGTTGAGCGCTGCGGTGGCTACCGGCAGGGTCGTACAGCCGCCGCCGGAAAACTTGACGACAGGAGGTTTGGTAAAGCCGAGACCCGGCAACGTCGTCATGACTCGGGCAACCGGCTGATTTGTGCCGGTCAGATTCAAGGTTTCGTCCACGCTGTTGGCATAGACCCCTGCCGGCACGAGGAGCGGATCCTGGGACAACCTGAAAGCCGCAGGCAAGGCAGCGCTCAAAGCGCCGGTATCGAAGGAGGCGGCAGGACTGCCCAACGGGTCGATCCGGATTTGCATCACCGTGCGCGTGTTGGGGCCGAAGCCGGCCGGCGTCGTGGGCGCGCCCCCAAACAGGGTCTGATCGGGATCGTCGGTGTAGTAGTCGTTGCGCGAGTCGAACAACGGCATCGGAACGGGCGCATCGTTGTAGAGAATGAGCGTCGAACCGGGCGAAACCGCCGAGAAGTCGACGATGACGTCCGCGCGGAATGCGGGCAGCATGAGCAGCGACTTGCTGGTGACGCCCCCGAAGGTGACGCTTCTGCGGTTGTAGTCGTAGTCGATCGGCTGCGGGTGGATAATCGCCGGTTTCGTCAGGAACCCGCCTTCGTTGCCGATCTGGACCCAGTCCGGGCCCGTTGTCATCGGATCGGGGACGCCGCCATCCCTGCCGTCTTTCGGCCAGGTCAAGGGGCGGGGGGAACTCGCTGAGCTCGGGACCGCCGGGACCATGGAAACTTCCGTGCACGTACTCGGATCCACCGGGGCAACCAAGGTAATCGGATCCGCGGTAGTTCCCGTGCACACGAGACCGCTGGCGGTCGCGGCGTAATAGAGCTGCAGGTTGAGGATGCGGTCGTTGCTGGCGTTCAGGATGCGGAAGCGCAGCGGTGCCGGCGGCAGCGTGACATAAGGAAAGGCGGCGCCGTTGATGACCAGCGTATCGCCGTAGGCTTCGGGGATGATGGTCGCGCTGGGCAACGTGTCCATCAGTGCCGGCATCGGCGGGATCATCCACGGGCCATAGTCCCACCGCCCCAGCGGATTGGAGCCGCTGTCGGCGAAGATATCCTCGTTCGGCATGTACTCGTGGGGGAACCAGAAGTTCCCGCCTATGGTCCCCGGCAGGTAGGTGTACCAGAGAGGATCGACTAGCGAAGTGAGAGCGGTTGGCGTACCCCCGAAACTCGCGACCGGCGGAGTGGACAAATCGTTCACGAACGTCTTGTCCTGGATGATTAGGGGGATGCCGTATTTATAGACACCGCCGCCCTGGTCGGGAAGGATCTTGGAGCAGGGACCGGCGGCAGAGCACGCGCCGCCGAAGATGCCCGACGCATTCGTGCCCGAGATCAGGTCTTCCTCGACTTGGTCGGTCAGCAGATAGCCGGCGGCCTCGCCGGCATAGACGTTCAGCCGGGTGATGCCATAGGCGTGGTCGTGATAGAACATCAGCCGCGCACTCTGCTGGTTGGGATAATAGAAAGTCGCCATCCCGTCGCCGGGGGCCGGCGCCGGGATCGACTTGCCCGGGCCCACCATGTCCGGCACGTTCTGGAAGCTGACGCCCTTCTTGAATGGGGTCGCGTCACCGGCCGGGGTAATCCACTGGTGGGGCGTGCCGTCGCTGATCCACGGAGTGAAGCCGCCGTGCAGGTGAATCGTGGCGCGGTTCTGCGTGTAGATCGCGCAAGTGGTGACCATCGTCGGGTCGCACGGCAGGCCAGCGGCGTCCAGCGGCCCCATCCCCGCTCCCATGAGAAGCGTATCCACCGGCAGCGGCAGGTCGCCCGAACCATTGGTGCCAAGCTCATTGACGAACTTGAAGCGGACGGGCGTGTTGCGCTTGGCGATGACCAGCGGACCCAGATACCGTTGGGCGCTATCGGTGATTCCGGCCGTTCCCAAGTTCTTCTGGTAATAGCCCCGGAGCTGCGTGCCCGATATGGGCAGGTCGGAATGCATCTGTTGCTGGTACGGCGCCAACCCGATCTCGTAGTAGTCCGATCCCGGGTACGTAGTCGTGTCCGGATTCGCAACCGGGATGTACTGCCCGAGGTTGTTCTGGTTGGCGGACCCCAGTCCCGGCAGGGAGTCGACGAACTTGCGCAGGCTGGGGCTGTTCGCGAAGTTCGGTAATGCATAGTCCACTGCCGGATTGAATCCGATATAGGATCCGGGGTAGACCGGGTACGCGTAGGGCGCCGGACCCGGGGCCTTGCGGTTGTACGTCTTGATTGCCTCCTTGAGGCGTTCGTTGGCTTGCTTTCTCTTCTCGTGCGCTGGGGCCGAGCCGCCTTTCGTCGATTTACCTGCTGCAGCCGATTGCATATCGGCCGTCGACTGCGCAGTGACTTGACCGACTCCCCATGACAAAGCAACGATTGCCGCGATCGAACAAATCAAAGCTATGCGGCGTTTCATGTTTCCTCCTCGTCAATGCGACGGTGTAGTCGACAGTGGCCGGCGAGTGCGATCGGGAAACGCACGCGGGCGAGGCGTTGGTCCGGAGGGTACAGGCGCGGGCCGGAGGGGAGTCCGCGACAGGCAAGCCCTGAGTAACTTGCGGAACGAACAAAGAACATCTCCCCTTTTAAAACAGTGCGCGCCGCAAACTTCGAGCGTATTGATCCATCGCAAATGGACCATGAACAGGTCACGGACATTTTGCAGGTGGATGGCGACGCGCTCTCTGTAGCACACAACGGCGCAGAATCGAGCGATGGACGCCGATCTCCGCCCCGTTGTCGCCGCCGTCGCCGAAATCGGCGACGCCGAGCTGCTCGCGCTGATTGACGCCACCCCGAAGGCGCCGCAGATCGCGCGGTTGCTGGCGTGGACCGATCCGGCCTGGGACCGGGTACTGAGCCGCCGACGTGGCGCGGACTTCGCGCACCTGCCGCCAGAGGCGGCGATATCACCCGCGTGACGAAGCGGTCAGCATCGAGGCAGCGATGGCGATGCTGGCGACGTTCGCGCAGGACTCCAGCGCCATGCGCGCTGTGCGATGCGCTGGTGGAACAACGGACCGGCGGCGGGCGAGGTCCTCCTCGGCATCTTCTCCGCACACTGGGGACCCCGGAGCGGGACCACGGCAGGGATGCGGGCGCGCGTGCACCGCGTCTCGAAAAGGGTCTGCACGGTGCGATACAGGAGTGTGCGTTCCGGCCGGCGCCGTCGCGTTCGCCCCGGAAAGCCTGGGGTCCGCTGCCGCGAGCCTTCGCCGTCACTCTTGCCGAGCCGCGAAGGCGTAGAAAGGCAAAGCCATTCTTGAGAATCCATCGAGACCAGTACCGCGACCCGCAAGTTTGCGTACATGCCGAGAACCGATTCCGCCGGCCGAGCGCGCGAAGCGAACCGCAGCCATAGCCCAAGCCATGGCGAGGATGCGCGACAAAACGATCGGCATGCGGAATCGATTCGAACCTAGCGAAACTTGTGGGTCGCGGTACTAGGGTGATAGCCCGTAAGTGCTCCGCATGGCCCGGCGGATCATCCGCCGTCGTCATCGTGCCGACCGCGCCGCATTCCGGGCACGTGGCCGGAGGATGAGGCCATGGCTCCACGCCGATCGCGACGCGCGCGCGGCGACCGGCAAAGCCGTGCCGCGCCCCGCTTGATGCACATCATGTCCCGCGCCTGCATCTGCCCCTAATATCGCGGCAGACCTGGTTTTCCACCCGGCCTCGACGACTGCCTCCGTTCGGGCGCTGGGCCTTTTCTTCCGCCCCGCTGCGCCGTCCGCCCCGCGCGGACCGCAGCGGGCGCGCGAAGGCGACGATGACGCTCCCCGCTCACTTCCAACCGTACGGCTCCCCTTGCGTCGCGCGACGCGGTAACCTGTCCGGCCACGACCGCCCGGAGACGGTGCCATGCTGAAGGCGATCCAGCACGCGGGGCAAGCGGCGTTCCTCGGCGTCGAGCGCCTGTTCAACCGGATCTTCGGCGACGAGCAGAATCCGTTCTACTACCTCGGCGCGATCGCCTACTACCTGCTCTGGGTGGTCGTCGGCAGCGGCCTCTATCTCTACATTTTCTTCCAGACCGGCGTCAGCGAAGCCTACGCGTCGGTCGAATACCTGACCCGCGAACAGTGGTGGCTGGGCGGCATCCTGCGCAGCTTCCACCGGTACGCGTCCGACGCGATGGTGCTGGCGATGGTGCTGCACCTCGTTCGCCATTACGCCTTCGACCACTACCGCAGCTTCCGCTGGTTCTCGTGGGTCTCCGGCCTCATCCTGCTGTGGCTCACCTACATCACCGGCATCAACGGCTACATGCTGCCGTGGGACCAGACGGCCCAGTTCGTGACGGTCGCCACTGCCGAATGGCTCGACTGGCTGCCGGTGTTCCAGGGTGCGCTGATCCGCAACTTCATCACGCCGGAGGCGATCAACGACCGGCTGTTCTCGCTGCTGTCGTTCCTGCACATCGGCTTCCCGCTCGGGGTGCTGGCGCTGCTGTGGGTGCATACGCAGCGCGTGCCCGGCGCCAAGACCACGCCGCCGCGGCCGGTGTGGATCGGCGTCACGCTGGCGCTGCTCGTGCTGTCGCTCGTCAAGCCCGCCGTCTCCGGCCCGGCCGCCGATCTCACCGCGGCGCCGATGGTGATCCCGATCGACTGGTTCTATCTGCCGGTGTACCCGCTGATCTACCTGTGGTCGCCCGGCGCGGTCTGGCTCGTCGTCGGCGGCGCGACGCTGCTGCTGCTCGCGCTGCCGTGGCTGCCGCCGAAGCGCGCGTCGCGCGACGATCTGCATCTGATGGTCCACCCGGACAACCGGATCATCCCGGCCCGGCCCGGCGAGACGATCCTCGAGGCCGTGCTGCGCGAGGGCATCGCGTTCCCCTACGAATGCCGCAACGGCGGCTGCGGCCAGTGCAAGTGCACGGTGCTCTACGGCCCGGTCGAGCAGGGGCCGCACCAGGAATCGGCGCTCTCCGCCGACGAGCGCGCGAAGGGCATGGTGCTGGCGTGCAGCGCGACGCCGACCGCCGACATCGAGATCGAGTATCTGCCGCTGGCGCTGCCGGGCGGGGTCCGTCCGCGCGAGTACGCGGCGAAGGTCGTCGCGATGCACAAGGCAACGAGCGACGTGATGATCGTCACGCTCCGGGTGGAGGGCGGCGAGCCGATCCGCTTCTACGCCGGCCAGTACATCAACATCATGCTGCCCGATGGCGAGCAGCGCAGCTTCTCGTTCGCGACGGCGCCGCACGTCAACGATGAGATCGAACTGCAGATCCGCCACATCGCCGGCGGCCGGTTCACGACGCACGTGTTCGCCGCAATGAAGGTCGGCGACACGGTCCGCTTCGAGGGGCCGCTCGGCTCTTTTTTCCTGCGCGAGGACTCGCAGAAGCCGATCATCTTCGTCGCCGGCGCCACCGGCTTCGCGCCGGTGAAGAGCATGGTCGAGCACGCGTTCCACGTCGGGATGAAACGGAAGATGATCCTGTACTGGGGCGTGCGCTCGCTGTCCGACCTGTACTGCCCGGACCTGCCGAAGCAGTGGGCTGCCCTGCATCCCAACTTCACGTTCGTGCCGGTGCTGTCGGCGCCACAACCCGCCGACCAGTGGACCGGCCGCACCGGCCTCGTCCACGAGGCGATCCTCGCCGACTTTCCGAATCTCGCGGGACACCAGATCTACGCCTGCGGCTCGGCGAAAATGGTCGAGGCTGCGCATCCGGCGTTCAAGTCGCACGGCCTGCAGCAGGACGACTGCTTTTCCGATGCCTTCCGGCTTGCGCCGCACCTGCAGCGCAAGACCGAGGACGCCGACATGGTCAAGCTGGGAGGAACCCGCTGATGGCCGGCACCACGCAACGAAGCCCCGCGGCGCGGATCGTGAACTACGCGCTGCAGGCCGTCTGCTACGCGGCGTTCATCGGCGTGGTCGGTTACTTCGCCACGTCGCCGCCGTATGTCCACCTGCCCGAGGGCCAGGCGCTGGTCAAGCTCACGTTCCAGCACGCCGGGCAGCGCAAGGAAGCCTGTCACGAACGAACGCCGGAGGAGCTCGCCAAGCTCGCGCCGAACATGCGCGCGGCGACGGTCTGCCCGCGCGAGCGGGCGCCGGTAGCGGTCGAGATCGAGATGGACGGCAAGCCGCTGTTCGCCGTCGTGGCGCCGCCGACGGGACTGTCGAAGGACGGGGCGTCCACCGTCTACCGCCGCCTCGCGATTCCCGCGGGCGAGCACCGCTTCGTCGCGAAGATGAAGGACACCGTCGCCGGCGACTTCGGCTTCGTCGGCAGCCGCACCGTCGACCTCAAATCGGGGCGCATCCTGGTGATCGACTTCGACGCCAAGGACGGCTGGGTATTCCGCGGGTAGCGACGTGAGCCTGGAAGCAGGGGCCCCGCGCAGCGGGGATGCGACCGGGGCGAATCGGCGCGGCCAGCCGACACGCAAACCTTCGCAGGGCACAAACGGTGCAAGGAGGCTGGCGACGTGAGCCTGGAAGCAGGGGCCCCGCCGAGCGCGCCTCCCTGGCGTCTGCGCGCGCAAGCGCTGCAGGACGCGGTCGAGCAGACCTTCGACCGTCCGTTCGGCCAGGCCGGCAACCCCTGGCGACAGCTGGGCGCGCTCGCGTATTTCCTGTTCTGGATCGTCACCGCCACCGGCATCTACGTCTACATCGGGTTCGACACCCGCGCCGGCGGTGCCTACGCCTCCGTGGAGCGCCTGTCCGCGAACGAGTTCCCGCTGGGCTCCCTGACGCGCAGCCTCCATCGTTACGCGTCCGACGCGCTCGTTCTCGTGGTCGTGCTGCACCTGCTGCGCGAATGGCTGCTCGGCCGCTACGCGCACTTCCGCCGCTTTTCGTGGACGACCGGCGTCGTCACGCTGTGGCTGCTGTTCGCGTCCGGCATCGGCGGCTTCTGGCTGGTGTGGGACCAGATCGCGCAGTACAGCCTGATCGCGACCACCGAATGGCTCGACGCGCTGCCGCCCTTCAATGGCGCGCTGATCCGCAATTTCATCGCGCCCGATGCGGTGAACGACCGCCTGTTCTCGCTGCTCATCTTTCTGCACATCGGGCTTCCGCTCGCGCTGCTCGCCGTGATGTGGGTGCACCTGCAGCGACTTTCGTACCCCGCGAGCAACCCGCCGCGCGCCCTCGGATGGGGGACGCTGGGGGCGCTCACGCTGCTGTCCGTGGTCCGGCCCGTAGCGAGCGGCGCGCCCGCCGATCTCGCCGCGGCGCCCGGCATGCTGGCGCTCGACTGGTTCTATCTCGGCGTCCACGCGTTCGCCGACGCGACGTCGCAAGGGACGCTCTGGTTCGCCGCCGGCGGCGTCACGCTGCTGCTCCTCGCGCTGCCGTGGGTCTCGCGCGCCGCGCGTGCTCCACGCCCGCTGCCGGCCATTGTCGATCTCGACCACTGCAACGGCTGCGGACGCTGCTTTGCCGATTGCCCGTACGCGGCGGTCACGATGCAGCCGCGCACGGACGGCAAGCCGCTGCCGCGGCAGGCGGTCGTCGATCCGGCGTTATGCGCCGGCTGCGGGATCTGCGCCGGCGCGTGCCCGTCGTCCACGCCGTTCCGCTCCGTCGTCGACCTCGTCACCGGCATCGATCTTCCGCAGGCGCCGATCTCCGCGTTGCGCGATCAACTGCAAGCTGCACTCGCTCGGCTGGCCGCGCCGCGAACGGGGAGCGTCACGCCCCGTATCGTCGTCGCCGGCTGCGCCCCTGCCCACGGCGGCCCGGATCTCGCGCGCATCGCCGATGCGCACACGGCCACGCTCGCGCTGCTGTGCGCCGCGCAACTGCCGCCCTCGTTCATCGAATACGCGCTGCGCGCCGGTGCCGACGGCGTGCTCGTCACCGGCTGCCGCGACGGCGATTGCGCGTTCCGGCTCGGCAATCGATGGAGCGAGGCGCGGCTGGCGGGAACGCGCGAGCCGCGCCTGCGCGCCACCGTGGCGGACGAGCGCGTGCGCATGGCGTGGGTCGGCCGCAATGATGTGCCCGCGCTGGTCGCCGAGGTCGCCGCGTTCCGCGCGGCGCTTGGGGAGAAAGCAGGATAGGTGCGTCGAAATCGTCGACATCTGTCCTCGCTCGCCCATCGTTTCGCTTTCGAACCCCCAAGTCCGACAGGCTCCTAGTAACATCGCACCCCATGAGCCCTCCACCGACCCCGGGCGAGCCGGTCGCCGTTCGCCTCGATCTCGACCTCGCGTTCGGGCGCTACACGCTGGCACTGCCGCGCGACGGCCGCCGCCGCCTCGCGCTCGGCTGGTTCGCTCTGGGGCTGACCGCGCTGGCGGCATCGGGGGTCCTCGCGGTGCTGCTCGTGCTGTCGCGCACGCCCGGCCTCGCCCGCCTGTTCCCGGTCACCGATTTCTTCCTGGTCGCGCTGGTCGCGCACGTCGATCTGTCGGTGCTCGTCTGGTTTCTCGCGTTCGCCGGCGTCCTGTGGAGTCTCAACAGCACGCCGCGCGCGTTGCCCGTCGGGTGGGCCGCGCTCATGCTCGCGACGCTCGGCACGGCGACGATCGCCGCGGCGCCGTTCGCGGGCGGCACCCCGGTCATGGCCAACTACGTGCCGGTGATCGAGTCGCGGGCGTTCCTCGGCGGGCTCGTGCTCTTCGGCGCCGGCATGACGCTGCTGGTGGCGCGCGGCCTGTTCGCCTCGCCGCTCGTCGGCATGCGCCTCGACGGTGCCGGCGCGCTGCGCTTCGGTCTCAACGGTGCCATCGTCGCCACTGCCGTCGCGCTGCTGGCCTTTGCCTGGTCGTATGCGACGGTGCCCACCACGCTCGACGGCAAGGCCTACTACGAACTGCTGTTCTGGGGTGGCGGGCACGTGGTGCAGTTCACCTGGACGCTCCTCGTGCTGGTCGCCTGGCTGCTGCTCGCCGATGCGATCGGCGCGCGGGTGCCGCTGTCGCCGCGCGTCGCCGCGTTGCTGTTCGGGATCGGGCTGGCCGCGGTGTTCGCGACGCCGGTCATCTATCTCGCGTTCGACGTCACGTCGGTCGAGCATCACCGGCTGCAGACGTGGCTGATGCGCTTCGGCGGCGGACTCGCGATCGCGCCGGTGGCGGCCGCCGTGATCCTCGGGCTGGTCGCCCGCGCGCGCACTCTGCGCACTCGCGGCCCGGGCGCGCGGCGGGACGGCGACGGGCCGCTGCAGGCCGCGCTGGTGACCTCGATCGCGCTGTTCGGCATCGGCGGACTGATCGGCTTCGCGATCCACGGCAGCAATGTGAAGATTCCCGCGCACTATCACGGCTGCATCGTTGGCGTGACGGTCGCGCTGATGGGCGTGGCGTACTGGCTGCTGCCGCGGTTCGGATTCGCGCCGCCGCCACCGCGACTCGCCACAGGGCAGCTCTATCTGTACGGCGGCGGGCAGTTGATGCACATCTCGGGTCTGGTGTGGTCCGGCGGTTATGGCGTGCAGCGCAAGGTTGCCGATGGCGCGGTCGTCGCCCGCTCGCTCGAGCAGACCCTCGGCATGGGGATGATGGGACTGGGCGGACTGATCGCCATTGTCGGCGGCATGCTGTTCATCGCCGCGGTGATCGTCGCGGTCGTCAGGCGGCCGCGCGCCACCGCCGCGGCAGCGCCCGCGGCGTGATGGCGTGATGGCGCGAGGACGTGATGCCGCGATGAGCAGCGCTGCGCCGGATGCGGCGGCGCGGCTCGCCGCGCTGTTCGCGCGGATGGCGCTGGCCGCCGCTGCGCTGACCTTCGTCGTCATCGTCGCCAGCGCCTTCATGCGCCACACGCAGGCGGGGCTGTCGTGCGCAGACTGGCCCGCGTGCTACGCGGTGCCGGGGGTGCCGGGTGCCGATGCGGTGCCGGGTGCCGGTGTCCACCTTGCGCGGATCGCGCACCGGCTCGCAGCTACGAGCGTGCTCGCACTCGTGATTGGACTGCTGCTGATCGCGTGGACGCAGAAGCCGGCATGGACGCGGGCGGGCGGCTGGGCGCTCGTGGCTCTGACGATAGCCGGCGCCCTTGCGATCCTCGGCATCGCCACCCCCGGCGCGCGGGTCCCGGCCGTGACGCTGGGCAACCTGCTCGGCGGCTACGCGATGCTGGCAGCGCTGGTCGCGACGTACGCGGCGAGCGGCCGCGTGCCGTCGCCCTCCCGCGGCGCCCGCGCGGTGGCCGCGCTCGCCCTGGCATTCGTCTTCGTTCAGGCCGCGCTCGGCGGCATGATCGGCGCACAGTTCGCGTCGCTCGCCTGTCCGGCGCTCGGCGATTGCGGCGCCTGGACCTGGCGCGAGTTCGTCGCCGCAGGCGCCCTCGATCCGCTGCGGCCGGTCGCGGTGAACGACGGCCACGTCATCGCTCCCGCCGGTGCGGCGGGCCTGCACGTGCTGCATCGGCTTTGCGGCCTTGCCGCGGCGACGCTGGTGCTGGCGACGGCCGCAATGTTTCGGCGCCCGCGGCCGCGGGTCGCCTGGTCACTTGCGGCGTTCGTCGCGATCGCCGCCGCGCTCGGGCTCCTCGCGGTATCGCCGCAGCCGGCGCTCCCGGTCGTCGTCGCGCACAACGCCTGCGCCGCGATGCTGGTCGCGCTGCTAGCGGCAGCGAGCACGCGCGGACCGGGCGCAGGGTCGGCAGAGCGCTCCGTTCGTTGACCGCGCGCGGGGCCCGCGGCCAGGCACCGGCGGGTAACGCTGACGGTTCGTGGTTGCGTCCTCACGCGCCGCGGTAAAGCAGACCGCGCCGCCCCAGCCACTTTTCGATCTCGACCGCCACGAAGACCGTACCGGAGAGCAGGACGCAAGTCGCCAGCTCGCCGGCAGTCAGCGGCTGTGTTTTCATGATCTCGTTGAGCATCGGGAGATAGATCGCCGCCAGCTGCAGCGCGGCCCCCACCAGCACCGCGCCCAGCAGCGGCAGATTGGACCGCAGCCCGACCTTGAACAGCGACTCGTCGGAGCGGATCGCCATCACGTGAAAGAGCTGCGTGAAGGACAGCACCGTGAATACCATCGTCTGCCAGTGCGGCCAGTCGTTGGCAACGGCCCATGCCTGCGAGAAAATCGCGAGGCCGCCGATCAGGCAGCCGACCCAGACGATGTGCCACCCCAGGCCGCCGGCGAAAAAACTCTCGGCGGGAGGGCGCGGGGGCCGCTGCATGTTGCCGCGTTCTTCCGGCTCGGTGACGAGCGCCAGGCCGGGCAGGCCGTCGGTGATCAGATTGACCCACAGGATCTGGATCGGCAGCAACGGCATCGGCAAGCCGAGGAGCGGCGCCAGCAGCAGCGTCAGGATCTCGCCGGTGTTGCCGGCGAGCACGAACTTGAGGAACTTGCGGATGTTCCCGTAGATGCGCCTGCCTTCGCGCACCGCGGCCACGATGCTCGCGAAGTTGTCGTCGAGCAGCACCATGGCGGACGCCTCGCGGGCGACGTCGGTGCCGATCTTCCCCATCGCCACGCCGATGTCCGCGCATTTGAGCGCCGGCGCATCGTTGACGCCGTCGCCGGTCATCGCGACGAACTCACCCCGCGCCTGCAGCGCCTGCACGATCCTGATCTTCTGCGCCGGGTCGACGCGCGCATAGACCCGCAAGCGACCGACGCGCGCGGCGAGCGCCTCGTCGCTCATCTGCGCCAGTTCCCGCCCCGTCACGAGGGCATCGTCGCCGTCCGCGATGATCCCCAGCCGGGCGGCAATCGCCCGCGCGGTCAACGGATGATCGCCGGTGATCATCACCGCGGTGATGCCGGCCCGGCGGCAATCGGCGACGGCGTGTTCCGCCTCCGGGCGCGGCGGATCGATGATGCCGACGAGGCCGACGAACGTCAGGTCGCGTTCGACCGCGTCCGGCGCGAGATCGGCGGGGACGCCCGGCCAGACGCGGCGCGCGATGGCCAGCACGCGCAGGCCCTGACGGGCCATCTGCTCGGCCTTGGCGTTGAGCGCCGCCGCGTCGATCGGCGCGGTGCCATTTCGCCCAAGGCTACCGGTACAGCGCCTGATCACGCTCTCCGGCGCGCCCTTGGTGTACGCGGCGAAACCATCGGCTCCCGGCACGCGGTGAAACGTCGTCATGCGCTTGCGGGCGGAGTCGAACGGCAGCTCGGCGACGCGCGGGGCGCGGAGTTCGAGAGTGCCCTTGTCGTAGCCAGCATCGCGCGCCGCGATGTACAGCGCCACCTCGGTCGGGTCGCCCCGCACCTCGGTCGCGCCATCCGCGCCGGCGTCGTTGCACAGCGCCAGCGCCGACAGGAACGCGGCCCACGGCTCCTGCGCGTCGGGCGGCGGCCCGCGCCGGACCTCGCCGTCGACAAGGAACGCATCGGCGCGCATCAGGTTCTGCGTGAGCGTCCCGGTCTTGTCCGAACAGATGTAGGTGACGGAGCCCAGCGTTTCGACCGCCGGCAGCCGCCGGATCAGCGCGTTCTTGCCGACAAGCCGCTGCGCTCCAAGCGCAAGTCCGATCGTGATCACCGCCGGCAACGCTTCCGGCACCGCGGCGACTGCGAGGCTCACCGCGGTGAGGAACATCAGCACGGCCGGCTCCCCGCGCAGGATCCCGAGCAGGAAGACGATCGCGCAAATCGCGATCGCGGCCAGCGAAAGTTGCCGCCCGAAACGGGCGAGCCGCCGTTGCAGCGGCGTCCTGGCCCCCTCGGTCGTCGCCAGCAGCGTGGCGATCCGGCCAAGCTCCGTGCCCATGCCGGTCGCCACGACGACGCCCTCGCCGCGGCCGCGGGTGACGATCGTCCCCGACCAGGCCATGTTGACGCGATCGCCGAGCGGCATGTCGGCCTCGTCGAGCGTGCGCGTCACCTTCTCGACCGGCTGCGATTCGCCGGTCAGCGCCGCCTCTTCGACCTGCAGCCCGAACGCCTCGGCCAGCCGCAGGTCGGCCGGGACGACACCGCCCGCCTCCAGCAACACCAAATCCCCAGGCACCAGCTCGGTCGCGACCACCGTTGCAATCCGCCCGTCGCGGCGAACGGTCGCCTTCAGCGCCGCCAGTTGCTGCAGCGCGCGCAGCGCCTGCTCGGCCCGGTATTCCTGGATGAACCCGATGATCGCGTTCAGGATCACGATCGCCAGAATCGCCGCGGCGTCCTCGGGCTCGCCGATCACGCCGGAAATCAGGGCGGCGGCGATGAGCAGCAGGATCATGAAATCCGCGAACTGACCGCAGAACATCGGCCACGGCCCGCGCCGCGCCTGCTCGCGGATCGCGTTGCGGCCGTGGCGGTCGAGACGGCGCGCGGCTTCGTCGGCGGTCAGGCCGGCGCCGAGCGTCGTGTCCAATCGCGCGGCGGCTTGCGCCACCGACAGCGCGTACCACGCCTCGCCGGCGGTCAATGGGTGAACATCGATGGGCAGCGACATGGTCGGGGTGGCCGCGCTGGGCCAGGGCGAGGGGCAACCGGCTTGCCGGCCCGCGGGAAGCGAACCTGCCCTGCGGCTGACGCAGATCAAGCCGGTGCCTGCCCGCCCATAGCATTATCCCCGATAACGGGCGTTCGTCGGAACCGAGCGGAGTGCCGCACAGCGGTAGCCGCGCTGTTGCATTGCCATCGGTGCAGTCGGTGATCGGTGCAGTCGGTGATCGGTGATCGGTGATCGGTGCAATCGGGGCAATCGGGACCAGAGTCGAATTACGCCATGGCGGACGCCACACTCTCCGGATACCGTCGCTTCGCAATCGGCGCAAGCAGATGAACGCCGTCAATCCTGCCGCGCCCTTCGACGCCGTCGACGCGGCGATCGCCAGCGTGCTCGACGCCGAGCACGCGGCGCGGGACGCCGTGACGCGGGCCGGCGACACCGCAGCGGCGATGACCGAAGAAGCACGCGCCACATCCCGGGCGCTCGCCGCGCGGACCGAACGGCGGATCCGCTCCATCCGCGCCGCCTTCGAGGCGCGCACGGCGGCGGACGTGGCGGACCTCGATGCAGCGGCGACGGATGCCGGCGTCCCGCACCAGCTCACGCCGGACGAACACTCGCGGCTCGACGCCGCCGTCGCGATCCTCGCCGCGGAACTTACCCGGGCGGAGACCGCATGAGCGAGACGGGCAGCATCGACTATGCGCAGGCGCGCCTTTCCGCGCGTTACGGGCAGCGGCCCGACGAACTCGCGTGGCGGCGCATCGAACACGTGCGCAGCTTCGCGGGCGCGCTCGACGCCGCCCGGACCTCGGCCTTGCGGGTCTGGATGGCGGGGATCGGCCCGACCAGCACCGTGCACGAAATCGAGGCGCTGCTGCGCGGGCAGTGGCGCGGCCTCGTGACCGACGTCGCCCGCTGGATGCCCGAAGCGTGGGAAGCGGCGGTGCTCTGGTGCGCGGTGGCGGCCGATCTGCCCGTCGTCGCGCATCTCGCGGGCGGCGGGGCGACACTGCCCTGGATGCAGGAAGACCCGGTGTTCTGCGATCTTTGCGAGCGCGAGGCATCCGGACTCGGCACCGCGCCCGGCGGCGGTCCGCTCGCGCCCCTCGCGCCGGCGTGGATGGAACCCGGCCGCATCGGCAACCTCTGGCGCGACGAGTGGCGCCGCCGCTTGCCGGCGCGACGCACCGGCGATCCTTTGCTCGTCGACGAACTCGCGCATGCAATGGGCGCGCATCTTGGCGCCTTTCGCGATCCGGCGGTCAGCGACGGCTGGCCGCTCCGGCGCGCGCTGCAGGCGCGCCTCGTGCTGCTGTTCCGCCGCGCGATGCTCGATCCCGCGGCCGCGTTCGTGTTCCTTGCGCTCACCGCGCTCGACCTCGAGCGGCTGCGCGGCGAATTGCTGCGGCGCGCGGTTTTTCCCGCGCTGACCCCCGCATCGTGACCTGCGCATGATCCGCCCACGCTCCGCCCGCTGGTTCGAAATCCTCGCCGCGCGCGACGGCGCGACGCTCGCACTCGAGGCGCTCGCGATCACCGGCGCCGTCGAGCTCGAGGCGCGACCCACCGCCGTGCTGCCGGCCGCGCTCGCCGACCTCCGCCCGCAGCTCGCGGAGTTCTCCGAGCTGTCGCTGCGCTACCACGCCTACTGGCCGCAGACCCGGCACACGGCGTCGCCCTTCCCCGAACCTCCTGCGGCCACACTCGCGCGGAGCCTCGGGCATCTGCGCGCCTGGGCGGAAGAAGCCGAGCCGGTGATCTTGCAGCTGCAGCGCTCGGAAGCGGAACGGACCGAGCTGCTGCTGTGGCGCCGGGTGCTCACGACGATCGGCGACGGCGTGATCGACTTCGCGCGGGTGGCCGGCGCGGGGCCGGTGCTGCACGCGCGGCTCTTCGTGTTCCCGCCCGACAGCGAGCCCGAGCTGCCGCCGGGGACGCTGACGCGCACGGTGGATCTCGACGGCACGATGGTGTGCGCACGGTGCGCGCTGACGGTCGGCGCGGCCGATGACGTGCAGGCGCTCGCGCAGCAGGCGGCGCTGCAGAAGGGCCGTGTTTACGACGCGCCCGCGTGGCTCAAGGCCGATGCGGAGGAAACCGAACGCTACATCGCCCCGCGCCTCGAGGCGCTCGACCGCGAGGAGCAGCGGCTGCGTGAAGAGCTCGCAACGCTGCACCAGCGCCACGACCTCTACGGCGCGCTCGGCGATGCCGGCCGCCTGCAGTGGGTGTTGCGCAACGTGCATGCGCTCGAGTCCGGCGAGCTCTTCTGCTGGATCACCGGCTGGACCAGCGATTTCGCCGGCGGCCGCCTGGCCGCGGCACTGGAGCATTCCGGCGCGCGGGCGCTGCTGCATTTTCCGCCGCCGGCGCCGAAAGCAAAGCCGCCGTTGCTGCTCGCCAACCCCGCCTGGGCGCGGCCGTTCGAGATCTTCAGCCGCGCGCTCGGCATGCCTTCGCGCAACGAGGCCGACCCGAGCGTGCTGCTGGCACTCGCGGTGCCGCTGCTGTTCGGCTACATGTTCGGCGACGTCGGGCAGGGGCTCGTCATCGCGGCGGCCGGCTTCGCGGTGCGCAAGCGTTTTCCGATCGCGCGGCTGTTCATTGCCGGGGGGCTGGCCGCCGCGGCGTTCGGGCTGCTGTTCGGCAGCGTGTTCAGCATGCACGGCATCCTGCCTGCGCTGTGGATCGAGCCGCTCGCCGATCCGCTTGCGATCCTCCTCGTGCCGCTGGCCGGCGGCGCGGCGCTGCTTACCGTCGGCCTCGCGCTGAACGCGCTCGAAGCCTGGTGGCGCCGCGATTTCACGGCGTGGATCACCACGGATGCCGGCTACGTCGCGGCGTATCTCGGCCTCCTCGCCGGCTTTTTCGACGCGCGTGGATTTGTCGTCGCGGGGGCGGGCGCGCTGGTCTTCTGCATCGGCCACGCGTGGCGTGCGCGCACGCTCGCCGGCGCGCTGACGGCGGTTGCCGCGCTGATCGAGCGCCTGCTGCAGATCCTGATCAACACGCTGTCGTTCGCGCGCGTCGGCGCGTTCGCACTGGCCCACGCCGGCCTGTCCTCGGCCATCGTCGCGCTGATGGATGCGGGCGGCAATATCGTCGCCAAGGCGCTGGTGCTCGTCATCGGCAACGTGATCGTGCTGGTGCTCGAAACCATGGTGGTGTCGATCCAGACCACGCGTCTCGTGCTGTTCGAATTCTTCACCCGGTTCCTGACGGCGGAGGGTCGCGTCTTCCACCCGCTGCCGGCACCCCCTTCCACCTCGCAGGAGAGCTAAATGAGCGTTTCGAACCGATTCGTGGCCGTACTGGTCGTGCTGGCCGCCGTAATGAGCCTCGGCGCGACCGTGCTGCTGGTGTACACGCCCGCCGCGCTCGCCGCCGCCGCGGCCGGGCCGGCGAGCGGAATCGCGGCAGAGGCGTGGAGCGCCGGGCTCATCGGCGCGGCGCTCGCGACGGGGCTGTCGTCGCTGGGGGCGGGCTTCGCCGTCGCCAAGGTCGGCACCGCGGCGATCGGCGCACTCGCCGAGAAACCCGAGCTCTTCGGGCGGCTGCTGATCTTCGTCGGCCTTGCGGAGGGAATCGCAATCTACGGGCTGATCGTGTCGATCCTGATCCTCAATCGTCTGCCCTGAGCCATGTCCGCCCCGATCTACATCGGCGACGAAGTGAGCGCGGCCGGATTCCGCATCGCCGGTGCCCACGTGACCGTGCCCGACGACGGCGCGGAGGCGGTCGCGCTCGCCGAGGCACGCGCCGCAGCGCCGCTCGTGCTCATCTCCGCCGCGGTCGCGGCGCGGATCCCGGAGCACGACATGGCAACGGCGCTGGCCGCACTCGCGCCGCTGACGCTGATCGTTCCGGATCTCTCCGGCAAGATACCGGTGCCCGACGTCGCGGCGAGGTTGCGCCGCCAACTGGGCATGGAGGCCTAGCGCATGTCCGTCGCCGACCAGACGCAGGCGTTGCTTGCCCTCGTCGAAGCCGACCGCGCGCGCCGGTGCGAGGCGATCCTGGGCGAAGCACGGGTGCGGGCCGCGGCGCTGCTCGCCGACGCGCATGCCGAGGCGCAGCGGCAGGTGCGCGAAGCCTTTCGCGAGGAGCGCGCGCGCCGCGTCGAGCGTGTCGCCGCCGCACGCGCGAACCTGCAGACCCGGCAGCGACTCGGCGAGCAGCAGCGCTCGGCCGCGTTCCTCGCTGCGGGCTGGCAACGGCTGCACGACGAACTGCTGCGCCGCTGGCGCGAGCACGAGGCGCGCCGCGCGTGGGTGGCGAACGTCGCCGCCGACGCGAGAAAGCGGCTGCCGCGCGCCGAGTGGCGGGTCACGCACGCGCCGGACTGGCCGGCCGCCGAACGCGATGCCGTCGGCGCGGCGCTGGCGGGCGCGTTTTCGATCGCGCCGGCGTTCGCCGCCGATGCAACCGTCGGCGCCGGGCTGAAGATCGCGGCGCTGGGCAACGTCATCGACGGCACGATTCAAGGCCTGGTCGCCGACCGGGCCGAGATCGGCGCCCGGTTGCTGCATCTCGTCGACCTGACCGTGAAGGAAAAATCGTGAGCATCGCCTCGATCCGCTGGATCAGCGGCCCCGTGTTGCGCGCCGTGGCCGCGGGACCTTTCGCACTGCGCGAAGCGGTCCGCGTCGGCCCGCGCGCGCTGCTCGGCGAAGTGGTCCGCCTCGATGGCGACGAGATCGTGGTGCAGGTGTACGAGGACACCACCGGCATGCGGCCGGGGATCGAAGTCCATGGCACCGGGTTGCCGCTGGCGATCCCGCTCGGCCCCGGTCTCCTCGGCAACATCTTCGACGGACTGCTGCGCCCGCTGTCCGGCAGCGACTCGCAATTCGTGCAACCGGGCGCGCACCGCGCCGAAGCCGGTCTGTTCGCGTTCGCGCCGCGCGTGAAGACGGGCGACACGCTCGCGCCCGGCGCGATCGTCGGCGATGCAACCCGCGCTGCGGCCGCTGCGGGCGAGCGCTCACAGGCCGTGCTCGCCCCGCCGGATGTCGCGGGCGAGGTGCTGGCGGTCGCCGCCCCGGGCGATCAGCGCGAAGATGCCACGGTGTGCACGGTGCGCCTTGCGGACGGCACGGTGCGCGAACTCTCGATGCGCCACGACTGGCCGGTGCGCGTGCCGCGGCCGGTCGCGCGCCGCCTGCCGGCGGCGGTGCCGCTGGTCACCGGGCAGCGCATCATCGACTGCCTGTTCCCTGTCGCCCAGGGCGGCAAGGCCGCGGTGCCGGGCGGCTTCGGCACCGGCAAGACGGTGCTGCTCGAAGCGCTCGCCAAGGGCTGCAGCGCCGACGTCATCGTCTATCTCGGCTGCGGCGAGCGCGGCAACGAAATGGCCGGCGTGCTCGAGGAGTTTCCGCAGCTCACCGATTCGAAGACCGGGCGGCCGCTGATGGAGCGCACGGTCATCATCGCCAACACGTCGAACATGCCGGTGGCGGCACGCGAGGCGTCGATCTATTCGGCGATCACTGTCGCCGAATACTTTCGCGACCAGGGTCTCTCCGTCGCGTTGATGGCTGACTCGACGAGCCGCTGGGCCGAGGCGCTGCGCGAAGTCTCCGGCCGCTTCGGCGAGCTCCCCGGCGAGGGCGGCTATCCGGCCTACCTGTCGAGCCGCATCGCCGATTTCTACGAGCGCGCCGCGATCGTCGAAACGCTGGCCGGCGGCATCGGCTCGGTCACCGTCATCGGCGCGATCAGCCCGCCGTCCGGCGATTTCTCGGAGCCGGTGACGAGCCACACCAAGCGCTACGTGAAAGCGCTGTGGGCGCTCGACGTCAAGCGCGCGCAGGCGCGCTTCTATCCCGCAATCCACCCGCTGCAGTCGTATGCCGAGGACGCCGGCACGTTCGCACCGTGGTGGACCGCGCAGGGCAACAGCCAGTGGCTGCCCTTGCGCAGGCGCTTTCTCACGCTGCTCGACGACGAGGCGCGGCTCGAGCGGATGGCGCGCATCATCGGCAAGGACGCGCTGCCGGTGCGCCAGCAACTGACGCTGCTCTGCGCCGGTCTCGTCAACGAAGCCTTCCTGCGGCAGTCGGCGTTTTCCCCGATCGACCGCGTGTGCGCACCCGGCCGGCAGAGCGCGATGATGCGGCTTCTCGGGCGCTTCATCGACCTCGCGGAAGGCGCGGTGGCGGCGGGGCTGCACACGGACCGGATCGCGCGGATGGCATGCATGCGGCCGCTGCAGCGGATGGGCGAGGAGATCGGCGACGGTGAACTTCCCCGCTTCGCCGAATTGCAGGCAGCGATGGAGCGCGAGTTCGCCGAACTGACCCAACGGACGGAGGGCAGCGATGCGGCTCACGGCTGAAGGCGCCGCCACCCGGCTCGAGGGCCCGCTGCTGTTCCTCAAGCGCACCCTCGAGGTGGGACTGTACGACGCGGTCGAAGTGCGCGGCCGCGACGGCCGGGCGCGGCTGGGTCGCGTCGCCGCAATCGACCGCGATTTCATGACGATCGAGGTGCTCGAGTCGACGTCGGGACTGGCGCTCGCCCACACCGTGGTCCGCTTCTTCGGCGAGCCGCTGTCGTTCGGGCTTTCTCCGGGCATCCTGGGCCGCGTGTTCAACGGCGTGGGCCAGGTGATCGACGGCGGCCCGCCGGTCGCGGCCCGCGCCTCTTACCCGATCGACGGTCTGCCGATCAACCCGGTCGCGCGAGCCATGCCGCGCGATTTCATCGAGACGGGGATCACCACGCTCGACCTGATGAACAGCCTCGTGCGCGGACAGAAATTGCCGCTCTTTTCCGGCGGCGGGCTGCCGCACGACCGGCTGGCGGTCGAGATCGCCGGCCACGCGCGGTTGCGGCACGGGGTAGGCGACCACCCCGCCGACCACCCCGCCGGGCGCGCGGCGGCCGCTGGCGGCGGCACGGATGCGGGCGGCGAATTTGCGATCGTCTTCGCCGGCATCGGCGTGCCCTACGAAAGCGCCGAATTCTTCCGCCGCAGCCTCGAGCAGGGTGGCGCGCTGGAACGCACGGCGCTGTTCCTCAACCTCGCCAGCGATTCGTCGACGCAGCGCCTGCTGACGCCGAGGTTCGCGCTGACCGCCGCGGAATACCTCGCGTTCGCCGAGGGCAAGCACGTGCTCGTGATCCTCACCGACATGACCAACTACGCCGAAGCGCTGCGCGAGGTGTCGTCGTCGAAGGGCGAGATCCCGAGCCGCAAGGGTTTTCCGGGCTACATGTACTCGGATCTGGCGACCTTGTTCGAGCGCGCGGGCTGCCTGCGCGGGTCGAAAGGCACGCTGACGCAACTGTCCATCCTCACGATGCCGGCCGACGACATCGGCCATCCGATTCCCGACCTCACCGGCTACATCACCGAGGGCCAGATCGTGCTGTCGCGCGACCTCGACCGGCGCGGCATCTATCCGCCCGTCAACGTGCTGCCGAGCCTGTCGCGCCTGATGAAGGATGGCACCGGCGGCAAGTACACGCATCCCGACCATCCGGCGCTGTCGAGCCAGCTCTACGCGGCCTATGCACGCGCGGTGCAGGCCCGGGTGCTGGCCAGCGTGGTGGGTGAAGAAGGTCTCGCCGACACCGATCGCCAATACCTCGCGTTCGGTGCGGCGTTCGAGGGCACGCTCGTCAGCCAGACCGCCGCGCGCACACTCGAACAAAGCATGGACGCGGGCTGGAACCTCCTCGCCGGATTGCCGAGGAGCGAGCTCACTCGCCTGTCCGACGCACAGATCGCCGCTCATTTGGGGTCAGAGCTGTAATACGCGCGAGCGAACAAGGGTAGCGACGGGCAATGCGCGCATTTGGGGTCAGCATGAAATGGGGTCCATGAAATGGGGTCAAGGTCCGATGAAATGGGGTCAGACCCTACTTGCGCTATTGCCAACGATCAGTGTCCAGGAGTTATCACCGCGTAAGTAGCGTCTGACCCTATTTAATCGGACCTTGACCCCATTTCATGCTGACCCCAAATGCGCGCATTGCCCGTCGCTACCCTTGTTCGCCCGCGCGTATTACAGCTCTGACCCCAAATGCGCGCTGACCCCAAATGCGCGTATTACAGCTCTGACCCCAAATGAGCGATCTCACCCCGACCCGCAGCGTCGTCCTCGAGCTCAAGGACGAGCGCCGTGCGATGCACGAGGGCTACGTCTTCCTCGACGAGAAGTGCCTGCTGCTCGCCGGCGAAATGCTGCGCGAGCTGGAACGCTATTCGGCGCTGCAGCGCTCATTCCTCAAGACCTGGGAAACGTCCATCGCCGCATTGCAGGCCGCGGTCGCACGGAATGGCCTCGAGGGCCTGCAAGTGTATCCGCCGACCGACCTGTCGGGCGCGAGCGTGCGGCGAGTCCAGCGATCGCTGATGGGCGTGGCGTTGCAGGAGGCCGAGCTCCTGTCCGTCCCTGTGCCATCGCCGGGGGGCATCGCCCATTCGCCCGAGGCCGAAGCCTGCCGACGTGCGTTCCGCCAGTTGCTGGCACAGGCCGCGCCGCTCGCAGCCGTCGCCGGCAACCTCGAGCGCCTGCAGCAGGAATACCGGCGCGCGGTGCGCCGCGCGCGCGCATTGCAGGACGTGCTGCTGCCCGAGCTCGACCGCACCGTCTACGACATCGAGACCCGGCTGGAGGAGCTGGAGCAGGAAGACGCGGTCTGGATGCGGCGCGCGCTGTAGCCGCGCCGGCGCGCGGCATACACTTTCCGCGCCGCGCGTTCGCGGCAGGCAATGCCTTTCCTGGCGTTCCCTTCGGCTGGCGGCGCGCGTCAGACATCGATCGGAGCGACGCCCCCGTCCGCCGCGGGCAGCATGAAGTCGAAATCGCAGCCGCGGTCGGCTTGGGTCACGTGCTCGAGATACAGGCGCCGATAGCCTGACGACGCAAGTTCGGGGAGCGGCGGCACGCCGGCAGCGCTCCGCCGCGTGAGCTCATCGCTCGACACGCACAGCTCGATCGATCGCTGTTCCACGTCGAGCCGGATGCGGTCCCCGTTGCGGACCCACGCCAGCGGTCCGCCGATCGCCGATTCCGGCGTGACGTGCAGCACGATCGTGCCGAACGCCGTGCCGCTCATGCGCGCGTCGGAGATGCGCACCATGTCCTTGACGCCTCGCTGCGCCAGCTTTTTCGGAATCGGGATATAGCCCGCTTCCGGCATGCCGGGCGCACCGCGCGGCCCGGCACTGCGCAGCACCAGCACGTCGTCCGCGGCCACGTCGAGGTCCGGTGCGTCGATGCGCGCCGCGAGATCGTCGAGCGAATCGAATACCACGGCACGGCCAGCGTGCCGGAGGAGCGCGGGCGTCGCCGACGAATGCTTGATCACCGCCCCGCCGGGGGCGAGGTTGCCGCGCAGGATCGCGAGCCCGCCGCTGCCGTAGATCGGATCGGCGCGCGTGCGCACGACGTGCTGGCCGGGGACGATTTCTCCCGCGGCAACGACCTCGCGCAGCGTCTTTCCTCCGACCGTCGGCACGTCGAGGTGCAGCAGCGGCGCGAGCTCGCGCAGGACTGCATTGAGCCCGCCGGCCTCGTGCAGGTGCTCCATGTAGTGCTGTCCGGTGGGCTTCAGGTCGACCAGCACCGGTACCTTGCGGCCCAGCGCGTCGAAGCGGTCGAGGTCGATGCGCACGCCGCACCGGGCGGCGATCGCGGTCAGGTGGATCAGCGCGTTGGTCGAACCACCGATCGCGTGCAGGACGACCAGCGCGTTGCTGAAGGCCTGCGGGCTCATCAGCGCGGAGGGGCGCAACTGCTCCGTCGCCAGCGCCGCGGCCCGCGCGCCCGAAGCTTCCGCGAGGCGCAGCCGTTCGGCGTGCACGGCCGGAATGCTCGCCGCGCCCGGCAGGCTCGTGCCCATGACCTCGGCGAGGCACGCCATCGTGCTGGCGGTGCCCATCACCATGCAGGTGCCGGCGGTCGGTGCGAGGCGCTCGTTGACTGCGTCGACTTCCCGCTGGTCGATCTCGCCGGCACGAAACTTCGCCCAGTAGCGGCGGCAGTCGGTGCAGGCGCCAAGCCGCTCTCCGCCATGCGTGCGGGTGAGCATCGGCCCGGTCGGAACGACGATCGCGGGCACGTCGGCCGAAGCCGCGGCCATGAGCTGCGCCGGAATCGTCTTGTCGCAACCGCCGACGAGCACCACCGCGTCCACCGGTTGCGCCCGGATCATCTCCTCGGTGTCGAGCGCCATCAGATTGCGCAGGTACATGCTGGTCGGCCAGGCGAACGATTCGTGAATCGATATCGTCGGAAATTCCATGGGCAGCGCGCCCGCCAGCATCACGCCGCGCTTGATGGCCGCGATCAGTTGCGGCACCGTCGCGTGACAGGGATTGAAATCGCTGTACGTATTGGTGATGCCAACGATGGGGCGCAGGAGGGCGTCGTCGGAATAGCCCATGGCCTTGATGAAGGCCTTGCGCAGGAACAGCGAAAACTCGGCGTCGCCGTAGCGGGTGAGCCCCCGGCGCATCCCGGACATCATGGACGGGCACGCGGTTGGACGCCGCGCTGCGTTCGGTCGATGCTCACGCCGGTGTTCCTCCTGCACTTCGCGCCATCGCTCACGCTGGGCGATGAGCGATTATCGGTGATGCGTGCCCGCTGTCAATGCGATGCAATGGCAGCCATGGTACAGCTTGATCCGACCCCGTTTTGATCGACGGCGGTCGCTGTGGTACGGTTCCACTTTCGCGCCCACTCCGCCCCCCCTGCTCAGGCCTCCCCTCGCGGCCATGCCCGTCCCGTCAGCGTCGCCGGCCGAGCCGCGAAGCGCATCCCGCCGTTGCCGGGTCCCGCCGCACGAAGGCGTGCCTTCGCCGCGCAGGCAGCTTGCCGCCGAAGCGATCGGCTATCTCGTGCCGCAGACCGATTTCGCCGGCCGCGTTCACAGCGTGTTCCGGCAGGCCTGCAATGTGGCGTCCGGCGACAAGCTGCTGACCCTGGCGCCCGCCGGCGCCGACAATGGTCCCGCAACGCTGGTTCTCGACGGCGGCGCGGGGGACGACCTGCGCCGGCTGTTCGCGGTCGGCGAGCGCATCGACTGTGAGAGCGGCCGGGCCCGGACCCGTCGCGTCGAACTGCGTTTGACGGATGCGCGCATCTGGCGGCCCGCGGCACGTCGTCCGTTGCGGCCGACCCCGTGCATCGATGCGCACCTGCGCTTCGCGTGCGAGCGCCTCGGAGAACGCCGCCGCACGCACTCGAGCGTGATCGATCGCGACGGCGCGCCGGTCGTGGCGGCACTGATCGAGGCGTGCCGCGGCCTGGATGGCGAGCGTGCCGTGCAATCCGTCGACCGGCTGATCGGATGGGGTGAAGGCCTGACCCCGGCCGGTGACGATTTTCTGGTCGGCCTCTGCGCCGGGCTCGCTGCGCTCGCCCAACGCAACGCGCAGCGCCGCGGATTCCTCGACCGACTCGGCGTCGCGATGATCGCACGCGGACCGCGCACGACGCCGATCGCAGCGCACTATCTACGGCTCGCCGCACTGGGCCACCACACCGAAGCGCTACTCCAACTGCGCGACGCGTTGCTCGCCGAGCATCGTCCCGAGCGCATCGGGCTGACCCTCGATCGGGCACTCGACATCGGCGCCACCTCGGGCGCCGACACGGTGACCGGGCTGTTGTCCGGCCTCGCCGCGTGGCTCCCCCTGCTCCCGGAGCCGGCATGACGGCGGGGACGACCCGGTTCAAGGTGTTCGCCAATCTCTACAAGGATTCGGTGACGCTGATGCAGATCGGCGCAGCGCTGCGCGAGCGTGACGGCATCGCCCAGGCCTCCTGCCTGATGGCAACACCGGCGAACCTCGCGCAATTGCCGGACGCCGATCTCGCGATCGACACACCGGTGTCGCCGTCCGATCTGCTGGTCGTCGTGCGCGGCGACCGGGCGGCGTGCGACGAGGCGATCGCGGCGGCGGACGCGCTGCTCCGGGCCGAGGGATCCGCGAGCGACGGCGACAGCGCCGCGTTTTCGCTGCCGTTGACGAGCGTCGCGCTGGCCGTCGAGCGCGACCCCGACGCCGACATCGCATTGATTTCGGTGCCCGGAGACTACGCCGCGGCCGAAGCGATGAAGGCGCTGTCGCTCGGCCTCAATGTGATGCTGTTCTCCGACAACGTTTCGGTCGCCGAGGAAAAGGCGATCAAGACGCATGCCCGCGCACGCAACCTGCTGGTGATGGGCCCGGATTGCGGGACCGCGATCGTCAACGGCATTCCGCTCGGCTTCGCCAATGTCGTGCGCCGCGGCGACATCGGCCTCGTCGCCGCGTCGGGCACCGGATTGCAGGAGGTCACCTGCCGCATCCACAATCTTGGCGGCGGCATCTCGCAGGCGCTCGGCACGGGCGGCCGCGATCTCAAGGAGGAGATCGGCGGCATCACGATGTTGCAAGGGCTCGCGGCGCTCGCCGCCGACCCGCAGACGCGCGTGATCGTGCTCGTTTCCAAGCCGCCCTCGCCCGCGATCGCGCGACAGATCGAGGACGCCGCCGGCGCGGCCGGCAAGCCGGTGGTCGTGCATTTTCTCGGGGCGGCAACGCAACGAATGCCCGCCGGCCTCTTCGCCGCTGCGTCGTTGCGGCACGCCGCCGACATCGCCGTTGCGCTCGCCCGCGGCGACCCGCCACCGGCATCCGCAGTGCAGCCGCCGGCGGACGCAGTCGCCGCGATCGAGCGGTGCGCGGGCGCCATGGCGCCGACGCAAACCGCCGTCCGCGCGCTGTTCACCGGCGGCACGTTCTGCTACGAGGCGCAGCTCGCCTTCATCGCCCGAGGGCTCCCCTGCCGCTCGAATGCCCCGGCCCGGGGCGCGCTGCCATTCGACGGGCGCTTCGACGGCCACGTGTTCCTCGACCTGGGCGAGGACGACTACACACGCGGCCGCCCGCACCCGATGATCGATCCAACGTTGCGCGATGCCGCGGTGCGCGCGCAGGGCGCCGATCCGCACACTGCGGCGATCCTGTTCGACGTCGTGCTGGGCTACGGCTCCCACGACGATCCCGCGGGCGGACTCGCGCAGGCGCTGGCGGACGCGCAGCGCGAGGCGCGCGCACAAGGCCGCACGCTGGCGCTGATCGGCCACGTCTGCGGCACCGACGGCGACCCGCAGGACAGGGCGGCGCAGGTGCGCGCGCTGGAAGCCGCCGGCGCCATCGTCGTCGGCAGCAATGTCGAGGCGGCCTTGCTGGCGGCGCATCTGGCCGCACGGCGCGCGTAGGACCACCTGATGCCCGCGCCGACGCTGTTCAAGGATACGCTGACCGTCGTCAACGTCGGCCTCAAAGCCTTCGGCGACAACGTCGTCGCCGCCGGCGGCCGATGCGTGAGTCTGGACTGGCAGCCGCCGGCGCAGGGCGATCGCGACGGCGCGTGGGCGCTCGCCGCAATCCTCAATCACCCGGTGGTCGAAGCAGCCAACGCCGTCGCGCTTGCGCGTTTCATCGAAGCGCAACCGGTGTTGATCGACATCGCCGCGGCGCGCGACGTGCTGCCCGGCATGGCGGGGAACCGGCGGCTCGTGCTGCACGCCGGGCCGCCGATCGCCTGGCGCGCGATGTGCGGGCCGATGCGCGGCGCGGTGCTGGGCGCCGTCGTCCTCGAAGGCTGGGCGGAGTCGGTGGAAGCGGCGGACCGTCTCGTCGCGAGCGCCGCGATCGACCTCGAGCCCTGCCATCACCATGCGGCGGTCGGTCCGATGGCCGGCATCATCAGTCCGTCGATGCCGCTCTTCGTGGTCGAGAACAAGGCTGCACGCAATCGGGCGTACAGCAACTTCAACGAAGGACTGGGCAAGGTGCTGCGCTTCGGCGCCAACGGCCCCGAAGTCATCGCCTGCTTGCGCATGATCGCGGCCGTCGTCGCGCCGACATTGCGCGCCGCGCTGGCGCGCACCGGCCCCATCGAACTGAAGCCGCTGATGGCGCAGGCGCTCAACATGGGCGACGAAGTCCACAATCGCAATGCCGCGGCGACCGCGCTGTTCTTCAAGCGCATCGCGCCGGCGCTGATCGAGGCCGACGTATCGCGCGCGGACGCCGCGGCGGCGCTCGCGTTCATCGCCGGCAACGACCACTTCTTCCTCAACCTGTCGATGGCCGCGTGCAAGGCGATGTGCGACGCCGCGGCGCACGTGCCCGGCAGCTCGATGGTGACGGCGATGGCGCGCAACGGCGTCAACTTCGGCGTGCGCCTTGCCGGCACCGGCGACGCGTGGTTCGAGGCGCCGGCCAATCCGGTCAACGGGCTCTACTTTCCCGGCTACTCGATCGCCGATGCCGCGGCCGACCTCGGGGATTCGTCGATCACCGAGACGGCCGGCGTGGGCGGCTTCGCGATGGCGGCGGCGCCGGCGATCGTCAAGTTTGTCGGCGGGACGCCGACCGATGCCATCCATCACAGCCTGCGCATGCGCGCGATCACGCTCGGCGTGAATCCCTCGTTCACGCTGCCCGCGCTCGACTTCGCGGCGGCCGCCGCCGGCATCGACGCGCGCAAGGTGGTCGACAACGGCGTGCTGCCCGTCATCAACAGCGGCATCGCGCATCGCGAGGCGGGTGTCGGGCAGATCGGCGCCGGCGTGACCACCGCGCCGATGGCGTGCTTCACCGCGGCGGTCAAGGCGCTCGCGACGAGCGTCCGCGGCGAGCGAGGGCAGTCGTGAGCGCGCCGGGCCGCCCCAAGCGCGAAAGCTCCCCCTCGCGGGGACGGCGCGCAGCGCCAAGGGGACCGTTATGAGCAAACTCCTCGCCGTCGTCGCGGTCGGTGGCAATGCGCTGATCACGGACAGCCAGCACACCGCGCTCGCGGATCAGTACGCCGCGGTCTGCGCCACTGCCACGCACGTTGCCGCCATGATCGCCGCGGGGTGGAACGTCGTGCTGACGCACGGCAACGGCCCGCAGGTCGGCTTCATCCTGCGG
>Ga0315273_10000979_pt1 | contig 31413 bp, 41 predicted proteins | sample YL17G02_0_MG_FD_205753 | JGI IMG/M metagenome (GOLD analysis project Ga0315273, IMG submission 205753) | Sediment microbial communities from Yellowstone Lake, YNP, Wyoming, USA - YL17G02_0 | ecosystem: Environmental > Aquatic > Freshwater > Lake > Sediment | place: USA: Wyoming | collected... | reverse complement strand
CACTAAAAGGTATTGCAGAAAATACCATTAAGACAATAAAGGTTGGTCATGTTGTACAGTTAGAAAGGTTTGGCTTTGCAAGATTGGATTCTTTTGAGAAAAACTTGTACAAGTTCTGGTTCTGCCATAAGTAACTACTGAAAAGTAATTAAAAAAGAAACATTTATATATTCTTTTTGTGTTATAGCTTTGCATTTCGGGGGATTCGGGTATGGATTTTCAAGAATTTTATGATGTAGGCAGATTGCTCTGCTCTGAAAAGATTGACGACTTTCGTCACATAGAGTTTTTCACCAGAGACTTAGTTGACAAGAGTTATGATTATGCTAGTGTTCTTTCTCAGGTTAAATGTGATAAGAAAGCTATGCAAAAGCTTGGGTTTGTCTGTGAGATTGCGATGGAATATGCTTCAGCAATAGCTAAAAACAATCAAGAGCTTGACAAGCTTTACAGGATTCTTAACACGTGGAGGGAGAGAAGTGTTTTTGATGGTGAGGTCTTTCTTACAGAGACTGATAGATCCTTATGTGATTTAGTTAAGTCAAACACTAACCCTAAGGCTGCTAAGTGGGGTGTTGTTTCTGATTATTCTAGTGTTGATTTCAAGAAATTCCACAAAGTTTATTAAAAGTTAAGATATCTTTTTTCTTATGTCACAATATCTTGGCCCTAAAAGAAGTGATCTTATTGATGCTCCTTTGCTTTCAAGATTTTTTTCCACTCTTGATTCTTTGGTAAATCGTAAGGTTAAGGTTTATGTTCTTGGCGGTACTGCTTTGACACTGGTTGGTTTAAGAAAAGAGGGTTCTAGGGATATTGATATATCTTGTGATGACGACTTCAATGCTATTAGTGAATCTGTCAACAAGGTGATGGCCAGTTTTAGGGCAGCTAGGATTTTTATTCCTATCACTCAGTCTGGAAAAGAAGTTAGGAATTATTATTTTCCAAAGGATGCTATTGTGCAGATTTTCGGTACCGATCTTACTGAGAATAAGAGGTTGCCTGAGGACTTTCACAAGTTTGCACACAGATTAAAGACTATCGAGTGGGTCATGCCCGAAGGTGGTGTTGTGAAATCAATGAGTTGTGATGATCTTTTTAATCATATAAGCATATACACATTAGGGTTTGCTGACATTTTCTGTTCAAAAATATTTGGCCTTAGGGAAAGAGACAGGAATGACTTGGTTTTTATGATTGAGCATCGTGGTCTTTATTTTAGGTGGCACAAAAAATTTATTCTTAAAAGATTCCAAGAGTTCTGGAAAGCTAACAGAAACACTAGTGAGGATATTAAGAAGGGTGCTATCAGGACTTATAATTGGTTTCAGGAGAAATATCCTAATCATCTGCTTACATTAAAATTAAAATAGTTGGAGGGATTTTTATGGCTAGTTTGTTTGTGTTGTTTCCGGCAATTTTGTCTTTGGTTTTGGGTATTTTGATTTTGTTGTTCCCAAAGTTTTTAAGATTGTTAGTTGGTTGGTATTTTGTGGCTTTGGGTGTTGTTGGTTTACTTGCTTACCTGTGATTTTCAGAGCTTTTAAGCCTTTAAACCGCGTTTTGACCGAAATGTTTATATACAAATAAATTTATATTAAGGTTATCAAGTTAAAACTTGAGGGGTGAATTTGTATGAGCGATAGTTTGGTTGTTAAAGCTAAGATTAAGGATGTAGCTAAGGGATTTAATGTTGCTGGTGATCTAGCAGATGCTTTGAGCAAGAAGGTTGATCAGTTGATTAAGGATGCTTGTGTCAGGGCTGAGGCTAACGGCAGAAAGACTGTAATGGCTAAAGATCTTTAAATTTTTTTGGGGACTTTTTGCGAAGCAAAAATGTCGCCATTTGCGTATCAAATGCGCGTAACCATTTGATGGCTAAAGATTTGTAAATAAAGAATTAGTTTTATTTTTTTAACTGTTTTTTAAGAACTTGCTTCTTCTCTTAGTAATTGTATTCTTTCTTTTATTTTACCTAAGACTTCTTGGCTTGTCGTTCCTTTCTGTTGCAGATAGACATATTTTTGTTCTAGTCTTCTTAGTTGTTCTTGTGGTGTGTCTAGTTTTTTGTAGTCTACTTTTGCTCTGATCTTGTTCTCTAATTGTTGTAGTCTCCTGTCTCTTGATGTTTTTTCTTGCACGTATTGTCCCAGATATTGTCTTAATGAGTTTATTGATTCTTGCATTGCTTGTATCTTTTCCTTGTTTATGTTTGTCAGGTTTCTGTTTTCTTCTTCTTTTTGTGCTAATTGTTCTTCTAATTGTAATATTTTTTTTCTGAGATCTTGTAATGTTTTGTTCTCGTATTCTTGGCTTCTTAGCATTTTTGCTTCTTTGTTTATTAGGTCTTGTATCTTGTTTTCTAGTTCTGCTAAGTGTTTGTTCAGTCTTTCTTTGTTTGTCTTTGTTGATTTCCCTTCTTTTTTTATTTTCTGGATGTGTTCTGCTAAAGCTTCTCTTGCTTTTCTTCTGTCTTCTTGTTTTTTTGTTACAACTAGAACGTGTTTTACAAACTTCTTGAGGGTCGGAATACTAAGATACTTTATGTCTTCAGAACTAATGTGGAGTTCGTCGCTCATTTTATTTCTTGAACATTCCGCCGAACAATCCTGCTTTTTTTGGCCTGTCTTCTAATCCAGGCATTGGTCCTGGCGGGAAATCTGGCCATGAAGCTCCTTGTGTTGGCGCTTGTGGCATCTCAGGCATTCCTGGCATTTGTCCTCCCCCCATTGGTTGGAATGAATCTGGCATTTCTTGCTGCATTCCTGGTGGTTGAGGCATTGGTCCTCCTCCAAATTGTGATCCTTGTCCGAATGATGGTGGTGGAGGCATTCCTGTTCCAAAACTTGGTCTTTGTGCTGGTTTTGGTTCTTCTTTCTGTTTTTTCCAGTAGTTCTCTTCCTCTTCAAGTTTCTTCTCCATCTGTGGTAATTGTTCTTTTATCATGTCTGCTATAGCAACTATTCCTTTAGCTATCTTCTTGTTTTGGTCTAGTAGCATGTCTATCTTTTCAATTAGTGGCTGTATTTGCTTGCCCAGTATTTTTTCTTCATTTTCTTCTAGCTTCAGTTCTTCGCTTGCTTTCTTGAAAAGGTCCATCAGTTGGTTTATTGATGTTGAAAGTTTGTCTATAGAAGTTGCTGTTTCTTTTGGCAGCCCTGTTTTTGGCTCGATGTTAGAAGTGTGTTTTCTTAGCTCTTCAAGCTCTTTTTTCATGCCTTCTAGCGCTTTTTGCGGCATGAGTTCGTATTCATCATTAATCATACCCATCACCATCTTTTTTGTTGGTTTTTAACAACCAGGATTAATGACAATTAAACTATCAAAGCTATATAAATGTTTCGCTGAAGGACATAATGCCTTATTTTGGCTTTTATTTGGCTTTAATCAGGTGTTTAAAGAAGCACAAAGAATAGTATTTACCAATAAGGGACAACAAATCAAAAGATTTATATATTAATTATTACTACTACATAGTGATTATAAATTATATAAAATTTAATGTTGGTGCGATCTGATCCCATCCCCCAAGTTGTGGATTTCTTTTGCATCAATTGTAGCATGTTTCAACTATATAGCAAATGCACAATATTTTCGCAATCATTTGCGTTTGCTATATACAAAAGAACGAACAATTTTATGATTATTTCGTTCTTTTAGTATGGAGTTTCATTCATTTTCATCAATTCAAAAAAAACAAAAAAACAAAAAAAAATTTAACGCAGTATCGCGTAAAATTTCAAGCTGCAACTTTGCAACTACCACCTCATTGATTTTAGACAAACTTTGTTTGTTGGTCGTTCTTTGTTGCTAGGCAATAAGATCTTTTTTAGAAAAAAATCAACCTTTAATGGTATGAAAAATTGTTTTTTCAAAAAAAGCGTAAAAGCCAAGGAAAGCTCGGGAAGAACTCATTAACAAGTTTTTATCGTCAGACAAAACATCTCACAAGAGATTTTATCATAGATTCATCTATCCATAACTCAGCACAAAAAAGCAATTTCTTCACGGAAAAGCCATAATAAACAAATAGAATAGATTTTCCATTATAAGAAAGGGGTTTGGTATGAGCAAGAAATTGTTGGTAAATATTTTGATTGGTATCAGTGTGGTTGTTATTGGTGGAATCGTTATTGGGTTGTTTTGTGAGTTCATAACTTTTTTCGTTGATTGTTTTTTCAAGTACATTAATCTAATTTACCCTCAGTAATGGAGTGTTCATGGTTATTTTGGAAATCATTGTAGGCACCATTGTCTTTCTGCTTGTTAGTTCACCAATACATATTTTGGTATAGCCGGAGCTCTTTGAGAGTTTTCATATAAATCGAATGAATCAAATCTTTTCACATAAGCTTAGGAGGTCTTTTATGAGGCTGTTCGTATTTTCGTTTCTTGCATTGTTGATGCCGGTTTGTGTTCTCGCTGCTGAGCCCATTGTTTTTATGGAGATGCCTGAGTTCAAGGTTGTTGGTAAGATTCCTCACACCATATCAATCGCTTTTGTTAGCGAGGTTAGCACTGCTGAAGTTTCTGTTGAGGATAGCGCAATTTTTGCAAAAAAGGCTGAGAGTGAGACTTCAAGGTTGGTCAAGCTATGTATTTGTCTGGGTGTTTTTGCAGTAGCAATAGTCTGTTTTTACTTCTTTTTCGTGATTCGCGTTTATCATGCTTTCTCTAGAGACAAACGCTTGAGGTCAGAATTAAATAGTAAAATATAATATAAAAAACGAAAGGAGTTTGTTATGGTTAAGAAATTTTTCCTAAACCTGGTATGGATTGTGGTATGCTTGCTTCTTTTATGGGCGACTTTTCTGCCTTCTCTCAGCAACATTCCTGAATTGTATCTTTGGATTGCCAGGATTGTGTTAGGTATCTTAATAATTGCGAAAGCTATTGGTATCATCATTCCTTTAGCTGTAATTGCTGCTGTGATTGGTGTGATATGGTTTCTCATCCAGAGGGGTTGAATCTATTCACATCTTTTGGAAGGGGGATTTTTATGTCAAAGCTCGAGATGATAACTAATTATTTCAGTGTCTCGCTGCTTTGCGGTGTTGGGTTTTTGTTCATGTGTTTGTTCACGAATTTTTCAGCTGCCTGGATTCTTTACCCAATTGGTGCTTTCATGGGTTTTTGTTGTGCCTTGTTCTGCATTCATGGTTCCAAGAAGAAAGACACGTGGGAGCCGGATCCGTTCATATTTTTTGGAACAATGAAGATGTTTTTTATCACGCTGGTGCTGACTTCTTTCTTTCTGGTATCATGTATCTATAAGAAAGAGTTGATTGTTTGCTTGGTCATCGTCATCCATCTGTTGTTTGCTTCCACCTTCTTTGTACTGGGACTAGTGAAGAAATCCATCAAGACATGAAGGGAGGATGATGAGAATAGTGAAGCGTTTCAGTAAGTATTTTTTCAGCTTGTCAGCTTCGTTGGCTGCTTGGTTTTGGCTGATGAGTGTTTGCTTTCGTTTCTTTTGGAGCGTGTTCAGCCCTGATCATACGTCAATGAAGGTTCTTGCAACTGTTCTTAGCGTTTTATTCTTGTGCATCGGCAACCTGGTCATGTTGTCAGTTGGGCTGCCTGTGCTGTTAATAATTCTTGCCTTCTGGAGTTGCCGTAATATTCACCATTGATGAAAGGGGTTATCATGAAAAAACTTCAGAAAAAACCGTCGAAGTGCAGGACTGTTCCGAACAGCGAGATCTGCCTCAACACTCTTGCGAGCGGAAAAAAGATTTGCAGGCAGTGTCTCGCTGTGAAGAAGAAGTCTTGAATTAGACTGAAAGGAGTGCGTTATGCATTTGTTTGATTTCCTTTTCTTGCCAAACTATCTTTTGTGGGTGAATATGATTGCGCTGGGATTAATGTTGTTAGACAAGTTCGTAGCTTCATTTAAGTTCCAGCGTGTTCCGGAAAAGCTTTTGTTCATCGCTTGCTGCATTGGTGGTTTTGTTGGTATATTCGTTGGCATTTTCTTGTTTCGTCACAAGTGCAGCAAGTCCAGCTTTATCTTGTCTTGTGTAGCGTCAACTTTCGTATGGGTCTTAGCATTCATATTGTTCAAACAATAAATGGAGGTTTTATGTCACACATCGAATTTCTGGGTAACAGGAGAGGTTGGAGAGTGATTGATGATACCGGCGCAATTATCGGCGATAACATCCGCACCGCAAGCAAGCTGAAAAAAGTCCTTAACTTCTACGGCCTTCCGGTTCCCAGCTATCTGCAGTAATCTTTTTCTTCTGGCGCGAGGTTTTTTGAGGCGTTTCCTCATCTGTCCCAGAGTGTTTGTAAAAAACGCCTCTGCTTTTCTAACTGAAACTGAAGCATATCACTTTTTCAAAAAAATGGGGGCATGCATGAACAGAGTTATAATAATTGGAATCTTTTTCGCAATCGCGTTGGTGAGTTTTAATGTTTCTGCCAGCGAACCTAACCTAGCGAAAGAAGTCGCAGGAATTCTTTATGTGATGGGGCAGGACGAACAAGCAACTGTTGACTCTTCAGGAAATGTGAGAAAGATTATTTTTGAGTTCAATCCAACAAGTGATATTGATGCATTTAGTAGAAAAAATTTAAGCAGGATTATTTATGTCGATGCAGGAAAAAAAGGCCTTAGTGATGAAGACACATTAATAACAAGAATGAGTTTTATTGTTAAAGAGTATAATGAAAGATTTGATGGACGACCTGCTTTTATTGACTATTGGGATTGTGGCCTAAGAGGTAATCAAGGTATGACTGACACTAGACTACCCGGTGCTGACTGGTATGACAATATGCATTATATGGAAGTGTCAGGAGAAAAAATTGCAAAAGGTATATTGCCAAATAACAGGGAAGGATATGGTGTTGTTATGAGTTATGTTAAAGAAAAACTCTTATCACACCAAAGAAAAAGCAAAAAGTAAGCTTTTTTTATGAAAGGAGGTGGTGATATATATGATTGTGTTGTGATTGTCTCGCGTGTTTCTTTCATAATTTCCACCTTTAACCAAAAAAAGAAGGAGATTTCGCATGCATAAACGAGAGGTCAGGCCGCGAAAAGTTCAGCGTAAGTTCATGACGCACAAGTCTGGAAAGAATGCTGGTCCTTTGATTCCTGAAAAGTTCCATGGAGTCAGGTTGCGGCATGTTCCTATTGAGGTTCGTCAGTTGATGCAGAAAAAGTATAAGGAAAGACTTCGCGGTTTTGGCCTCGTAAACGAAAGGAGTTTAGTAGCAGCATAGGTTTCTTCGGTGAGGTTTTTTGGCACGCAGTGAAACCCGGTTTTGCCTTGAGGCGTTTCCTCATCGTGATTGTTCCAGAGTGTTTTGAAAAAACGCCTCTTCTTACTACCGTTTCTGTAAAATAATCTTCCAGAGAGGAGGTGGTGGTTTTTTCATGACTGTTTGATTTCGTGTTTCTGACATAAAACTGCTGAATGAACCCTTCAGTAGTTCAGCTGCTGAATGAACCCTTTAGCGGCTCAAAGCGTTTTCTTAATTGGAACGCTTCTTTCACTTCTTAACTCCAAGAAGTTTCAGCTGTTTCATGCTGAAATCATGAGAGGTTTTTTCGTGCGTGGCTTATGAAAAATGTGAGGCATGCATTGGCGTTTTTTACTCTTTGAAATACAAAAAACGCTTTTCTTTTTCAACTGCGAAAACGCGTAAACCGGCTAACTTTTTGAGAGGGGGTGATGGTATATATGATTGTGTGATTCTTCAACCAAACGTGTTCGTGTCGTTAACCGCTTCAACCGGTAACCGTTAACCTTGGAGGATGCATGTGGATGACTTCTTTTAGGGGTGATTCTGTCATGCTTACTTGTGTGATTTAGTTTGATCGTGGAGCAGGTTTCAACATTTTTATTTGTTTGCAGTTGGGGCCTGTTCCATTTTCTTCGGTGTCTGAAAAACCGAATCTTAACTTTCTCGAAAGGAGATCATGTCGTCATGTGTCATGAGGATTCAACTTCAACTGTTCAGTCTTCGTGTGCCTTCACCGCGCATGGTTATGATTGTTTGACCACGCAACGTAGCAATGCTGATTCGTGCAAAGCTTGTGGTAATAAGCTTAGGCCGGAAAAGCTTCGTGCTATGTTAAGGGTTGGCGCAAAGAGACCTCATATTGTTCACGCTAAGAAGTAATCTAGTCTGGCTTTGGAGTTGATTCCTTTCCAGCTAGTCCAAAGGGGTTTTTTGGTTGGCAGTGATGCTCTTGTAGTGCCAGCCTTGGAGTGTTTTCCTCTCTATCAAAAAAACACTTCTTTAATTAGGAAATTATCCTTTTGCAAAAAAGGTTTTTCATAAATCTGAAATTAATCATCAAACCTTTCTCAAGGAGGTGTTCATGTGGAAGTGGATTAATGATATGGCAGATTTCTTGCTTAAGACCTGGATTGATTCTTTCGATTGTTCTTAAAAAAACTGTTTCTATTATTTCATAAAAAATCTTTAACCAGTGGAGGTGTTTCATGAATAAGTTGTGGTTTGTGATAATCTCCGTATTAGTTTACAAACTCCTGATAAAATCAATCTGTGGATGGAATAACGGGTTTCTCGCTGTTTTGGTTGTTGCATTCTTTATCTGGCTAATGTTCAGGTTATATCACAAGATTGTAGCGCCTTCAGCAAAGCCTGTTCCTGTTGAAGTTCCAAAAGGAGTTATCGAAAAAGGAGGTTCGTGATGGAAAACGGATTCAATGGTGGTTGGGCACTGTTTTTTCTTTTCATCTTCTACGCGTTATTTGCTCTCTGCTACAAGAGGGACAAGTACGCAAAGGTGAATGAGAAGAAAAAGCTGGAGGGAGAGGTTGCTGCTTTGACTGCTCAGCGCGATGAACTCGTTAAGCAGCAAAAGCAGGCTCAACAGCAAGGTGGTGCTCCTCAGCAAGCTGCCCCTCAAAAGAAAAAGCCTTGGTGGAAGCGGATGTGGTAATACTTTAACCATGAGGAGGACTCTTAGGCAAAAGCTCGGATGAGAAAGTGCAAAGCCGCGGCTCTTCAGGTCCAAGGAATGATGATGATATGTCTGGGCGGGAAGATGAGAATTGGATTAGGTTATTAGTAATCTTCTCGCTCAGGCTTTGTTGTTGATAAGATAACTATCAAACCAAGAGGAGGATGTTGTGAGAATCATGAAAAACCAGGTTCTGGATTCAGGAAAAGATTTCCAAGTGTTTGCGATAACCACAAGCAGGAAGTGCAAGTACTGTTCCGGCAGCGTTTCCGTATGGTTCAAGGTCAGGCTCGAGTCCAGGGGTGATTATTTTACTTTTCGCGTGTTGGAAGAAAAGCCCCAGTTCAATCATTCCCAATCCTGCCGGGAGCTGAAAGCGATGCGTTTGCAGTCACAGCCGAAAAATGTGGTCACGTTCGAGCTCATCTCGAAGGTGTTTCCGGACAAGCGCGTGATTGATTTCTCTTCACAGTGCTTCGATGAGGACAATAACATTTTCGAAGTCACCCAGCGCGAGCGTTGTGACGCATGCGGCGGCATCGTGGCAAGCAGGATGAAGATCCAGCTGTATGATGTTGGCCATTGCTTTCTTTTCAGGACGTTTGATGAAGGTGTGGTTTTCAATCATGGGAGGAAGTGCAAGAAGTTTGTGGACATGCGAACCGATATGTATCCGTTCTTCAACGTCGGTTCCCGTATAAGCCAGAACTTTTTGGAAGATCTTTTCCCAGCCATGCCAAAGTTGTGGTTCGAGCGTGTTTTCTCAGAGAGCGAAATCGAAGAGCATAAGGAGGCAAGCACGTTCAATCTGGAAGATCTGGAAATGAATCTCGAAGCTGCCGGCACTTTCCGTTCCTAACAGTTTGGGGCGTGGATTATCTCATTGTGATTCTTAGTAGTTAGGAGTTTTAGTATCATCTTCGGCTTGGTGCTATTGCGACCTTGCCAGGATACCCTTAACTCAACGCGAAAAGAAATTGAGCTTTCCACGCCTTTTTTTCCTGCAAAGTTTCGAAACATTTTATGCATCAACCATTAATATGGAGGAGGTTTGATGAATGTCAACACTGGAGTTTTCAAGAGAGATGGAAGTGATGTTTTGAGTGAGAGAGGTTTTTTCTTCGCTCTTGGTCTGGCAGTCATGTATGGTCTCGCTGGTACAGCAATCGTCGCTTACCAAGTCGCTCAGCTTCATCATATCCCAGGATTGATGGAGATAATCATTGTCGGTTTGGTTGTACCAATCCTGGGTATATTGATGGCAGTCAAAAGCGACAACCCGTTCATTTCGTTCGTCGGCTACAACATGGTGGTGATTCCTTTCGGAGTGATTCTTGCTCCGCTTGTCAACGTTTACAGCCCGAATGTGATAAGGAACGCATTTGGCATGACTTGCTGCGTAACTGCAGTGATGTGTTGCTTGTCCACTCTTTACCCAGCATGGTTCAGCCGTCTCGGTGGGATTCTATTTTCGTGTCTTCTCGGTCTTGTGCTTGTTAGGGTGCTGCAGCTTTTCTTTCCTTCGCTTGGCGAATTCACAATCATTGACTGGATTGGCGCAGGAATCTTCAGTCTTTACATTGGCTATGATTGGTACCGCGCCAACAATGTGCCGAAGACTTTGGACAATGCAGTTGACATAGCATTGGACTTGTATTTGGATATAATCAATCTTTTCCTTCAGATCTTGCGGATAATGGGCAAGAGCAAGGATTAACTTCGAACGGGGCGTGATTGTTCTTTTTTGTAAGGGGCTTTGCAACTTTAATTTCAAAACTTTAGTTGTTTTGACTTGTTGAAGACTTTCACGCCCCATCTTTTTCTTGTTTTATTTTTTCAAAAAATATTCTTTAACCTTTCAACAAAGGAGGTTTATGTATCATACACCGATTTTTATTCAGGCGCTTGCTTCGATGGGTGTTGTCCAGTTCTGGTGGGTTGTTGGGGTTGTGTTTGTTGTTTCCGGAATTTTCCTTTTAAATCAGAAAGGTTCGAGTGTCAAGTCTTCGCTCTCGCTCGTCTGGGTTGGTCTTGTTAGCTTGCTTGTTTGCTTAACCACCTGGATCAAATGGACCGATAGCATCATCTGGCAAGTGATTCCTTTCATCGCGCTCAGCTTTGCAGGAGTTGTTGTCTTGTATGCTGCCGCGTTTGTGTTGCGCAGTTATATGTCTAACTGGCATTACTGTTATGGGATGATGCACAAACTGCCACCTTACTTCAGAAAAGATGAGAACTGATCTGAAAGGTCTGTGGTTTAATTAAAGTTTTCAAAAGAAAGGAAATCTTAGGGATTTTTCTTCAACCTTTTTTTAAGGGAGGTGTTATGAGCGTATTGGTTTCGCGCGTGAAGTATTTTATCCGGAATCTGCGGAAGGAGAAGAAGGTAGAAGATGATGGTTGGGAGTTCTGCGCGCCTGAGGGCTTTGTCATGGTCAGAAAGTAAACATTGATTGAAACAATTTTTGCATCCAGAAGGAGGAAATATTTTCTAAAGGTAAATGTCTCTTGTGAGTATATAACATAATCCAACAAAGGAGGAAGTTCGTTGCACATCTTAATTAAAGTGTTTGGTCGAGTGCTTCTTCTTATGGCTGTTGTTTTCACAATCGAGATTCTCTTGATTCTGTCGTCGTTAGCATTTCCAAGCTTCAGCTTCATTCCTATCATTCATTTCTAACTGGAAGGAGAATTGGTATCATGAGAATGTTGTGGAAGGTTGTGATTGGTGTTGTTGGAGTTGCGGTGTTTGTCGTGGGTTTCATCTCGTTCAAGAAGTGGAGGAATCGCGGTTAATCCGATGTCAAGGGCGTACAGGTAGTGGTGTTGGGGCGTGATTGTTCTTGAGGGCTTGCTTTTTTTTGTCATGAGAACTCCTTAGTCTTTAGTGGCTGACGAAAGTATCATGATGTCTGCAGGAACAGCCTGGTTTATTGCCAGCCTAAATACTGTTGAAGTAGTGCCTGATAGACTTTCACGCCCCTTCCTTAATTTTGAAAATAATTTCTTTCTGAAATAGATTAGTTCTTTTTTATCAAACCTTTTCAAAGGAGTGGTTTATGTTTAAGTTTTTGGTTTGGGCTGTTCTTAGGTATTACTTGTTTTTTGCTTGCCTTGTCTTGATGGTTGTTTCTGTTCTTGTTCCTTTCGTGAATCTTTTGCCTGCTGTGGTGATTGTCATGCTTGGTTTCTGCGTTGGTTTCATGATCATGGCTAGTTTGCTTGAGTATGTGAATCATTTGTTCAAGGTTTTTGGTTTGAGTTTGACTGTTTGTTACGCAGGCGTTTGTCTGAGCATGATTCATCATTCCGATGTTTACTATTCTATCGCTTTCGTCACGACTCTCATCACCAGCATTCTTTGCTCCATGTTCTTTGTTTATTCGTTCGAGCTCATCGATGCTCTTAAGAAAGTTCGCAGGTGTTAATCTTCAAAACAAAAAAAAGCGTTTCTTATCTTCTTTACTTCTTGCGCGCTTTTTTTTGGACTATTTATGTTCCATATAGAAAATATATGTACTTGTTATATACAAAAAATGAAGTTAGTCTTCTTTGTGCTTTTTTAGTGGCTGTAACTCTTTTTTTAGCTATTTAATTATAATATAGAAGATAATATACCTAAACACAGTTATTTACCCCTATTAAGTGACTACAAATCAAAAGTTTTATATATCTAGAAGGTTTTCCGGTATGTAACGGAACGTTTTTCAAGGGTTTCCGCGGCCGGCAAAGCTGTAAGTTTTGACGGTGTTCAGAATTTTTTCAAAAATTCTGACATAATGGGGTGTAAAAATCATGGCTAAATCATTTGATGATATGGATGTGCAGGATAATTACAAAGTGTTGCTTCCTAAGACTGATGTAGAGAAGATGTTCAAGGATATGAAATCTGAGAATGTTGATTCTGTTAAGGAAGTTATCAAGGATATTGATTTCTTTATTGCTAAAAGAGTTGAGGTTAATGTTGATATTATGAACCATTGTGAGAAATTAAAATTGGAGATTGATAATGTCGCTATGCAGTTTCCTGACATTAATAATAGGTTGAACTTTCAGGTTAGTGGAGAGATTATAAAAGCTATTTCAGAGCTTAGAAAGAAGAAGATTGAGGTTGAAGAGTTGAAGATTGCTGAGAAATTAAATTTCTTTCGTGATATCGCAACTCTGAAGAAAGAATTGAGAGAGTATATTAAGGAATTGAAGGAGAAGGAGAGCAAGTCTAACTTACTGGATTCGTTGATCTAAAATGGCATTTGACCAGATTACAGTTAAGGATTTGTGCAAGAAATTGAGGCCTATCTTTGGTGAGAAGATGGATGTTCTTTTTTTAAGGTATTCTATGAGTGATAGTAGGGAGAAGAAGCAGGAGATTGAGCAGGCTTTGAGTGTTCTTTATGAAAAACATTTGAATACTACTTTGTTGAATGATTCTGTTTTGTTAGAGCCTCCTTCAAAAGAGGTTATTGAGACTGATTATCCTTTAGGTATTGTTAGTTATGCTGGTGATGACAGGTGTGTTTTTGGTTTGAGGGATCAGGATTGGATCAGGCACGTCTGCGTTAGTGGTATGTCTGGTTCTGGTAAGACCATGTTTGCTTTTGGTTTACTTAATGCTATGGTTGAGCACAAAAAGCCTTTTATTGTTTTTGATTGGAAAAAATCTTTCAGGCCTTTGCTTTTGATGGATAAGGGTGTTATGTGTTTTACTATTGGTAATAATAATGTTGCTAATTATTTCAAGATAAATATTAATAAGCCACCCAAGGGAATACATCCAAAACAGTGGGTTAATATCTTGTGTGATTTAGTTACAGAATCTTTCTTTGCTAGTTATGGAGTTCACAAAATATTAAGAGAGACTCTTGATAGAGCTTTCCAGGATTTTGGTGTATACAAAGGATCAAACAACTATCCTACTTGGTATCAGATCAGGGATAGGCTTGAAGAGAAGGCTGCTAACATGGCTGGTCATAGTAGGGAGTCTGAATGGATGGAGTCTTCTTTAAGGATTGCTCATGCTTTGACTTTTGGTCATTTTGGTGAGTCAGTGAACTGCAAAGATGAATTAGGTATGAGTGTTGAGGAGATATTGGATAAGAGAGCTATTTTTGAGTTGCAGTCTTTGAATAGTATGGAGAAGAAGTTTTTTTGTGAGTTCCTATTAAGTTATATTTATTTTTCTAAGAAGGCTAGGAATGATGAGTCTAATGTTTTTAAGAGTTTGATTCTTGTTGACGAGGCTCATAATGTTTTCCTTAAGGAAAGGCCTAACTTCATTAAAGAATCTGTCACAGATTTGATTTATAGGGAATTGAGAGAGTTTGGTGTTGGTCTTGTTTGTCTTGATCAGCACATCTCTAAGCTTTCTGATGTTGTTGCTGGTAACTCCGCAACAAATATTGCGTTTCAGCAATTGCTTCCGCAGGATGTAGAGACAATCGCTAATATCATGCAGCTTAGGGATCATAGGAAATATTTTAACATGCTTCCTGTTGGTACAGCAATTGTTAAGCTTGCTGAAAGGTATTATGCTCCTTTTATGATTAAGGTTCCTTTTATTGATTTGAAGGAGAGTCGGGTTACTGATGAGGATATCAAGGAAAGGATGTCTGGTTTGATAAAAGATACTAAGAGGTTAAAGCTTTTCAATGAGAGTGTTAAGGAAGATAATTTGAAGAAGCAGTTGGAAAAGGTTGATTTGATTTTCAAAGCTTCTGGTGTTGAGACCAAGGGTGATTTTTCCGATGTTTTTGTTGATCCTAAGAAGATTAAGAAGAAGGCTTTGCCTGAGAAAGTGAAAGAGTATCATAATACTGTTAATCATAAGCAATTGTTGTTGGTTAATGAGATGAAGGAGTTTTTGGCTTCTGGTTTTCCTGAGGAGAATATGAAAGAGTATTTCCTTAAGAGGAATTTCAAGTCTGCTGATATTGATAGGGCTTTGAGGAATATTAAAGCTAGCAGGTTGAATACTCAGGAGGAAGTTGAGAGTATTGATGCTAGTGAGATGAGAAATTATTTGAAGGATTCAGATGGCGCAAAGAATTTTCTGAAGATTGTTGAGAAAGAATCTTTGCCTACTACCCAAATTTACAAAGAGCTTAATGTTTCTGCAAGAAAAGGTAATGAGTTAAAAAAAGAATTGTTGATGTTTGGTCTTATTAAGGAAGTTGAGGAAAGGAACGAGTCTGGTTGGAAGAAGTTTTTGAAACTTACAGGATCAGGTAGTGACGTCCTTGCTAGGTGTTAGGTATTTTTCTAGAATATTTTTTTATACGCAAAATATAATACTGTCAGATAAAAAGTTAATGCAAAAAAAATAAGAAACATTTACATCATTCCGTCCATTCCGTTTGGCATTTGTGGCATTTTTGGTCCGCCGCCGCTGCCTGCGATAACATCATCTATTCTTAGTATCATTATTGCTACTTCTGATGCTGAACTGACTGCTTGTGTTTTTATCTTTAGTGGTTCTATGACTCCTGCTTTCCATGAGTCTTTGATCTTGCCTGTGAACACATCTATTCCTGCCCACTTTATTTTTTTGTCATGCGCAGATTTTAGTTCGGTCAATACATCAATTGGATCCAGACCAGCATTCTCAGCTAAAGTTCTTGGTATTACTTCTATTGCGTTAGCAAATGCTTCAACTGCTAGTTGTTCTCTTCCGCTTAGTGATTGTGCAAACTTCCTCAAGCCTTTTGCAACTTCCATCTCTGGAGCTCCTGCTCCTCCTACAACAAGACCATTTTTCAGACTTGCAATTACGTCTCCTACAGCATCTGTCAATGCTCTTGTTACTTCATCAACCACATGGTCTGTTCCTCCTCTGACTAGTATTGTTACTGCTTTCGGATTTTTGCAGTCGCGGACAAATGTCATTTCTTCGTCTCCTACTCTTATCTCTTCTACTATTCCTGCTTTTCCTAAATTTCCGTCTTCTAGGTCTTCTAGGCTTGACACTACTCTTCCGCCTGTTGCTCGAGAAAGTTTTTCCATGTCGCTCTTGCTTATTCTTCGTGCTGCGTATACTCCTGCTTTTGCTAGGAAGTGTTGTGCTAGGTCGTCTATTCCTTTTTGGCAGAACACGACATTCGCTCCTGATTTCACGACTTTTGCTGTCATGTCTTTGATCATTTTTTCTTCTTGTTCTATGAATGCTTGCATCTGTGATGGGTTACTTATCTGTATTTTTGCTTCTGTTTCTGTGCTTTTTATTTCTAGTGCTGTGTCTATCAGTGCTATCCTTGCGTTCTTTACTTGTTTTGGCATTGCTGAGTGCACTCTTTCTTTGTCTAGGATTATTCCTTGTACTAGTTCTGTGTCTTCTACGCTGCCCCCCACTTTTTTCTCTATCTTGATATTATTTTTGTCTATGAAGATTTCTTTGTCATTTTCGTCTGCTATTTCTTTTACTGCTTTGACCACTAATCTTGATAAGTGTTCTTTTGATGCTTCTGCTCCTTTTCCTGTCATTGCTGTGTCTGCTATCTGTATTAGTATTTTATCGTCTTTGATTGTTATTTTTTCTGCTATCTCGTTAAGTATTTCTTGTGCTTTGTATGATGCTAGTCTATATCCTCTTGCTAGTACTGTTGGGTGTATATCTTGTTCAAGAAGTCCTTCTGCATTTTTCAGCAACTCTCCTGCTAGTATGACTGCTGTTGTTGTTCCATCTCCTACTTCATCTTCTTGTGTTTTTGCTACCTCAACTATCATCTTTGCTGATGGGTGTTCTATTTGCATCTCTTGTAGTATTGTGACTCCATCATTTGTGATTGTGACGTCCCCTAAAGAATCTACTATCATCTTGTCCATTCCTTTTGGACCTAGTGTTGTCCTGACTGTTTCTGCTACAGCTTTTGCTGCTGCAATATTTACTCTTTGCGCGTTTTTTCCAGATGTTCTTTGTGTTCCTTCTGGTAATATAAAGATTGGTTGTATGTTTCCTTGATTCATATTTACTCGCACCCCCGAGAATTTATGTGATAAGGGTTTTGTATATAAAACTTGCTTTGTATTGATGTCTCAAACTGGTGACAAAACAGCACTTTTATGCCTTTAAAGCTTGTTTTTCTTGCTTTTAGGCTTTTGTTATGTGTTCTTTTCTTTTGAAGAAGTCTGCTATTTTGGGGTATTTTTTTACCATTTCTTCTAATGTTTCTTGTATTGTTTCTTCTGTCTCGTTTGGGTTGTAGAATTGTATTATTTTTTGGTGGAGTTCAGGTATTTGTTCTATTCCTCTGTGTCCTATTTTTTGCACCCCATAATCTGCAGGGTTTATTATCCATGCTTCTGCTGTTCCTGTAGCTTCTGCTCTTCTTTTTAGTTTGTTCGTGAATAGTATTGTTCTTTTGTGTGATACTAATTTATCGTCTAGAGCGTGGATTCCTAGGTACTGTTTGTGTTTTAGTTGGTCTAGGTAGTTGTATGCGTTGTGGCTTGTTTTTCCCATCACTATCTTCTTCCATTTTCTGAAGCTGAATCCGTTGTATGATTCTTTTCCGTATTGTTTTTTGTGTTCTCTTCCTAGTTGAAGGAAATAGTCTGTCTCTGCTCCTTCTGTGTTTATGTTCCTGTCCATCTTTTTGTAGTCTTCATTTGCCATATCATTGTCTGTGTATATCATTCCGCCGACTGTTAATATTTTTTTTACTGCATTATTTTTTGCTCCCGCTACTAGTACAGGTGTTGCTCCGAAGCATGTTCCTAACAGGTTTACTTGTTCTGTTCCGAATTTTTCTATCATGAATTCTATTGTTGTTGTGATGTCTATGTCTGGTGATGTTCCTTCTTTTGTTTGTTTGAGGAATTTTCCTTTTTTTCTGTTATCAAGCCATGTTCCTGTGTAGTACGTGTATGCTGTTGGATATCCTATTTCGCTGAACATCCATGCTAATCTTTCATATTCTATGTTTTTTGGCACTCCTAGTCCTACTGCTATCACTATTGCTGCGTTTTTTATTCTGTCTTCTCTTCCTGGTGCATACCATATCTGCAGTCCTTGGTATGTTGCTTCATTCATTTGTGGTTTTTCTGCGTTGTTCATTTGTGGTTTTGGGTTTTATAGTACATATTTAAACATTACTGTAACTACTTACAGATAGAAAAGGATTTAAATTGAATTCAACTCCCAACTTTTCACAATGAGATTTTTGATGACTGATGCTGGACATGCTGGGATTCCTTATCATCTTGTTCTTCCTTATGTAGGTATTCGTTCTTATTCTGGCACTACTAAAATTGATAGGAAGCTAGGAGAAGAATTGGATGGTCTGGAATGTTTTCTTCCTGCTACTCTTTGTTTGAACTCTGGTAACGCTCCTGATAAATATGGTGATTATCTTAAGCTTTCAGAATCTTTTGTTGAGGAGTTTAGCAACAATTTCAGGTTTTATGCTTTTCATGCTTGTTTTGAGGATCCTTCTCCTGTTCTGGCCAACACTAAATTTAATCTTGCTGAGAGCAGTTATGATGAAGGTGTTAATGTTTTAAAGTTTCAGTCTAGGGTTGCTAGCAATATTGCTAATACTCCTTGTGTTAATTCTCCTAGGGATTATAAGAGGATTGCTCCTTTGGTGAATGTGCATCTTGGTAGGATTCAAAAAAGCAGTGACAAGTTTGGTTCGATTGATAAGATCGTGAAAGTTTTGGAAAAGGTTGCGTATGATACTGGTTTGTTCGCTTCAATTGCTGTTGAAAATATGAGTCCTGGGAAAAAAGGGTTTTATAATATTGGAGAGTGTGATGATGATATTGTAAGGGTGCTTGATAAAGTTCCTAATGTTTCTCTTACTTATGATTTGGGTCATGTTGATGCTGTCGCTTTTAATGAGTTTAGCGGTAACGGAAGGAAGCTTCCTCGGGATGAGTCAGAGATTGCTGATGCCTTTGTTGATTACCAAAATAAGTTTATGGATAAATTTAAGGATAGGATTGTTCACATGCATCTTTCTTTTAATGATATTTTTTTCTCTCAAAAGCCTAATGGTTATTATTTTCTTGGTAGGCATTGTCCTTTGACTAAGGCTAAAGAGCACGAATTTTTTTATGAGAAAGCTTTCAAGCCTGTTGTTAAGAGGGCTTTGGATATTGTTGAGAAGAACAGGAATGGTTTGGGTTGTGTTAATTTGGAGATTCCTAGAAAAAGGATTCTTGGTATTAAATTCGCTGATTGTGGTGGCAGCGTGAATGAGCAGTTGGAAAGCATAAAAATTGCTAAGGATATCTGCAAAAGTAGTTAATGACACAATTTTAGTCGGTCAATAGGTCATTCACTATTTAGAAAAGGACACAAATTTTTCTGATTATTATTGTCCTTTTCTAAAATACCTAAACATTTTTATATTACCTAGAAAAATTATTCGGGTTATATGATTATTACTATTGCAGGCACTGTTGGTTCTGGCAAATCTACTGTTGGAAGGATCATTGCTAAAAGGCTTGGTTTGAAGCATTATTCTATTGGTGATCTGATGAGGGAGATGGCTGAGCAGAGAAAGATTTCTTTGATGGATATCAGCAAGCTTGCAGAGAAGGATAGGTCGATTGATGAGGAACTTGACCAGAGACAGATCAGTTTGGGTATGGAAGATGATGATTTTGTGATTGATGGAAGGTTGTCTTTCCATTTTATTCCTAAATCTTTTAAGATTTTTCTTGACGCTGACGAACTAGTCAGGGCTAAAAGGGTTTTGGCTGATAATATCAGGAAAGAGCATAACATCAACTTGAATAACACTGTTGAGAACATGAAGAGGAGGGTTTTGTCTGAGAAGAAGCGTTACAGGAAGTATTACAAGATTAATCCTTATAGCAAGAAATTGTATGATTTGATTGTTGACACTACGAAATTGTCTCCTAATGAGGTTGCTGATACAATCATTGATTTTGTTGAAAATGAGCAATAACAAAAATTATGCTAAATTTTTGGGATTAAAAATTTCACGATTTACTGGAAAATGTGGTGAAATTTTAAATAAAACCAAAATGTTTATAAATAACCTTGTCTCCCTCGATAATAATTTCTTTTTGAGAAAAAATGTGAGGTAAAGTGGGAACTGTTAAAGAAAAGGATTTCGTGGAAGTGGAGTACACAGCTTCAGTTAAGTCAGACAATTTTGTGTTTGACACTACTGATGAAAAGATTGCTAGACAGAATAATATCCATAATCCGAACATGTCTTATGGGCCTTTAGGTGTTCGTGTTGGTGATGGTGCTTTAGTTAAAGGATTAGAGCAGGCTATTATTGGTAAAGAGATTGGCAAAGAGTATACTGTTGAGCTTTCTCCTGATAATGCTTTTGGTAAGAAATTAACTAATCTTTTGAAGATCATTCCTTCAAGCGTTTTTGCTAGGGAAAAAATTAATCCTATGCCTGGTTTGCAGATTAATGTTGATGGTCTTACTGGAACTGTTAAGACTGTTGCTGGTGGCAGGATTATTGTTGACTTTAATCATCCTTTGGCTGGCAAGGACATTATTTACAAGATAAAGATTAACAGATTGATGACTGATGATGCTGAGAAGATTAAGAATTATTTGATGTTAAGGCTTAATGTTAATCCTAATTTTTTCACTGTGACAATTGATGGTGATGTTGCTAAGATCCAGTTCAAGGAAGGTATTAGCTTGAAAGAGTTGAAGATGGATGTTTTGACTGAGAAATTATTGAGTTTTACCAAGATTAAACGTGTTGAATATATTGAGACTAAGGCTGCTCTTAAAAAACAAGCAAAATAGGGGGTAGTTTTATATAATAGTTAGGCTTGTGTTTTTGTTTAATTTTCATTGTGAGGTGTGCAAATGGAAAACGTTTTCGACTCCAACAAAAAAGAGGTGGTAGGCGAGAACTTTACTAGTAAGGAGAAAGGCAAAGTCAATGCTAAAGATGTTGATGCAGAGCTTGAGGCTTTGCTTGCGCAGAGAAATGCGAGGATCAAGGTTGTTGGCTGTGGTGGTGGTGGAAACAACACTATTAACAGGATTACTGAGGTTGGCGTCAAGGGTGCTGAGACTGTTGCTATCAACACTGATGCTCAGGACTTGTTGTACACTAATGCTGATAAGAAAGTTTTGATTGGCAGAGAGCTTACTAAGGGTTTGGGCGCTGGCTCTATTCCCAAGGTTGGTGAGGAAGCTGCTAGAGAGAACGAGAAGGATATCAAGGACGCTTTGAGCGGTTGTGATATGGTTTTCATAACTTGTGGTCTTGGCGGCGGGACTGGTACTGGTTCTGCTCATGTAATTGCTGAGGTCGCAAAAAAGATGGGTGCTCTCGTCATCGGTATTGTCACTCTTCCTTTTGCTATGGAAGGTAATAGGAGATACGAGAACGCTTTGTATGGTTTGGAAAAGTTGGAGGATACTGTTGATACTTTGATTGTTATTCCGAATGACAAGTTGTTGGAGCTTGCTCCTGATTTGCCATTGCACACAGCTTTCAAGGTTGCTGATGAAATTTTGATGAATGCTGTGAAAGGGATCTCAGAATTGATCACTAAAGCAGGCCTTGTCAACTTGGATTTTGCTGACGTCCGCGCTGTTATGGATAATGGTGGTGTTGCTTTGATTGGTGTTGGAGAGTCTGACACTGAGAATAGGGCAACAGAATCTGTTGAGAAGGCGATACATAATCCTTTGCTTGATGTTGAGATTGATGGTGCTAATGGTGCATTGATTAATGTTGCTGGTGGCCCTGACATGACTTTGGAAGAAGCAAGGCATGTTGTTGAGACTATCTCAAAAAAGCTTGATGAGGATGCAAGGATTATTTGGGGTGCCCAGATTTATGAAGACATGCAAGGCATCATCAGGACCATGCTGATTGTTACAGGTGTGAAGTCTACTCAGATGTTCACGTCAAAAGGTAAAGGTCCTAGATCAAAGAAAAAGGAGGCTGAACAACAGCTCGGTATAGAGTTTGTTGATTGATATGGAAGTTTTGACAAAGTTGAAAAGATTTGGGTTGGAGTGCATCAGGGTTTTGAAGGTTACGAAAAAACCTTCAGGTATGGAGTTCAAGGCTATTGTTAAGGTTTCAGCTTTGGGTATAGCTATTATTGGCCTTATTGGTTTTGTCATTCAGATGGTTAGACAATTATTGTTCGGGTGATTAAAGTGGGAGATGAAGTTCAACAACAACAGGCTGGTTCAAAGACGCACATTTTTGCTTTGAGGACTACTGCTAATAGGGAAGATCAGGTCATGGATTTCGTGACTTCTAATGCTGCAAAAAAGAAACTTGATGTGTTCTCGATAATTAGGGCGCATGGTATGAGGGGTTATATTTTTGTTGAGGCTGCTTCAAGGAGTGATGCTGAGCAGTCTGCTTTTAATGTTCCTTATGCTAGAGGTATTCTTCCTAAAGAGATAGAGTATAGGGAGATTGAGCACATGCTTGAGCAGGTTAAGAAGGAAGTTAATATCATGAAGAATGATATTGCTGAGATCATTTCTGGTCCTTTCAAGAGGGAGAAGTGTAAGATTACCAGGATTGATAAGGCTAAGGAAGAAGTTGTTGTCGAATTGCTCGAGGCTGCTGTTCCTATTCCTATCACTGTTAAGATGGATGCTGTCAAAGTTATTAGAAGGGATAGTGGTGATGATGGAGGGAGTGAGAGGGACGAGTCTGACTAGGCTTAGAAAAGCTTATAAATGACTTGCAAATTCTTCTTTTCGTTGTAAAATGGCTAAAGAAACTGTTGAAGCATTGGTGAATGGTGGGCAGGCAACTGCTGCTCCTCCTCTTGGACCAGCTTTAGGTCCTTTAGGTATTAATATTGGTCAAGTTATTGCTGAGATTAATAAGAAGACTGCTGAATTCAAAGGTATGCAAGTTCCTGTCAAGATTATTGTTGATAAATCTGATAAATCTTTTGAGGTTACAGTTGGTACTCCTCCTGCTAGTGCTTTGATTAAGAAGGAAGCTGGTATCGAGAAAGGTGCTGGTAATCCTAAGATGGACAAAGTTGCTGATTTGAGGATTGAGCAGGTTATCAAGATTTCTAAGATGAAGGAAGGTTCTTTGCTTGGTAAAGATAATTTTTCTCGTGTTAAAGAGATTATTGGCACTTGTAATTCTATGGGTGTCATGGTTGAGGGTAAACCTGCTGCTGAAGTTATTAGGGACATTAATGCTGGTGCTTTCAAGGATAAGATTTCTAAAGGCAAGACTGAGCTTTCTGCTGAAGAGTTGAAGACTCTTGAGATTGAGAGGAAGAAGCTTGCTGAGGATATTGAGAAGAGGAAAGCAGAGTTTGATACTAAGGCTAAGGCAATTTTGGGTGAGATGGCTGGCAAGCCTAGAGGAGAAATCAAGAGGAAGTTGATAGAAGCTGGCATCCCTACACAAATGATCAATGAGTTGTTGCCTGTTTCTGGTGGCGGTGGCGCTGCTGCTCCTGGTGCTGCACCTGCAGCTGCTGGTGGAGAAAAGAAAGACGCTGCTCCAGCTGCTAAACCTGCTGCTAAGAAGTAAATTATTTTTTTGTTTTCTAGAAGAGATTAATTCATTTTTTTATTTCTGTAGAATTTTCAAAGTCTATCTCAAAATATTTCAAAACTATTTTGGCATAAAGCTCTTGACCTTCACCGCTTAAGTGTTTGCCACCTATTAAAAGATTGGATGCTGCTGAATCAGATATTGAACTGTACTTATTCATAACATAATTTATCCAAGGAACCCTGAGATCCACAAAACCAAGTTTGTGCTCATTAGCCCAGCTTGGGTAAACAACAAAGCTCATGCAATCATTCGATTTACTGCCTTTTGTGTTAGGAATTGAGTAATGATTGCTTAAAAGCAAAACTTCGACATTATTTCCTCTGCTATTAACCATCTGTCTTATTCCAGGCTTGCCTAAGTTGTCTTCATAATCACTTCTTTTGATAGAAGAAAAGTTTCCGCTTAAACTTATCTCACTAAACCACTCATCTACCTTTGTTTTATTGTTGCAGCCTTCAAAAAGCAAAGCTTCATACGATCCATCAGCGTAATCGTTATAGTCTTGTATTATGACAAGATCAGGATCTGCAGGCTCTATGTCCTCATAATAGACTGAATATAGATATGTTGAGGACCAGCCGCCTCTTGATTTTATTGAAAAATCAAAAATGTCTCCGTACTTTTCAATCAAAGAGTTAGGCAAGTAATTAATTACCCACAAATTTCTGCTGTCAGTTATTGATTGTCCATAAAAAACTATTTTGACCCTTTGAGGTTTGCTTATATTTTTATGAGCTAAATTATCAATTAACTCTTTTGTGTGCTCAAGATTAGTCCAAGGGTTTAGACTATATGGTGACACTAAAGGATCTGTTTTACTTATGTTATAATTGTATATTTTTATAAAACATTTTTTATCACAGGAATATGGCACATCAGCTTTCTCTTCACTGCAAAAAAAGTTTTGATTATCTTCATTGTAAAACTGGACAGTTGTAGACTTATTGACAGACGTGCTCTTTGAAGATACTTTATCAACGCTTTTAGTTATTGTTGGAATTTTAGTTTTTGCTATTGGTTCTACATATTTCTGATCTTTAGCGCAGCCCACAGCAAGAATTAATATGAATAAACAAAACAAGATACCAGATAACACCACTATTTTTCTCATACAATAATTAGTATTGTCCTGGTTTAAAAACATTTCTAAAACAATTTTTCAGAAAGTTTTATTAATGATTGCAATTCTCCAATCTGTTAAAAAAGGGTTCTGATAGGTTTTTAATGGGAGAGGTTTTGTTATGGTTAAAATTTATAAGATTAAGTTTAAGGATGCTCCTGAGCAGGATTATGAAGTTAGGGTAGGTAGTGATTTGTTGTCTTCTGTTCGTGGATATATTTTAGATAATATTTCTGATAAGAAACAAGTTATTGTCACTGATAAGAATGTTGTTGAGAAGGGTCACTTGGCTAAGCTTAATCCGAGTGGTTGGATTCCTTCTTTTGTTGTTGAGCCTGACAGTGAAGGTGGTGTTGAGTCTAAAAAGAATGTTTCGACTTATGGTGATATTCTTAATTTTTTGGATTCTCATGGTTTTGAGAAGAGTGATGTTCTTATTTGTTTAGGCGGTGGTGTGATTGGTGATGTTGGCGGTTTTGTTGCCGGAACTTACAAGCGTGGTGGTATGTCTTATATTCAGATTCCAACGACTACTTTATCTCAGGCTGATTCTTGTGTTGGCGGTAAGTGTGCCATTGACAGCAGTGTTTCTAAGAATTCTGCTGGTTGTTTTTACCAGCCTCATCTTGTTTTTAGTGATGTTAGTACTTTGTTGACTTTGGATGATAGGAATTTTCGTTCTGGTCTTGTGGAATCTGTAAAGCATGGTTTGATTCTTGATGAAGCTTATTTTTCTTTTTTGGAAAAAAATATTGATGACATATTGAAGAGAGATGTTGGTTTGTTGGAAGAGATTGCTTTGAAGAATGTTCAGTTGAAAGGTAGTGTTGTTGAGAAGGATCCTAATGAAAAAAATTATAGGAAAAGTTTGAATTTTGGTCACACTATTGGTCATGCTGTTGAGATTGCTTCTAGTTTTGGGTTGTATCATGGTGAGTCTGTTGCTCTTGGTATTTTGGCTGCTCTTGATATTTCTCATTCTTTAGGTGGAATAACTAATTCTGCTTGTAATGATGCTAGAAGATTGTTGTCTAGGCTGGGTATGCCTATTAAGGTTCCTGATTTTGTTGATCGTGATTTGGTTGAGAACAGATTGGTTAATGATAAGAAGACTGTTGATGGTATTCCTTATTTTGTCAGGATTGATAGTATTGGCAAGTTGCATGTTGAGAATGGTATGTATGCTTCTCCTATTCCTAAACAAGTATTGAGTGATGCTTTGGATTATATTTTTAAGTGAGTCCCGAAAGATTTTATTTTAAATACACTTTCATCTTTTCAAGAAGCATTCTAGCTTTATCTGTTGCTGTGAAATACATTCCTTTGTAATAATTTAATCTTGAGCTTTTGTCTTTGTAAGGAGTTTCTTTCTTTTTAACATGCTCAATCAATCCTGCATTTTTCAGGAAAGTTATGAACTTATTATCCAAAAGAAATTTTTTTAAATCATCATTTGTAACAAGAACAGAATATTGTAACTGAAACATCTCAAATTGTTCTGTGTTCACAACAATACCATCCATAGATCTAAGCAAACTACAAGTGAACTTGTTTAGCAGCAAAGATGTTTTAAATGATTTCTCTTCAAAATTAAGACTTTCCTTCTTAGGAATCTGATACCAGTTATCCATTACAATCCAAGAAGCGCATTATTTTATAAGTTTTATGCATTAAGTTCAATCAGACTACCTATTTTTTTCAGAAAGATTAATAAACCCTTATTGTTATTTTTTTGTTAAAAAGAGGTGTGGTGTATTGTCTGATTTAGTGCTTAACATTCTTAGGAAGGTTCAGGATAGGGATGGTTTTGTTTCTGAGGATGCTCTTAAAAGGTTGAGTAAGGATTTGAAGATTCCTGTTTCTAGGTTGTATGGTGTTGCTTCTTTTTATGCTATGCTTCATACTAAAGAGCAGGGTAGGAATATTATTGAGTTGTGTGGTTCGCCTTCTTGTTATTTGAATGATGGTTTTGATGTTGAGAAGTTGTTGGAGAAAGAGGTTGGTGTGAATTTTGGTCAGACTAGTAAGGATGGAAAAATATCTTTGTTCAAGACTTCTTGTATTGGTTGTTGTGATCAGGCTCCTGCTATGTTGTTGAATGGTAAGCCTGTTGTTAATCTTACTAAGACTAAGGTTAGGGAGATAATTAAAAAATGCAGATCCTGAAAAAGACTGAGTTGGCTGCTCTGAAAAAGGCTCAAGAGCTTGGTGCTGAGAAAGTTATTGAATTATTAGATAAGAAAGGTTTGGTTGGTAGGGGTGGCGCGAGTTTTCCTACTGGTAAAAAGTGGAGGTTTGCTTTTGATGCTAAAGCTGATGAAAAGTTTGTCATCTGCAATGCTGATGAGGGTGAGCCTGGAACTTTTAAGGATAAGTTTATTTTGGAGAACAATCCTGAGACTTTGATAGAAGGAATATTGATTGCATCATATGTTGTTGGTGCAAAAAGGGCTTTTATTTATCTTAGGGGTGAGTATGATTATTTGAAGGGTAATATTGAGAAAGTAATCAAGTCTGTTATTAAGAGATCAAGATTAGATGTTTCTGTTGAGATTGTTGTTGGTGCTGGTTCTTATGTTTGTGGTGAAGAGACAGCAATTATTAAATCGATTGAAGGTTTTAGAGGTCAGCCTTATTACAAGCCTCCGTTTCCTCCTGTTAGTGGTTTATGGGGTAAGCCTACCATCATAAATAATGTTGAGACTTTGACTTGTGCTGCTCAGGCTGTTTTGTTTGATGATTGGAATTCTAGTTTGAGATTGTTTTCTGTTTCTGGTTGTGTTGATAATCCTGGTGTGTTTGAGTTGCCTGTCAGTGTTAGGCTTTCTAAAGTTTTAGAGCTTGCTAAGCCTCGTGGTAAGTTGAAGGCTTTGTTTTTTGGTTGTTTTGGTGGTTGTATGCCTTATGTTGATATGGAGATGACTCCTGAAAATGTTTGTGGTCAGGATTGTGTTCATGGTTCTTGTAGTGTTATTGTTGTTGATGATTCTCGTTCTATTGTTGATTTGTGTTATGTTATTGCTAAGTTTTTTGCTTATGAATCTTGTGGCAAGTGCACTCCTTGCAGGGAGGGTACTGTTAGGGTTTTGTTTTTGATGAAAAAACTAAAAGATATGAAAGCTACAAAAGAAGATCTTGCTTTGCTTGAAGAACTAGCTCACCATATTAAAAATACTTCTTTGTGTGGATTAGGTCAGAGTGCAACAAATCATATTATTACTGGACTAAAACATTTTAGAGAGGATTTTGAGGAAAGGATTTTATGAAGATTAAGCTTGATGGTAAGGATATTGAATGTGATGCAACAAAAACATTGTTGCACATCTGTAAAGAGCATGGAATTAACATTCCTACTTTGTGTTATCAAGAGAGTCTGAAGCCTGATGCTAGGTGTAGGGTTTGTCTTGTTGAGTTGAATGGTAAATTAGTTACTTCTTGTTCTACTCTTCCTAGTGATGGTTGTTCTGTTATCACAAGTTCTGAAAAAGTCATTAAGGCTAGGAAGATGAATGTTGAGTTGATTATGGCTGGTCATGTTAAGGCTTGCAACATTGATAACGTTTCTCATAACATTAGTGGTATGCTTGAAGAGATTGGTTTGCAAGGTATTAGGTTTGATCCTATTCGAGATTACGAGCAAGATTTGGGTAGTGCTGTTGTTAGGGAAGATAATAAGTGCATAAATTGCGGTAGGTGTGTCAGGACTTGTGCTGAGATCCAGGAGATTTACGCGATTGATTTTGCTAGTAGGGGTTTTAATGAGCATGTTGCTCCTTATTGTGAGCATAACTTGGCTGATGTTGCTTGCATCAAGTGTGGTCAGTGTATTTTGCATTGTCCTGTTGGTGCTATTCATGAGCGTGAGCATTTGTTTGAGGTATTGCGTGCTTTGAAGGATAAGAGGAAAAAAGTTATTGTTCAGGCTGCTCCTTCTATTCGTGCTACTTTAGGTGAGGAATTTGGCATGCCTGCTGGTTCTTTAGTGACAGGAAAAATGGTTTCTGCTTTGAGAAAGGTTGGTTTTTTTAAAGTGTTTGATGTTGATTTGGGCGCTGACATCACTATTATGGAAGAAGCGTCAGAATTTTTGAGAAGGGTTGGGAAAGGTGGTCCGTTTCCTATGATTACTACTTGTTGTCCTGGCTGGATTTTGATGATGGAGCATTTCTATCCTGAGATGATTAAGAAGGATTACATGTCTACTTGTAAGAGTCCGCATGAGATGCTTGGTATGCTTACTAAGACTTATTTTGCTCAAAAGGAAGGTTTGAATCCTGATGATATTGTTGTTGTGAGCATAATGCCTTGTACTGCTAAAAAGTTTGAATCAACAAGGCCTGAGCTTGAGAGTGGTGTTGACTTTGTTTTGACAACAAGAGAATGCGCAAAATTAATCCGTCATTTCAAGATTGATTTTGCTAACTTGCCTGATGAGGATTTTGATTCTGCTCTTGGTGTTTCTACTGGTGCTGGTGTTGTTTTTGGCGCTTCTGGTGGAGTGATGGAGGCAGCATTAAGGACAGCGTATGAGTTTGGCACTGGTAATAGTGTTACAAAGTTGGAGTTTGACCAGATCAGAGGATTAGATGGTATCAAGACTGGTTCTATTATTATTAATGGTAAAGAAGTTAGGTTTGCTGTTGCTAGTGGTGGCGCTAATATTAGAAAGTTGTTGAAGGACAAGGATAAGTATCATTTTATTGAGTTCATGGCTTGTCCTGGTGGTTGTATTGGTGGTGGTGGTCAACCTCCTCATTCTACACATGAGACTTTGGTAAAGCGTGCTCAGGCAATCTATCATGCTGACGCTGGTAAGGGTTTGAGGAAGTCTCACGAGAATCCTGTTGTGAAAAAGATTTATGCTGAATTCTTGGACAAGCCTGGAAGCGAGAAGGCTGAGAAGTTGTTGCACACTTATTACCAAAAGAAAAGTGAGTTTTGAATTTTTAATAAAAAAAATAGTTTAGGGTTTTTCATAAGAGCCTAAGACTCTGACTACTTCTACATCTCTATTTTTTGGTGTTAGCTTGTACTTTAATGAATCGATGCATTTTAGGAAGTGTTTGTCTTTTTTATGGCTTATTATTTCTAAGTAAAACATTTGTGGTTCAAAGTCGCATTTTCCTGGGTCGTGGAGTGCTGGTCTTGAATGTATTTTTGCGTTATTAAGTCCGTGATATGCTACCTGGTTTAGTATGTCTGCTAGCAAGCCTTGCTTGTCTATGTTTGGTGTTATCGCTACCATTGTTAAGTATCTTTTTGTTTGTTCGAATTGTTGATTGTTTTCTCTTGCTACCAGATAGAAGTCTGTGAAGTTTCTTCTGTTATTTTTTTTGTTGCCTATATCTTCAGCGATTATTTGCAAGCCGCGTTCTCTTAATGCTTCAGTGCTTGCTATTGCTAGTCCTGATCTTGTTTCTCTTACTTTTTCTGCAGCTGCTGCAGTGTTTATTGCTGGTACCCTATTGCTGTCTTTTAGATTGGTCCATAACCATTCAGAGCATTGTGCTAGCGCTTTTTGGTGAGAGTACACTTCTGTCTTGTTTGTGTTTTCTTTGTGGCATCCGATTGATAGTATTATTGGTAGTCTTTGCATGGCTTTTATTTCTAGGTTATTCTCATAGATTATGTCAAGGGATTCCTGCACTAATCCTTCTAGATAGTTGTAATAAGCCATAACTCCCATATCCGCATCTTTTAATGATACGCTCTTCGCAACTGCTTCCAGTGATGGTAATCCTATCAATTCTGTTTCTGTTTTCATTCTTTGGGCAAGCATCCTTGTTGCTTGTTCTGAATAAGTGTTTTTAGGTCCTAGGTAAGATATTTTTTTCATTTTTTAGCCTCCATTAACTTTAAAAATTTTGTTGAGAACTCTTTTTTCGCCACAAACAAGAAAGGATGGTTTTTCAGACCGTTAAAGAAAGTGGTTTATGTAGAGTGAGATTTAACAAAAACTAAACCAGAAATATATTGATTGATTGTGCGAACTCATAAGAAGAACAATATTAATTGTAGGTATATAAATTTTTTGCTAGTTTTGTACAGAAATCTTTTTTCTTGCTGTTTGTATTCCTATTGCTATTATTCCTCCTGTTATTGCTGTGTATAGTTGGAATATTCCCATTGTTGTTAGGAATAGTGCTGGTATGACTCCTACATTGACTAGTAAGTAAGCTACAGTGAACAAGAATGCTGTTTTTGCTAGTGCTCCTACTGCTAGTGTTATCCATGAATTGATTTTTTTCTGCACTCTCATTTTTTGGAATGCGTAGACTAGTATGAAGTTTCCTATCCATATGAATGGTATCATGTATGCTAGGAATATTGTGAATGGTCCGAATATTATTCCTCTTGCCAAAACTCCTAAGCATGGTGCGATTATGACTGGTAATAGTCTGTATCCTTTCAAGTTCAGTGCTGACATTACTAGCATTGCATTGACTAATACTCCGACTATTTGTTGTGGGTGTCCTATGAAGAATGGTAGGAAAAAGCTTATTGTAGTATAAGCTATCATCTCTATATTTTCTTGTCTGAACCAGAACTTGTATCCCTCTTTTTTTGCGTACTCGTACTTGTTGTCCATCTGGAAGTAAAAAATGGTTGTTTTGTTTAAAAATGTTTTGTTTTTGTGAGTATTATTTGTGATGCAAAAATTTAAAAGTTAGTTGTTATTCCTGGTTTTTATGAGTAAAAAGTTGGGTGCTGCAACAACTTCTATTTGTGTAAATGTGGGTCTTTTGGTCAGTAAGATTTTCATGGCTATTTTTACTGGTTCTATTGGATTATTTGCTGAATCTGTGCATTCTTTGTTTGACTTATTTGCTTCTGTT
>Ga0315273_10000978_pt1 | contig 31420 bp, 30 predicted proteins | sample YL17G02_0_MG_FD_205753 | JGI IMG/M metagenome (GOLD analysis project Ga0315273, IMG submission 205753) | Sediment microbial communities from Yellowstone Lake, YNP, Wyoming, USA - YL17G02_0 | ecosystem: Environmental > Aquatic > Freshwater > Lake > Sediment | place: USA: Wyoming | collected... | reverse complement strand
GCGGAACGCGACCGCTTTATCGGCCTAGTCGAACAACTTCCAGAACTCAGCCCAGCTCAAGTGAAGTTGCTCAACGTCCAGGTGGACTTAAGCCGTCTTAGCCACCATAAGCGTGACGACCGGGGGATCTTTTAATGCTGTTCCCAACGGTCTCTCCGGCAGAGAAGCGACGGGCACTGCGGCAGGCTCTAAGCAGTGGGCGCTTGCTGCAGTTTCCTGGGTCTTGGTCGCCGCTGGTAAGCATGGCCATCGAAGAGCAGGGTTTTGATGGCGTCTATATTTCTGGATCCGTGCTCTCCAATGATCTCGGCTATCCAGACATCGGACTGACGACCCTTACCGAGGTGGCGCAGCGAGGTCGGCAGATTGCCCGTACGACTAAACTGCCGTCGATTATCGACATCGATACCGGCTTTGGTGAGCCGATGAGTGCCAGTCGTTCGGTGCAGGAGATGATCGAGATGGGGTTGGCGGGTTGTCATCTGGAAGACCAGGTCAATCCAAAGCGCTGTGGTCACCTCGACGGTAAGGCGATCGTGAGCCGCGATGACATGGTGCGTAAGATCACTGCCGCTGCCCATGGCAAGCAGCTCGACGCCAACTTTCTCCTGATCGCACGGACCGATTCTCGGGCGACGGAGGGTTTGGCCAAGGCCGTTGATAGGGCCAAGGCTTATATCGATGCTGGCGCCGACTGTATCTTTATTGAAGCGCTCGAAAACGAGGCCGAGTTCGCCGCCTTCCGAAAGGCTATCCAGGCGCCTTTATTGGCAAATATGACTGAGTTTGGTAAATCAAAGCTGTTGACCTTTGACCAGCTTTCCGGACTCGGCTACAACATCGTCATCTATCCGGTGACGACCTTCCGTCTGGCCATGAAGGCGACGGTGGATGGCCTCGGGGAGATCAAGAGCAAGGGCACCCAAGAGGGCTTGCTGGACAAGATGCAGCACCGCAAGGATCTCTACGCCTTGTCGCGCTACGAAGCTTACAACACCCTGGATCAGGGAATTTTCAACTTTCGGATAAAGTAGCCGCCTCATGTCAGATCAATCCTTACCGCGCTTGACCCCACCCAACGGGTCCAGGCGCGTGTTGCTCCATTCCTGCTGTGCCCCCTGCTCCGGTGAGGTGATGGAGTCGATGCATGCGTCCGGCATCGATATGACGATCTATTTTTACAATCCCAACATTCATCCGCGTAAGGAGTATCTCCTGCGCAAGGAGGAGAACATCCGCTTTGCCGAGAAGATGGGGATTGAGTTTATCGATGCCGACTACGATACCGGCCGGTGGTTTGACCGCACCAAGGGCATGGAGGATGAGCCCGAGAAGGGCATTCGCTGCACCGAGTGCTTTTCGATGCGCTTTGAAAAGACGGCTGCCTACGCCGCGGAGCATGGGTTTGACGTCTTCACGAGTTGTCTTGGCATCTCGCGGTGGAAGGATATGGACCAGATCAACGGCTGCGGCGAACGTGCCGCGGCGCGTTATCCCGGCCTAAGCTACTGGACGTTTAACTGGCGCAAGCAGGGCGGCTCGCACCGGATGTACGAGATTGCCAAGCGTGAGGGCTTTTATAAGCAGGAGTACTGCGGCTGCGTCTACTCGCTGCGCGATACCAATCTATCGCGCCAAGAACGCGGGCGGCCGATGATTCATATTGGCACCGAGCACTATGCCGAGGCGACTGAGGCGACCAACCCGAGTGAGTCACCTCTGACCGAAGCTTAGGTCTCGGCTTACTTCCTAAAACCGCGACGCTCCATGGCCTCGTCGCGGGCGTCGTCAATCTCGCTGAGCACGGCGTTGACGTCGGCCTTTTTGCCGCTTTGTTGAAAGCGGCCGGTAAGCGGCGAGTCGGGTTTCAGCTTGCCGTTCTGGTAGAGTTTCCAGATTTCCTTCGGGTACTCTGTCGTCAGGATCTCTGGTGCATACTGCCCAAAGAACGCCGCAAGTTGCTTGAGGTCGCGCTCGAAGATCGCAAAGGCATTGTTTGCCGTGGCCTGGACAGCCTGCGGGAAGTCGATGATGACCAAGCCCTTGTGGCCCACTAGCACGTTGAATTCCGATAAATCGCCGTGGATGAGTCCAGCGCAAAGCATCAGCACGGCCTGGCGCATCAGGAATTTATGATATTCGCGTGCCTGGTCCGGTGTCAGATCGACATCATTGAGACGCGGGGCGGGATCGCCGTCCGCATCGGTGACGATTTCTAGGAGCAACACCCCTTCGTAAAAGGTATGGGCTTGAGGTACCTGCACCCCGGCTCCACCGAGCAAAAACAGGGCATCGACTTCGGTGTTTTGCCATTCGCTCTCGCGCTCCTGGCGCCCGTAGCGGCTGTTGCTGTCCATGGCGCGAGCCTTGCGGCTGCTGCGGACCTGGCGGCCTTCGGTGTACTGGGTACGGTGTTTGAACGTGCGCTGGTTGGCTTCTTTGTAAACCTTGGCGCAGCGGTAGACATCGCCGGTGCGCACAACATAGACCTCAGCCTCTTTGCCGCTTTGCAGCTGGCCAACGACTTCGTCGATCAAGTCGGCTTGAAGTAAGGGCATTAAACGAGACGGTATCTTCATAGGAGCTTTATTAAAATGAGTGGGTCTTTGGTCGTAGCGTCATCCGGGCTCTGGGTAGGCCGAGAACACGGCACACAGTAGCCTAAATGCGAGCGACAAGCGATAAGGTTGCCGCTTTGTCCCCGCGACCTGAACTATTCGTATGTAAAAACAGATGGTTATGTCGTCACTGCGGCGTGATATTCCCGTTCGATGGCGGCTAAATCGACTGTGGGCACAGGCACTTGGATGTCCATTCCCTGCATGGTTTCGATGATAATTTGGCCGATGGAATAGTTACGGAACCACTTTTCGTCGCTTGGGATGATGTACCATGGGGCATGATCGCTGCTGGTCTTGCGCAGAAGATCTGCGTAGGCGTCGATATAGTCGTCCCAAAACTTACGCTCGCCGTAGTCGGCTTCGCTGATCTTCCATTGGCGCAGCGGGTCTTCGAGGCGCCTTTTGAACCTGCGCAGCTGTTCTTCGGGCGACATATGCAGATAAAATTTGACGATTTTGGTGTTGCTGTCGGTGCTGAGCATGGCCTCAAATTGATTGATCTGCTCGTAGCGTTTGGACCACACGCTCTTTTCGACAAGATGATGCACCCGTGCGACCAGCACGTCCTCGTAGTGTGAGCGGTTGAACACGGCGATATCGCCGCGGCGTGGGGTGTGGTGATGAATCCGCCAGAGAAAATCGTGGTCCAGCTCCTCCTTGGTCGGGAGCTTAAACGACGTGACCGTGCAGCCCTGCGGACTGACGCCGGCCATAACGTGCTTGATGACGCCGTCTTTGCCGGCGGCATCCAGTCCTTGGAGGATGATCAGAAGTGATTGTTTATGTTCAGCATAAAGCTGCTGCTGGAGGCTTGAAAGCGCCCTATCTTGCGCCTCTGACAGCGCCCGTTCGGCTTTGCGAGTCGCAGCGGCGCCGTGCCACTGCGTGGCGATGTCGCGAAGTTTGATCTTTTTTCGGCCGTCGACGCGAAAGCGATTGGCGAAGTGGAGCATGATGATAGCCTCCATGGACCTGGTGAAATTGGTCGCAGGGTATTTTATAGAAGCCCGATTGTCTTGTCGCAAAGGCTTTCGGTAGTGTGGCACATATAGCGTTCGCTGATGGTATGTTGTCGTCGAGGTTCCTGTGAGTGTTCAATCCTGTGGTGACTCTGGCTCCTTGGTCTTTGACCAAGGGTTCGTCGATCATCTCCCAGCTGATCTTAGCTCGGTCAATGTCCCGAGGGAGGTCAGGGAGGCTTGTTACACCCTGGTGTTACCATCAGCCGTGACCAAACCTAGTCTCTTGGCCTGGTCGAATCATGCGGCCAGTCAGCTTGGTATCACGAAGCCGGCGGATGACGCTGCAGTCCTCACCGGTGTATTGGCTGGGAATCAGGTGTTACCCGGCATGAAACCCTACGCCGCCCGCTACGGTGGTCATCAATTCGGGCGTTGGGCTGGTCAGTTGGGTGATGGTCGCGCGATCACCTTGGGTGAGCTGACCCTGCCGGACCGGACGCGCTGGGACATCCAGCTAAAGGGGGCTGGGCCGACGCCCTACTCGCGAAGCGGCGATGGACGTGCCGTGTTGCGGTCATCGGTGCGCGAATTTCTCTGCAGCGAAGCGATGCATCACCTGGGCGTGCCGACGACCCGGGCCCTTAGTTTGGTGGGCACTGGCGAGGAGGTCGTCCGTGACATGTTTTATGACGGACATCCAAGGGCCGAACCTGGTGCGGTCGTCTGTCGCGTTGCGCCGACCTTTCTGCGCTTTGGCAATTTTGAAATCCTCGCAGCGAGTGGTGAGCTGGAGCTGCTTCGACGACTCATCGACTATACGATCGTGACTTATTTTCCCGAGCTGGGTCCGCCGTCTCCCGCCACCTACGGGCGCTGGTTTAGCGACGTTTGTAGCCGCACCGCTGTGATGGTCGCGCACTGGCAGCGCATTGGCTTTGTTCATGGCGTGATGAACACTGATAATATGTCGATTCTGGGCCTGACGATCGACTACGGGCCCTACGGTTGGCTCGAGGGATATGATCCGACCTGGACGCCAAACACCACCGACGCGGACCGCCGGCGTTATTGTTTTGGCAATCAGCCGCATGTCGCCGCGTGGAATCTTCAGTGTCTCGCTGCAGCCCTGCATCCATTGTTTGGCCCGCTTGGACTGCAAGGGGAGTTGGAGCGCGGACTGGATACCTATCAGACGACCTTTGCTCAGACACACGCAGCTATGACAGCGAACAAACTTGGCCTTGCCGCCCTGCAAGGTGCCGCCGACGAGGCCTTGGTCAACGATCTGTTGCAACTGCTCAGTGCTGTGGAAACCGATATGACCATCTTCTATCGTCGTCTTGCGGCAGTTCCCTTGGGCGAGGCGGCATCAAGCCTAGGTGATGCAAAGCTGACGCAAGAGCTTGCCGAAGCCTTCTACCGTCCATTGGCCGAGGACGAGGAGCATCAGAAGCTCCTAGCTGATTGGGTCCGGCGCTATGTCAAGCGCTTGAACACCGATCCCCTTTCGCCAGATCAGCGGCTAGCGTTGATGCACCGGGCCAACCCCAAGTTTGTCCTGCGCAACTACCTTGCCCAAGAGGCGGCATTGGCGATCGAGCAAAAGCAGGATCTTGGACCCTTGGACCTTCTGGCGAAGGTGCTCGAGGCGCCCTATGACGAGCAGCCGGAGCATTGGTCTTTGGCCAGTAAAAGGCCCGAGTGGGCGCGTCATAAGCCGGGATGCTCCACGCTTTCATGCAGTTCATAGACCATACACACAGGTTGCAGTTATGATGACCGCCCGACCTTCCAATTTGACGCCTTCGTCACGCTAAAGGACCTAACTTCGTGCAAAAGACCACCTGGCGCCGCCTCTATGAAACCGCTCGACCAGAGCGGCGCAATATCCTCTTTGGTTTATTTTTTCTGGCAATCTCGAGCGGTACGAGCCTACTTTTTCCGCAATTGATTCGTTGGATGATCGATTCAGTGCTGCAACCTAAAAAGGCCGAGTTGCTGTTGCCGGCAGCGCTAGGTCTCTTTGCGGCCTTTACCCTGCTCGGTATCGCCGGGTCGATTCGTTACTACCTCTTTTCGGTCAGCGGTGAACGCATCGTGCTCAAATTGCGCGAGACTCTCTACCGGCGCATCTTGGTGCAGGATCTGGCGTTCTTCGATAGCAATCGGACCGGTGATCTGATGAGCCGCCTAGCGTCAGACTGCACGACGCTACAAAATACTGTGAGCGTCAACGTGTCCCAGGGCATGCGCAATATCAGTCAGGTCGCTGGTGGCTTTGCTTTTATGTTTTATACCTCCTGGCAGTTGTCGGCATTGATGCTGCTGATGGTGCCGCCCGTTGCGGCAGCGACCGCGGTTTTCGGTAAGCGCATTCGCGGCTATTCCAAAGAGTTTCAAAATACCCTTGCGGCTTCGGGTATCGTTGCTGAGGAGACGATCTCCGGTGTGCGTACCGTCAAGTCCTTTGTGCAAGAGGGCGCCGAAAGCGAACGCTACCGAGCCTCGCTCGACCAGGCCCTGGCGGTGGTCATCAAACGCATCCGTGCCATCGCCGAATTTATGACGGTAGCTCTGATCGTCGGCCTCGGAGCAATCTGCTTCGTGCTTTGGTACGGCGGGCGTGAGGTGATCTTAGATCACATGTCGATCGGTGATATGACGCAGTTTCTGATGTATCTCATGATCGTTGCGATCGGGTCGGGTAGTCTCGGTAGCTTGTGGGGCGACTTGATGGCCGGTATTGGCGCTAGTAAGCGCGTGTTTGCCATCATCGAGCGCGATCCAGACGTGGCCGACATAGGCAGTACCCTGGACACGATCAGCGGGCGCATGGAATTTTGTCAGGTGCGGTTTAGCTACCCATCACGTCCGGACGTCGAGGTGCTGCGCGGCGTCGATTTGACCGTCGAGCCTGGTCAGGTGGTGGCCTTGGTCGGGTCCTCAGGCGGGGGTAAAACGACCATCGCGCATTTGATCCCGAGGTTTTACGAGCCAAAATCTGGCCATATCCTGCTCGATGGGATTCGGGTTGATTCCATCAAGCCGAGCTTCCTGCGAGAACAGATCGGCATGGTGTCGCAAGAGCCTGTGCTGATTTCCGCAACCATCGCTGACAACATCCGCTACGGATGCCCTAACGCCAGCTTCGAGCAGATGCGGCAGGCAGCAAGCGATGCCAATGCTCTGGAATTTATCGAACGGTTCCCCGACGGTTTTGAGACTCAGGTTGGGGAAAAGGGCGTACAGCTTTCTGGCGGACAAAAGCAGCGAGTGGCCATCGCGCGAGCGATTTTGAAAAATCCGCGCATCCTCCTTCTCGACGAGGCGACCAGCAACCTCGATACCGCCAGCGAATCCTTGGTGCAAGTGGCCCTGCAGCGCCTGATGCGTGGCAGAACCACCTTGATCATCGCTCACCGCCTGGCCACGGTGAAGGACGCCGATCAGATCTTCGTGGTGAGTAGCGGCCAGATCGTCCAGCAAGGGCGCCACGAGGAGTTAGCTCGCGATCACGCGGGGCTCTATTTCAAGCTGTTGCAGCGTCAGTTCAGCGATGATGCTTAGCGTAGTAGGTTTCTCGCTAAGAGGGTTCTGGCGATCACCGTGGTTGCTAGGATGCCTAGCCAGATAGACGTCAAAGGTCCGAGGTATTGCGGCAGGAGTAAAAACAAGGTGTAGGCGATACCAGTCTCGCCACCCTCGGCCAGGCCAGCGCCGAGGCGGAGGCCGCGATTGTCCTGACTTGTGAGGCCTCTTTTATCGCTTAGGGCGCCTAGGGCCAAGGCGCTGCTAATGCAAAGCACATAGAGAAAGACGATGCCAAGCCAGGACCAGTGGAGGTCAGGGCGGCGGACCATGAAGCCCAGGATCATCATCGAATAGGCCGCCATATCGCCGACGATATCGAGGTAAGCACCGAAGTCGGTCTGTTGGCCGGTGCCCCTAGCGTAAATCCCATCGGTGCCGTCGAACCAGCGACTAGCCCACCAAAGGCCAAGTGCCAGCCACGTGTAGCCGGCGCCGCAAGCCACTGCAGCGGCTGCCGCCGTCAGTGTGGCACCCACGGTGATGTGGTTCGGGCGTAGTCCAAGTCGGCTGTAAACCTTGACGATCATCGGCGAGGTATGCGCGAGAATACGACGAAACGGAGTGTCGATCATGAGGTGCGTTCGCCTCTGAGCTTTAAAGAAATCGTGACCAATTTTACCTTAGATTGAGTCTGATTTCCCGTCCATCATTGGCTTGCTTATAGTTGAAGCTGCTGGCCATCTGTCGCTGACGGCCGCTCTTTTTTCGCAAAACGGCCGGCCAGAGTCTTGCCCAGTGCGATAAACCGCGCTTCAAAATAGTGCGTCGAGAGATACGCTAGGGCAAAGGTCAGGGCAATGCACAGAGGTCTCTTTAGGTACCGAACCAAAGTATCACCTGAGCCTAGCCAGCCAACCATGGTGATTGGGTGGAGGACGTAGAGGGCGTATGAAAGCTCGGCGATGACAAACAAAAAAGCACTCTCCAGAGCTTTTGATAGCCACGGCCTATCTCGATAGAGAGTGTGGCCGATAAGCAGCATGGCAGCGATACCGCGCAGCCAGTAAAAGTCCCAAAACCGCGTCCATGAGGCAACGCAAAGCAATGGAACTAGCAGTGAGAGCGGTATGCGAGCGATGGTCTGCCGAATGCGTTGTGCTTGTGGATCAAGGTGGATCAGCGCAAGAGTGCATCCGGCCAAGATTTCATCGATGCGAATGTGGGTTTGCATCCATTCATCGCTCACGGTGGGCAGAAAGAGGATCGTGCGAATCGACGCGGTCGCCCATAGCAGTGGCAACGCATAAAGCGATTTTTTGCCGAATAGAGCGAACATTAGGCCGATCAATAGATAAAAATGCAGCTCAACACATAAACTCCAGTAGTGCAGGGTCACCGGATCGAAAAAAAGATTGGGAAAGTAGTTTGCTGAAAAGCTCAGATGAGCGGCCCAGGTGACTAAATCAGAGGTCAAGAAGGGCAACACGATCAAGAGATAGAGCCACGCCAAGGGTAAAATGCGAAACAGTCGGCGGATGAAAAAAGTGACGGTGTCGCCACGGAGGTATAGATTCGAGGTGATCAAAAATCCCGACAAAATAAAAAAGAGACTCATCCCCATATTGCCGGTACATTTGTTGATCGGAAGGTCCCAGCTACGCGGGCTGAGAGGCACCATGTGCGTCACAAGTATCAGCAGGATACTGATGGCACGCCAGCCGTCGAGCGCTTTCAGGCGGTGCTTGGAGTCTACTTCTGGCGTCGGGAGAAGCATGGAATCTCGGCATAGTTCATAATGCGAATTCAATAACATAAATTAAAATTGTTGTCAAACTATATAATGTTATTAATATATTAGAGGCCGAGGGAGTCGCGCGGCATCGTGGTAATGTTGGCGGGACCCGGTTGGAACCTGGCCGATGTCAGGTCCAAGGATGAACGGCGAGAGGAGGAATCGATGTGCTATAGCGCACTCGTAAAAAGAGACTTGGACGACCTGCATCGTCGCTACGGCGCCATCGTCATTCGCGAACAGGTCGAGGACTATCTTCAGGCCAGTGCTGCGGCCCCCAAATTGTATCCGCCTCTGGCCGATCGCATTTATCCCGGCCATTACGCGCCGGTGATATCTCCCCGTGCAGGCGAACGCGTCATAGGCATTCAACGTTACGGCGCCCATCCGCCGCTCCATATCGCCAACCCCTCGCGCTATACAACCTTCAATGCAAGGCTTGAGAACTTGAGCAGTCCGTTTTGGTCTCAGGCTTTTGGCCACCACCACGGAATGGTCGTGTTTAGGGCTTTTTACGAGTGGGTTGAGGTTAAGACCCTGCTACAGGCGGGGGTTGTCTCGATCGATCAAGTGAGAGCGACCTTCACGCAGCAAATGGACGGCCGACGTAAGCACGTAGAGGCTGCGGGCAAGGTGTGGAAGCCGACCCCGACGGAGGTTAAGGACCCTAGGCTGCGCAAGATCATTATCGAGTTTAGACCGCTGGATGGGGCAGACTTATTGATTCCGGTGATTTTTTCCCTGCGGCAGCTCGAGGGTGGTCGCGTTGATGCCGGGTTCGCCGTGGTCACCTATGAGCCACCACCCGAGATCAGCGAGGCCGGACATGATCGTTGTCCCGTGGTGTTGGATGCTGCCGACATGGAGGCGTGGATGAATCCTCAAGGTAAGACAGCTGCGGCTATGGCGCAGCTACTGAAGAGTCACAGGCGAGTGGTATTTAGGCATGCACTGCCTAAAGCCGCGTAGCGACGGGCGAGACCGAGTCTGAAGTGTGCGGTCTCGACCCCTACATTCATTGCTTGACGACGCTAGCCGCCTTAAATGCCGCCTGATAGCGGTGAAAGGGGACGCGTGGATTCACGTGATGTAGCTGGTGATAGTTCTGCCCTGCAAGAACGATGTTGAGCGTGCGGCTAGGAAAGTTGCGGGTATGGCCGGCGATCGTTAGGTCTTTGTGCGGGTGGTGGGGAAGCCAATCGAATAGGAGCGCCGTTAATCCAGTGCCAAGGATTGCAGGAAGGATCAGTCCATAGAGCGTTATATCAGCAAGCGGCGTAAACAAAAGAGCTGTTGCTGAACCCCAATACAAAAGAAAAATCAGAAGCGTCTTCATTTTGTGACCAATCGGCTTGTCGAACTTAACCATATATTCATAGAGGTAGTGGGGGTAGATCAAGAGGCAGCGTAGAAGGATCAAGAAGGGATTGCTTCCCGCGACCCAAATATCAGGGTCCTTGACGGGAACGTTGGTGTGTTGGTGGTGGGTCAGATGAATGACGCGAAATGGCTGGAAAGGTGCCAGAAAAAGCAGTCCTGATGCCCAGCCCAAGACCACCGTCAGGAGTTTGCCGCGACCGCTACCCTCGATGTTTTCGTGAACGGCCTCATGCAGAACCGTGAAGCTATAGAAATTAGAGATACTGTTGATGAAGACTAAGGCCCATGCGGGTATGTGTCCCAGGGCGAAGGCGGTGACTGAGCCAATAAAGACGACCCATGTGGCTACGGCGAGACCAATGGTGGGCCACGCCACACCACCAACGTACTGGCGTAGCTGCCGATGATTGAAGGTTGCGTACACGCGGTCTCCTGGGGGGTGGAAGGGATGGGGCTTCAAGGTGCCGTGCATAGTCCATTCTATCAGAAGTGGCGATGCTAAATCTGTAGACCTAAGGCGTAGATGCCCCACCAAACAAATCCGGCGAGAAAGATGCAAGCCATCGCGCCCAGATGGCCGGTCCAGTGTAGCCAGATCAAGGGAGCTCCGAGAAGCAGTCCAGATAGCCATTGGTGGCCAATCTGCTGCTTGAGAAAGAGGGCAGTCGACGCAAAGATCAGTCCAAAGACGAGCGGCCGTAGCGCCAGCTCGGTGCGCTTCACCCATGAAAATGTGCGGTACCGACTATATAGTGTGGTTGCAGCGCTGAGCAAGATAATGGGGCCGGAGTAAATACCAAAAATACTGGACAGTGCTCCTCCGACGCCAGCGATGCGGTAGCCAACGAGCGCAGCCATCGACATATTTGGCCCGGGAACAAACTGGCCAACGACATAGCTTTGTACGAATTGGTCGGCGCTGAGCCAATGGTACCGATCGACGACGACCTGCTGCAATTCGGGTAAGACGCCGAACACGCCACCAAATGCGATTAGGCTGATGCGAAAAAATAGCCAGAAAAGCTGCCAGTAAATCATGTTAGAAATTCCCAAAGCAGACAGACGGCGACCGCAGCGAAGATCAGCGGCAAGACAGCCACCCCAGCAGACATCCCAAACGCCACCAGGGCGGCAATTGAAAAGCGACCAATCACCTTGAGGCGCGGTCTAGCCGCCGTGGCCGGTCCATGACTGAGCATGCCCTTGCCGAGCATCCACAAGAAGTTACCCATCAGCAGGAAGGCGCCAATGGCAAATCCAGCAAAAAGTGCCCTAATGCCAGGGTTGTCGAGCGGCACCCAAACACCGACCAGCACCGCTAGGAAAGCCCCTGGTGTGACCAGCGGTACCAGTCCGGCCAGGGCGACCGCCGGAGAGAAAAGCCTAAAGCCTAGGCATACGGCAAGGTTGACCAGATTTGGTCCGGGCAGCACCTGGGCTATCGTCAATGATTCTTGAAAATCCTCAGGACTGAGCCAGGATCGTTTCGCGACTAGTTCATCCTGGAACAGCACGGTGCGAGAGACTGAGCCGAAACTCAGAGCACCAATCTTAAGGTTCACCCATAGCCAAGTCCTGATTGACGGCTGTTGCATAGAACCACGACTAGGGGTTGGAGTCTTGAAGGGACTTCGGCTGCGTCCGGCATAATGTATTAAGAGTTCAATCATATCATATTGTTATTTTAGCTGCATAGACCGCAATCTGACGCCTGGCTCATGTCCGTTCCCAGGATGGTGGCGGCCTGATAGCCTGGGGACCGATCAAGTCATCGACATGGTGGAGCGCCACGAAATTAGGCTCTCGGTTGTTGAGAGTGTGGTTCGGGACAGAATAAAAGGCTAGCGCTGTCGACGCCTGGATTTTTGGCCTAGGATAGGTTGAAAACATAGAAACTTTGAGGACCATGCGATGAAACTCGAAGATCTGGTGAAGACACTGGACGACTTCGCACCACTGCAGTTTGCCGAGCCATGGGACAATGTTGGCCTGCTTGCGGGCGACCTAGACCAGGACGTACTTAAAGTTATACTCACGATTGACCTGACGATACCGGTGCTACACGAGTCGCAGGTGAATGGTTGTCAGTTAATCATCGCGTATCATCCACCGATCTTCACAGGTTTGAAGCGCATAGATGCGCGCTCGCCAGTGGGGCTCGCCTTAAGTCAGCGGCTCGCCATATACTCGCCGCATACGGCCCTCGATGCTGCGACCGGAGGGACAAATGATCACCTGGCCGATGTTGCTGGCTTACTATCCCGAGTTCCCATCCGCAAAGTCGCAAGCTCGGTATCAACGTCCAGCTCCGCATTGATCGGTATGGGGCGGATCGGCAGCGTCAGCCCGAGCAGCCGCCTTGCGTTGATCGAGCGCGTCAAAGGTGGACTAGGCGTGGACCAAGTGCTGGTCGCGGGACCACTTGAGGGGCCCCTAAACAAGGTCGCTGTCGCGGCCGGGGCCGCAGGTGATTTGCTGCAGCTAGCGATCAATCAGGGTGCCGATGCGGTGATTACCGGTGAGCTTCGCCACCACGATGCGCTAGCCGCCGCCGCAGCCGGCGTAATGGTCATCTGTACTCGCCACTCTTGTAGCGAGCGGCGAGCCCTGATCCCCTTGCGCGATCGCCTTGGCAAGACGCACCCGAGCGTGTCTTTTCTCGTTAGCGAGCGTGATGCGGATCCGTTTCAGTTTGCTTAGATTCTCATCTGCGGGTCGCCGTGACATCATCATGAATGCTGATGGCGGGAGGTCGAGTCAGGTGATGGCGTTGAGTCTAGTCGCGCGGTGGTCGGTAGCAGGCGAGCCCGATGAATACCTAGGTGATTTTGCCCATCGTATCGGCGTGGAGAGTCTGGGAGGAGATCTATGAGTGACATTCGGACTGACCTAAGGACATTGGCGACGCAGGAGCTCAATGCTTGCTTCGGTCATCTGCCGACAACAGCACTCGTCGAATTGGTCGCCGCGGACTTTGCCCGAGATGAGGTCGGACGGCTTATAGTCAGTGCCTTGCCGGCATGGACGGACGCCGACGTATGGAGTTATGCGCACGAGCATCGACTGACATACAATGTCCTGTACCAGCAAGGGTACCCAAGTATCGGTTGTAGCCCGTGTACTCGGGCGGTGGCGCCTGGGGATGATCCGCGCTCAGGACGCTGGTGGTGGGAAGATACCGATCATAAGGAGTGTGGTTTGCATCTACGCCGCGATCCTGAGGTTCACCGTGTCAATTAATACGATAGGCGACGAGGCTCTGCGCCAGTTAGAGGCGGAGAGCATAGAAATTATTCGCGAGGTGGCGGCGAGTTACGAGCATCCCGCGATGCTCTATTCGGTCGGCAAGGACTCATCCGTGTTGCTGCATTTAGCTCGCAAGGCTTTTGCGCCTGGGTCGATTCCTTTCCCTCTCGTGCATGTCGACACCGGCTTTAAATTTAAGGAGATGTACCTCTTTCGTGATGAAGCCGTGCGTGCCTATGGGGTCGAGCTGATCGTCCATCGCAACGAAAGCGCTATCGCCGCCGGAACTAACCCGCACCAGTTAGGGACTAAGGCCTGCTGCGGACTGCTGAAAACGGAAGCCCTTTTAGGGGCGCTGAAGCAGTACAACATCGACGCTGCCATCGGCGGGGCCAGGCGCGATGAGGAGCGCTCTCGTGCCAAGGAGCGGGTGTTTTCCTTTCGCGATCGGCATGGTCAATGGGACCCGAAAGAGCAGCGCCCAGAACTCTGGCAACTCTATAACGCACGTGTGCATCCTGGCGAAAACATGCGGATATTTCCCATCTCCAACTGGACCGAGGTGGATGTGTGGGCCTACATCCGGCGGGAGAACATCGCCTTGGTGCCGCTTTATTTCGCGGCGCCGCGGTGGGTGCTGCGGCGGGGTGAGCAGTTGATTCCGCTCGATGACGGCGATCCGCGCCGCAGCAGTCAGCAGGCTGAACAGTTGTGGTGTCGATTTAGAACGCTTGGTTGCAGTCCGTGCACGGGAGCCGTCGCTTCGCGGGCGACCAGTGTCGATGCCATTATCGACGAATTGTTTCACGCCAAGACGTCAGAGCGATCGACGCGCATCATTGATCATGATCAAGATGCGTCGATGGAACTAAAGAAGCGGGAGGGCTACTTCTGATGGCAACAGCATCACCGTCGCACCCTCGGTCGCAATATTCTTCTCTCCTACGCGTCACCACTGCCGGCAGCGTTGACGATGGCAAGTCGACGTTAATCGGTCGCTTGCTTTATGAGTCGAACGCCCTACTCGATGATCAATTGGCCAGTACCAGGCGTGGTGGCGATGAGCCAGACTTGTCCCTGGTGACCGATGGCCTTAAAGCGGAGCGCGAGCAGGGTATCACCATCGATGTAGCGTATAAATATTTTGCCAGCAGTTACCGCAAATTTATATTGGCCGACGCACCTGGCCACCTTCAATACACGCGCAATATGGTCACTGCCGCCTCGCGGGCGGACGTCGGCATTATGTTGATCGACGCGCGCCACGGCGTCGTCGAGCAAACCCGTCGACACGCCTATCTGCTGCATCTTCTGGGTGTGACGCATGTGATTGTCGCGATCAATAAGATTGATTTAATCGATTATGACCCCAGTCGTATCTCGCACATCGCGGCTGAATTTCGTCAGCTAGCGTGGGTAGCGGCGCACCAAAGCCTGCATATTGTGCCGTTAAGCGCAATGGTGGGCGACAACATCAGCGCGCCGAGCAGCAGGACTCCGTGGTACCATGGGCCGTCGCTGCGAACGCTGTTGGACAGCTTACCCGCGAGTACGGACCTAGCTGCAGAGCTCGTTCGCAAGTCGGCCGATACGGCCTTTTATGTGCCCGTCCAGCAAGTGATTCGCGATGGACAGAGCCGCCTCGCGGCGGGGACGCTGCAGGGCGCTAGCTTGGAGGTGGGAGGCGAGGTGCAGCTCCTGCCGTCGCAGGAGCTTAGTCATGTGGCTGCGCTGTGGGTCAATGGCGAGCCTGCGAGCGCGGCGAGGCCAGGTGATGCCGTCGCCATTGCCCTCAGCGATGAGCGCGATATCGGTCGCGGTGCCTTGGTGGTATCAGCCGCAATGCGGTGGTCACCATGCCTGGCCGTGCGGTCTCAGTTGGTGTGGTTTGACCATGAGCCTTTGCAGGCTGATCGACGTTATCACGTGCGTCTGGGCACCCAAACCGCTAGGGTGGAGGTTAAGGCGATTGATCACCTCTTTGACTTGATTGCGCTAGAACCAAGATCGGCAGTTGGCGTAACCTTGGCGATGAACGATATTGCGCTGGTTTCGCTGGAGTTTAGTAAGCCCATCTATGCTCGGGCCTTCGCCGCAGACAAAGCGGCTGGTGCGTTTATCTTGATTGATCCGCAAACGCACCGTACGGTCGCAGCGGGCATGATCGAATCCATCGAGTCCAAGGTCGATGCCACTGTGGATGCTCAACCGCGTGCACTAGGTCTGACGGTCGTTAGCCGATTTGAACCAGGCCCCGCTTCGGCTCAGACGTCGGCCTTGAAGACCCGTTCTTTGCGCATACCCAAAGAGTTGCTTCGAGTGAATAATTTGGCGACGCAGATTGATTTGATCAAAACCTTGGAGGAGGCCGGGTGGTCGTGTGTCGTCGAAGACGGACCTGAGGCGCAGGCTCTGCTTGAGCGTTGGATGCGCTCGTAGCGTTTTAAGATATTGCTTTGTTGCGCCATGGCTCCGTTGCTAGGCTGCAACCAGAGTAAGGATCATTGGGGCAATCCCTACGTCCGTGCTGTGCCGAAAGTGGCAAAAAATAGCTCCACATGCTGATCTAGCCGCGCCACCAAGGCGTGGGTCACCGGTGCTTCGATTTCAAACGCCACATCCAAGCGTAGACTGATGATCGGAGCCACAAATTGCCCTACCAGCCAGATGGGATCCAGGCGGAGAAGTAGGCCGCGGTCCATGAGTTTTTGCGCAATCTGCGTCAGCTGTTGGCGCACTTCCGCCTGCACCTCGCCAAACTTCAGGATGGGCTCCTGATCCGTTCGTAGGCTTTCCATGAGCATAAAGCGAAAGAACTGCCGCTCCCGCGGATCCATCCAGCGCTCCACTAGTCGATGCAGAATGTCTTTAACAAACTCCTTGGGATGATCGAAGGCGCCCGACAGATCCAAAGCGGACCACTCAAGGAGTCGCGCACCTGGCCCAAAAGTCATAAACAATTCCGTTCGAATATCTGCTTTACTGTCGAAGTGCCCATATAATGCGCTATCGGAAAATCCAAGCTTGTCGGTGATCTGCTTGATCGACGTCGGTTCGTAGCCTTGACTTGAAAACAACTCCAGCGCTGCCTCGAGAATCAAGCTCCGGCTTCCCGGTCCACCCTGCTTTCGAGGACGGCCTAGTTTGCGTGTGTTGCGGACTGCCTTGGCAACGCTGCTCTTCATCGTTCATCGTCCGTTTTGTGTGCATTGGTCGTAGGGTTGATTGATCGATCCAGTGAACGATGAATTGGGTATGCTTTTACCTGCAACTCCTTGCTTCATCTGCGCCGAGGTGAGGCGCGAACCATCGTGGCTCCAGCCAGGAGGGCCAAACAGGTAACCTAGCAGACGTCTGGGACTGCGCCAATGGCGGGAGACATCCTTGGCAAGGTTCATCCATTCGTGCAGCGCAATGTATATCGGATTATTGCTGACGACTGGCTTGACTAGGCCAAAGCGCACAGGTTCAGCGTTGGATTCTGCGACAAAAGTGCCAAACAAGCGGTCCCAGATGATTAATATGCCACCGTAGTTGGCGTCCAGATAGCGTGGGTTGGCACCGTGGTGTACCCGGTGATGCGACGGCGTGTTGAAGACGGATTCAAACCATCCTAAGTTGCCGATCACTTCCGTGTGCAGCCAGAATTGATAGAGTAGATTGAGGCTCAATACGATCGAGACGTCCTGCGCCTTAAACCCAAGCAGCACCAAGGGGAAGAAGGTCAACGCGGCGCCCGAAAGACTTTGCGTCCAGCCGAGGCGCTCCGCTGTTAGTAGCGACATGGTATTGGATGAATGATGGACGGCGTGTGTCGCCCAGAACCAGCGGATCTCATGCGACCAGCGATGAAACCAGTAATAGAAAAACTCAACGGCCAAGACCAAGATGCCCATGTTCAGCCAGTTCCAACCACTCTCGGTGCGTAGCGGGAGGTCCATCCAGCGATAGGGAATCCACCGTGCAACCGTGATCAACACGCTGCCACCGATCACCGCGGTAACCACGCGTCGAATCGCCAGGTCCGCGAGCGAAAGCAGGCTGTCACGAGCCTGGTAGGGGCGTCCATGGCGCCTTAGCCAATAAATCTCGATGGCGGCCAAGGTCAGTAAAACAGGTGATGAGTAGGCAATGGTGGTAAATACAGCATCCATATCAGCCCCCTATGTAATCAGAAGTAGTTTAACAAATAATTTAGTAAGCGCTAAATTAATTCGTAACATATTAAAGTAATTAGATAAAGTAAGGTGCTGGCGGCTTTTTTTCGACGCGAGGACTTGGCCTCAGATGAGGCTGTGCGACATCCAGTTACAGGTGACCAAAGATTTTTCAGTTTTGTCGAAGTGAGCAAAAAGTGAGCCACTGCACATGATTGCGGTGGCCGCAAAAATGCCGAGGCTAATCATTGGCTTTAGTAAACCTAAAAAGATGTCTCAACTTTCAGTGGCTTTATGCCGATAAGAGAGCTGACGTCAGGTGTCGATTGAAAGGTATCACATTGCTTCAGACTCCGAGATTATCGGTTTTATATGTGATCATTTTGGGCTTCGCACTTGCCCATTGTGGGTCAGGCTATTTCGACTGGCGCAGCACGAGAAAATCCGATCCCCGCGGCGCCAATGCGGTGACCGTGCCTGCGGGTAATAGCGCAGCATTCCAAAATGCCATGGCCTGCGGCGCATCCTACTCACCTGGACATGCTGCCCTGCATCTTTTATCCACCGAGGAATACAACCGTACCGCGGCCGACTTGCTGTTTACGCCGAGCAAGGCGAGCGACTTGGCGATCTTCGAGGCGGCCCCGAAGGGCACCACTGGTTTTGCTACCGATACGGGAAATTTTGCCATGACCGACTTGACCGTGACCAAATATTGGAATGCCGCAACAGCGCTTGCCGATGAACTGCTGCGCAGCAAAGGTCAGGGTGGCGCCTACGCTCAGATCGCTGGCTGCGCCATCGGTCAAAGCCCCGTGCCACAGAGCTGCTATCAAAAGGTGGTCCTCACACTCGGTCAAAGGGCATGGCGTCGCCCGATTGCCGCTGGTTCTGACGGTGATGAATCATCGCGTCTCCTAGCGATCATGAACGGAGCCGGTACCTTCGACGATGGACTAAAGGCACTCATTCAGGCCCTAATGATCAGTCCCAATTTCTTGTTTGTAAGTGTCACTTCCCCCCAGTCCACGACCGCAGGAGCGGCATTTGCACTCGATCAGTTTCAGTTGGCCAGCCGCCTTTCTTACTATCTTTGGGGGTCGATGCCCGATAACGAACTATTCAGTGCTGCCGCGGACGGCAAGCTCGCAGATGCGGCAAATATCGGTGCACAGGTCGATCGTATGCTTGCTAGCCCCCGTGCAGCGCATCTCGCTAACAACATCATCAACGACTGGGTGGGTATCGACAATCTGTCCAACATCGTGACGCCAAGCCTCCCCGAAAGCGTTAAAGGCTCCATGGCGCAGGAAACCCAGCGGCTGATTCAGGACATCGTGTCCAGCAACTCCAGTCTTATGAACATGACGTCTGCCGCATATTCGTTCCTCAACAAAGAGCTTGCGGACCTCTACAGCCTGCCATTTCCAGGTGCCGACCCAAAAGCCTTCGTCAAAGTCGACCTGAGCGCCACTCCTCGCCGCGGAGTTTTGTCGCAAGCGGCCTTTCTTCTTGTTTCGGCTGGCTCCACTAGCGAGACCCGTCCGGTCAAACGCGGCCACGCTTTGGCATCCAACTGGACCTGCTCGGACGTGGCGCCACCACCACCCAACGTCCCGGCGATCAATTCCGCAGCGCTACCGCCCAATTCGACACCCAAGCAGGTGTTGGCCGTGCACGGCAGTAATCCGTCCTGTGCCTCCTGTCACCGAGTGCTCGACCCGCTAGGAATCGGCATGGAGTCCTTTGACTCCTATGGACGTTGGCGCACGACCTACGCGGCGATTGCCAATGTGCCAATCGATGCTTCGGGGACGCTAGCTGACGGCACCGCGATCAGTGGCACCGCTGACATGATCAAGTACCTGGCTTCGAGCCAGACGGTAAAGACCTGTGTCGCGCGTAAGATGATGGAAATGGCGTTATCGCGAGTGGCGAACGCGACGGATGACCTGTGCGTGGCGAAATCGACTGGAACGAGTGGATTGGCTGATGGATCCAAGTTTTCTGATTTGGTCAAGGCGGTCGTTTTGAGCCGCCAATTCGGTCTTCAGAATGGGGAGGCACCGTGAGTAACTTTAAGCTGACGAGAAGACTGTTTGTATCAGGAGCTGGCACGCTGTTAACGCTGCCATGGTTTGAAAGTGCGCTGGAGAATATCGGACTCGGCGGACTTGCCCAGGCCGATACCACCAACCCTCGTCGCTTTATCTCCTTCTACTTTCCTAACGGCACCTACAATCGCGCCGACCAGGTCACCTGGTATCCCCCAGTCGGGCCACTCACCGCTGGTACCCTGTCTCCGGTCCTAGCTCCGTTCGGGTCCGTCATGGGGGATTTGTCGATATACCGAGGCATCAACACTCGGGCCTCGGACAATCTTCAGAACCAGGCCGGTCAGCACAATGGCGCATCCGTGGCGTTTTTAACCTGTTCTCCGAACATGAACCCAAATATTTCTTTTGAACATATGATCGCCGCTAAGGTTGGTAAGCCCGCCATCGTCCTGCAAGGCAATACCGCCGATCAAGGTGATGCCCAAGCCGACAACGCCATCTCATTCCTGAATAGCCGCCAAGTGCGCGGGATTTCGAATCCAGGAGATCTATATCGGCAGCTTCTCGGTCAGGTGGCTCCTTCTGCGTCTTTAGCCCTGGCTGGATCGCCGACGAGTCCCGTCGCGAAATCCATTTTAGATAGCGCGCTGGTTGACCTCAATCAGTTGCGTTCGCGGCTGGGCAAGAGTGATCAACAGCGCCTGGATGATTATATGTCAGGAGTACGCAGTCTTGAGATGAAGATGACCGGCGCGGCGCCAGGCACTCCCGGCACAAGTCCCGGCACTAGCCCTGGCACTAGCCCGTCGACTCCTACTCCGGTGGGCAACGCCTGCGTCGCGCCGACCAACGACGCGGCGGTTGACAGCGCGGCAGCGGCGGCCAACGGCAGCCTGTACCTCGAACGCATGCGGGTGTTCAACGATCTGATTACGATTGCGTTCTCCTGCGACATCACTCGGTCCATCAGCGTGATGTTGGATGTCGAAACCGGGGGACGATCGCTCCCTGCGGCACCGCCCGGACTTGTCTACCAAGGCGCCGACATCGCCGGTTGGAATAATCACCTGCTATCTCACTTCGGCCACTTTGAATCTGGTGACTATTCTCATTCCACGCCAGATGGCATCCCGCGTTGCATCACGCGAGACCGCTTTTATTTGTCGGTGGTCGTGGACCTCATCACCAAACTTAAATCCGCTCGCGATGCCAATGGTGGTGCTGTCTTGGACAACACCATCATTCACGCTGGTTTTGGCGTAAAAGATGGTATGCACAATGCCTCCAATACGAAGAGCCCGCCGACCTTGGTAGCTGGAGGTCGCAACTTCTTAACCCCTGGCCAGGTCTTTGACTTCGGAGCCTATGACGTCTCCGATATGTTCTACACCTTCAACAACATCCTCGGCTTGGGTATGGATAATTTCCAAGGCGGCTCGAAGCTTATGAAGTTGTGATGATTTGGTATGCAGATTTCCGCGCCATTGCGAGTTCGTCAACGCTCGGACCTTAGGAGGCATGATGCCCACTAACTTTGGATGGCTGGCCGCAGCTTGGTCCCACTGCGACAGATATTGGACGGTTTTGGCTGCGCAACGAAATCGGATGAGCGCCCAAAGGAGTCTCCTATGTTGAAGATTCGACCATCGAGCCAGCGCGGGCTTGCCAACCATGGCTGGCTAAAATCTCGGCACACGTTTTCCTTCGCCGAATATCACGATGCTGAGCATAGGGGATTCGGCACCCTCCGGGTCATCAATGAGGACCGCATCGAGGGCGGCTCTGGCTTTGGCGCCCACCCTCATCGCGACATGGAGATCATTTCCTATGTCGTGGATGGCGCCCTCGCTCACCGTGATTCGATGGGTAACCAGACGGTGATTCGCCCGGGTGAAGTGCAAAGGATGAGTGCTGGTAGCGGCATCGTTCACGCCGAAATGAACCATGAGACCGACAAAGTGACCCATTTTTTTCAGATCTGGATTCAGCCGACTCAGCGTGGCTTGGCGCCAAGCTATGGACAAAAGGACTTCAGTGCGGAGCTGGCGCGGGGTGGGCTGGTTTTGGTGATCTCAAAGGAAGGTCGCGACGGTTCAGTGGCGATCAACCAGGATGTCGATTTGTATGTTGCGCGGCTAAAGGCAGATGCCGATCTTCACCTGGGTTTGAGGCCGAAGCGACGTGCTTGGATCCAGGTTGTCAAAGGTGGGGTGAGCGTGCAGGGGCAGCAACTGCAAACCGGTGATGGGTTTGCTGTGTGGGACGAGGCAGAGATCAAGGTCGTTGGTAGGGGCGACTCAGAAGTCATGGTCTTTGATTTGCCTAATGTGGGATTTGATAGTTAGTCCTCAGTGCAACTAAGCTCAATACAAGTCCATGGTCCCGGCTCGAGACAGCGAGTTTTGCGTCACAACATGGTGAGACTACTAAGCCCGACTGGATCCTTCCCTATCGCTAAATCGATTGCGCCGACGAGTTCGCCAGCAGGAATGACGGCATCAGAACTGAGCAATACCCGCAGCTCAGGGCGGTGTTTTTTTAGGAGGCGCCCTACGTCCAGACCATCGCCGGCTGACCCATCCAGATGCATGTCTGTAACAACGCAGCTTAGTCGCCCAACGAACTCAGGATCTGCTGTCAGCCGCTCGGTAAGCTGCTCCAGACTTGTGACCATATGCACCGTCGCCTCTGCATTCAAAGTATCTGCCCAGGCATCCAACACGAAAGGATTGTCGTCCACGATAAGGACCTCTGGCTTATTCGGCACAGCCGCCGCTGTCGCTCCTTGGCGCTGCGGCTCAACCACCGGTGGCTCGGCCTTTGGCGTTTGTTTTTGGGCGGCCTGGAGCGCTAAGCGTAGCAGCTGCGCCCTGGCCATAGGCTTAGGCAGGAACGCATCAGCGCCCGCCAGCATTGCCGTCTTATGGTCGGCGGCTACGATGCGGTTGGAGTGGACGCAGATCAGAGCATCTACACCCCTATCCCGCATGGCGCGCACCAGGTCGAATCCGTTAAGCGAATCCGCTCCCATATCGACGTCGGTGATGACAAGGTCAAAGGGCGTGCCCGTCGGGGCCCAGAGCGCCTCTTCCGGGCTATCCGCGTGCTGTATGGCCTGCAAGGCTGCCAGATAGTCATCTGCCTGCACGACGTCGATTGCGCTGCCCAGTTCGGATGATCGCGACAGATATGCAGCCAGAGCACTCCTATAGACGGCTTCGTCATCGACCACCAAAACACGCAGTGGTCGCCCAAGTTTTTCCCGCGCTTGAACGATGTCAGCCTCAAGAGTTAGCTCACCTTTGTCAATGCCGCCATCCCCAGAGGTATCAGCGATTGTCAAAAGCGCTTTCGCGATTGCCGCGCTGTGTATCGGTAGGCTTGCAGTGGTCTTACTGTGATGCCCGTTGGCGGTTGGGAGCGTAAAGTAAAATTCGACCATCCCATCGGGAAATTCCGCCGACTTCCTGGACTCACACCAGATCTTGCCACCATGCGCTTTTACAACCTTCTCGGCAATGGCAAGCCCTAAGCCGGTGCCTCCCTTCTTGCCGCTGGTAAAGAAAGCGTCAAAAAGCTTGGGAATGCTGTCAGCTGGAATACTTGATCCTGCGTTGCCAAGGCAAAACTCGACCATCCCTTCTCGTTCTTTGGTCCTAAACCATAATTCCCCTTTGTGGCCCATTGCTTGGACCGCATTGCCGACGATATTTGAGAAAACGCGACCAATTTTCTGCACATGGACGTTAACCATGTGGGTATGGCTAAGGTCATAGATGATGGATATGCTAGCCTTTGGATAAATGCGAAAGGTCTCGCCAAGTGTGGCCTCGATCAAAGATTCAGGGCTGGCTGGCTCCTGTATCAACTGATTAGAGGTTGATCCAACTTCCATCACGTCCGCAATGAGGCCGTCGACACTGCTGACCGCCTTGTCGATCTCTGGAACAAGTTTCCCCAGGACCTTTTTCACACTCGCAGGGTCCTTGGCACTACCGAGCATCCCCAGGCCCATTCGTAAAATCGAGAAAGGCTTACGCACGTCGTGAGCCAGCATCTCAGTCATGCGCGCGACGGCGGCGTGCTTCTCAGATTCCTGCGCCTTATCGTAAACGGACTTAATGCTCTGAATAAATTCCCGGATTTCACCCCATGCTTCGATTTTGGATGTATCCAATCTGGAACCAGCGCGCACTTCAAGGAAGGCTTGGTTGAGACCTTGCAGGGGGAAATATATTTTGCGTCGAATATAGAACGCCGAGACCGCGACGCTCGATGCAAAGAGCAGCCCAAGCGCGAGAATTAGGAATGCTGTCAAACTCCAAAAGCCATGTAGCTCGGGAATGCGGCTTTTATCCACCACCGCAACAACTGAATACTGCAAGTCGTCTTTCGTGTGCGGGCCGATGACGATCGTGCCTTCGGCCTCATTGACACCGCCCGTTAGTGAAGAATCTACGACGGCGATTTTTGAGAAAGGTTGCGCAAGGATAAACTGCCCGATGTCGCGATTTAGTGCGTCACCCAGCCCCAAAGACTTCCAAGTTCGCCACCGCTCTTGCTGCGCCTGTAGTTCAGCTCGTAGAATTCCGATCTTACGTTCAAGGATCTCTTGTGATTGCGCATGTGAAGCCAGTTGGAATAATCCGATTGACAATATTAGTGCCGAAGCAATCGAGACGAGCTGAAATACGACTAGATTTCGTAGGAGCGGAAATTTTGAAAGGTTTCTGATTTTCATTTGGCCGTGAATCTCACCCAGTCTAGCCTGCCATCCTTTTTAGCAAATTCAACGGCCGGAAAGGGGTGCTCCGCATAGGCGTGACCGCCCGTCGCCGGAAAACAGATCTTGCCGTTCGACAAACCGTCAAAACAGGGGTCGCTTTTGAAAGCCCCGATAAGCTTTGCTCTCGTTATGTCGCCCTTTGTGCGGTTTATAAGCGTGCCGACAATTACGCCCAGGTCATATCCATAAGCCATTTCGCCCGATGGCTCTCGCCCATATTTCGACCGAACTATCTTCGTTAATTTTTGTCCAGCAGCGGTCGTGGGCAACCAGCGCGCAGTCGCGAAGGTGTGAGATTTACGGCCAATTAGCAGTCTGCGGAGGTATTCGATGTCAGCGGAAGGCCAAGATGGATTCGCAATAATAGGGAGATCAATCCCTAGATCCCGCATCTGCTGCAACATCACACGGGCATCATCCGCATATGCAGTGATGTAGATGTACGAATAGGCTCCTTGCTTTAGCTTCGCCAAATCCTCGTTGGTAAGTTCAAGAGTCTGGCCTAAATGAGTTCGATCGACATCCGGGCCTTTAAAGTCAGGCTGTTTGGACATGCGAATGAATTCATCTTCTTGATTGGTTGAGGCCGGGTTGACGGGATTGGTAACCATTAAGCCCCTCTTCAATCCGGGGATGCTCGCAATGAGATCCAGGTCGCTGACCACTAACCGTTCCATCGTGGCGTCGGCCGTGAAGACTAAGTCACCTTTCTTGGCGAGATCTGAATGGCAACCGCGGAAAATAGCTAAGACATTCGCCTTTTTTGCGACATCGGCGGCAAGAAGTGCGTCATAACTCGTAGGGAAACCTACAAGCATAGCGGCGCCCGAGTCAATCAGGTGCTGCGCCACCCGCCTCGACCCGAGGGGCGTGCCGTTTTCACTGTTCTCGTTGACCAGCCAGCCCTTTGGTACCGGTTTATGCGCAGTTGCCTCGACGCCAACCTCGAAGCCCATGTAGACAGCTTCCTGGCTCTTAGACGTCAATACAACATTCGAGGAACCGTATCCAATGAAAGGGGCGGATCCTTCCCCTAAAGCGGAACCGGCATTTACAATGCAAGATGCAATCGCCAGTAACGACGTCAGATAGGTATGGCGGGCTCTCATGCAGTTGTCACCTGTTTCCAGATAGCCAGTGCATTTAGCGCAACTGGCCATCCTGCATAGGCAATGAGGGTTACCAAAATTTCCTTGGTTTCTTCATGCGTGCAGCCGACGCAGTGTGCACCGATTAGGTGGCTCTGCAACTGCGGCAAGCGCTGCAGTGCTGCAAGCATCGCGACGGCTATCATTTCGCGGCGGCGCATATCTAGGTTCGGGCGACCATATATGCTGCCAAAGGAGGTTTCGATGATCAAGTCCGGCAGTGCGGGATCGAAGGAACGAAGCCCTTGCAGCGCGGCCTCGAAATTCGGATAGATTGCTTTCCCATTTTTAACGCCCTCCGCATAGCGGGTCTCTGGATCCATCGGAGTAGGTTCGCTGTCCAGCGTCAGACCGCGGCTGAGAGCCACTTCTTTTAGGACGCCGAGCGACGTAAGCCCGACCGGCCATCCGGCGTAAGGAATTGTTTGAATAAGCACTTCGCGCAAAGCATCGAGCGGCACTCCAATATTCAGCGCGGCGTTTAAGTGCCATTTCATTTGTGGGAGATGCCCCTGAACTGCAAGCGCAGCAACAATGCAAACTTCACGGTCCGCGAGGGACAACTGAGACCTGCCAAAAATGCGACCCATTGCTTCCGTGAGGCACTCGCTTAGTTCGGAGTCCAGACTATCGAGGCCGGCAAGGACCTCTTTGAAAGAATCGTTGCCAAGTTCCATGCCGATACGAAGACCTTCTTGAGTAGCGGCGTTAGGTGATGTCATATAAAAAGCCCTCAGTTGGAGATAGACGAAAGAAGTGGTTGCGGCTCAAGGGCTGCGATAATGCGATCCAGCTCGCGCTGCGTCGCTTTGTTCGCCGCTGAATTTTCGCGTCTGGTAAGAAACTCTGAGCTGAAGAAGCCATATTCAATGGTGGCCGTGCTGACCGAGACACCGGCCTGCACGATATCGATTTCAGCTACGAAACTAGCCGACGTTAACTTCCGGTCTTCCGAGACAAATCGGCAGCGAAGGTCCGTCGGCAGCGGGAAGGCAAAGGTCTTAAAGTTAATATTCAGGCTGTTGAATACGAAATATTTATGCCCACGCTCGCCTTCTTCAATAAGAAAGGTCTCGGCTATTGCGAGCAACAGCTGACGGCAGGCCTCAATCAACACCATCGCCTGCAAATGTTGGCCACTATTATGGTCGGCCATCTCGGCGCAGTCGTCGTCGACGAGTAGGCTCGAGTCGTAGCAGGTCTTCCCACTGCGTTTAATTTCGCCGATTACGATATTGCGCGCGTGCCGCTTGTGAGTCGCCTCAGCCTTTTTATTCGGTAAGGTGGCCAAGACCTCAAGCGCATCTGGGTCATGCTCCGAATGGAGGGCGAGAATCGTCGCGATTTCGACGTCGGATAGGCCTTGGCCCGGCATTGGCAGGACATCTTTATTCCAGCCTTGCGCGGCAGCAGATCCTAAGAATTCCGAGTATGTTTGGACATTTACCTTCCCGTCCCGGAAGGCTTGGAAGCGGTCACCGACAATTAGTAAGATGTTTTTCATTAAAATTCCATATCACATCAAGATTATGCCATTTATTTGTATCAATTTTATAAAGAGTTATCAAAACATTTATTATTATTCAATGCGAGTCGGTATGTTACAATGGCTATTCGCAGAACTTTTGACTGAGGTTGCCCATGGGTGCGGTAGCGGTCATTTTTGATTTTGATGGCGTCCTTGTGGACACCCTAGCGGCACATATAGAAGCCTGGACAGTCGCGGTCGCTGCGATATTCAATAAGCCGCTTCCGCCACCCGAGACCCTGATCGGGCACTCGACCGACGTAATTGCCAATGCCATTGCGGTGAGTTACGGCGACCCCAAAAGAGCTGATGACCTCATCAGGACGAAAAATCAATGCCTTCCGAGCTTACTCAAAGTCCCCCACTTGCTACCGGGGGCAAGGGATTTCCTTAACAGTCTCAAAGAGAAGAACTTCCCCCACGGTATCGCCTCAAATGCGAAGCGGTCTTTCGTCACCGGAGTCATGGATGCGGCCGGCCTTGTCGTGCCAGCTGTCGTTGTGTCCGATGATGTCGCTAACCCAAAGCCTGCCCCCGACGTTTACTTGAAGTGCGCGGCCTTGCTCGGAGTACAAGGTGCAGCAACAAACCGGGTCGTAGTGTTCGAGGATAGCGTTCAGGGAGTGAAGGCTGGGGTAGCCGCAGGTATGGTAACGGTGGGAGTAATGACCCATTCCTCAGGTGCAGCGCTGATGGGAGCAGGGGCCGCAGGGACTTGTAAAAACCTCGCCGAAGCCATGCAGCAGCGGTGGGTAAGGATATAGTGTCACCAACCGCCATGATTTGGCGCGGCATTGTCGATACGCTTGATGAGCGCAGAGTCAATTTCGCCAAGGCTTTTGACAAAATGCTGCACGCCAGTCTTCTGCATTGCTTGCTGTTGAAATGAAGTCGATGGCCAGCCGATAAAGGGCGCAAGACTGGCCTTGCAAGCTTGGGCAACAAGATCCACGTCGTCGACAAAAAGGACTTCGTGGGGCTTACCACCCACGCGGGCGATAATTTCCACTACGCCAGGTCGGAAGTCGTTAGTACATACGTACTTTTCGAAGGAAAAGTCCCCGAGAAAAGCACCCATTTCGTGTGCGAAGTACTGGAAGTCCAAGCCCCCGTAGCAGAGGAGTTTGAGGCCACAATTTTGCAGGAGCTTTAGGAAGTCTTTTAAGCCCGGCATCGGGCCGCCACCGTGCGTCTCAATATATGCCTTTCGCATGGAGAAATACTCGGCAAGGATCGCATCATGCGACATATTTAACGAAAGGCGCCGGTTTAAGTATGCCGTCGCATCCTTACGAGCGCGAGAAAACACGTTGGTTTCTACGTCCGCGTCGTAGGTGCCGCCTTTGCTTTCCACGAAAAGCTTAATTACGGGGCTAAAAGTGTCGCGTACGAGGACGCCGTCGATATCCAGTGCCGCGACTTTAATATTCCGACAAGTTGTCATTAAGTTGACCTTTCTTATATGCCATATATCCGGATTAAAGCTTGCTTCAGCGCACTCCAACTACTTAGGGCCAGGTCTGGCTTTTGACCAGCCGCGATCCGCTGAATTTGGGCCACATGCCAACGCAGATCTACCAGCGCGTCAAGGCGCTTATGCCCTAGAAGTCGTGGCCCGGAAATTGGCGGAAGCTGCTGGCCGCTTAAAGCACATCGAGGCAAACCCGGTTGCTGGGCTAGCGCCCTTGCTAGGCCGACCAGATCAGTAACCCCCTCTTCTACGGCAGCGCTCATAGCTGAGGCGGTCCGAAAGCCGCCGGTGAGCAGGATCGGAAGGGGAAAGGCTTTCCTGGCCATTATAGCAAAGTCAGTAAAGTACGCTTCGCGGCTGGCTGACGATGCGCTGTAGCCTTTGCCTAAGGTAACAGGGCTCTCGTATGTTCCCCCGGAGATTTCGAGGAAATCGATCCTAAGCCCAGCGAGAGCATGCATCACGGCAAGCGATTCGTCATTGTCCAACCCGCCGCGTTGAAAGTCAGCCGAGTTCAGCTTAACCCCGACCACGAAGTCGGCGCCCACGGTATCTCGGACAGCTTTTGCAATTCGGATCAGAAATTGCTGACGCCGGACCGGATCTCCACCCCACTCATCGGTCCGATGGTTTGTTAATGGAGATAGAAACTGACTTATGAGGTACCCATGCGCAGCGTGTATTTCAACACCATCAAAGCCGGCAGCTTGGCACACACGGGCGGCTCGCGAAAAGGCATCGATAATGCCCAGAATTTCTTTATGCTCCAGCTGTCTCGGTATACCGCATCTCATCAAACCCTTGTGCAAGCGAATTGGCGAGGGAGCTAAGGGCGTTGCGATGTATTTTCTCGCAATCTGGCGACCGGGGTGGTTGAGCTGAGCCAGGATTTTGCAATCGTTCCCTCTAACGCTGGCAGCCCAGGCGCGGAAAGGCTCGACTGGCGTTGCTGGACCTATTGCTACGTTACCGGAAGGCGGGCACTGATCCGGATCCACCATGATGTTTCCGGTGATCAAGGCTCCGGCCCCGCCGTCGGCCCAAGCCCGATAGAGGACGCAATGCAGCCCATTTGGCAGACGGTCCCTCCCAGCTAAACCTTCGCCCATTGCCGACTTTACGAAGCGGTTCGGAATCACTGTCCCGCATGGCAATGGGAGGGGATGAGCCAACGGGCTGGAATAGGACCTCATAGTGGCCCCGCTGGTGCCACGAAGGAGTTTGCTGAGATCGCCGGGCTCCGTGCGATCGCCCGCTTCTGGAGGATACGCTTCTTGTAAGCGCCAGTGTGGTATCGGAGCTTACTTTTGGAGGTTACCTCGGGGCCTGGTGGGCTGGCATCTGCCTGCTTCACGCCTACCGGCGTCTCGTCCCTCCGGGGGGGCACCGTGTCCTGGAATGCTAACGGCATAGATTGATCTACCTTACGCGGCTTCTTTGCCATCTCTCGAAGACTCCACCTGCACTACATTAATTTTATCAGGGTTAGGTGTCTCAAGCACTCTGGCACTGTGGGCAGCGTATCAAGCGACATTTAAGCTTTGCGCACGAGTCTTGGATTGGCAATGTACCTTGATTACGTTGCTATAAGCTTACCTTAACGTCCACTGGTGTGGGCCTGGCGGCTATGCCGTACCTCGATCACTAGACCACTTTCTGCAAAGGATTGAAGCTGTTGATCGACATGGTCCATATTGACCTGATCGAGGTTGGCATCCCACTCATCGACCAGCAATACCTCGACATCCAGCTTCATGAGGGCCATGAGTGTTTGTTTTTGGATCTGACCCGTCGATCCTTTGGTCTCAACTGGCAGGAGATGAATATCAGGCCCGACGAGGACTGCCTGCGGGATCAACGCCTTGATGTCGCGCAGGAACGATGATTTACCTGCTCCGTTACTGCCGGTTAAACGCAGTCGTCCGGTCTTCTGCAAGGATTTGGCGGCGACCTGTGCCAATAGATCATCGATCGAGATGATTGTCTCGCTAGTCACTTCTAGGATCGAAATCTTGTCCTTTTGTACATGCTCGCCCATGTGGCGTCGATCTAAGCGGCTGTTGAAGGCTTTGAGGTTAGCCAGTTTGGCTTTCAGCAAAAGAAACTGACTGCTGTAGGTCGTCATCGTATGCACGTTTTGAAAGAGCTGTAGTGAACGCGGCAGGACCGCGACTAACGCCGCGAGTACGATCGCTCCATGGTTAATTTGGTGCGCGACGGCAACATAGAGTACCGCCATGGATAGGAATATGGGCAGGCATGAGACGCCTTGTTCAAGCAAACGGTAGCGCTCAGCCTGCTTGAAGTAGCTCAGCATCAAGGTTTCATTCTTTTGAACTGGAACGGCACGTGTCATCCCATTTCCGAAGAAGATCTGGTCCCACAGGGATTGTACGGACATGAACGCTGCCAGCTTCGACCCTTGGATCTCGTTGCCGGCGCTTTTGATCGCCCGCCGTGCCGCAACCAACAGGCAGAACGACGAAATCAAAGCGACGACGATCGCGGCGGTGATCAGTGGGCCCAAAATAGCCAGGAAGGCAACCAGGGTAAACACGACATTGCAGCTGATTGAGAGGAAATCGAGGCTAAAGTTTGCGGCGTGCTCCAAGGTGGACTGAGCTTCGCCGGTCAGCCAGGTATTGGTCAAATTCCTGTTGGCCGGGGATGCATAGCCCATATCTCTGCCGAGTTCGTCCAGTAAGCCGAGGGCATACTTCTTCCAGAGGTCATTGGCCAAA
>Ga0315273_10000977_pt1 | contig 31425 bp, 55 predicted proteins | sample YL17G02_0_MG_FD_205753 | JGI IMG/M metagenome (GOLD analysis project Ga0315273, IMG submission 205753) | Sediment microbial communities from Yellowstone Lake, YNP, Wyoming, USA - YL17G02_0 | ecosystem: Environmental > Aquatic > Freshwater > Lake > Sediment | place: USA: Wyoming | collected... | reverse complement strand
TGTTGCGGCGAAACGGGGGCAATGTGGCCGTGCTCAAGCATCGCAACGCGGTAGGCGTCACCGCCACCTGTCTGCTCGTAGAGAACGTTAGGAGCAGTCATGCGTCCTCCCCGAGAGCAGCGCGAGCGGCGGCGTGAATAGCGTCGAAGCGAGCGATTATGGACATCTCTTGGTTGTTCTCGCTCGCATAGAGGATCTTCGTCAGCGCTTCCCGCAGTAGTACGTTCTCGGCCTCCGCAGCCTCAGCGCGTTTCTTCCATCTGTTCCTCGCGCCGCTGATCTTCTTCGCCGCAACCTCCCACTCGTCCCGTTCGGCTACGAGAGCTTTCATGATGGCGAGCGCCTCGTCGCAACACGGGCCACCCTCGCAATTCTCCCAGTTCGTATGTAACCCGTATTCTCCGCTGTCGGCGTGGTCGCTCATGCGTCCTCCCCGAGAGCAGCACTCGTCCCGTTCGGCTACGAGGGCGTCAAGAGCAGCGACGGCATCCCCGAACTCATCTGGATCAGCTTCCCAATCGGCGCGGGGATCGAGCGCTAACCAGTCCCGCACGATGTCGGCGTTATCTTTACTTACCATTTGTCGCCCCTTCTTATTGTGTCGTAGATGTAGATTGCTGCTTCTGGTTGCTTAGTGGGTAGTATGTACCAGGAATTAAACTTTAACCATCCAGAATACCTAATGAATGCAGCTCCCACCGAATCATACGTGCGTACATGTGATCTAGACCAGTAATTCGGGACACTAAATATAAACCTGCTTCTAGCAGGAAGTAGAGCAATAATATCCGTGTCCGATTCGACATGCTCCAAGACTTCAAGGCATACAAAGACTGTCTTATGTGTGGCATCTGAGACACCCGGTTCCCAATTTCGTAAATCCTCAGTATAGAAGTTGTAACGGTTTTCGCTAAAATTTTCAAATTCTGGAATTATAAGTTGTCTATTTTGAAAACATGAGTTAGCCATTTCAATCGCCACAGGGGAGAAGTCGAGGCCAACGTACTCACCAGTGTAATTGATCTCTTGTAGTGCTGATGCTAGATAACCACTCCCGCAGCCAATGTCACAAACAGGCGCAGAGCGCGGAATCAGCCTAGCGACTTTCTCGTACATTGCTTTCATTGGTGTATCGGCATAAGGCGGGTATTCTGCGTATGCCATATCGTACCAATCTGCTGAGTAGTTAGTACTCAAAGTTCACACTCATCGGTTTAAAACCTACACTCTCTTTGAATGCTTTAAGGCCAGGGCCGCAATTCGTGAGATCAAGGTAATTGAGGTACTTTACCCCTGTGGTGGTTTTTAAGTAATTCACGATGTAATTAATTAGGCCATTCATAATGCCGTGGGACAGAGCATCACAATGCCCCAGGATTGTGTTAATAATCGCCACTTCACCTACGATAGCAAGAGCACAATAAGCCTTCAACTTGTTGCTGTTCCCATCGAATCCACCGATATGAACATAACGGTGCTTGCTCACACAGAGCCGCCACGGGATCGCTATAGGCTCTGGCTTAGTGAGGTATGCCACAGTCATTGGTTTACCCTGACGTTCGGGCATTGAAGTGTTGATGTCGTGAATCTCTATCAGGTGGTAGTTGTAGTTAAAGACCTGATAGAAGAAATGCCGCTTCGACTTAACGATCATATTGCGCGATTTGGCTCTGAGCGTATTCTCGCGGTAGTCAGGCCAGGTGTCAAGCATAGCTAGTGGGGTGTTCTCACGCTCAAAGCACCATTGACCCCATTTTTCCATGAAATCTTTGCAATCAATGTTATCGTCGCAACCTTGATAGCCTAGCTTTATGGTAGTCATGGTTACACAGGCCACCACGTAGGATGAACGAGCATGTATGTCTGAGCGTGCTTAAGCGGTGAGCGCCACTTACCCTGGTTATCGCTAATGTAGGTATTGGCTGTTTTCTGCAACTGGTAGGCTTCGTACTCAAAGCCGAAATACTCTGGTGTGTAGTGATTCCAGATATCACCATTAGAGTGTGGAGCGCCGCCGTGATCTGCTATTCCACGTAGTGAGTATTCATGGTCAAACAAATCTTCAATCGCGCGCTTTTCTTGTGTGATATACGCAGCAGCACCGACTACATCACCGTCCATATGACACAGGGCATCATTGTGGAAACCGATCTCATGCCCCCACTCAATCATATCATTTAGGTAGTCACCTAACTTGGGATCAAGGTAGTAATCGGCTGTTGTGAGAATGTAGTACGTAGACACGAATCCTCGTGAGTACTCCCATGCTGCAAAACTATGCGCTTTTGCGATTGAATGATCTACGTCGTGTCTTAGTGCTACTTGCCCTGGCCGTGAGTTACCGCGCACTACATTGATGTAGCGTGTAGTGCCTGATTGATCGAGAAAATCCTCTAGATCCCCTAGATCCATTTGAGTAAAGCTCATTACTCACCAATCGCTTTCTTTAGGATTGGAAGAATCGCTGCAATGTCTGATCTACCTAGAGTGATAGAAGGACGCGGCTCTTCCATTCTGCTAATGATGATTTTAATTTCTCGGGAGATTGCGCTTTTAGCGGTCTTACTCATAGTGTAAACGGTACTCCTGTGTCTGCGGGATCATCGTCGTGGAAGATCGTCTTGAACCAAGCGCCCTTCATCTCGTTAGTGTCGAGAACATACTTGTCAACTGTGTCTGATGCGAAGAGTCTGATAACGACTGGCGCTCCGTTGTTTGCAGCATCATACCCAGGTCGCCACACTCTCGCAATAGCTTGATCGTTATTAGCAGGTGCCCAATCCATATCAAGGAAGGCAACGTACTGAGCACTAGTGAGGTCAATCGACTCACCGCCTAGCTTAATGGTTGAAAGGAACACTTGAGCCTTCTTCTCAGGGAAGGTACTCCACTTGTGGTAACGCTCTTGGTCGCCGTCTTTCTGTAGCAGTCTTACCCAACCGACTCCCGCTTTGTCGAGTCTCTTCTGTAGCATTGTGAGTGGATCATTGAAGTTGCTGAATACGACAATCTGCTGCTTGTCCTCATCATCCCACTCAAGTCCTTCAATGACTTCCATGAGAGCATCCAACTTAGTTGATGGTTCGATGAGTTGGATCTTGACGATACGGCGCTGTTCTGCGTTATCGTAGAAGTCAGCGATAACATCGGGAGTGGCTGTCGCTATCTGCCTCATTCGTGTTAGCTGTGATAGCACGTTAGGCGAGTGAAGTGGCTCGCCCTTCTGATCCATCAGCATTAGCTGACTACGGATCTCATTGTACATTCTACGTTGAGTGGGGTTAAGATCAACGTAGATATCTTCAATGATAGGTTCGGTGAGATTGGGGAAGCATTCAGGCTTAGTACGCCGTGGGCCGAATTCCTTTCTAATGCGTTTGAACTTATCTACCTTGTAGGGATTAAGTCCTACGATGGTAGCATAGCCTGACCAGTTATCAATCGCACAGAATTCGTCGCGGAATGCCGAGTAACTTTTGAAAGTGCCCTTATCGAGGAAGTTGAATAACGACCAGATTTCGTCGGGCCGATTGACAAAGCCTGAGCCAGTCATAATGTGCTTAGTCTTAGCCTGGATCTTCTTGAGATTACCAGTCCACTTAGTGTCACCATTCTTAATGCGGTGTGCCTCATCCAGAATGAGTACGTCCCATTCCTTACGCATTATGTAGTCACACAGTCGAAGCTCTTTCGGTATGCGCCGTGTACCCTGGCACATTTCACACTTAGCTTTCTGATCCAGATAGTCAATTGATACCTTACCTGTACCATTACATGCAGGGCACCAATCCTTCTTACCTAGATGCGACTTGCTGAAGGTGTTGTAGTGCGTGACTACGATGTGTGGGAAGTTGATAACATCAGGCAGGTGCTTGGCTACTTTAATCTCAGAACCAGTACCAAGTGTAATCAGGTACACTCCGTCTGATTTTACATTAAAAACTTGCCAGGGCCGATCCATACAACGTGGTATGTCACGAAAGTACGCACCCTTACCCGACCGCGTAGTAACGATCAGGACTGACGGGTTATCCACTGTGGTGGTTTTGCCTTCAGTAAGCCACAGTGCTGTGCTAGTCTTGTAACACCCCATTTGTGACCAATTCGCAGAGCAATCTTGTGCAAGTAACTGCTTAAGATCCTCCTCCTGCCACACAGTAGGTGATAGCTTAGGTACTACTGCTGTTGCCATTATTTCTCCTGTATTGCCTGTGGGGTTATAGCCGCAAGAGCGGCTTCTTTTGTACTGCCTTTAGTGTAAATCAAATACTTGTACCGCCTCCGTGCCTGCTTACATTCTGGCGTGGAGTTGCACAAGAAGTGGCGTCCGTGAGTACCATGCTTGATGGGACTCCCGCAGATTATGCAAGTAGCTTTATAAGTGGCGTGAACTTCAATGATTGCTAGTTTCGCCGTAATACCCTGCTCCTGCATAACATATTCAACGGTGTCTGCATACCTTATCAGCCACCGCTCAACACGGGATACAACGAGGGGGTGTGGGTTTGTGTTAGTTTGGTGAATGGACGGGGTGCAATCCTTACACCACCCCGTCCACTCATTTAGTGCGTCAACGAACTCTCCACAGCTAGGGCATATCTGTAGAGTTTTACTCATTTACATATGGGATTTGTAGCCGCCACCTGTATAGCAGCCCCAACCTGTAAATCTATATCTAGAGTGGACTGCTCTTGCAACAACGTATTGCTGCCAAGCACTCGCTTGGTACGCTTCAGCAGGATAGCCTGCGAGCTTAAAGCTATCCCACGTACCGCGATAGAATCCGAACGCTCCTTGATAAGTGCCGCTGTTGTGATCCCATCTACCGGGCGGTGTTTCGCAAGCGATAATGGCCCAATATATTTGCGGCATCCATTTGGGTTTAACACCATTAGCGTAGTGCTTCGCTTTCTCTTGCTTCCAGGTCCACTTAGGAGTTACTACGGTTTGTGCTGTTTGTGCTGTTTGGGCCGAACTTGCTAGTGTTAGTGCAATGAGGGCCACTAGTAGTTTTGGCTTTACATTAATGATGCCATTCCTTTGTTAGATTACAAAACAGGAATGGAGGCACCCAGAACCCCACAGTCTGAGTACCTCCATTCGGCAAGAGTACCGGAGGGTACGCTGCGGTGTTACGGTAGCAGGATAAGTGGGGTTTGTCAAGGGGGTTTTAATCCGCTATTCTCACAAGATCATCAAAGTAGAAGGTGTCAGGGCCGTCAGGATAGTTAGCCCAAGTCATGCGACAGTATCCACTAAAGCGGTCAAGATCGTCAGGGTTCTCAGTGGGCCACTTGATAAAGCAATAAGGCCCGTACATCTCTGCGCGCCCTAGCTCATCATTGTAGTCACAATCCGGCTCATCGAACTTCACGATAAGGCCAGGAGGGATTATGGTAGCTTCTCCTTCCCATCCGTACACGTTAACTTTGTCACCGATAGCGAGGGGAAGGGGCGGCGTACTACCATCAAAGTATTTCCAATCACTCATCATCGTACTCTCTTTCGGGGGGTTCTGCATCTGTCCACTCTTCATCACCATCGAAGGGGCTGTTGCACTTCTTGTTACTGCACTCGTTAGGATTCCAGTCTGTTGCACCGTACTCTGTCTCTGCAACTACGAATGTCTCGTAACCACACTTCTTACACATAACGTAGCCTGCTGATTCGGAGTAGCGCCCAGAGGTAATCCAGTTATCTAGACCTCTCATAATGCACTCCAATTTGATGTGGGGTATTGTAGTGCGGTCCACGTACATGCTCTATCTCTCAGGGGGGAACAAAGAGACAGAGGGGATACTGACCGCTCTCGCCTATGGAGCCAGCGGCTACTAGCGAGCATTCCAACAGTCCGTACCAGTGTTACGCCTGTTGGACTCTGCCAGTCCTCGTTACTGGTTTTGAAGGTACTGGCATACTTGCGAACTTACTTCTCTCTAACGATGAACTGCATGACAACGGTATCTGCGTTCTCAATGGCACACTTCAGTTTACGCTGTCTTTTCATTGCTACTGCGCGCAAACGATCTTCGATCTTCTCAGCAGTAACTTCGTCACCCTCTGGGAATAGATCATCGCCGCGTCGGATGCGGTAGATAACATCACTCTGAATGATGTCATACTTACTACCGCTTTTCTTTACCGGAGCGGGGAATTCGTATGAGGTAAGGGTTTCCATATTTCACCTCCTTGTGGGGTAGTGGAGTAAAAACTGAGCTACGAGTGTAGGCTCGTAGGTTACAACTCGTAGCTCAATGAAACAAACAGCGCGACCTCTCAAGGTGCCGCTTTTCCAGTTTCCGGTGGTACGGTATGACTGGACGGACGATTTGTTACCACTTTTGTCGCCCCTTTATTACTGTTTGTTTCATTCAGCTACGTGATGGAGCCGCTATATTAGAGTGGGCGGCTAGTCCACTGTACTACACTACGCTGCGGCCTGGGCCTCGGCGAACAGTGTGGTGTTGACGAGGAACACCTGACCGTCCTTAACGCGAACAGCGACGTTGATGCCCTCGGGGATAACGAGCTTACCATCCTCGGTCATCTTCTTACGTGCGTTGTCCAGTGCAGTCTTGACCTTTTTAGCATCCTTACCGGCGAACGTGCCAGTAGCCAGATCAACCTGCCGATACAACTCGCCAGAGCTAAGGAACTCACTGACGTATGCACCAGAGTTAGTCCGTGAACGCGAACCTGCAAGCAGTTCGGTAACGAAATCAATCTCTGTAGCCATTTGTACATCATCTCCTGTGTTTGTTGTTGTGACCGTTGTGGTCGGGGGTTTACTGCGGGGTTTTGCCATTTTGGTTTAACCCTTCGTTGTAGTACTCTTGCCTAACCGTTCTACCTTACTCTCTAGAGCGACTACTCTTTGCTCTAGTTCTACCAGGGCCGTCAGTATATTTATACCGTTGATGCTGCCCTGCTGTATCTCCTGTACTTCACGGAGAATCGTAGCATACCGCGAGTCCTCTGTCAAGGGTTCTGATCTACCACCCTTCCATCCCAGACCCTCGGGCCAAACTTCTGGCAACCCTCGGAGGGCGATGATCGTATCGACGCCTCGGGTGCCGCGCTGAACTTTAACTAGCGAACCTACATCTTCAAGTGTTTGAAAGATAGGGCCGTAGTATGTCTGTGAGATACCTAACGATCTATACACTGGACTTACTGCGCCAGTAAATACTAGCACATCATCGCCAACACTCTCTACGTGTTGTGGAGTAGATCGTTCAGCCAACGCATTGTAAACTGACTCACAGTGATCTATAAAGGTGGGTGTCATGGGGTAAAGTGCCAACCTTCGAGAAAGCAGAAGCGGCACATTTCGTGATTGTTGACCACTGAGGTAACACGGTCACGACCTTGCCGTTTACCAGTAAACTGATTGACCACTTGCAGTAGTTCAGCTACGCACTCTTCATTAGAGCAACGTCCTGATATGTTATGCATGAGTGCAAACCAATGGTCATGGTCACGAACATCTTTAGGTTTGTTAGAGCGTGGTGCTCTTTCCGGCTGAGAGAGAAGATCGTTTAGGAAGTCAAGATCAGGCTGTGACACTGAACTCCTTAACCTCTCTCCGTAACGCTGCGACCGTGAACCATCCACAAGGTACGAAATCGCTGTTAGATGGTGACAGCCAAACTTTGTCCTCACGGTACTGAATGTTGTACCAGCGAGCTACGTTAGACAAGTAAACCTGTTCGGCGTCGTAGTCGATAGCGGTAAGTAGTAACTTAGTATCAGCGATACCAAGCCAGTGTGCTACTGAGCGTGACTTACTAGCCTCTTGCGCAGCAGTAGATTTAAGTAGCATCTCTACTTGAAAGAGTGACAAGTCACGTACTTCGGGTGTGTCTGTCATAAGGTTAACTCCTGTGGGGCAGGTGCGGGGTGTGTAGGGTACACCCTAGCAGAAATTGCGGGGTGTGTCAAGGGTCATTTACCTAAGCAGTAATTGTAATTCCAATTATTTCCTTTGTACTTTTCGCACGATTCAAAGCGCGTATCACCGAAATACAGAAACAGCAGTAAGCCGGCTAACGCGATACCTACTACTAGTGCGGGGCTGACGCGCCTCGGAGGTTGCATTCTTTAGCCGCCTTTCGCATTATATCGTCAAGCTCATAGCCGATCCATCGCTTCATCCACTTAGCGCGGCTCTCATAATTCACATTGGTGCGTAACCCAATATGCTCCTTAACACGATGCGGCGGGATGGGGACGGGCCAGCCCATCAGCTTCTCGACTACGGCCATTCGCGCATAAAACTCTAGCCAGTTGTCTCCTGTAATCTCACCCATGCCGACCGTAATTGTGACGAAGATGATAGACTGTGTATCGTTGTACATCACACCGTCCTCATCCCACATCACTACGTCGGCACAAGCTACATCAGTGTAGTAATAGTTCAAGCTCATTGTTCACCCCCTTAAGATAGCTAGTGCGTTGTCAATGTCACAGCCTTTACTGATTAGAGCGGCTGCATCGTGGTAGTCTATGTTGTCAACCAAAGCTACCGCAATTTGTTGTGGCGTTAACCCTAAGTGACTGAACTGTAGGATGCGCCACTGTTCTACATATAGCGCGGGATCTTCGAGTGCTGTTGTCATTATTCCTCACTAGGGTACATGCATTCGTTGAAAGTATACTCGGACTCTGGATCAGCCCACGGTATCACATAATCCTTCTTATCGACAGGATCATACAGATCAGCGTAGAAGTCATTAATGCATTGAAAGTCTCCTGACCGACTAGAGAGGTAAACTTCAACACCTTCGCGTGTGAATGTCTGGAAGTGGCCCATCTCCCACTCACCTAGATCGTACTGCATAGCGCATATGACTGGTGGCATCCAGATAGGCCCGATAACTTGAATGAAGCTCTTGTGTACTGTGTACGTTGCCATTAGTCCTCCTTAAATCTGTTGCATCCATCAGTGCCGTTGTACACTTCCCAACCGTCAGCACCGAATTGGATCTCTGCCCATTCGATTGCCTCTTCAAGTGAGTAGATGTGCATACCCTCTTGATTGTACAGTTCATTAGCATACACAGCACCTTGTAGGTGGATCATAAACTTAAACTGCTCGTCATATACTGTCACTCGATGTCTCCTGTCACTTCAGTGCACACTGTATGGATAACGTAGTACGGTGTAGTGGGGTTGTTAAGCGCATCCTTCAGTGCCATATCCACGATATGCTGAAACTCAAGCATAGGTGGTGCTTCTGTGCCGTGCGCAGTTGTGAGGATAACCTCACAAGTGTACTTAACTGTATCACCTAGAAAGCTCATCGTCTATACCTCCTAACTCTTCATTGAGGGCTTGCTGCAACATCTTCGCTTGCTCAAACGTCAGATACCAAGTGAAGTATCGAGTTTTCCGAAGATCAGATTTTGGATCGACAATCTTGGGGTGGGTTACAACTACTTCTTCTACCACAATCTTCTCTCTGTATTCAACAATTTTCACCATCTCACCCCCCTCCACTTTAGATCAACATTACCGAAGTAACGCCGTGCTTGATCGAACGCTTCAGCAAGATTGGGTGCGTAGAACGACTTGGTAGTCGTCTTGCTACTTATTATGAAGTGCCTCCACATTAGTATCAGTCCTCGTCCTTTTTCAACCAGCGGCGCATAGCAGTACGAAATGCACGCTTACGCTTTCCTTTTGGCAAGCGGCATTGATGGCACTTACAAGCTGCGTAATGAGCAGATGGTGGAGCATAAGGTTTCATCAGTTGTATACCTCCCATAGCTTACGCCACTTACCTGTCTCAGTGTCTCGCCCCCACACTGTACCACGCCACAGGTTAATACACTCAGCATGGCGGAAGTTATCAGTGTGGATAGCCTTGAAGTTGCGATCAGTGTAAGCGTACTTACCTGTTACTTTGTAACGGTCACACTGTACAACTGTGCCATTCTCTAACCGTACTAGATTAGGCATAATCACTCTCCTGTGCATTTACTCTGCCTAGCATATCACTAGGCTCTGACTGTGCTGCTTCGCGGAACTTACTTGCACTGAAGTTGGGGTTGTCCATCTTGAAGTAAGTGCAGAAGTCATCCACCAAGAAACACCAGTCATCAGTACGCATTGTCATACGATGAGCTGCTAGTATCTTAGCTGTAGCGATGTAGTTCTTACGACTCATCATTTATCTCAGTACTCCTTTCTCGCGTAGGATGCCTTCGTACTGTTCTAGTACAGACTTGTTACTGCCCTTGAGATTGAACTCACGCTTGATGACGGTAGCAGCACTAGAGCCGCGACTTCGCCTCATGCCTGCTATCTCAAGTTTGAGCGCGCCGCGTAACACTAGCAAGCGGTATGCCTCAATACCGTCTGGTGTATCAATGATAATGCTCACTTACTCACCTCCTTCGTACCAGTCTGTATCCATTCCACACTCCGCTGCATTAGCACAAGTATCACACTGATAGCCTTGTGCTACATCTTTCGGCGTGAGGCGATTAGGGTAATTGCAAGTAGGACAAGGCAGATTACGAGGGTTGTCCTTACTGGCTGCACGGAGGGCAGAGTTACCGCCTGGATCAGCGAACATCTCAACTCTATCATGCCACTCCTCATCGTCGTAGTAGTTATCGTACATCGCGCGCCGCCTCTTTCATACAAACCGCCACAGGGGTAGTGGCCTTACTTTGAAGTATAGCCGCCACGATCTGTGCTTTAGTCATGGTGATTAACTCCTTTACTCGTAGTGGGGTCTTACAAGTGGACTTGAGTAGGACATTGACTCAGTAGTGCAGTCAAACGCATAGAAGGTACTCTGTGCTGAGAGTACGCTGTAGTAGTCATACGGCTCTTCTTTACGCCGCTCGTACTCTTCAGCGTACAGTGTACGACAGTGAGCGAAAGCCTCTTCCTCATCAGTGAAGATAGGTGGTGTCCACTCATCATCACGCACTGGCTCTCTTACATCGTAGTACCAGCCACCCTCTTCAGGGCCACCGTACTCTTGGAACTCTTCGTACTTGTGAACGTACCACACTTCAGTCACTTGCAGTTGCATACTTGCTCACCCCCTTCTCATATGCAGCTATGATCTCTCTGCCAACAGGTGAGAACTTAGACACAAACCCGTGACAGCCATTAGAGTACTCATCGAATGCAAGCATTACTGCATCGTCAGAGATATCAGGGAAGCGTGTGCCTAGCTCTTCGATGAACTCTAGGCAATCCTCTCTTGACACAAAGGCCATTACTTCACCCTCCTTAGCGTGATTGAGCAATCGTGTATGATTGTCTCATCTAGGAACTCTGAGTGTTCAGTAGGCGTGTCTGGATCTCTACGGACAATCATTTCCCATCCGGGGAGTGGGAAATTAATCCGGTATCCATCAGCACTTAGGAACTGCTCAATTGCCACGTTAGGCGAAGCAGTATAGCACTCACCACTTGCTGTTCTCACGTACATTACTTCAACTCACTTTCGTTACGATGCCGTTCGTTAGTGTAACAGTTGCGTACCACTTGTGCGGCTCAGGATAGTGCGGGCCTTCAACACTAGTGGTGCCATTGCTCGGAACGTTACCACCGAACGGGCCGGGTTGATACACTCTTACAGAGGTGCCCTCAGCTACTGCCTCTTTGAGAGCCTTCTTCGTCTTGAAGTTGATATCTGTGTATGCCATTAAAAATCACCCCCTTTACCTAAAGCGGCGGATAGTGGGCTTCATGGTGTAGGGCATAATGCGTACCCTAACCGACTTAGGGTTCTTAATGCTGTAGAACCCAAACCAGCGATACAGTCTCACTTTGACCTTTCTGCTGTGGGGTGTTAAGTGCTAGGGCTTAGACGTACCCTAGCTGGTGCCCTTAATGGGGATCGACACACGCTACCGTTGCGTTGCGCTTGTGCGCTCAGTAGAACCCCTTACTAACAGAGGCGGTAGCTAACCGCTTGTATTAGTAGCCTACCAGCTACTAACCCTGTGGGGTGTTACAGTGTTACGAGTGCTTGAGAAGAACTACCTCGTCGCACTCCCACTCCACTACATCTTCGTAGTGTGCATCACGCGGAGTCGGATTGTAGGCTTCAACCCACTTCTGCCCAACAACCTTCTTCGTGCAAGTCACAGCTTTGTCAGTGGAGAACTGAACTTTCGCTCCACTTGCTGTGGTGTAAGTAATCGACAGACCAGACTCATCCATCACCTTCTCCTTCTTACCGGGAAGTGCAGCAGCAATCTTAGCGATTGCCTTGATGGATGCATCCTTGTCGATCTCGTAACACTGGTTCTCTGAATCCCAACCAAGTCGAACTGTGCAGTTCTGATCGAACTCGGTGTAGTACTCAGGGATATGAAGGTCAATCGGATCATCTTCATCCGTATTGACTTCATCAATCAAGTCTGCGACCTCACGCATTCGCCTTGCAGCGAGGCGCAGCCTCTCCTGTGCTGTTAGTTCATACCATTCTGCCATTTTGTAAACACCTCCTTTGCTCTGGCATTGATAGTACCGTGAAGCACACAAGTTGTGCTTGGCTAGAGCTGCTACGCAAGGTTGACCGTCAGCCTAACGGTTATGCTAGCTTTTGGCCTGTGTGCTTCACGCTACTATCGTAGCTAGCGTTTAGTGCGACTCTTTGTACCACTCAGTCAACCACTCGTTCGTAAGCGGCAGTACATCAGGATGAGTAAGCATATTGAGAATGTCACGCAACCCGATGATAGGTTGTCCTGTCATTCTCTCCATCTGCTTACAGAGTTTCTGCTGTGCTTCTTCTTTCGGCGTCACTAGAACCAGCCCCTTTGCTGTATTTACGTTACTGGAAGGGATTGTGGCACGAACGAGTGATAAGCCACTCACGCAGTCTAGCCTCTTCAGCTAAGTGGCGACTTACCTTGCGGGAGTCTAGTAGTGCGACTTCGTAATGGGGTTTGTGTGCTGCCCAATGATCGTCAGCTTCTTTGAAACTGAGGTACGGGCCACCTACGATTACTTCACGAATGGTACGACCTTCTGCGTTAAGCACGTACCACTTGTGGTGTTCGTGTGTCATGTTGCACCTATCTCTGGTAGCTCTGGCGAATCCTGTCCTGCTGCTGCAATGCTAGCAGATTGGCGCTAGCCTTGCGTACCCTGTAGGGCAGGGCTGTGTTGGATGACAACGCCTTCAACTTGTTATCATCCATATCTCGCAGTAGTTGCTGCTTCTGCAACTCTGTTAGGCGCATTAGGAACCTCCTTCCCGTTAGCACCAAGAGCAGTAAGCCCATTCATATGCCTACAACTTACTTTGTGGGCCGGGTATCCTCCGGCTAGGTACTTCCTTATCGCACGTTTCTGATGTAGCACGTCTTGCGACTTACTGCTCTTGCTGCTAGAGAAAGCGGGCCCCGAGTACCTAGCATTACGGGGCGTAAATAATGCACTAGGAGCATACCGTTTTCATCCAGGTTATCGGCACCTGTCACTTCCGTTCTGTTCGTAGGTGGGAGATACCCGACTTAAGCCTAGCGGTATACTGCCAGACTTAACAAGAGGGCCACGACTGTTGGACTTCGTTTGTGGAAGTGTGCGACTTGCTAGGCGGTAACAGGCACCTTGTCTTTGGTGACGGTATCGGCCTCACTGGTCTTGCTGGCGATCTTCGACGTGGGCATGGGAGTGTTCTTCAGTACCCATGCATTGAACTGCTCTTCGACTTGCGGGTGGTTCCAGTTGACGAGCAACCGCGACTTGTCGATATGCTCGTACACACTGTAGGAACGAACATCAAGCTCCATCTTCTCAGCGTTCTGATCGAATGACATCTGACAGCTATTGACAGATGCATTGCCGAACAGGTCGAGAGGTAGCTCGATGAACGCAATGGCGTGGTTGCCACGAAGCAGGTCGAGATACTTCTTGTACTGACCCCGTGGCCTCTTCGCCTTGCGGATCTGCGCGTTGTAGAACCGGGTACGAAGAGAAGCCAAGTAAGCCTCGACTTCCGCTTCACCCTGCGTTCCTGTTTGACTCTCGGACACGGTAACTCCTTAGCTATGAGTGGCCGTGACCCTCTTGTTAAGCCTACGTATACCAGGCTTATTGGGCTACTGGTTGCCAGAACAGAATACAGGGAGTTATTGAATTAGTGGGCTTTTCTTGCCTAATAAGACAACAATCTCTGCTTTCTCTCTACTCTCTGCTCTCTCTACCACTATAATCGTATAGAGCAAAGCAGAAGCTGCTCCATAGATTACATAGACATACAGTGTACATACAAATTCTCTCTTGTGCTATTGTGTAATTGCCAACACAGGCAACAAAAGAACCACTCCATATGGTCTAGTGTGGCGTTGATGCAACGAGAAGCCCATACCTACGGTGGGTAGTTAACTCAGGGCTAGCTAGGCTAGCCCCAGTGTTCAGCGAGTTACGTACTCAGGCTGACCCAGTGTGATATCACTGATGAGTGCAGCATCAGCCTTGACCTTCTCGACCCAGATACGCTTGGGTCGGTACGTACCGAAATTGCGTGTCCATCGCCTGTTCATGGCGGTGATGGCCTCAGTCTCAGTAGCCCAGTAAGAACGCTTCGTGATGATGCCACGATGCACGTTCGGTTCCCGTGCCACGTTGATGTTACCCTCGGTGCATACTGCGAACAGTACGGTACTCATGGTTCCTCCTGTGGTGGGTGGTTAACGAGAGTGCCGCAAGGCTATGATGCCGAACAGTCTGACCGTAATCAGATAGCTCTAGGCAGCGTGGGGTGCAGCACCCTCGTTAACCACCCACCGTAGGGTATGGGGTGGGGAGATAGCTACTGAACGGCTCAGCCAGTGTGTTGGGTTACCAGTGGTCAGGCAGTTCAGAGTTGCTGAGTGCGGTTCGTGCGTCACTGAGTAGTTGTGCCTTGCGGAGTGCCTTGTCAGCGTTCTCCAGCTTTACGATCTCAGTTTCACTGAGTCGCGTAGTGCGCTCCATGATGTCACCTTGTGGAGTGCGTACCCCGAACCGTACTGCTGTGGTAGGGCCGGTTAGGCGTGGGGTGCTCCTGGGTGTTACGTTCCTGCTTGGGGTAGCTGCCCGATGGTAGGCTGCTGAGTGTTGTGCTCTGTCGCCTGTTGGGTTTCGCATGACTCTCCGTTCCGGTGAGCCGTTGAGTAGCTATCCCCCCGAGTAGTCATCACGCGGTCGTGATGGAGAGTTTTGCAGGGCATCTCCGCCCAGCCCTTAAGTATAGGGGCCACCGGCTACTGTCAGCCTTTGATGTTTGCATCGGCGGGGCGCAAGCGCCACCCGAGCTGACACTACCTAGCGAGCTAACCGCACTCGCAGAAGGATTGTATCTGGCACGATCTAAAGAAGTGGGGTATAGGATCTCAGTAACTCAATTTTTTTTTATCGCGCTTTTATCGTTTTATTCACTTAATAACGCCTGCACTAAGGACCGTGTATAATGCCCCCAGAACAAACCGTACCCTGGAGGTTCGCAGAACATGAGTGAAGATAAGCCACTATCACAAAACTTAGCTGAACATTACAAGGCAATTGAGTCAGAGTTCACTCTGAGCACCCCTGGATCATCAAGCACACCTGTTGAGATCGCTTACACTAAGCTAACCTCCTTACTAAGTGAGGCTACGAGAGCATTAGAGTCAATTTTGTTAAGTGCGGAGTCCGATGCAGTAAGAATGTCGGGCATTAAGCTCGTTTTTGACTATACTCTTGGTAAGCCGGGTAGTGGGGCAGGCGAAGATGAGCTTACTAAGCTCGTCCAGTCACTTACGGCCAAAGACCCCCAGAGTTCCACTAAGTCCAAGTAACAAAGCGCACAAGGTATAACTAGACAGGAGCTAATAACAATGAGCGAAGATATCACCGCAGGACAGCCAGTTCGTGTAACTCAGGGTATGCCTGACGTTACTGTAAGGGTTCTCGACAACAATGTTCTTAAGTATGAGGGAGAAGCATACGAGGGCGGCGATGAACTCACAATGGGTGGCCCTATCGCTGAGTCGTTTGAAGTTCTAGGGTACGTCGAGATCATTCCGTAACCACTGTAAGCACCACAAGCCAATTAACTAACAAGAAGGGTTTAACATGAATGTCGATCAGCTCTTAGCAACAATTGATCCGAATGAGGTACAGGATCTGTTAGATGAGGTTGGTGAGAAGAACGTCGTCACCGTCGTTAAGCATGAGTTCATCAAGTCCAATGGCAGGATCAGCTACATTGACCACGATATGGGTGACGGCGTACAGACTGCATCAGTCCGTGGTCTTGCAAAGTACGATTCGCTCCGAATGCTATCCGGCAAGAAGCCCATCTATCTCGAGGAGGCATTTAGGCGTCGTTCCGGTGGTGAGCTGATGTCGGTCGGCAGCAACCTCCGCACTAACATCGGTATCGACTTCGTTTCTGATACGCTCGGTGGCGTGCAAAAATTGATGGCAGACTGGATTGCACTCTCCAACAACACCAGTGCTGCTAACGCAACTCATAGCTCGTCCAGCATTCCGTGGTCGTCTAACCAGAACGCAGATGTTGCTGCTGGTGCGACAACTGGTGAGTTCACTGTTCTCGGTGTCGCTCGTAAGCTCGCTAACTATGCTCACACTCCCAGTGTTGCTAACTACACGCAGGCAGCTACGTGGACCTCTACGGGTACTACGACATCGCTTCAGATCGCAGGTCTGTTCGGCGGTACTGCTAAGACAGCCTTCAACGCTACTAACGCTCAGAACGTGGCGTTCGTTGAGTCTGTGTTTACTGCTACCTCGCTTGTCACGAACGACCAGTTAACGCTAACGTGGACAATTAATATCTAACGTGTTCACTTGGTGGACTAATCCGACGCCGGGTATTAAGTACCTGAGGGCAGATTTGCCCTCAGGTGCTCTCGGTGGTACTTGCCTCAACTTTGAGGAAGAGTTACGCGATCCCGACAATAACGGCGATCTGTGGGCAAAGCACCCACACAACACTCCGGGGATATGGCAGCTAGTCTCAAACTACGTTAGGCATCGGGCTATGCGTGAGCAACAGCTATTCGCGCCAGCATACCTCGACATCGACGACGACTACACACAAATGCATCGTGAGTACAACGCGAAGCGGTGGGTAGAGTTCGACCGTGAAGCACCAGATTTAACTACCTCATCCATCGAGTGCCACAGACTAACTGCTTCTGTTGCAGACGGCGTTATTGTTACAACTCCTTATCTACAGTCCAAGTACCTAGAATTGAACGATAACGTGTACATCTGCCGTAATTCCGTTAACCCTGACGATTGGCCTGTTATTCCTCCATCCACTGAACGTGACCCTGACGAATTCGTTATCATGTTCGCAGGCTCACCGCGCCCTGGCGACCTTAACCCTTTGCGCCGTGCATTAGAGTGGGCAGCAAAGCAACCGGGTGTGACAGTGTATATGGTGCATGATCTCAAGTTAGGTTTCCGTGGTGTAAAGACTACAGGCTGGAAACCCTTTAATGAGTACTTTAACTTTATCAGCTCACTTAAGCCAGACCTCTCCTTGCGCCCGCTTGAGACAACAGAGTTCGCTAAGTCCAAGAGCGACCTCAAGATCCTAGAAGCAGCAATGTGCGGTGCATACTCACTCGTTCAAGTGTGGGAGCCGTACTCAGAGTGGATTGCAGACGATAAAGTCATGTGGGCACACACACCACAGGATTGGGAGAAAGCCATTAAGTATGCAGTTAACAATCGTGACGAAATCCGGCACAAGGCGGATTCCTTGCGCGAACAAGTTATAGCTACTCGGCACATTGATATCGTGAAAGAGGATTGGCTTGCTGTGTACGATGATATGCCACTCGTTGAGGATATTCGCCCCTCAGTAACCCCTGTGGGGGTTTTTGAAACCCCTGTGGGTGGTTTGACTTGATAAGAACTTTAGAGGATGCACACACGCGTATTGATTCTCTGTTAGTGAACAGTGAACAGCAAGCTAGTCGAATTAGATTGCTTGAAAAAATGATGGATACAAGGAATACACCATTATGGAAACGTATACTCTTTCATATAGATGGTTGGCCGTCTTGGACGGTAGTTGCTGTGCAACCAAAATGGCGTCCCTGGCGAAAGTGGTGGACTAGCTAATGGCGACTACTCTCATCTTTAAAGACGCGCTGGTTACTACTCATAGGTGGATGACGCAGCTTGGCAGTAACATTACGAGACTAAACGGAACTACTCCTGGGTGGTATCCAAAACTGTTGGGTACCACCTATATGGCAGGCCCAACGTCAACACCGACCGACACTGTTACTGGCCCAACGTCAGGGATTGAGACTGGCTATTTTATTGCTAGTGGGGACGTGGTGGAACATTACATTTCCCCTCCGTTGGATGCAGACGTGACCATCTCTGGAACAATCACTCTTAACCTTATGGCTTACGAAAGTGCTATGAACGCGAACGTCGCCATCAATATCAAGATTGAGCGGCTTGACTCAACAGGAGCGATCATTTCAACAATCGCTCAATCAGCCAGAACCACGGAATTGGGTACAACTATAAACACCAATGTTAACTTTACAGTGACTCCGACCTCAACAGCCATGTTGAAGGGCGACAGGATTAGGGCTACAGTATATGGCGATGATGCTGGAACGATGGGAGCAGGTTTTACGTTTACCTTCCAGTATGGTCATTCTACAACATCAAGCACCATCGGGTTTACTGAGACTTTTGGTTTCCTAGAAACTGCCCCAACGGGATCAGTGTTATACCTTACCGATACGGCAGGCCCAGCCGTGGGAGCGAACGACGAAAAAGAGATGTGGACTAGCAGGGGAGGCGGCGTCACATCTAAGGCCGTTAATACTGCAACTGGATGGGCAGCACCTATACAGTGGACGAATGGTGCTGGCGGAACTGCTATGGAGTGGTACTCCAAACCTCTTACCGCATTTACACTATCGGGTTCAGTTAGCGTCAATATGCGTGCGATTGAAAGTAACGCCCTTGCTAACACAAGCATACGTTGCGAAATTGCAGTCACGAACGGAGATGGTAGCGGTGCAGTCGTGTGGGGCGCGAGCAGCTTTGCTGACACCATTTCAGGTACTTGGCCGCATGGCGAACTTCCAACAGCGGAGGACGCTCTACTGTGGCAGTTCGCAGGCGACGACGTTTCCGTTACAAATGGTCAGCGCCTACGTCTGCGGGTGTTTATCGACGATACTTCACTATATTCGATGGTGACGGGTTATACAGCGACCTTGTATTACGCCGGAACAAGTGCTGCTGCATCAGGAGACAGTTATATTACTCTGCCACAATCGGTGACTGAGTATGTTACGACTGTTACGTCTGATGCAGGTTTGTTTGATAGAAGAACTCCTCGCAGAAGAATGATACAAAGAATTTAAATCAATAGAAAGGGTAGAGTATGGCATCAGGTCGATTCTATACAGTAACGTGGGATGCTGCTACGGCAGTAACTACCGTGATTGATATTTTCGAGATTTTACCTGCCGACGATAAGCCGGTTTATCTCGATGAGCTTACTATCTGGCAAACTTCGGATGTTGGAGATGCTCAGGACGAGGTTTTACAGATTCAGGTTATTATTGGTTACACGACTTCTGGTTCAGTTGGTGCTTCTGGAACCGTGGGAAGGTTACACGCTGGCGAAGTAGCAGCCTCATTTACGGCAGAATGTCGCAATACCACAGTTGCTACTGTAGGCACACCATACATTGTTCATGCTGATGGTTGGAATGTAAGAGCGCCGTATATCTGGACGCCTGTTCCTGATTGGCAGCCTATCGGTACTCAGGCGATTCCACTTTACGTTCGATTACCTGCGGCACCGCTAGACTCTCTTACTATGAATGCGATGATAAAACTGAGAGAAGTAGGCTAGTAGACAATGCCAGGGGGCATCTTTAGAGACATACACCGGCCCGGTCGCTTTGCGCGTCGGGCTAGGTTAGTGCTCTCTGGCATTTTTGTCAATACGCCTTCATGGAATATTAGTGATACAGGCGTAACAAATACAGATTCAATTCTTAAGGTTGCAAGCAAGGTAATAAGTGATACTGGTGTAACCAACACCGATTCAATACGTAAAACTACAATTAAGCTTATCAGTGACACAGGAGTTACTCAAACTGATTCTATTCTGGAACGTCCGAATAGGATAATCACAGATACGGGTGTTGCTCAAACCGACTCGCTGCTCAAGGTAGCACGTAAGGTAATAACAGATACGGGTGTAACGCCTAGTGATTCGCTTTTAACGCGAAGAAGCCCCGTCGTAACAGACCAGGGCGTAACTAACACCGATACAATACTCACGCGTCGCAATCGCCCTCTCGCTGACACTGGTGTCACTAACACAGATACCTTACTCAAGACAGCTAGTAAGGTAATCAGTGACACAGGCGTTACTAACACTGACTCTATTCTTGAGCGCCCAAATCGCATAATTAGTGACACTGGTGTTACTAATACAGACTCACTCCTTAAAGTAGCGCGCAAATTCCTCACCGATACGGGTGTGTCTTTCACGGATGTACTTGGTCCGCGAATCTACCACTACAATACAGACACGGGCCTAACGCAGAGCGATTCTATTGGGCGCTCTTTCATCTACGCTCGCGTAATCACCGACACAGGTGTAACAAATACCGACACAATCGTAGAACGCCCCAATCGTGCAATTAGCGATACGGGCGGCACATTCACGGATGCAGTTAAAAAGGTCGTCAGTAAGGTACTTAGCGATACAGGCATTACACAGTCAGACAGTCTAGTTTCACTACCAACGTACACCCGGAGCATCTCAGACACCGGAACTACTACATCGGAAACCCTCGTAACGCGCAGGGCGCGACTGGCGACCGATACAGGTGTCACGCCGGGTGAAAGCCTAGTTAGGCTTCTATACGCTGCTAGACCACCAACTGATACGGGTGTTACCCAAACCGATTCACTTCTGCGCCGCCCCACACGGCCAATTACCGATACAGGAACTACTAACACCGATTCGCTACTCAAGGTAGCGAGTAAGGTAATAACCGATACGGGTGTTAGTTTAAGTGATGTACTCGGTCCACGAGTTTACCACTACCTCTCTGACACAGGCATAACGCCTAGTGACAGTCTTGTACGGCTGCTTACAGCGCCGCGCACCGTCACCGATACAGGTGTCACTAACACTGACACACTCGTACCGCGCCCCAATCGCGCGCTAAGCGACACCCTCACCTTTAGCGATGCGCTGCTTACGCTGCGCTTACGTACCCTCACCGATACTGGCGCCACAATCACGGGCGACTCTATCAACGCAGTATTTACTCCTGGCTCTACTAACTACAACCGTACAGCTACAGACACCGGAGTAACGAACACTGATTCTATCACTAGGTTCATCAGTAAACCCCTAAGTGATACAGGAGCTACTAATACTGATACGTTCAGGCTAGTCACTAGCAGAGTACTCAGCGACACACTGACATTCAGCGACACCTTATCCAAGACAGCGCGTAAGGTACTCACTGATACGGGTGTAACTAACACCGACACTCTCGTTAAGTTTGCTAGCAAGTTCCTGACTGACACAGGTGTCAGTCTCACTGATGTACTCGCATCACGGATCTACCACTACAACGTAGATACCGGAGTCACACAGTCTGACTCGTTAGTCAAGGTCGTACTCTACCACTTCACGATAACGGATACCGGCCTCACGCCTAGTGATACACTACTCACCTTACGGGCTAGGCCACTCACTGATACAGCTTCTTCTCTTACTGACAGTATCAAGAAGGTCATCAGTAAGGCTATCAGTGACACTGGTGTAACGAACACGGACACGCTGCTCACCTTACGAGCGCGACCACTCAGTGACACCGGCCTTACCTTTACTGACGCACTCAAGAAGTACGTCACACACTCTATCAGTGACACCTTAACTTTCAGTGACTCGCTGGCGAAGATTGCGCTCACTACGCGCACCGCCACTGACACTGGCCTAACGCAATCTGACACTTTACTTACGCTCCGCACACATTCGCTCAGTGACACCGGGGTAACTAATACAGACAGTATTACTAAGGTCGTATTCTACCACTTCACACTGTCAGATACGGGAGTAACGCACACTGACGTACTAGCGGAGCGCATAGCCCACAGTCAGAGCGACACTGGCGTTACTCAGACCGACACGCTAGTCAAGTATGCTAGCAAGCTCATCACTGATACTGGCGTTACCAATACCGACAGCCTGCTTACGCTACGTAGTCGCACTCTTACCGATACTCTTACGTTCAGTGACTCGCTCAGTAAGACCTCTAATCGCAGCTTCACGATTACTGATACGGGTGTTACTAATACCGACACCTTACTCACACTACGCGCTCGCCCACTAAACGACACGCTCACCTTTACTGACTCACTCATCAAGTATGCATTTAAGTTCATCAGCGATACTGGTGTTACCAATACAGACTCACTCGTTAAGGGTCGTTCGCTACCAATCACTGATACAGGCGTTACACAAAGTGATAGCCTTGTGCGCGTTGCGCTGTTCCACTTCACGGCTACTGACACGGGCGTAACCAATACTGACTCGCTCCTTACGCTACGCACTAGACCACTTAGCGATACTGCTGTAACAAACACGGATTCGCTACTCACGCTACGGCACCATAAGATTAGCGACACTGGCGTTTCGCTCACAGACGTATTAGCAGAGCGCATATCTCACTACAACACTGACACTGGCGTTACACCTAGCGACAGCTTAGTACGACTCCTTGTAGCACCGCGCACTGTTACTGATACTGGCGTTACCCCATCCGACAGTCTGCTCACGCGCAGAACGCGACCACTTAGTGACACCCTCACCTTTACGGACAGTCTGCTTACGTTACGCACTCGCGTACTGACAGATACTCTCACGTTCACTGACACGCTCGCTAAGACAGCCAGTAAGACCATAACCGATACCGGAGTTACTCAAACAGACTCCTTCCAGCTAGTTACTCGTCGCACACTGAGCGACACTTCCGTTACGCAGTCTGACAGTATCGTTAAGGTTGTATTCTATCACTTTACTCTCACTGACACTCTTACCTTTACGGATTCGCTGCTTACTCGTCGTACTAGGGTACTCACTGATACAGGCACCACAACTACAGACGCCTTCCAGTTAGTCACTCGTCGCGTACTCACTGACACAGGAGTATCGCTCACCGACGTTCTAGCTGAACGGATCTATCACTACAACGTAGACACAGGCGTTACTAACACAGACGCGCTGGTTAAGTTCGCAACCAAGCTGCTCAGTGACACACTAACCTTCAGCGACACACTAGCGACTACTCGCCAGCACGTACTAAGCGACACAGGACTCACTAATACAGACTCGCTGTTAACTCTCCGCTTACGCACCTTAACTGACACCCTCTCGTTCAGTGACGTAATCGTCAAGGGACGCTCGCTTCCAATTACGGATACGGGTGTTACTAACACCGATAGTATCACCAAGTTTGCTAGCAAGCTAATCAGTGACACACTAACCCTTAGTGACTCCTTAGCAGTTTACAGACTCCGCGTTCTTACTGCTACCGATACTGGTGTAACTAATACTGACTCTATCACTAAGGTAGCTAGCAGGTTCATCAGTGATACCGGCGTCAATCTTACTGACGTACTTGCAGAGCGCATTTACCATTACAATGTAGACACCGGAGTTACTCCTAGTGACTCGCTTGTGCGAGCAGCTTCGTTCCACTTCTTCAACAGTGACACGGGTGTTAGCCAGAGCGACTCGCTTACCACACTGAGGGCACGACCACTTACTGACACAGCCACTTCACAGACTGATTCGATTGTTAAGTACGCCTTCAAGTTCCTTAGCGATACTCTCACCTTCAGTGATACGTTACTTAAGGGTAGCCCACTCTTAATCGCAGATACGGGAGTAACACAGAGCGATAGTCTCGTCAGAGTCGCGTTCCTGCACTTTACGCTGACCGACACACTCACCTTTACAGACTCGCTAATTACTAATCGCAATCGCACCCTCAGTGACACACTCACACAGACCGATACGATACTCACTCTACGTAATCGCGTACTCACTGATACCGGAGTCAATCTTACTGATGTATTAGCTGAACGTATCTATCACTATGTTGTGGATACGGGTGTTACACAGAGCGATACATTAACACGCCGACTAGTAGCGATCCGCACGATTAGTGATACTCTAACCTTTAGTGACTCTCTCTCTACGCTACGCTCTCGCACTCTCACTGACACGCTCGTACTAACTGATGCGTTGCTCACTAGGCGCAATCGTCTACTGACTGATACTCTTACGTTTAGCGATACGCTCCTAGCTGTATATACTAAGGTACAGGGTCTTACAGACACAGGAGTCACTAATACCGACTTTATTACGAAGTTCGCTTATAAGTTTATTAGCAGCGTCGGTGTTACGCAGTCTGACTCCATTAATGTTTCAGTCGGTGGCATTCAGTCGCTAACTGATATAGGAGTCACACAAAGTGACTCGCTGCTTACTCTGCGGCTACGGCGACTGAGTGATGTTGGAGTAACGCCTTCTGATAGCTTAACCTCTGCTGACCATATCTATCAGCGCTTTGCTTCTGATGTCGGTGTTACACAAACTGACACGCTTGTGGTATTCTACTTCCACAAGCCATACGTTTTAACAGCTTATATGTATGCAAGGTGGGTAGGACCACCTAAGACAGTCTATCGAACATTCTACGTGAGAGAGTGGTGGAAAAAGTGGAAAAGTTAGCTAAGGGAACGATTGAGTTTATGGTAATCCCCATCACGGATACGTTAGGCAACTTGACAAGCATCGGCGCGGCGACGTATGATCTGTACACAGGCGACGACGCGGCCACCCAGGTCGTTACGAATCAGTCCTGCACAGTCACCGGAATGAAGATCCTACCGCTGATTGATACTACTTCTCTAGCAGAAGGCCCATATGATCTGTTCGTCAAATTCAGTGCCCCGCCCGAGACTCCCCGGCTTGGCCCTTTCAGGTTCAGAGTAGATGATTAGTCTAGCGTTTATTACTCCTGTTTGGGGGCGTTACGAGTTAACCTCGATAGTGCTTCGTTCTCGCAAGCGTGTGTGCGACGAGTTAGCTACTTATGGCATTGAGGCTACTAGCATTATCATCGGTGATGACGAGAACCTAGATATTGCCAGAGAACTCAAAAGCATTGTAGTAGAATGCGATAACGAGTTCTTATCTCGTAAGTTCAACGAAGGATATGCAGCAGCGTGGAATAACGGATTTGACTACTGCTATCCTGTGGGATCTGACAGCATACTGACAGCCGATCAATTTATCAACAATGTAGGCGAAGAGTTGCCTATTGCATCTCACTACTACTCAATGATTCGCTCAAGTGGGGAAGAGAGGATTGATGTTCAGATTACGGTTCCTGGCGGTATCGGGCCTCTTATTATCCCTGTACCTCTGCTTGCTGAGTTTCCTCGTCCTATCAAGGAAGATATGCGCCGTGGTTGCGATAATGCGGCTAGACAAACTATCCTTCGTGCAGGCTTGGAGATCCTTACACGCGAAACCCACCAGTGGGAGCATGTGGCCTTTCAATCGGGTGTTACTCAAATCACTGACTACGAACGGATTAGACGAGTCTACCAAGCGGAACAGTACGAAGTAGATTACGGGGTGTTCCCTGAGATAGAGGAACTGTACGACGCAGTTACTATTGAGAGCATCAGAGATTACTACAGGAGCGGGAGAGCTTTGAATGCGTAAAGAAGCAATCATTGATAAGCACACACTGTTTGAACGGATCGGCTACGAGCCGCACAGTGATGAACAGTGGCAGATCCACAATGCTACTAATCGTTTCATCATCCCCTGTTGTGGTAGACGATTCGGTAAGTCACAAGCAGCGGCCCATGAGATGACATACAACTTGTTCATTCCAGATACGATCTGGTGGATTGTCGGCCCGACGTACAAGCTAGGTGAGAAAGAGTTTCGTGTTGTATACGACGATCTGAAGAAGCTGAAGATCATCGACAAATGCCCTACTAAGAACTACAACGTCAACCAGGGCCAAATGCGTATTGTCACACCGTTCAACTCAGTACTAGAAGTAGTGTCGGCAGAGAAGCAGGATGCTCTCGTCGGCGAAGGTCTAGACGGCGCTATTATGTCTGAGGCCGCAAAGCACAAAATGAGTACGTGGCAGATGTACATTGAGCCGGCGTTATCAGATAAGCGTGGTAGCGCATGGTTCCCCTCAACCCCACAGGGGTTTAATTGGTATAAGGGCTTGTATGATATGGGTCAGCATCCTGACCATCCTGACTACCAATCGTGGCGGTTCCCTACGTGGACTAATAAGGCAATGTACCCTGGAGGGTATGATGATCCAGAACTGGTACGTATCCGTGGGTCGGTATCTAAGCAATATTGGGAGCAAGAGTACGCAGCCGAGTTCACTAGTTTTGAAGGGCAAATCTATCCAGAATTCAATGAGAAGGATCACGTAAAACAAATTGATTACGTACCTGGCTGGAAAAACTTTTGGGTCTTTGACTTTGGATTCACAGACCCCTTCGTGTGTCTTGACATTATGGTTGATCCAGCAGATAACGTCTACGTATGGCGAGAGTACCAAGTCTCACACCAGGCCACTTGGACTCATGCCCACATTCTAAAGAACCGTGACAACCCCACAGGGTTTCACGTAGATATGATGTACGGTGATCCTCGCGGAGCAGATGAGATTAGCACACTTCAGTTAGTGCTAGGTTACGTCTACTCTAAGCCTGTGGGATGGTCGCTTGGTGTAGAAGCGATTAAGCGCCAATTGCAGCCTGCGGAGCCTGGATCGTTACCAAAGTTGTTTATTGATCCTAGCTGTATCCACCTGATTCGCCAAATGAATCAGCTACGTAAAAAGGAAGTTAAAGAGGATCACAATGAGCGTCCTGGGCAGCACGACTACGACGATCACGGCCCTGATGCTCTGCGTTATTTCTTTAACCACTATTTTGTGCTTGGACACAACAACACGCTAGAGTCCGTGTACACTGGATCATATGCACGGACTGAGGCAGCCGGATTCTTTACGTACTCTAGTGGTATCTCCCTCGACGATTCGGTAGGCTATGGCTAAGTTACCCTCACTAACACGTAGCGCACGTAAGCCCGTTTCTGGGACTACATACGAGTCACAACAAGCTGTACCTATCCCTCCCGGCATTTATCAGGAGATGGGATCGCAGCGGATTACTCCGCTAATTGATCCAGTCCCAGAGCTTGCTAACCGCGCTACTGCGATTAAGACCTACAAGAAGATGATGCGTGGCGACGTGTCAGTTAGGTCGTCTATGCGCGCTGGCAAAGCAAGCGTCTTAGGTGCAGAGTTCTACATGGATGCTTATGATGAGTCAGAGGAAGCTCAGATCGCTAGAGAGTTTGCCGATTTCAACGTCTTTCACGCTCCTAGCGTTCCGTGGACTAAGACCCTAGAGGGCATCCTCAGAATGTTTGAGAACGGCTTTGCTATCAAAGAGCCTGTGTTTGAGTTGCGAGAGTGGGCACCCAAGAAGGTCAAGCCCGGTGCAAACCTCAAACAGTACACTATGTTGAAGAAGCTCGCTGACCGTCCGGCTAGCACTATCGGTGAGTTCAAGTACGACGACAACGGTGGAGTGATCGAGGTCACTCAGAACGCGATTGATGGCAATAACCAAGCCAAGACAGTTAAGATCCCTATCGAGAAGTTAATGATCTTCACTTTCGAGGGCGACGGTAACGTCGAGGGTGAAAGCATCCTACGATCTTGTTATCGCAACTGGTACTACAAGGATAAGCTCTACACCATTGACGCTATTCAGAAGGAGCGCCACGGCATCGGCGTACCTGATATTGAGATTCAGCCAGGAGCCTCTAAGAAAGAGGTCAATCTTGCTCACGAACTAGGCGCTAACCTACGCACCAACGAGAAGTCTTACATCGTTCGCACTCCGATGATGCAGGTCGGTTTCGCAGAACTGTCTGGTAATCCAGTTGATGCATTAGGTTCGGCAGCACACCATGACAACCAGATTATGAAGAACATTCTGGTTCAGTTTATCAACATGGGTATCGAGGCTGGCGGTGGACGCGCCACAGGTGCAACAGCGTTCGATATGTTTATGAAGGCGATGAGGTATGTAGCGCAGATGATCTGCGATTACTTCAATCTCTACCTCATTCCTCAACTCCACTCTTACAACTTCCTCACCACTAAGGTTCCTCAGATGAAGGTTCGCAACATTGGTGAGGTTAAGGACTTCCAAATGTGGAGTGCTGGTATCCGCAACCTGATGACGAGTAACGGTATTACTCCTGATATGGATACGGAGCAGTTCCTTCGCCAAGTTGCTGATATGCCTGCTAAGACTGAGCCGCGTCCTGACTTCGCTGACATCGCTCAGACGGTTGAGCGCATTAATATCGAAGGTGAGGTTGCTCCTAAGACTAGTCAGTCTGAGGCGGCACCGCCAAAGGGTACTAGCGGTACTACTGCACCGGGTAAGCCTAACAAGCCGGGTGGCTCTACTAGTAAGAACGGTGGCGCTGGTAACACGCCGAAGGGTAACGCACCGTGACCAACTTTAACGAGACACCTGCGGATACAGGCGTAACTCAGTCAGAAACGCTACTGCTATACGTTGGCCGTCCCATAACCGATACCGGCTTAACTCAAACTGATTCGTTTGTTAGGTTTATCCACAGGAAGAAAACTGATACTGGTACTACCGTTACAGATCAGTTTGTGGTTAAATCGTTCAGAGTCATTAGCACCACTGGCTCTACGATCACAGACTCCACAGGCGCGGCGGTTCGTCCTGCGCCTGACTCACCATTCGCTTTCCTGTGTTCACGTAATTGGGAGACAGCAACTACGCCTACTAAGTGGACAACAGCAGCTTATAATAGATTCACCTACACAACGATTGCCGACTAATCTATGTCAGTACGCCTAACAGCCGGAACGAAGGAAATCGTACCAGTAGACATTACTGACTACACAGGCGTAACGACTGATCTATCAGCAGCAACACCAACATACACAGTTCAAGATGATGCAAACGCTTACAAGTACAATGCAGCTAGCACTACAGCAAGCGGCATGAGAATTAAGCCGATGATGGATACGAGCGCCACTCACGCAGGAGGCGCATGGGCAGTAGGTCACTATCGCCTATTCGTAGGATTCACAGTAGGATCAGAGATTATCAAGCTAGGTCCAATCGACGTGTACGTAGTCAGTACATAGCAGGGAGTGAATATATGCCGAACTTTGAAATGTCGCATTCTGAGCCGGGTACGGGTAGTCCACCCGCACCCAATACGAATCACCCTGACGTTTCGGGAGATATCAACAAGCGCGGCATCCGTCGTGACGCTCCCGCTATCGTTAATCCTAATGCTGCTACGGTGACTAAGCCATGAGCAATAACTACAGTCACATCATGGACAAGATCATGGGTACTCCCTGGGTTATCACGCCTGAGAGCTTACAGACGATCCTTAGCATTATGGATCGTAAGATCGCTGGTGAGGATATCGACACTAGTGAGTACGCATTCGGTCCTATGCAGGGCGATCACTTAACTGATTCACAGGAAGGTCCGGTTACCCCTGTGGGGGTTTTGAATATCAACGGGCCGATTTTTCCTAAAGCAAATATGATGACTCAAATGAGTGGAGCTACTAGTGTAGAGAAGCTCCAATCGGACTTCCGCCAGATGCTTAGCGATGATACGATTAAATCAATCGTACTCAACATCGACAGTCCTGGCGGTATGTCCGATCTTATTATGGAGATGGGCGATGAGATTTACTCAGCAAGAGGCCAGAAGCCTATTGTTGCTGTAGCGAATACGACAGCTTGTAGTGCTGCGTATTGGCTAGGCTCTCAAGCTGAAAAGCTCTTCGTTACTCCATCGGGCCAAGTTGGCTCAGTAGGTGTGTATACCGTCCATCAGGACAAGTCTGCACAGCAGGAGAAGGAAGGTGTCAGCACCACGATGATTAGTGCTGGCAAGTACAAAGTAGAGGGTAGTCCGTTCGGCCCTCTAAGTGATGACGCTAAGGAGCATATGCAGGAGCGTGTCGATGAGACATATTCTGAGTTCATTAGTGCTGTTGCAAGAGGTCGAGGTACTACCGATGATATTGTTAAGGAAGCCTATGGTAGTGGTAGAACATACCATGCCAAGACAGCTTTAGCGATGAACATGGTGGACGGAATACAAACACTCGATTCAGTGGTAGGTGGTATGATGGACTATTCAACAGGCGGGTACGCAACAACCACCACAGGTGGTAGCACACAGTGGACTTACGTACCTACATTCTCAACTGAGGTAAAGGAAGGTGAAAACAGTATGGAACCACTTACTCCTGAGACACTGGCTGCGCTAGGTCTTAGTGAGGAAGCTACGACGGAGGAAATCGAAGAGGCAGTTTCGCAGTTGGTCATGGAAGTCACGCCAATCCGTAATGCATCTGCACACCAGCTTGCATTTGCGGAGCAGTTCCCTGAGCAGGCACGTATGCTTGAGGACTTAAAGGCCCGTGACATTGAGCAGTCTGCGAAGCTGTTTAGTGAGTCTTATGCACAGTTCTCTCAGGATAGCGCACACGGTTTTAGTGGCGTTGCTCTTGAGATGATCGGTGATATGCATAAGCAGATTTCCGCTGGTGGCGTTACTCACGATGATTTCAAGGAGTTCCTTGATCTCTTCAGCACTAAGGCTGCTATTGTGGATTACACGGAGCGTGGTACGAGTCGTGAAGCAGAAGCAATTACTGCTGAGTCAGCGCGCGATGCTGGTAATCAGATCGCAACACTTGCTCATGCTGCTATTGCTGAAGCTGGTGGAAGTGAGAAGTTATCGTGGGGTGACGCACTCGCACAGGTGGCGACTGCCAATCCTGAGTTAACTGCAATGTATCAGAACTCAGTCGGAGGCGGTGAATAATGCCAGCATACGGGAATTATGGTATCGCTAAGGGGTACGACGCCGACACTCAGATTCTGAAGTTCCGTGCAGTTACGTTCGGACTCACCGCTGAGAGTGTGACGCCTGTTGTTAGTGCAGGTGGAACCGGCATTGGTATCTCACAGTTCGACTGCCTTACTGCTGAGATCCTTCAGGGTAAGGGTGTCACTGTGATGGAGCAGGGTATTACTGAGTGGGTCTGCGGAGACGATGTTGACCGTGGCGCTCAGGTTACGTGTGATAATGCAGGACGTTGTGTGGAGGCTGCTGGTGCAGACTTCATTTGGGGCGTTGCTCGTCAGACTGGTGCAGTTAACGAGCGCATCGCTGTAACTCTAACTGGCGCATTCAGTGTGTCAGCGATCACAACCTAAGAAGGGG
>Ga0315273_10000976_pt1 | contig 31443 bp, 26 predicted proteins | sample YL17G02_0_MG_FD_205753 | JGI IMG/M metagenome (GOLD analysis project Ga0315273, IMG submission 205753) | Sediment microbial communities from Yellowstone Lake, YNP, Wyoming, USA - YL17G02_0 | ecosystem: Environmental > Aquatic > Freshwater > Lake > Sediment | place: USA: Wyoming | collected... | reverse complement strand
TCCTTTGGCATGCCGGGCGAACGGGCTCGATTCTGCGGCGAGCATTGCGAAGTCGGCATGGTGAACGTCTCAAGCAAAAAGTGCGAGCTGTGCGCTAAGGGTCCTACTTTTGGCATGCCGGGCGAACGGGCTCGGTTCTGCGGAGACCATCGCAACGCCGACATGGTGGACATCAGAAACAAGACGTGCGAGCTGTGCTCCGAGCGAGCTTATTACGGCCGCCCTGGATGGCCAGTAGCTCGATGCTCGGACCACAAGCGCGACGGAGACATGAAAACCCCGAATAAACGCTGTTCCGAGGAGTCTTGCAGAGAACCAGCTCTGTACGGAAAAACCTCCGCCGATCGCTGTGAAGCGCACAGGCTCCCGGACGACGCCAACTTCGTCGAGCACCCATGCAAGAGCTGCAAGCTGACATGGAGACTCTCCGAAGAAGGTCTCTGTTCGCAGTGCAACGAACATGCTGTGGTCAGACTGGCAAAACAGTGTGAAATCAAGGACGTGCTCGCTGCGCAAATGCCCGAGTTCCCTTGGGACAGTTACGACAGAATAACGCCGGCGCTGAAAAGACTCGGCGACCGGGAGAGGCCCGACTTTTACTTCGATCGCGGAGCTTACTGTGTCATCCTCGAAGTGGACGAACACGGACACAAGGACAGACCAGAAGCCTGCGAATGCGCCCGAATGGTGAACATTTGCCAAGCGGAGCAGCGAGCGACGTACTTCTTGCGATACAACCCCGATGCGTACCAGTCGGCGGATGGACGCAAGTTCACCAAGAAGCGTAGACACGATCTGCTGGTGCGCTGCCTGAGAGATGCGCTCACTTCGCAGCCAGAAGTCAGGCCCTTGGCATTCAAGCCGCTTTTCTTCGATGGCTTCATGGAGGAAGATGCTGCCGAATGGACGCCAATCGAGCAAGTGTGACAGAGCAGTGCGGATGCCTTGAGAAACATAACACGCTCCTGAATTTTCAACAGTCAAATGAAAGGATGACATGCGTCAGACATGTTCTGCCGATTCTGGTTCTTCTCCTTGCCATAGCAGCATGCTGGGCTTTTGCAACGGAGGACGTTGAAACGGCTACCTGCCCCGAGGTCTGCTCAGCGAACCTCTACGGTTCTTCTCAAAATCAGTATGACAGAGTACCGGCGAGAAGAGAGAAAGATCTAATCACGGCTTTGAACCTGCCGGAAACCATCTTTGACAGAGAACTGGTCATAGGCACGTCGCTCGAAGCCGCCGCTGACTTGCTAGGTCCTCCGCTTCTGCCTGTGACCGGAAGTGACATCGTCAATGACTCCATCGAACTGACATTGCAAGAGCAGTTCGAAGCACACGAAGACTCGGAGCCACATGAGCCGGGTGAGGCCTCTGGCCCCCTCCTAAGAAAGACGGAGTTTCAGAAAGTCGCCGACGCCGTAGCAGAGCAGAGCGTCGCCGCAGCTCAACCAAAACCGCCTAAACTTGGTCCCCTGGACGACCTCTTGCCTTCGAGGGTCTGGACCCCCGTCTATGAAGGGTGCTCTTCCAAGTTCGTTGAGTCTCGATGTAACTTTCAACAACCCAATCCGAGACTGTTCGTCACCAATTTAAACGAGCTCATGTCTGCCAGAAGCCTCTTGCAAGGTCAAGAACAACTCATTGAGCCGTTGACGCTTCGACAAACGCATGCTCAGTTCATGACAATGGGTTGGAGGTCAAAGAAGGACCCGTACTCTAGAGCGAGCATGACCAACAACATAGCCTACGGCACTTGCAAATCCATGGCAGAGCACACGCCCGAATACGTCGTCTTCTGAGCAATTAGTTTTCTCGCCATGGTGGACTTCTTAGCAGGGCCGTCGTTTGGCCGCTATTTGGACTTCCAGACGCTGCCCAAGCTGGTCGCAAAGAAAGCGTTGTCCTTCGAGCACCGAGGAGAAAAGTTCGAAGACACGCTCTTGCCGCGCATCAATGCCACCGTGCCTCTGGAGATTCAAGCTGTAGATGGGAGGACGATGCACAAAGCCTCAGGACTGGAGAGCTTCTTGAACGCCGCTTACTGGAAGGGCATGCAGTGGCCTCGGTCTCGCACCGCCTTGGTCCTTCTTAACATGCCCAACGCGACGCGTTTCGGAGACGGACTTCCGGTTGGCGGGCGCTACTGTGACGTTTGGTGGTTCAGCGACGACAGACACACTCTCTACAGCGTGACACCAGGCGCGCCCATGCAGACTATTCTCACTCGTTGGCCTCCACGGGACAGCGACGTGTACGCCGCATGCCCCGTCGGCCTCGCAAGATGCGTCTTTCCGCTGGTTCCCAGACTCGTGCAAGAACTCCTGCCGCGGAGGCTCCTCGCAGAGCTTCTTTCGCTACGCGCCAGGGCAGGCGTCACAGAACGAGAGCACAAGCTGCTCAAGTACATCCGCGTGCCGAAGGAGCCTGAAGAAATCGTTTCGAGATCGCTCGTTTCGCACCGTACAGAAGACACTTGGGACGTCGACTCGGGGGGCGAGTCGGACATGTCCGATCGTGATTACGAGGAACAATGGGACGTGGAGGACTCGGAAGAAGATAGTTGTGGACTCTGGCGATGGGTGTATTGTATGGGACTGTCGAAACCGCTTCTCATGAGAGAACGATACAGGGAAGAGACGCCGTGTTACTTGGACTTCACCGAACCGCTGCTAGACCTGGTGAGGTTCAAGGAGTTTGGGCTGGATCCGTCTTCGGATCCAAAGCAGTTTCTTGGACGGTGTCTGGACATCGTGCTGGAGTGCTGCCCGCCGGCCTGGCGAACGGAGGCGCTCAAAGGCGTGCTTTTTTGCCCCGGTGCCGAGAAGCTGCTTCTGACCGCCAAGAGCTGCCACTATCTTCTGCGTGCCGTGCCGTTTCCCCTGCGAGCGGCGCTGGGGCTAACCCGCTTTAATGGACCGGACTATTCGTGTAAGTGGGATGTCAACATCACCGAAGGTGCGGGGCGTCACGTCGTGTGGACCCGATCAGACGACGCATCTGAGGTCGCTCCTCCTCGTCGCAACATCGTCAGAAACACACGCCTTTCCCGGGCTGTCAGACAAGCCCTCAACGTGGACGACGTTCGCAAGCTGACTTGGGCGGATCTGAAGCTCTTTGAGATCCTCAGAGTGAAAGAACCTTCATGCCAGAAAGAAAGCCGTGTGGGCGAGAAGGAACCGCCAACAGCAGACCTTGGCGTTGCATCAACCGTCGTTTCGGCCGTCCAACATGCAAATCCACCAAAGGAGGTTGCCGACTGTGCTGCCGCAGAGCTGCTGGAAAGCATTCGGCTAGAAAACGAGCGCGTCAAGCGAGAAAAACAAGTACGAAAGGAGGTCAAATCGACGTATTCCCCGAAGAGTCGCAGATCGAGCGCTCCGAAGGTCCAGAGAGACCCGAAGGAAGCCGCTCTCTCTGCTGAAAAAAACCTCCCCGACGCCGCGGCGCACTCGAAAGGCGCGAGAGGAGCTTTTCAGCTTCTCTACGACCCAGCGACGCGGCCCGACGATCAAGATTTGCAAGAAATGCAGAAGGAGGCGGAGGCGACAGCTCGGCCGACGCGGACCTTTCGGGCGGCCAAGAGGAACATGAAGCGGGCTTTGCAGAGAGAGAAGCTCTTGCTGGAGAGGCTGAAAGTCCAAGACTTCTTCGAAGCCTAAATTGCGGGCGCGTTCGTCAGGAGTAGACGGCGATCCTCTCACTCACAAAAGACCAGTCTTGTCTTCGACGGGACAGTGTTTAGAAGAAATGACGACTTATGCACCAGGTTTTGACATAGACACCGACCTCGTGTCGGTGATACTCTGCTTTCTTGATGCGCGCAAACCTAACGCATGGATGAAACTCGCGCGTATTTACGCGGCCTCGTCGTCCGTCGAACAGCAAAACTCGCTCGCCTCCAGAGGTCTCTCTCGATTCATCATGCCCAGCGATTTGTTGCAGGCCGCCTACACAGTCGACTGCCTCGAGGTCCGTCACTCCACCGGAGACTGGGAGGTGAGGAAGAAGCAGCGGGATACAAAGAAAACGAGCAAAGCGATCGCCACCGTCCTTCGCTACGACGTGGAAGACTGGCTCAAAATCAGCGCCTTGCAAACTCTTGTTCACGTTCGCGCCGGAGACAGTCTCAGCTTCGGCACTCTCTTTCTGACCATTCTGCAAGATCCGGCGCGCTTCGAGCTCGACTGGTGGCGCGGAGACTTTTGGGTTCGCGCGACTTACCGCCACTGAAATGGAGGAAGAATGCAGTCCCTTTCACAGAGCCGGGGACGCGTCGGTGAGATCGATCGACAGCGCAGACGACTCTCACCAGTCGAAACGGCGTCGGGCCCATGCGTCTTTCTCGGCGGACGACCTGCTGCCGACGCCCACGGAAGAGCAGCAGCAGATTCTCGAGATGGTGCAGCTCGGCTGCTCCTTCCGCGTCGTGGCGAACGCGGGTGCTGGGAAAACGAAGACGCTGCTCAGAGCCGCCGCGTCCTTAGAGAAGAAGGTCCTGTTTCTCGCCTACAATCGGGACATCAAAGAAGAAGTGCAGCTGCTCGCCGCTTCCCACGGTCTCTCTCTGGTGGATGTTGAGAACTACGACTCTCTGCTGGTGAACTACTACGACAACAAAGCGGCCAGCCAAGACTTTCAGCTGAGCCTGCAAAAGGTGCTCGAAGAAGGCGACGCGGCGAAGCCTCTGCAAGAGATGTGCTGGGAGGCAATTTTCATCGACGAGGCGCAGGATGTAGACGAGGACTACTTGCGCTTCATCCACAAAATTCTCGTGGACAACGCCTTGCCCGGAGCCGCACAGGTGGTCTCGGTGGGAGATGCCAAGCAAACCATCTTCAAATACCGCGGCGCGAATGCGGAGTTCTTCATGAAGCTGGGCATCCACCCGGCAGACTCGCTCTCTCTGAAGCTCTCCGTGACGTTTCGTTTCGGCAAGGAAGTCTGCGCCTTCGTGGATGCGGTGTGCGCGCCCCTCTTTCCTCTGGACTACTTCGGGCACGTTTCAGGAGCTGCCGACTCCACCGGGGGGGTCGAACACTGGGTGCTCTCCGGCAAGCCGTTGCAGCGCCACGACGCTCTGTTGGAAAGGCTTCAGCAGCTGCGTCGAGAGCTGGAAGGCGCCGGCTCTCAATCGCCCGAAAAAAAGCTGTTGGCCTTTCTCAGTGGCTCCAAGAAAGAAGGCAACGACGTCCTCTGGAGCTTCGTGGAAGAAATCGGCTGCAGCTCCGCCCAGCACACCCTGGTGGTCGAAGACGCGTCTCACACGTTCGTGAATGGGTCTCCTTTGGCCTTCGTTCGCAACATCCACTGCTGCAAAGGAAAGACCTTCGAGGTGGCGGTGCTCTTTCTCACCACCCGAAGATCCTGGATCTCTCAAGGCACGGGAGGTGTGGAGAAAGAGACGCTGTACGTCGCTCTCACCAGATCCAGGCGTCTCCTGGTCGTGGAGTGCGACGACACCTTCATCTTTCAGGAGATTCTCGAGCAGTCGCTCGGCTCCGCGCGAGAGAGCGTCGTAGCACTGCCCAACCCTCGCTGCGCCTCCAGCGGCGCTTTTCGGACGCCTCCTCTCGAAAAACAGCAGTGGGGAGCCGCTCGCAGCTTCTGCAAGCCCTTCCTGGCGGAACGAGTCGCGAAGCTGCGCGTGCGAGCCAAGAAAGAGCTCCTGGACCTCGTCGACGCGCCCTCATTGTCGGAGTGGGACAGCGAGCTCACCTCGGACGCGTCTTCCAAAGATTCCCTGCAAGCCCTCGCGGCGTGGATTCGGGTCGAGCACGACTTGGGCGAAGAGAAGTCGAAGTTTAACGATTTCTTCAGGGCTCTCCGCAAACCCTTCCCCGAAAAAGCGTACGCGCAGCTTTGGAGGAGTCGGCGGCAGCACCCGATAGCGCCACATCTGCAAAGACGCCTCGTCGATCTGGCAAAACGGGAGGTGCTCACGGCGGCGGACTACTTGGAGGCCGCCCGACTGCACTCGAGTTTTCAGTACGGCTACCTAGCACTTCCAGAAAGAACGCCGCTCGAAGAGGAGCGCTCTCACGCTCTCTTCCTGAGTCTCCGAAATGAGCTGCGGCGCCTCGAAGAGCCCCAGAAAATCTACGAGGTGCGCTTCGAGAAGAAGAACTTGAGGGACGGGCGCGACGTCGCACAGGCCACGATGGAACATGGGCTCTATCTTGCGAACAACGTCGTGGTGATGCTGAAAGCTGAGACGGTCTCGGCCGAAAGTCTGAACGACCGATTGCTGGCGGCCTTCGTCGCATCCAAGCTCGACGCCCAGTCCTACGAGATCTGCTATGTTCCTCTCGACCAGAGCAAGAGTATTCGACGAGTCGAAGGCCGCGTGGATGTCTCGAAGCGGACTCGGTATGTGGCGACCTTCGAGCGAGCCGTTGAAGACCAGTGAGCATCTTCCAGCCGTGCCAAGAAAACGTGTATCGCCTCAATATTCTACGTCGCGAAGCGCCCATGCAGCCTAGACGCGCCTCGCGCGTTCATACTCTATCGGTACGCGTGCCCGGAATAAGAAAGCGACCATGGAAGACCGTCGAATCGGATGGGTGAAGTTCTTTTCCGCCCCGAAGGGCTTTGGCTTTATCACGGACGTGCGGAGCAACGAAGACGCCTTCGTGCATTTTTCCAGCCTTCAAAGGAGAACCCCAGGCTGGCGGGGTCTTTACAAGGGCGAGTACGTCTCCTTTACCCCCCAAGTCTCCGACGGAAAGACGGCGGCGCTCGACGTCACCGGAGTGCAGGGGGGTCCTTTGTTGTGCGAAGTCAGCACCCTTGAAACCGTGGAATTTTCATGAATGGAGGGGACTTCCCTTTCGACTCATATCACCATGATGCGGTTCTTCACGGCCTGCGTCCAACCGGAGAAGCTGCCCTGAAGTCCGAGTGCCGCGAAGATGCCGAGGAAAACGTTCAGCCTCGGGGATTCCAAGTCGTAACTGTACTTGGGCACAATAACGACGTCGCCCGAAGGGAGGTGGGTCGTCTCACCTTCGGCTTGATCGAACGACATCTTCACCGAGACCGTCACCGCGCCATCGAAGAGCATGGCCAAGTTCACGTTTGACCCGACCACCTCGCCAAGGCCGCGCGTGAGCTTGTCCAACTGTCCCTGGTCGACGGCCTTGAGGGAAAAGTCGCTGAAGGCAGAAGAGACGGACGACGTCAGCACGGCCCTCAACTGGTTGCGCATCATGGCGTCCGTCTCACCCGGGCGAAGATCTCGGAAGGGAAGAGCGCGGACGGACGCCTTCACATCGAACTCCTTGGCCGCGCCCTCCTTGAGCTTGACGCTCATCAGCGTAGGTGTTTCTTGGTTCGAGACGCTCGTGATCAAGACGCTAATGTCGAAGGACGCCGGCGACTCCCACCACTTGCTCAGCGACTGTTTTTTCACCGTGGCTCCTGGGGGGGCTGAGCTCTTCACCGCTTCGAAATCTGCATGAGGGCCTTCGGTCTGCAGGATGCTCGAATCCAGACTGAAGTAGGCTAAGCTCGTCGGCAAAGTCTTGAAAGCATCGACGTACCCAGGCATCTGCAGGTTTCGCTGCAGCGCCGCGACTTGCTCATGCATCTGGTCGCCTCCAACGAAGATGCAGTTTGCGGCCACGCGGTAGATCACCTTGGGTTTGGGTGCCTCAACTTCGACGACCACGTCAAGGTCCAAGACGTTTTTCAGAAGTGCCTCTGCTTTCGCCGGCGACAGGTCGGAGGGCGTGGCCGAGGAGCGCATGGAGAAGATGCCGTTCGGGCATGCGACGAGGGCGTGCTGAACCTTCTTGAAGTAGATGGCCGAGGTGTAATTCCAGCGCGGGGCCAAGGCGTCGGTCACGACGTTGACGCCGTAGGGCAACTGTTGCGGAACAGAGCAGCGTATGAAGTCCCCATCGGAAAGAGAGAGCAGGTAGATGTTGCTGGGACTTTGTAGGTCTTCGGGTACGGTGCCAACCACGACGGCGGCGACGGCGAACATGCTCTCTTCGAGGCGCACCGCTTTGCCTCTGAGGACGAAGGTGCCGCTGACGACTCCGGCGGTCTCCGATCCGGACTTCATGATCCTCAGCTTCGACACGCAAAAGACGTCGGCGTCGATGGTCTTGAGAGCTCGATCGAAGTTGTCGCTTCTCGACACGCCTCCTCCGAGATCGTACTCATCACCACGCCTCTCCAAGATCCCCTGAACCGACTCGGGTAGGCGCGTGTAGGCCCGCAGCGCAAAAATGGCTTCCCTGCGCAGCATGATTCTTTTCTTCTGGAGATGATATCTTCTCGATCCTCACGTGACTTCCGACGAATGTCGTCTGTCCATAAATGACAGTGACCAAAAAGCACAGCACGCCCGCGAAGAAAAGGCGCAGCTTTAGGAGAGGCCCCAAAAGCCCGACGGCCTGGCATTACCGGCACCCCCAGACACAGGCGCAACGAAGCGAGTTGGAACTCGAATGTGGACCAAAATGCATGGCTACCCATGAAGATGGACGACTTCTGAATCCTCTTTGCCAGTACAGGTCACGAAAAGACGGTCGCAAACATGTGACCTGCGAGATCGACCCCGTGGGCTGTCGTGCGGCTTTGTCGCGGGCGAGACTCAACAGAAGGGACGACAGGCTCTCCTCGGTCAGGGAAAAATGCAAAACGACTCTAAAGCATGACTTGGGACTTGGGTAATGGCTTCTTCCACAGCTCCTGCCAGGAAGTGATGGGCGTCTTGTGAAGAGGCTCGCGGCTTTTGCGACCGCCTGGAACGCCGCTTTTGATGGAAGCCGAGTGTGTAGACGACTTTCCACTCGAGACTTTCTTTTTCGGCATAACATTTCGACTGATGGGTACTTTTTTGAGGCTGCCCGACGAAGACTTAGTGAGGGACTTTCCGGAATCGGAAGCTCCCGAGGAGCGCGCATCCGACAGAGAAGGACTGCTCGAAGATGTGGAGGATGTTGGGGATGAAGGTTCAGTCTCGCTGCTGGAAGCACCGGGAGTGGCATCACCTGATGCATCGCTGAAGTTATGGGGGGTGGATTTACTGGACGTGGAAGAAGCTGCAATTTTCCTGCCAGCCGCCCGGTGTTTTCCTTTCTGCAGGAGGTTCTGTTTCGATGATCCGTGCGAGCCATGCGAGTCGTGCGAGCCGTGCGAGTCGTGCGAGTCGTGTGAGCCGTGCGAGCCTCGTGAGCCGTGCGAATCTACGCTGCTGCTACGTGAATGCGAGTAAGAGCCGCCGCTGCTACCGTGTGAGGACGCGCTGTGTTTGCTCGCAGGCTTCGAAAACAAAGAATGCGCGAGTTCTCCCTTTTTCAAGGGTTTGTGTTCCAAATGAGGTGTGGGCAAAGGCGTGTCTGCTTTTCCATGGCTCTTCGAGTAGATGTCTACTAGATCGTTTTTGTTTTCTTCGGGCAGGCGATTGTGCCTGACCAAGTTTCTGCAACTTTTCTCCGAAGGAGCTGCAATGTTGCACTTGTCCGCACCCACCTTTGCGTTGCAGAATTTCTGCATCAGTCGCAGAACGTTTTCGAGGGCCTCTTCCAAGAAAGAAATGAGAGATTTTCCATCCACGAAGCTAAGTCTCTCCTGCCTCAAGATGTGTTCTGCTTGATTTAGGTTCTGCAGGATACCCGCATGTTCCGTCGAGTGCTCGTCGGAGTGTTCTTTCTCGTGCTTTTTGGATCGATGTACGCAGTTCAAGACTGCCGCTAGTTCGCGCGGAGTTGTGGTCCGTTTCCAGACATAGTCCACCGGAGGCGGGACGGATTTCGCGAGGTCCACGCCGACTCGCTTTGCATATTTGAAAAGCTTCTTCACCACCGAGTGCATCAGCATAATCTTTTCCACGGACACAGTGCCCTCGGTTCTATCGCGTTTTTTCAAGATGCCGCACGCGTAACGGGGATCGTTCGGATCTTCGGAGAGCTTCACCCCGTGCAGAGAGGCGGCCGGCAAATGTCGCGTTTCGGATCTCAACTTGTTGTCGTAGAGCCTGAAGTCGTTCAACACGATCTTGAGCGCTTTGCCGGGTCCCCTGGCCCGTTTCTTCGAGCGTTTCCCGCTCGAAGGCGGACTCATGGCGGATGAGAAGCGGCCGCCTCCGGTTTCGAGGTACTTCGTCGCGCAACGTTCCAAGGCGGCGAGGCCTCCGGTGAGGATTTTGTGCTGGATGGTCGATTTTTTGAAACGAGCTCCACTGGGTTCCGCCACCTTCCCGGCCGACCCCGACGTGCTGTCCATGGGTGGGGGGTAGGGGCGCATGCCTGCGTGACTCGTGTTGTCTGCGACCTCGGCCACGACGAGCATCATCAACTTGTTGAACTCGCTCTTGTCGGGCACGAGATCCATGCCGTACAAACTGCGGAGGTAGTGCAAACACAAGAGAAGGCTCGAATGGATCTTCGTGACGCTGGCGTGGTGCGTCGTGGGTGCCGATAAAGAGCGACTGGCCAACAAGGCCGCCGTGAGAGGCTTGGACGGTCCCCTGGGACCCTTCCTAGAACCTTTCGAAGATCTGGAGGATCGCGACGAAGAAGAACCGAGGGAGTCGGGGGTCGACCCTTCGCTCGATGAACTTGAGAAGCTTCGAGGACGGTTCGACTTGGACGAAGCCGAGGAAAGGCTTCTTTCGGAAGGGCGCGTGCCTTTGAAGCGCCTGAAAAAGCTGGACGACTTTTTGGGAGCTGCTTTGGTGTTCATGACCTACCTTTTCCATGAGAGAGATCAAAGTCCTCACTCCACTTTGGCGAGTGCGTCTTTTTCCTTTAGATCGCTTTTTTTGTTTTCCATATCAAAAGCTGCATACATGATCCCTGGCTGGATGGCGATGTTGGCGCAGAGCGCATCGGACAAAAATGAAGGGTTGTGGCCGAAGGACAAAGCAACGACGTTCGATCCGGGCAACTTTTGCCAGCAACAGACCCAGTCCAAAGATAAGTTCGATGCGGACGGGGCACGAGTAAAAGTGAGGTCTTCTTCGTCGGAGGGGATGTTCCTTGAAAAAGAAGACTGTTGTCGTAATCTTTACTGCTTAGAAACCACATGCGACAAATTCGATAAGTCCGATTGTTCGAAGCAAGATTATAACTACGCGTGCAAGATACATTGCGGCTCTAATCCTGGACCGTCTCAGAGCAAACATCACAAGCCGCCGGATGTAGACTGCGCCAGCGGTCCAAAATACATTTGCGGTCAGGACTGCAGCTCGGAGAAAGTGTGTTACGTACAAAAAGACTGCACCAAACAAACGACCGCCGGAGGGAAAGACGAAGTATATGACGCCAGTGAGCAGCAATGCTGCGTAAACTACATGGAACTCAACGGAGGACGGCGTCAAAACCCCGCCTTCGATGAAGACACCACCATGGACGATACCCTGGTGCGCTGCGAGGAGGTCGTCAAGAATAGGAAAACAGATTATCCTCAACAGGAGCCGGAGGGTCCAGGTGGCTACAAAGATTGCGGAGAGTTCGGGGAGCTTTGTCCGAGCATCTCTCCGGCGACAGCTTCATCTCCTGCGACAGCTGCCCCCACGACTTCGCATCATCACCATCATCCACACTCGATGGCTCCTGCCGCGACTTCTCCCGCCGGTTCGCAAATTTCTCCCACCAGTTCACGTCCCACACCTCTCGGCGCCCGTCCCGCTTCTCCGACGAGTTCTCGCGTAGCGCCGAGACTTTCAAACCCGCACCAAGCGCAAAAGTTATCACCTCGCAGCCAGGATCCTTTCGGAGCTCATCGCCGCATCACCACCGGCCTCCGCGGATCGTCTCCGACGAGACCTGCGGTCGGTCTGCACGGCCCCGTCGTCAACGAGCTTCCCGCACCGCACGTAACATACCGTCCACGACCTCGTTCCCCAGGACCCCCGCGTGGCCGGCGACCTTGAGAACTCTGAGATCGCGCGAAGGCCACATGGCCCGAATCTGCACGATGAGGTCCTGGTGCGCGAAGTCTTCCGGCCACCCGCGTTCGAAGGCTTGGCACACGAAGGAAGAGTCCGACATGACGTCGCAGCTCACAGCCCCCTTTTCCAGCGCCAGTAGCAGAGCCGCCAACTCTGCGCGCGGAGACGTGTGCGGTGGAGGAAGCAGTTTCACCTCATTGCGAGCGTCGCTGTCGGAAAAGAAGACGGCACACGCGCTCCACTCGTTGAGAATGGCTGAACCATCGACGAAGACTTGCATTCTCGATGTTGATACGTCCTCGAAGGAGCGACTCGCACGCGAATAGGCTTCTTGAACCTCGCATTTCGTCTCGTATCGTTTTGCCCAGGAACCTTTTTTCCCGTGCACGCACGCCTTCGCTTGCGACCAGGAAGTGCAGACCGTCAACGCGTTCTCGCTCTTGCACAAGTAGTAAGGCATAGTTAGAAAGCCCTTTATACAGAGCTATGTCGTCTCGCAGAAGTAAAAGGCCGCTCGACTCCGGGATGACCGATAGAACTGCGAAGAGACGAAACGGCAACCCTCCCACGCTCACAGCCGAGAGTCACAGTCTTCTTTTGAAGCTCTTGAGGGCGAAGACGAGGGGCGATGAAGGAGCTGAACTTTGCAGAGAGGGGCAGAACGCTCCGCAGATACGCCAAGCGATAGAAGCGAGAGTGAAAGATCGATCGCCGTTTCTTTGGGCGGAGGTTGAGGATCCAGACGCACCCTTCCAATGGCTGGACGGAATCGTCGGGCCCGCGAAGGCGTCTGTCATGCTTCAGAAAGCCCCCGACCTTCCCTGGGAGGTCAAGCGACATCTCGAGATAGCCGCGGTGGCCAATCTCAGAGTTTGCCTCGAGACCGTACTCCGCAAAAATATGAAGAATAGCGACACTGGCATCGAACTTCGAGAAGATGCCCTCATTGCCGCAGCGGAACAAACTCTCCTCGAGGCCGTGGGCGACGTCCCCCTGGGTTCCAGAGCGGCTCTTCGAGAACGCGCGAAACCACTCTGGCCAGAAGCGGTGAAAGAGCTGTGGCACTTCTTTCACGGAGGCAGAAAACACGTGGCGACTCGCTATCGAGGCCTGGGGGACCGCTCTCTTTGCACCCATCTTGAGCGGCGCTCGTCCTCCTATTTCCAGTTGCCGAACATCGACGTGCGAGGCACAGAGGAACAGACCTCCGTCACCGCTCAGGTGCTCCTCCATGTGAGGACCCACGGATGGGGCACCTTGTCTGGATGCGGCGGAGCCGGAAAAAGCTACATTCTCGGTCAGATAGCCCAAATACTTCGCGCCCATCGCGTGCCTAACGAACACCGCCTCGCGCTTTGTTGCCCCGTCTGTGAAGCACCCTTCCTCGATCGTTGCGCCTGCGGCTTCGTGCAGCCCAAGGGCACCACTCGCGCGGTCAGAGTCGTGTTCGCCGCCCCCACGAACAGAGCCGTGGCTGTGCTGCAAAAAATCGCAGGCGACGAGTCCCAGGTCTGCTGCACGCTGCACGCCATGAGCTGTATGCGCCACGAAGCCCTCATAGATCTCCTCATCGTCGACGAGTCCAGCATGCTGGCCAGCGAACACGGAGACATCATCACTCGCTGCGGCGCCGCCAAACGAGCCGCTCTGCTCCTCGTGGGCGACGATATTCAGCTGCTGCCCGTGGGGGCGGGAGAGATTTTCAGACCTCTACTGAAACAGGCGGCCCTGCCGACGCTCGGCGAGAATTTGAGAGCGCAGGGAGAGCTGCAACGACCGATCGCCTTCATTCGCCAAGGCATCGCTTCAGAAGCAGCCCCATTCGGCTACACGGTGTCGAGAGACTCCGAAAGATTCCAGAGGATCTTCGATGACCTGGGCGCCTGCGAGGGAAGCTCTCAAGTCTTGGCGCTCAGGAACGAAGATCGAATCAACTTCTGCTGTTTTTGCATCAAGAAGCACCACTCCTGCGTGGCGGAAGACGACTACGCGGCTTGCAAACCGAGCCCCTTCTTCTTCAAGCCCTTTGTGGGAGAACCGGTGAGGTTTCAAACGAACACCTACAAGCCCCACGCGTGCCGTGGAAGCATCGGCGTCATCACCAAGGTGGAAGAAGAAGTGGTACAAGAAATCGACAAGCCTTCCAAGAAGATCTATACTTTGGAGGTAGCGTTGAGCCCTGAAGGACCTCACGTGCTGGTGCAGTGCAGCGGTCCTGCTTTGGGCTACGAGCTGAGACCGGCCTTCGCCATCACCGTGCACGACTCCCAAGGCGGCGAGTTCGACAACGTGCACATCATCTTGCCTCCGTCTCAAGCTTCTCCCCTGTGCACGCTGGAGATGCTGTACACCGCGGCCTCCCGGGCTCGAAAAAGCTTGAAGATCTGGTGCCTGAACCGAGTCATCGCAGACTTCGAGGAGAACATGGCCAAGGTCAGCCTCTTGAGGGCCACGCCTTTCAAGGCGCTTCTCAAGGGATGTAAGGACGGCGGTGAGCGCGCTGCAGAGCTTTGAAATGCATCAAAATGACGGGGAGGATCACACGGGGTCTGTCCCGATTCTTGGCGCATGAGATTGGAATCGCTGTCCACACAACTCAGACAGTTTTTGGCGCACTCCGTGCAGACGCATGCCTTACGTGGACTCAAAATAGGATGGCGCCTAACTCTGAAAATAAATGAGCGCCGGGAAAAAAACTGGGGAACCATTGGAGCTCCGGGAAAATTTTTGAGCTCTGGAAAAAAATATGGGGAACATTTGAGCGCCGGGAAAAAATCAGGGGAAACATTTGAGCGCCGGGAAAAACCTGGGGAAAAATTTGAGCGCCGGGAAAAATTTTGAGCGCCGGGAAAAATCTGGGGAAAATTTTGAGCGCCGGGAAAAATCTGGGGAAACATTTGAGCGCCGGGAAAAATTTTGAGCACCGAGAAAAAATCTGGGGAAACATTTGAGCGCCGGGAAAAATTTTGAGCGCCGAGAAAAAATCTGGGGAAACATTTGAGCGCCGGGAAACCAGTTCGGCGATCCCGTTATTCTTTGACTCTTCAAAAATAGAGGAAGGTGTTTTGTCAATTGAGGCTTTCAAGCAATCGTACGCCTCTCTCAGGTAGCTCTCCCGAGTAGGTCTTCAGTGAAACCTACTCACGAACTTCTGGGCTTATAGCCTGGGGTTGTTCTTAAAGCGTCTCGGACCGTCACCCATGATTTGCAGTCACGACGCCGTCGTCGAAACGAGCGGCGACCGGGTCTGCGTCGGCTGCGGCCTGGTCCTAGAGAGTCACCTGCTCCAGGACGACGAGTGGGCCTCTCACAACAACCCTTCGAAAAAAGGCTCCTACTACTCTTGGCGGCGAGCAGTCCAGGACGTTCTCCGTCGTCTCGGCATTTCCTTGGACATGGCGGAGTCTTTTGCACGACCTCAGGACGACAGTTCCGTTTCCGAGACTCGTATGAAGGTCGCCGCTTGTCTGCGACTGCAAGTCTTGGCGGCGTATTCGGTGCTGCTGCGCTTCAAGCACTGCATATCGTCGGAAGAAGCCCAAAAGGCGGGAAGCGCCAGCTTCAGAGAGTGGCAGCTCGCGGCTCAAATTCTCGGCGACGTACCCCAGCCCGAACAAGAGCGCCTGCACATCTACCGCCGGGCGCGCCTCGTAGGACTCCCAGACGCAGTGGCGCAAGCGACGCTCCGGGCGATGGAGGAGCCGCGCCTGGAGTGCTGCGACCCTGTGAAGGTCTTGGCTGCTCTCTCAGCCGAGAGCATGGGCGACGAGATCGCGGCGAGCATCTTCGACATGCCTCCGCAAGAAGTGAAAGTCTTGAGAGGGCGCTACCAGCTAGGGAACTACGCAGCGGACCTCACGGCCATAGGGCTCAGCCTCAAGTTCTGCGTGGAAAGATGCATGGAGAAGAGTCGACGAGAGAGCGACGAGAACGACGCTCTACGCGCCCAAGGCGTTTTGCAGCCTTGGTGGGAAGGCGGTGCGCCTGGGGTGGAAAACCAAGAGGACACGTCTATGCAAGCGCACCTGAGAGGCTGCACGAGCTGCGCTTTTCGAGCCGCAGAGCTGGGTCTTTCTTTTTTGATTTGGCCGCTGAAGCATCGTTGAACACCCCGCCACTGAAGTCGAAAGTAGTTAAAACCGCGGCTCGAAAAAGGCTCAGCACACGCCGCCATGACGGAGCTTTGGGACAGACGAGCCGCTAGAACGCAGACGCAAGCGCCGCCGCTCGTAAAAAAACGGAAACTGCCGGCCACTTTCTATGGTCCACTTCCTCCAAGCGAAGAAACGAAAATCGAAGCGGCCAAACGACTGCAGCGGTTTCTGCGCTGGAGGCGCATGCTAGCTGCGCAAGTGGACCCGATTCTTCAAGAGCCAATCGCTCCTAAAGATGCCGTCAGGCTACTGGAAGCCAACGGTGTGGAAAACTGGTTCAGTGCAGCGAGCCTGGCCGCGTACTTCATCGCCACGGCTCGCTTCTGGAGCCCCTTGTCTCGGAGACCTCTCTGGTGCTGGGAAGTGATTCGCGTCATGCGGCTACAGCCTCGCAGACTGCAGCCGCTCGTAGGGGCGACGTACATAGCACGCTTCGCTCTCCTCAAAGACGCCTACGAAAACGAAGACAGAGACTCGACCTCCACCGCCGAAGAGGATCTCGACGCGAGTTTTCAAAGTCTGCTTGCGCGCGCGGAGGCGTGCTTCTTCGAGTACCACCTCGAGTGTTTTCTGGACGACTTGGATGACTATGAAGACGCTCTCCATAACCTCGCCCGTTTGTCGATGCAACGCGCAACGGCCGTCTGTAGGCGCCATCGCGAAACCGTCTCGAATCTTGGCGTCATCTGCCCCCCGCAGCTGGGGGCAGCGATCGCGGGCATCCAAGACGGGGTTGTGCTGAAGAAGCCCCCTCCGCAAGGAAACGCCTCTCTTCCTTCCTCGATCCTGAAGTCTTATCTTTTGAAGCGCCTAGACTTTCAGTGATACAGGACCGCAGAGCCTTTCCGAGATTCAAAACATGCGTTATTTTTGGGTCACTCATCCGTGCTTTCACCTGCGGCAGCTCTCAGTGGCGCCGGAATTCTTTGGGGAACTCTCACGCCTCCGCGCGTCTTTTCGGCTTGCGAAGCAGTCCTCTTTGATGCCTCTAGCCTCAGCCCGCCACACACATGTCCAAGCGGCTGCTCTGTTTTTGTCGGCAAAGAAGGGAACTTTCGAGCGGCCTTGCAGCATAAAGAGTTGTGGCGACGCACTAAATCCTTCGCCGATCTCGACAAAGTACGACCTCAAACATCGCGAACCCCTTAAAGGAGAAAATGGTTCCTGCGGGGCTTGAAGCAGCGCCTGACAGTATCATGCAATTTTTCATAACGGGCAACTGCATCGTAAAAAAGGGAGACGATCGCAAAATCACCCACACGAGAATGGACGGAGGGTATGGAGGCAAGTTTCACATTCCACCGGAGGCTCAGACGCTCTTCTACAACGCGTACGGCACGGAACTCTACAACGAACGGCTTCTCTACTACATCGAAATAAACACACCCATTTTCATGATGCATTTCGACATCGACTTCCCGTCACTGATGGAGGAAGACCGAACGGTGGCATTCTGCGAAACCCTCCATGCAGCGGTCGCGGAGTACTTCCACCGTCCTAGGAGTGCGGTCGTGTGCGCCATCCTAGACGCGACGGGGGCTAGAAGAGGCGCGGGGCTGCACGTCATCTTTCCAAACACCTGGGTCGATGAGGCAATGGCCTGCGCAGTGTGGGCGGGAGTCGTGGCTCGCTGCGAAGAAAAGCTGCCGTGGGGCAGAGATGCCTGGGCGAAAGTGGTGGACGTGGCCGTCTTATCCGAAAAGGGGAGTCTCCGCATGGTAGGATCCGACAAGTGCGAAGACTGTCCCTCCTGTCACAACGGCCGTGAAGAGAAGAAGTTCTGTCCACACTGCAATCAGAAGGGGAAGATCCCAATGGGCAAGATCTACTGGCCGTGGAAAATCTTCCCGAAGACGCCGCCGAACCAAGAGACGCTCAACAACCTGCTGCTCAGCAAAGCTCACGCAGCTCGCTACTGCAGCATTCAATCCGCAAGAGACAAGCCCAGTGGAGACTTCGCTATTCCCGAAGGAGCTCCTCGTGCTGCAACACTCTCAAAGAGATCTAAGAAATGTCACACGATGATCAGACCAGGGGACGACGCCTTGCCTGGGTCGGGCGGGACGCTCTCTCTGAGCAGCGAGATGCTCGAAGCCTTGACACAGTCCATACGGAGCTACGACCCGCATTTCGGGCAGCTCATCATCCATGACGTGGCCAAAGCCCCCGGCAAGCAGTGTCGCTGCTGGATTCGAGTCCGAGGCTACCACGACCGGTACTGCCTCAACAAAGGCGGCGAACACGCTTCGAATCAGATCTATTTCGTTCTCTCGGCGAAGGGCCTCTCACCGCGGTGCTTCTCCAAGAAACCGGAGCTCAGACAGAGTGGATGCTTCTGCAAAGACTTCGAAGGACCACCGAAGCCAGTGCCAGACGAGGTCATAACCACACTGCTCGACGTGCCCCAAGAACGCCGTGCGATCTCTCCCGCCAGGGTGTCCAAGAAGCGAGCCAGAACCGAAGGAGCGCCAATCGTGTGCTACGGCGGATTCCATCACATCTCGCCGGATGTGATGACCTAGAAACAGCAAGGCGGCGCCAGTTGCGGCGTCACTTGGAGAGGACCGGCCGGCAAAAGCGACACGAGAAAAGAACCGAGGCAGGGACCCAAGACTTGATAGAAGCAGGAAAGCGCCAAGTCAGGGCACTGCGCGGAGCTCGTCACCGTTGCGGTGCCGTTGAAGTTGAGAGTGATGGTGCCGCAGCTGAGGCTCACAAGCTGCATCGGGAAAGAGCACGGATTTTGGAAGTCCAGCAGCTCGGGCGCCACCGACGCCACGAACGCCAAAGGCGACCACGGAGAGCAGGGCGACTGGAACTGCAACCAAAGTCCGTCGCTCGGGGCGGCCACGAGGCACGGCGTCTGCTGCGGGTACTCTGCCAGCAAGAAAGCCACAGGACCGTAGGCCGTCGGCTCCACGAGTCCTTGCAACCACATGCTGCTGAGAAAGGAGCGAAAAAGCAGGGAGCCCTGCGCCGAAAGAAAGTTGAGATTGTCTGCTGCGGAGAGCTCCGGCTGACTTCTGCCATGAAACGGGGGGATGAGCTCGTAAGGTCCCTGGTCCGGCGAAGCTTCGCAGTCCGCGCGGTATTTGGAGCTCGAGTAGACGCCGTTGAAATTGCTGGCGATCGTGGTGTTCTGCCCCTCCAGCTGCGGCTGCGGGTTGTAGCAGCGCTTGGGGTCGATGGGCAGCTGCGAGTAAGGCCCTCGGAGTGATAAGGGCGCGTTGGCCACGAAAAAGGATAGATAGGACGAGTGGCGAGACGTGTTCAAAGCCCAATGACTCGGCGTCAGCCTCGCCTCGAAGCGCGTGAGCTCGCAGAAGCCCTGCGCGGCCAACGGCTCCAAAATTCTCTGCAAGAAGCCTGCGTCGGTGTCCAAGAAGTGCGCCACGCATCGCAGAGAGACCCAAGGGTAGACGCACCCAGGCGAGGCGGCTTGCTCCCCGATGTAAAAGGTGCTCAGCGCTTGGAGCGCGCGAATTTGAGGTATGTGGCTCCCCATAGCGTTTGTAAGGGGCCCGCAAAAAAAGCCCGAGCGCCCTCACGCGCCGCGGAACGCGTCGAAGGCCGCGGATCCATCAGAAGCACCTTCGAGCTCCACAGCACGCCGACCCGAGAGGGCGCGAAAGCGGCGGCTCCGGCGAGCGATGATCAAACCTCCCTCAAAAGATCCGGGAGAACTCGACTGCCTTCCGAAAGACCCGCCAGGTGGATGGCATTTTCGAAACCCACGCGCTTGCTCTCGGGCTGAGACAAGTCCACCATGGGCGCCCCGTTCTCCCCACAATGATCCCTGAAGGCCTTCACGGCACGACGCTCTTGTTTTCTCTGAGAGATGATGCTGGTGAGCGTTTCGTCCCTGAACTCCTCCTCGATGTCGTCCAAGTGCTGCGCAACTTCCGTGGGCTGCAGCCACTCGTACATGGCGCAGACTTCCAGATGCAAATCTTTCACGGTCGTCGAGTGACGCTTCTTGATGGCCTCCTTGGCGCCGTCCTCGTTGTCGTAAACACCCCACACCACTACGGCGGGCTCTTGCCGATCCGCATCGGGTTCGTCGCTGTCATGAATGACGGAGAGAACCGCGAAATTCTGGCAGCGCACCTCGGAGTTCCTGGAGATCTTGACGGGAGCGTCGCAAGAAGAATCTTCCACAGTGCAACCAGCAGAGACGCTCGGTTTTTCGCTGACTTCCCCCGTCTTTCGTTCGGCCACGTTGCCTATGAACTCGCGTTCGTGGTCCTTGAGGCGGCGATTGTGCGCGGCGAGAAGGTTTCGCAGATGCGCCCCCTCGTCCTCGGGAAGGGCGTGCGTCACGGCGAAGGCGCGACCGAGCTCAGCCAAGAGAAGGTCGCAGTCGTCCGGCAAGGTCGCAGCATGCGCCTTTGCTTCGACGACGTCTGAAAATGCCCCAAGGAGACGAAAGGCGGCGCGGGGGCCTTTCGGGCGTCGGCTGTTGTGGGAAGCGTTGAACAACACGAAGCCCTTCTCCATCGTGTTTGTTGAGGCCGGAATTTTAGAGGGGCTCTCCTTGGCCGCACTCAATAATCTCACAGACCGCCGCTTCCGCCCTTCTTCGGCCTCCGCCACGCGGCTTGCCGGGAGTATTTCTTTGGTCGCAGCCAGCTCCGTCGTATGCAGCAGCTCTTCGGGATTTTTCAGACGCCCTCTCAGTACGGGCCGACGCATATGACAGACTCCCAAGATGGAGTCAACGAATTTTCACACGCTTCCAGACCCAGCGTCTCCATCGCATTTTGTACCAAGGACGGGGTTGTAGTCACGAGCTCCCGGTACCGGGCTTCCACTTTCATCATGTCAGCTGGCAGCAAAGTGGGGGAGTGATTTTGCCAGTATCCACCACCCTTCCATAGCCGAAAAAAGGACACGAAGTAGGAGGACGTGTCTCCACGGTCGTCGTCGAACCCCCACCGCTTGACCAATAGTTGTGGAAAGGCTGGGTGAACATGCGTATGCCGGCCTCCATCGTCGCAGATCTCTCCGACATCACACCCCTCTTTCGAATTTGCTTTGAAGCCATAGCCGAAGTACGTTCCAATGAACCCGTATCCCATCGCGTTTTATGATGGGCTTTTCCGTTGTGAGAGCATCTGAACGTTGCCGTAAGGGTTTGAAGATCTAAGCGATCGACTGTGCTGGGGTTTCGATCAGTTCGGTAAGCTGCGCGGGGGTTCAAGTCTTCAGCGACGACGATGCTTAGTTCCGGTCTATGGATTTTGTCCCTCGTCGGAAGCCTGCTCAGCTTCGGCGGGTATGTGCCAGAACTGTACCGCCTTCTTTGTGCTCCACTGCAGCAACCTGCGAGTCAGCTTCTATGGACGCTATGGGTAATAGCGGCCATTCTCAACGTGAGCTACGCTGCCGTTTCGGGTTCGGACGTGTTGGTGGTAGTTAATTACTCGGTGCATACGGTGATGACAACACTGGGGTTTTTCTGCAACGCGCGGCTTGTAATTATTATGAGACGACAGCAAGTTATGAGATTGGCCGTTATAGTTGCTTCAAATGAAAGGGGACGGACGAGAGAAAGTCAGTCGTCCAGCGTGTAACTGGTGTGCTCGCTTTCGTAGTCCCCAGAGACGCAGAGTTGGAACTCGACTGAAGACGCTGCGACATCTAACTTGTGAGCGACGATATAGTCGAGAAAGCGCGAGTGCAAGGCCTCGACCTTGGCCACCTCGGCATCGCCGACATGAAGACGTCCGTCGGGGGAAAGCTCGACCGGCACACCGTACACAGCACTGCAGAGGTGCCGCCGAATCACGGCGCTCGCATAGCTTCGAAGGCCGCGTTCTTCGAGCCACTCGGAGTTCAGAGAGTGGCACTCGATGGGGTCTTCAAAACCGTAGACCAAAAAGGCGTCGAAGCAGCCGTACATGATTTCGTTCACCCCCGATTGACCGGAAGGTCTGCTAAACGCGCTTTACGGTGCGGCGGCGGAGCAACCGTTTGCGTGTGGGAATGCCGGATTGCGATCAGCCTCTGCGTCGATCCGAGAAGAGAATAAAATGCGAGTTACAGAAATGCATACGAAACTTGTTCTGATCTTTATTTTATTGGTGATGCTGATAGCTGGCTGCATATTCGCATATGTCCGTCTGACAGGAGGTCGCACCCCAGGACCACCCACACCGGGCCCCTCGCCCCCAGGACCACCCACACCGGGCCCCTCGCCCCCAGGACCACCCACACCGGGCCCCTCGCCCCCAGGACCTGCGTGCAATTACACGCTCGTCACGAGCTGGCCCGTCGCTGACCCATGTCTTCCCGAGTTCTTCTCTATGATGTCTCAAGGAGGCGATATTGGAGTAGATGAGACCGGTGCGTTTCACGGAGGCGGCGCGGCAAGACCGGGCTTGACTTCAAAACAGGACCTCCAAAAATACCCCCTCACCTTTTCGTGCGGACATCCTTACTACGACAAAACAAAGTTCGGCCTTTTGAGCGGCGGCTCCTGGTCGTCCTTCGTGCGTCAGTTCACGCCGGTCACGGTGCAAGCGCAGTCTTCTGGCGTACTGTTGGTCGAAGGTCCCGGCGATCCGGTCTATCTCAACAGCAGCGTCGACTTGCTGGGCATCGTGGTGCGTAGGGGAGGCATTTTACTCGTCGATGACGTGGATCTGACAATAAGACTGAGCTACCTCTTAGTGGAATCAGGGGGCCTTTTTCAGGCAGGGTCTCACCACAATGACGCGTACAGGTTCAACTCGAGGCTCAGCATCGCCATGACGAGTCCCGAGAAAGACCTGCATCTCGCCTCCGAGTACTCGGCGGAAATCTATTTTCCAGGACATTATCTGCAAGGCTTTCCGAAGGACACAACGAAGCAGTCCTCCTCCTATATGGGTCTGAACTTAGAAAACACAGGTTGCTTCTTCGGGAACGTCTTCGGCAGCAAAGTGGTAGGCGTGGGTTTCAATGGAAACTATCAACTCAACGGCGCCGTTTCCGATCCCGTGCCGTATGCCGGAACCTGGGAGTGTCACACCTCGTCTGGGCAGCCATGGACGGCCATCACTCCACTCACCATGGGAGAGGGGTCCACGCTCCCAGGTTCATATCCCCTTTGCTGGGCGCGCCTGACAGGGGCGAGCGACACCACAATTACTCTGGATCCTCAAGATGCGCCTGCGAACCTTCTGAATGCCTGGCTCCGTCCTGGGGACAAGATCGTCATCACTACATCTACCCCCGCGTACACCACTGCCACGCAGACCGTCGGCTTACCTCTGATATGGATCGACGCCGATGATGAGAATAACAAAGCAGCCAATGTGGCTGCCAACAGCAACTTCAAGAGCCAGCTTGGAGACGGGTGCATCGAAGTCGCTACGGTAGTCTCCGTCGATGGCGCAGGCGCGATAACTCTCAAAAGCAATCTTCAAGCCACACACACCCTGGGAGACACCGTCTTACAAGGTCCCAAAGACCAGCTTCATGTCGGAACTAGGTTGCACGTCGGCTTTTTGACGCGAAGAATTCTCGTCACGTCGGAGAGAGGAACCGGATCGACGAAAGCTTGCAACTCGACGGGCATGGAGCCACTCTATGCACGGCAGCCCACTTCTCCGAATGAAGGCGATATCTTTTCCACCTGCTACAAAGAGGAAACCCGAGAAGCGGGGTGGGAGAATCAGTTCGGGTTCAGTCCAATGCCTCTAGGTGAAGACATCACGGGGCACTGGATGATGGGAACGCATGGACAGACCGGCTGCGAAATTCTTCGCGGAGGCCAGCAAATGTTCAAGTACGGCTCTTGCGTGAGCTTGGACGGAGTGGAACACAAGTACATGGGCGCCGCGCCAAACTTCGGTGAGATCGGCTTGTACGGCATTCACTTCCACCTCTCGGGTTACGCGAAAAGCTGGCACGGGTATCTCCCCCCCGACGCCGACAAATCATACTCTAGAGAGTTGCGGCTGGTAAACTCCTCCATGTGGTGCATGTACAACAGATTTGTTACGATACACGGAAGTATGGAAGTGGAAATAAGAAACAACGTCGGGTTTTTGACCTATGGAAGCGGCGTCTTCGTGGAAGACGGTACGGAGCTGCGCAACGACATAGACCACAACCTTTTTGCGACCTGCCTGACCTGCGTGCAAAACGACTACTGGAACCCCACCCCCATTTACCCGAACACCAGTTCGGATGTTGCAGTGGCATCGGTGATATGGTTGAAAAACAACCAGAACGCCTTGACTCGGAACGTTTGCTGCTGTTGCCCCATGCCGATGACGGCTGTGTGGTACCTACCACTCATCACTTCAACCCTGAGAGGGCTTTCGACGGTCTGCATCGGGCGCGAAGACTTGGAACTCCCCAGTATCGCGTCCCGGGGCAACGCCGTAGGGAACGGCCACGAACAAGGTCTCAACGAATTTGGCATCAACAACGCGAACGGAGCGTTGGCGGATTTCGGCGGTCAGAAGGCATGCTGGGTGCCGAAGGACTGGACATTTCCTCTAGCAGACTCGCAGGGGACAGGCTGCAACGCTTTCACGACGGATGGAGGCGCGGCCCCGTACGCCATGAATTCGGAAAACGTTGCGTATTGCGTGTGCTCATTCCATTCAGAATTTCCTGAAGCCATCAAAGAACTACCCACGAACAAAAGCAGCAGAGGTGGCATCATAGGATGTGATAACTGGCAGTGTCAGCTGGGAGCTCAAACTCCTATATGGCTCCCGACGAATGGCCTAAACGCGTGCAGTGATAGTTACGCGACAGGGCAGTACGCCTTGTCGCGGTGGGGGGCGGACTTTCAAAATAAACCCATCGACGCCCAAACCTTGGATGATTTGAACGCCGCCTGCAATACAGTCGTAAACCCCGACAAGTTAGATGTTCCTCCAACAGAGTCCGAATCAAATGTTCGAGCGATTCCAAAGTTTTTCGCCAACGTCCTTCTCTTCAACAACCGCTACTGCGACAATGGTCTTTGGTGGGGCGCTGGTTGGACGAAATCCTCGCCGAGCCACTTGATCAACTGTTGTCTGCTCAGTCTAGGGAGATCCACTGGATCCCAACCTTCAGCACACACGAGCACCAGCTGGATGTCTGGTTACAACTTCCCGACCTATGTGCCGAGTTTATGGATCGTCTACCACAATCTTATCACCAACGGGAGCATCGCCACTTTAGGGTTTCCTACGCTCTTTAGCGGGGAAGGCACCTTCGTGGACGTTAAAACTGTGTATGGACCGTCAGGGAATGAAGGGTTCTGTAACGACAAGGTTTCCGGCCAGCATACAGTTTTGAACTACTACTTCGCGTCGTTGCGTCTACCTCTCTTCGACGTCTTTTCTCCAGACGTGTGGTTCAAAAATGCCCAACTCGCGAATCTGATGTGCACCCGCGACCCCAGCGTCTCCAGCAACACCAATCCTTTCACCTTCATCAATGACTTAAATCTCATCGACCTCGACAATAACCAACTCACGGTGGTCGATCTCGTCGGAAAAAGAGGGATCGCGGGCGCGTTTGCGGCTCCAATCGACGTGACGTTTCCTCCACAGACGCGCAAGTTCCCTTACTTTTGCGGAGACACATCGGATTCCTACGGTCTTTTCATGCAAAGCGGCCGCGCCGTCGTGTCCGTTGTTGTCGGATCTCTCTTCGACAGCACACAAGGCAAAGCAATCGGCGACTCCATCTGCAAGAACTTGTCTCGCATGGTGGGGCGCCTGGGACCGAACCCCTTGCAGGCCACCACCTACAGCAACGCCGGCGCACCACCCGGATGCAACGTGTGCACTACATTAACGAGCATCGCCCCTGCAGCTACTGGGAGCATTTTGACGGTCTCCCCCGCTGCACTTCCGAAGCCAAAGCCGGCCGTGCCTCCGTCGTTTCACAGTTCACCCACCGCGCCGCCGTCGTTTCACAGTTCACCGACAGCGCCACCGTCGTTTCACGGTTCACCCACCGCGCCGCCGTCGTTTCACGGTTCACCCACCGCGCCGCCGTCGTTTCACGGTTCACCCACCGCGCCGCCGTCGTTTCGCGGTTCACCCACCGCGCCGCCGTCGTTTCACGGTTCACCCACCACCCATTCGCCATCCTTCATACACCGATCCACGACTCGCAAATGAGATCTAGTTGACAGGGGTTGACAACGACGCCCAAGAACAGAAAGGGTCTGTTATGACCAATCGCCGCGAAGTTATGCGCAACCAGCCACGCAGGCCGCCAAGATGCCCGGCAACAAATAAGCACGCAAAGGTCCGGAAAGCACAAAAAGCAAACCGATCATACGGTAATATCTTATATTTCATCTACAAATCCTCTGTGGATGTAGAACCACTCACCGGCGGCTGACCAGAAGCATTCAAAGAGTACCACCCTTTTAGCTTTACACGATCCGCCTTCAAAACTCGCTTTTGACACATCATCCAGACGACGAAATCATAAAGTCCCGGGTACAGCGCTTTGTCGACGGTCAAGGGCAACTCCCACTCCACCGTGGGCACAGTACTACGTGACAGCACCATATAAATGTGGCGATGAAAGTGTGAGGAGTCGTTTTCATGTGCGTCTGCAAAGGCGTTCAACTTATGTACAAGACTCACAAGCATCGTCTTCAAATCTCCTGCTTTCGTACACCCATTCAGTTTGTCCACCAGGCTAGACTCCGTCAAGGCTGTCGTCAAGCATGTCTGCATCCAAGGGGGGTACTTATGGTCAGCTCTCTGACTCCAATAGCTCAGCAAAGCCCTTATCATGCTTTGATGAGGTTTGATGTCGCATACGTTCTGGGTTGGTGCAACTGCTTTTGGCTTCAAGGAGTTCGCATATATCCTGTCGAAAACTGGATTGGACTCTGACTGCTGGATGTTCAAGACTTCTTTACTCCAGACGTTGTTTTCGAACGCATGAGCTCGAGAAAGGCGCGATAGTTCTAGTGTCTTGAGGGTAAGGCTTTTCTGTATGCCGGTATTGTCACCCCCACCCCAAGCTGTGGAGCCGCTCAACCCCACGCGTAGTAATACCCCTGCCGCTGGAGTGACACGCGGTGCACTACAGTATCTATTCAAGTTTCCATAGTACTTCCAACGGCCTTGGTTGTCCTCCCATAACAGTCTCATTCTGCGCAAGTCGCACGTCGAGGTGGTCACCGTCGCTTTGCAAAGCGCTTTGGCGAAGAGAATCGATGCATCGCGGTTCAGCTGTGAGAGAGCCTCCATGACCGCGCTCTCCGCTAGCCGTGCCGCAAACAAGCGCGCATGCTGACCCGCCACGCGCTGACAATCTGTGTTGGGCTTGGTGGAAGCTTCTTCGGCGGTCGGACAGCCCGCTGTTTTACGAAAAGCAATAAGCGCCGCGGGCTTGTTCTGCTTGAGAAGGCGCCACGCTACCGCCAACAACAGAACACTCTCTAGATCACACGATGCTGTCACGAATTCTGAAGCGTGGGCAGAGGCACTCTGGGCGTCGACGACATGATCAATGACGTAGGCGATCTGGAAAACTGCCTTCTGCACCGCTTCCTGCCACTGACCGAAGAGATCCCCAGCGAAGGCGATCACGTAGTCGCGCGTCCACCCAGTTGCACTTTTTCGCGACAACCCAAAGAGAATCCCGGTCTGCTCTAAGAGAACTTTGTAGATGCTGAGAGCCGTTTTCGCATCGTCGGTGGCCCAGTAGTTGATCCTTTTCAGCCCCCTGTACGCGCCTTTGAAGACCTCCGGGAGGCAGATGTTCCTTCCTCTGGAGTCTTTGGCGCCACAAAGCCCGAGCGCCCGCAACACGGCGTACATGTCCTCCGAAATTTCCAAGAGAACGTGGTCCGTTTCGCTCTCAGAGTTGAAGCATGCGGCGCGTACATGCTCTCTGAACTGTTGCAACGTCAAGATGCGAGCGACGCGGGCCCTCGCCTCTCCCTCAGGCGCTCTCTGCTTCAATACTTCTAGGAGACCGTTGACTTGCAAAAGCGCACATGCATCGGCTCTGGATAGCCACACATTACGTTTCATTTCTAGTATCTTCACAGCATCTTCGTCGACGGCGTTCCGCGAAGACCTCGGCACACGCTCTCTTCGCCACCCGCTTTCAGCGCCTGAAAATAAAGAATCTGAAACGCGACCGTTCACACCTCAAATCATTTTTAGGCCTGCGAAGGCGTGAAGGGCCAGTTCAAGTCCTGACAGATGAGCTGCCAACAGGCATCGGCCTTTGCCATCTTCTCTCGAGACTTCAGGGGAGCGAAGAAGGGGATGAAATCTGTGTAGCCCAAAAGGATACAGAGCTTTTGACACACGAGCGCATAAGAAACCATGTTCTTCCGCCCTTCTGGAATGTGGCGCTGAAAGGCTGCGGAAGCAGCCAGGAAGCACACCTTGAGCCGCTCTTCCATCTCTGGAGTCATGCGAGGAGGAGCTCGCCCGGTGATCTTGCAAGTCAGCAACTGTACATGCTCGTAGTACTTCCGCAGCTTGAGCTTTTTCAGAATATCACGCACTTTGTGCACCGTGATGTCTTCAACGTTCTGAACTCTTTCGTCGTACAGCCGCTGCATTATGCTTTCTATCACTGCATCCGGGATTTCGATGGATTCTCTCGCTTGTAACGCCCCGATCCATTCTCCAAAATGGTTAATGCGCTTGTAGGAAAACGACGAAAAATCGAAGTCGTCAGAGTACGCCAAAAGAGATGCCGTGGCGTCGAGAAACGGCTTGGCGGCGCCACACTTCGGGCAGATGAGCATAGACAGCGTCTGCTGCAGCTGCATTTGCTCGGAACACGTCGTGCAGAGGTCTGAGTTTTGGATCTGAAACTTCGGCACCTGCCCCTCGACGTTGGCGAGAAAGTCTTCGAGCACTTTCGACTCTTTGGAGGCCACTGCAAAAACTTCGTCACTACTTTCGACGGTGCGGCAAAACTGCTGTTTTTGATATTCTTGCACGTACGGGCGAGTCGTCTTCATGAAGTCCTCCAGCTTCTGACCGGATTCGATGAAGGTGATTTCCCTTTTCATCTCTTCCAGTTCCTTGGTCTTGAGTTTTTTCGTTCGAATCTCGCGTCTCGTTTGGCAGTTCTGCACTTCCTGTTCGATCTCCTCCATTTTTCGCTTCTTCGCGTCCACCGCCCATCGCTCATTTTCGAGCGATCTTTGCGTGTCGCGAATGCGATCGTAGATGTTTGCTCCTCGCGAGTATGGGTGGGTTGAAGGAGCGTTTTCGGGTTTCACCGAGCGCAGTATGTCAGTCATGAAGATGAGATCTTCGTTCGGTCGAATGAATTCACGCAAAGACATCTTTGTCAGTAGATTGTCTTGGAGCATAAGTCACACCACAAAGACTCCTCGTGGAGGTCTCTCCTTTAATAGTATGCTCCCGACATTCCTCCCGTAGCAATAATCGCTCAATCTCACGTTTTCAACGCACACCATAGATCTAGCCATGGGCTCTTCTTCGACACGTCAGGCGACCTCTCACGACAAAAAGAAGATTTTAACGTTTGAGACGCTCCAAGAAAAGTTGCACGGAGGTCGCTCTAAGGACGTTCTTCGGCTCTTCCGAAGTTCCAGTCCCGAAGAACTGAAGCGTTCTCTTTGCGAGATGACTCCTTCGATTATGCAGAGACTGTCCGGTAAAGAAGGATTCCAAGCAAAGCGGTATCTCGTCATGCGAGAAGACGTTTTGCCCGAAGCCTGGTTGATTTTTTTTGAGGACCACGCCCAGTCTCTGTTCAAGGATGAGCTCGACCGCGACTGTGTGCTACAACGAGTCCTGGCAGAACGTTTCAAGTGGCGCGTTCAATCAAATTGAATACAGCACAAGTAGGATCATAAATGGCGACTAAGGTGTCTCCCCGCGCGTCGGCGTGCCAGAGGTACGTGCGGTTTATCTTTCGCTCCTACCTCAAATGGGAGAGTGCAAATGACGTATGCGATGTCAGCAGTCAGGTTCGCTTCCATCAGCCGACAATTGTCGAGGATAAGGAATTCTATCCTCGCGACTTTCTCGATCTTCTGCGCACAGAGTTTATGCTGCAGTTGGAAACTGATTATGGGTGCACCGCCTCCGGTTGGCAACCGGAAGTAGAGTGCAAAATTGCGAGCGGTGAAAATGCCTTGAGCTTGAACATATGGTTCACGCAAGTGAACAAAAAGATCCAAGCGTCGCCGATGAAGGCCAATCAAATCGCGTCGAAGGATCCTTACATATGTAAATGAGCGCGATCGAGACGTCTTCACACGACGCGTCCACTCAGAAGGGCCTGGAACACTTGATAAAATGTGCCAAAGAAGCTTTTCCTTCTTCACATCCTGGGTTGTCGAAAGAAGACGCTACTCTGCTGATCAAGAGAATGGACTGCGTCTCTTACTTGGGAGGCGGCACTTTCGGCTCCGTTTTCGAAACATCCTCTCCTGTGGGAGAAGTTGTGAAGTTCATTCCACGAAGAACCTCGAAGAGTAAGCTCCCCTGCGATGCCGCTCAGGAGTTCAAAATGCAGAAACGCTTCGCTCGTCATGGCTTGGCGTGGGCTCCACGTGATCTTCGTCACTTTCAGCTGAGCGGAAATCTTGAGCAAGCGGAGCCATGGGTTGGGTTGGACGTCATTCGCATGGAGAAGGTCGCTTCGACTTTAGACAAGACTTTTAGGGACGGGTATGCTTTGCGATTCACGGAAGAAGCAAGTTCTCTCGGGAAAAGCATGGCGAAGCTCGTCAGCGAAGCTCTTGTGGGAGGCTTGGTTCATCACGACGCAAAGTGCAACAACATAGGGGTCTCTAAAGATGGAGACTTGCGTTTCATAGATTTCGGTCGCGCCTTCGACGAAAAAGCGCTGAAAAGTATAGGCTTGTCGCGAAAAAAAATTAATAAAGCGCTTCGTCTTGGTGCAGCCATCGACGCATGGCGCTTTCAAGAAAGCGTCTCTCGATGGCTGCTTCGCGTCATGAGCAAAGAAGCCCACGCACGGCTCTTTGATTTCGTTGTCGGTCCTTTACGGGACTTTGCGTTAGATATTCTTAAAGAAGACACTATAGTCCCTGGAGACTTTTTACCGCCGAATGCATGGTGGACAGACGAAGAAGTTTTCAAGACGCTCAAAGCGTCTTTTTCCTCTTGCATTCGCGCTCCGAGATGACGAAGACAGTCCAGATTGTCTTGCTAACTCACCAAGGGGGTGGCGTTCTTGTCGCCTTTGGCGACGCCGGTACATTTTCAGGAGGATTTGGCTACGGTTCAGCGCCACACCATCGTCTTCAACATTGATTACAACATGTGCACAACTGTCGAGTTTGCATTGTTGACGAATATTTGACAAGCCAGATGTGTTCGAGCTGTGAGCAGAAGCTTTTCTTCGCTGGTTGCAAGAACTTGGATGATCATGAAGCAAAAAATTTGGGAAAAC
>Ga0315273_10000974_pt1 | contig 31478 bp, 24 predicted proteins | sample YL17G02_0_MG_FD_205753 | JGI IMG/M metagenome (GOLD analysis project Ga0315273, IMG submission 205753) | Sediment microbial communities from Yellowstone Lake, YNP, Wyoming, USA - YL17G02_0 | ecosystem: Environmental > Aquatic > Freshwater > Lake > Sediment | place: USA: Wyoming | collected... | reverse complement strand
CCCTTTGCCGAGAGCCGCGCGTCGAGGATGGAGACCCCGCCGCGGCATCGCCGGGCGCCGCGGGGCGGCTCGCCCGCAGGGACCTGGAACCCAGCCGTGCGTCCGAAAGCCCGGAGCGCCATGAATCTCAGCTCGTCCCGATCGAGTCCGAGGGCCTCGAGCCGGGAGGACCCGTCGCCCTGGACCACCGTCACTCCGGTGATGACGCAGGGCTCCGGCTTGCGGCTGCACCCCGCCAACCCCTCCGCCGCCGCCACGGCGACCAGCAGCCATGCGCCAGATCGGCGGAGCGAGGGCGAGGACACGAATTACCCACTAGGCAGCGCCCTCGCTGCCCCCGGAGGCTGGCGGCGGGCCGCCTTCCCCGGAGTCGGCAGGAGGGCTCGGCGCCACGGCGCCGACCGTGTCCGGTGCGCCACTCTTCTGCTCGCCGCGACCACGCCCTCCCCGGCGGCGTCGGCGACGACGACGACGACGTCCATCGGCCGCCGGCCCGGCATCCTTGCCCGCCTCGCCCGAGCTCTCGGATCCCGGTGCCTCAGGCCCCTCGTCTCCCTCGCCGTCGTCGTCCCCTTCCTCGTCCTCGTCCTCGGGCGCCTCCGGGCGAGGCAATGCTGCCACGGCCTGCGCAACGGTTGCGCCGGCCGGGAGCTGGGCCTGCTCTGGCCCCGCGTCCTCGACCGCGCGCTCTCCGGGCTCTCCGGAAACGTCCCCTCCGACATCGGGCAGGCCACCCTCCGGTTTCGGCCGGGGGGCGTCCCGGCGTGGCCGGTCTCGATCGCGGTCTTCCCGACCCTCCCGACCTTCCCGGCGGTCACGCTCCTCCCGTCGGGCCTTGCGGGCGACTTCTTCCCTCTGGGCGGCGTCGGCGGCCTCCTGCAGGAAGGCCTCGTCGGCCTCGGGAATGGAGACGATACGGCAGGCGAACCCGGCGTCGGCAAAGGCCTCGGCGAACGCCTCCCCGGCGAGGAGCAGGACGGGCATCTGCCCGGCCACCGTTGCCTCCGCGCGGGCCTCGCGCTGGGCTTCGCCGGAGGTGACGAGCACGCCGATCTGCGCGCCATAGTGCCCCAGGTCTCGACGCACCTCGGTCACGTCCCGGCGCCCCACGTCGGCGCCGTTGCGCAGCACGCGGATGGCGTGGCGCACGTCGGCGAGCCCCATGCGGCGGCGTCCGGTGAAGACAACGCTCTCCCGTCCGCGCTTCGCCACCTTGACCTCGTGAAGCCCCGTCTTCTCGAGCAGGCGGGCCACCAGGTATTCGATGGTGGGACCGTCGCACTCGCGCAGCCGGCGCCGGAGCGCCGCCAGGGCCGTGCGCCGCATCTCGGCCGGACTGGCCGGACCCCGGGCCGCGGCCACGAGGGCGGGGCGTTCGCCCGGCTCTGGCACCGCGCCGAGCGAGACGACGTCCCCGTCGACGGCGAACAGCGCCTTGCGCCCCGCCGACTCCCGACGCCGGTTATCCTCCTGCAAAGCCGCGGCGAGCGAGCCGGCGTCCCGGACGAAGGCGTCGGGCATGAGCATCCGCTCCACGCCCAGCGCGGCGAGTTCCCGGAGCGACAGGGGGCGCTCTGCGCCCGAGAGGATCTCGTAGGCCACCTCGGCGGGCGGCGGGAAGCGGCGGCGCTTCTCGTCCCCCTCCTCCCGGCGGCGACCCCGACCGACGTCGCGGCCGGCCTCGCGCCCTGCACTGCGGGCGAGTTCCCGGGTGGGGATGGGGTGACGCTCCTTGGATCGATAGGGAGGCTCGTCGGCCGGCGGCGGCTCGACCAGGTTCTCCAGACCGACAGCGTCCTCGGGCAGGCCCCACTCCTCCAGTGCGAAGGTCGCGTACTGGACCACGACGATGGCCCGGTCAGGCCGCGGCAACTTGCAGTGCGCGGACAGCTGGTCGGCCATCGTCTCCTCGGGAATCTTCCCGACGTGGTCGAGAAGGTTCTCGCGGATCGCGATCTCGGCGATCTTCCGGAAGTGGAGTGGCTTGCCTTCCCGCTTCAGCACCTCGACGGCTGCTTCGGTGAAGGTCATGAAAGTCTCAGGATTCCTTAGGATTTTCGCGGCGAAGAGCGCCGCGGGCAATCGCTCATCTTGTGTCGGGGTTGGCCCCCTGTCAACGTGGATTCCTTTCGGATCGGCGGACATTTCCACAGTCTGGAGGGTTTCGATCGGTGCTGCGCGTGCGGATCGGGAAGGGATGGGCGTCGGACCCGGCGATCCGGGAGGCCTTGCGCGCCGAGCAGGGCGAATCCCGTCGCGCCGCCGTCCGGTCCATCGTGGACGTGCTGGCCGTGGAGGTCGACGGGGTGGACATCGGATCAGGGAGGACCGAGGGGCCACTCCTGGAGGGGGTCCTGGCCCTCCTCGGCGCAGTGGATCGGCTGGCCGCCGGCGAGAGGCACGCCTCGGTTCCGTTCGAGGACGGGGCCGTCGAACTTGTCCTTCACCGCCGGGGAGGCAGCGCGCTCGCCTCCGTGGTGACCCTGGGCCGTCCGGCGCGGGTTCTGGCGCACGACGTCGAGGTGGACCTTCCACGTCTCGCCGAGGCGGCCCGGGCGGCGGCGAGGTCCTTTTGCGAGCGGGTCGTCTCGGTGGCTCCTGCCGCCATCGGCAGCCCGGAACTGCGCATGCTGCTCCGCGCCGCGTCCCGCCGGACGTCGCTCGCCGAGCCGGCCCTGGCAGGCATCCCGACGACCCGATCCCGGCGCACCCGCCGGCGCCCTCGCGACCCGGCCTGCAGTTTCGAGATTCACGACGAGGCCGGGCGCCTCTCGACGTGGAAGGGTCCCGGGGCCGACCTGGCATCCTTGCTCGTCCGGGGGCGCGTCTCGCTTCGTTACGCCTCCGGCGACGACATCCTCTCCCTCGAGGGGACGCCGTTCCTGATCTTCCGGGACCTCTGCGCCGCAGCGGAGCGTCTGGCCGGTGCCCACGGGGGCGCGGTGTCCTTCGAGATCGCCCGCCCCGGGCGGCTGGCCACGGCCACCGTGTCGGTCGAGCGCGGATCGGTGTCGGTCGACGGTGGGCGCCCCGTCCCCTGCGACCCCCTGGCGCTTGCCCAGGCCATCCTGGACGGAGCGAACGACTTCAGCGCCGTCGTGAAGGCCCGTGCGCCAACCCAGGGCAAGAACGCGCTTCTGTCCGACCTCGAGGCGTCGGCTCGGGCCACGCTCGCCCAGGTCCGGGAGGCGCGCGCCGGCGATCGGCCGGCCCTGGTGCGGCGACGGATGCGCCTCGCGCCTTCGCCCCGCGTCGCTGTGCATCCCCTCGCGCCGGGACGGCTCCGCAAGGTCTCCTTCCGCCGCATCGCCTCCTCGGAGGTCGGAGCTCCTGCGCCAGAGGGCCTGTTCCGCGATGGCTCCGTCGTCGTGGCCTGCGGCGGGGAGGCGATTCTCGCCTTCGACACGGCCAGCGGCACGCCCCTCTGGAGCGGCTCCGGGGCGGCGCTCGCCGCGCTGGCCGACGGCGCCCTCGTCACCCTTCGTGACGGCCGGCTGTCGGCCCGTGAGATTGCCACCGGTGCCGTGCGCTGGGAGCGCGCAGCCCCCGACGGGGCAGGCGGCCGACCCTCGCTCTCCAGCGCCCCAGGAGGTCGCGTCGTTCTCGCCTCCGGGTCGTCGATGACCGCCATCGATTCGAGGTCGGGGGCCACTACCTGGGCCATCGAGTCCCCGGGCGCCCTGCGCCTCTCCCCGCTTCCCCTCGGCTCCCTCGTCATCCTGGCCGCCGACTCGGGAATGGTCCACGCCGTCGATCCCTCGGGGCGGGTGGCCTGGCGAATGCGAGGCGCGGGTCCCCTGGCCGCCCCACCCGTCCGGGACGGCCGCACCTGCCTCCTCTGCTTTCGCACGCCGACCGGCGCCACGCTGGCGTCCGTGGAGGCGTCGACCGGGATCCGCGCTTTCGAGGCTTCCCTCGAATTCGTCCCCGCCGGAGCGCCGCTCCGCTTCGCAGGGCGAATCGGGATCGCCGGCCGGGTCGGAGGGGAAGTCGTGGTGGCCGCGCTGGAGGAGGACGGGTCGCCTGCCTGGATCGAGCCCTCCCCGACGGGCAGCGCCGTGGCGCTCGCTCCCCTGGCGGGCGGGCTGCTCGCGAAGGGGCCCGACGGCTCCTGCGCCGCCCTCGACCGGCTCGGCCGCACCGTATGGTCCCGGTCCTGCGACGGGCGTCCGGCGCCGCCGGGCAACCTGGCGCCGGTCCCGATCCGTGGCCTGCTCGTCGTCGCCGCCGAGGAGGTGGACCTGCTCGACGCCGCCTCGGGAGAGCCGGTGGGCCGCCTGCCCATCCACGCCCCAGCACGCCTATCCGTGGACGGCGACCTGGCCACCTGGGCACTCGACGCCGAGGGGCTCGTCACCGGTGCGCGCCTGCTCGGGCACCTCTCGGTCCTGGACCGGCCCGGAAGCGATTAGACCCCGAGGAAGAGGCGCCGCCCGAAGTTGACCGCAACCTTGGCGGCGAAGATGCGCTGGGCCGAGGTCTCGATGTCGTAGGGCACGCGGACGTACTCGACGGTCCGCTCCTCGGTGTCGTGGACGACGAAGCAGGCCCGGTTGTCGTAGTCGCGCGGCTGTCCCACCGCACCCACCGTGACGACGTACTTGTAGTCCGGCCGCAGCCTGAACCTGCGCCCGGACACCTCCACGACCTCGCTCCCGACCTTCAGCGCGAAGACCTTGGTCAGGTGCGAGTGGCCGATGAAGGTCACCTGAGGAAGCTGGTCCACGAAGGGGAGCAGCTCCCCCGCCTGCTCGCTGGCCAGGATGTAGTCGTAGGCCTCGGGATGGATGGGAGATCCGTGGCTGAACCCCACCTCGCCGATCCGGTGCGTGTAGGGCAGCGAGCCCAGCCATGCCAGGTTGTCGGGGCGCAGGTTGCGGGCGGTCCAGTCGAGCGCGTGGCGCGCAGCGTCATAGTAGAACGCGTAGTCCATGCGCCCGGCCACCGCCGCGTCGTGGTTTCCGAGCAGCGCCACCGAGGCCATGCGGCGGAGGATGTCGCAGCATTCGTTGGGGCTGGCTCCGTAGCCGACGACGTCACCGAGGCAGGCGACCTGGTCGACCGCGAGGTCGGCGATGGTCCGCTCCACCTCGGCCAGGGCCTCGAGGTTGGCGTGGACGTCGCTGAGGATGGCGATCCGCACGGCCGCTTGCCTCTCCGTCAACCCTGGGGGAGCACCGAGAGGACGTCGACGTCGAGGTCGTCGAAATGGGCCAGCCGCCGGAATTCGGCATAGCGGGCCTGGATCTCGCCGGGCCCGAGGTCGCGCAGGCGATCCAGGCCGAAGCGCTCCACCGCGAAGCTTGCCAGCACGCTTCCCACCACCATGGCACGCCGCATGGCGGATGCGTCCAGGGAGCCCGAGCAGGCCAGGTAGCCCATGAACCCGCCGGCGAAGCTGTCGCCGGCTCCGGTGGGATCGAAGAGCTCGGCCAGCGGATAGGCCGAGCTCGCGAACACGTCGCTGCCGGCGAAGAGGAGTGCCCCGTACTCGCCTCGCTTCACCACCACGGCGCCGGGGCCGAAGGAGAGGATGGCGCGCGCCGCCCGGACGATGTTGTGCTCGCCGGCCAGCTGCCGGGCCTCGGCATCGTTCACGAAGAGAAGATCGACCCGGCGAAGCACCTCGAGCAGGGCGGCCCGCCTGGATGCGATCCAGAAGTTCATGGTGTCGGCGGCCACGATGCGCGGCGCGCGGACCTGGTCGAGCACCCGGAGCTGCAGCCCAGGGTCGATGTTCCCCAGGAAGACGTGGCTCGAGTCCCGGAACCCCTCCGGCAGCTCGGGGCGGAAGTCGGCGAAGACGTTGAGCTGGGTGTCGAGGGTGTGAGCCTGGTTCAGGTCGAACTCGTAACGTCCGGACCACCGGAATGTGCGGCCCGGGCGCCGCTCCAGGCCGGCCAGGTCCACGCCCCGTCCCCGCAGGAATTCGACATGGGCCTCCGGAAAGTCCTCGCCGACGACCGCCACGACCCGGACCGGGGCAAAGAAGCTCGCCGCGGTGGAGAAATACGTCGCCGATCCGCCCAGCACGTCCTCGCGGACGCCGAAGGGCGTCTCGAGCGAGTCGAGCGCCACCGAACCCACCACGAGCAGTGCCATGGACGGGTGCTCTACCCCGCGGAACCGCGACCGGTCAACGGCGGCGTGTCCTCCGGCCCCGTCCGGCGTGGGTCGCCCGGCCCGCCCGCCGCGGCCAGCTGTCCGCAGGCCGCGGAGATGTCCTGCCCGCGGTTCCTCCGCACCACCGCCGTCACGTTGGCCCGGAGGAGCCTGTCCCGGAACGACTCGACCCGCTCCGGCGCCGGGGCCAGGAAGCCGAGCCCGGGGTTCTCGTTGTAGGGAATGAGGTTCACCTTGGCCGGAATGCCCTTCACGAGCCGGGAGAGGCGGACCGCGTCCTCATCCGAGTCGTTCAGCCCGCCGAGAAGCACGTACTCGAACGTGATGCGTCTCCCCTTCTTCATGGGGAAGGCGCGGCAGGCGGCCAGCAACTCGGCGAGTGGCCAGCGCCGGTTGAGGGGCATGATCGCGCTGCGGACCTCGTCGGTGGTGGCGTTGAGCGACACCGCCAGCTTCACGTCGGTCTCCTCGCCGAAGCGGCGCATCTCCGGGACGATTCCCGCGGTCGAGACCGTGACGTGGCGGTTGGAGAAGTTTGGCCCGTCCTCGGAGAGCAGGACGTCGAGCGCGGACTTGACGTTCTCGTAGTTGTGGAGCGGCTCCCCCATCCCCATGAAGACGAGGTTGGTGAGCGGGCGCGGCCCCGTGCCCTCCCCCAGCTCGAGAAGCCGCCGGTTGGCGCGCGCGACCTGGTCCACGATCTCGCCGGCGGTCAGGTTCCGCGAGAGCCCCATGGTGCCGGTCATGCAGAACGTGCAGCCCATCGCGCAGCCGGCCTGCGTCGACACGCAGAGGGTCTTGCGCCCCGGCTCGGGCATGTAGACCGACTCGACGAGCCTTCCGTCGGCGGTCCGCCAGGTCCACTTGATGGTGCCGTCGGTGGACCGCCGCTCCTCGGCCCGGGTCAGAGCCTCGAGAGGGATCTCGGCGTCGAGGCGCGCCCGCAGCGCGGCCGGAAGGTCCGTCATCTCGTCGAGCGAGGCCGCTCCCTTCTGATGGAGCCACCGGAAGATCTGCCGCGCCCGGTAGGGCTTCTCACCCAGGCGCGCGACCAGCGCCTCGACCTCGGCCCGCGGGAGCGAGCGCAGGTCTCTTGGCGCCCCGGACTTCACCTCGTCAGCCCTCCCCGGCCTCGACCGGCTCCGGCTGGGTGCGCGCGATCTCGACGCGGGTGACCCGTCGCTCGTCGGCGCCGCGGACCGTGAAGCGGAAGCCGTCCCGATCGACGTGGGCCCCCACCGGCGGCACCCGCCCTGCGGTGGCGGTCACGAATCCCCCCAGGGTCTCGTAATCCCCCTCGTCGGGGAAGTGGACGGCGCTGGCGGCGCCCGGCTCCACGCCGGTCTCCCTGTCGAGGTACTCCTCCAGTTCCCGCAGCGGAACGGTGGCGTCGGCCAGCCAGATCCCCGCCCCCACGCTCTTCACCGGGGCGGCCTCGGCGTCCCCCTCGTCCTGGATCTCGCCGACGATCTCCTCGAGCACGTCCTCGAGCGTGACCACGCCGCTCGTGCCGCCGAACTCGTCGACGACCACGGCGAGGTGGGTCTTGCGGCGCTGCATCTCCTTCAGCAGGCGGGAGACCTTCATCTGCTCCGGCACGAAGAAGGCCGGCTTCAGCACCCGTTCCCACGGGAAGGGGCCGGCGCCACGGGTCAACTCCAGGACGATGTCGCGGACCATGAGGATGCCCACGATGTTGTCCGCCGACCCCTCGTACACCGGCATCCGGCTGTACGGGTTCTCGGTCACCACCCGGACGATCTCCTCGCGGGGCGCATCCCGATCGATGGCCACCATCCGCGTCCGGGGGACCATGACCTCCTTCACCACCCGGTCGGCGAACTCGAGGACGCTGTTGAGGAGCTCCTCCTTCACCTCGTCGAGCACGCCCTCCCGGGTGCCCATCTCGATGATGTACTCGATCTCCGCGCTGGTCACCGCGGGGCCGGGCGCCACCTTGCCGCCGCCGAAGAGACGCATGAGCCCGTGGGTCGCGCGAACCAGCCCGATCGAGATGGGCCAGAGGATCCAGGACACGACGCTCACGAAAGGGATCACCGCCATGGTGATGCGCACCGGGTGGCGCTTGGCGATGGTCTTCGGCACCACCTCGCCGGCGAAGAGCACGACGACGGTGGCGATGCCGGTGGCCACGCCCAGCGCCCTGGCGGGGGAGAAGCCGTGGGTGCTGGCGACGCTGGTGGCGATCTCCGCCGCCAGCACACCTCCGCCGATGTTGAGCAGGGTGTTCGTCACCAGCAGCGCCGAGAGCACCCGCTCCGGGTGCTCCACCCATCCCCGGAGCATGCGGGCGCGGCGACCGCCGGCCTCGACGAGTTGCCGGGCCCGGAGCTCTCCGAGCGCGGTGAGCGCCGTCTCGGAGCCGGAGGCCATTGCCGAGCCCAGCACCACGCAGGCGGCGGCCACCCACTCCCATGTCGGCACTCCCAGCACGTCTTTCTCCCTATAGCGGCGCGCCCCGCACCGGGCCAGACCGGGCGGGGCGTATCACGTCAATGCTAGTAAAAACGGGTGCTTAACGTTTGCCCTTCCACTCGTAGGCGTGAACTTCCACCTCGGGGAAGAAGTACGAGATCTCGACCCTGGCCGTCTCCGGCGCGTCGGATCCGTGGACGGTGTTCTTCTCGATGTCGGTGGCGAAGTCGGCCCGGATGGTCCCCGGCGCGGCCTTCTTGGGATCCGTCGCCCCCATGACGTCGCGGTTCTTCGCGATCGCGCCCTCCCCCTCGAGCACCATCAGAACCACGGGGCCGCTGGTCATGGACTTCACGAGATCGGCGAAGAACGGGCGCGCCCGGTGCACCGCGTAGAACCCCTCGGCCTCGGCCTGCGAGAGTCGCTTCAGCCTGATCGCCACCGGCTTCAGGCCGGCCGCCTCGAAGCGGGAGAGCACGCGGCCGATGACGCCCTTCTCGACCCCGTCCGGCTTGATGATGGAGAACGTCCTCTCGATGGCCATGTGATTCTCCCGTCGTCCTAGCGTTTGGATGGATTCTTGCGGGCCGCGCCTCGCGGGGCCGCTGCCTTGCCGGCCTTTCGGGCTGCCTTCGCCAAAGGCTTCGCCGGGGCCTTCGCCACCGGTGGGGATTCAGGGCGACCGCGCGGCTTCTTCCCCGACAGGAGCTCCTTCATCGCCTTGCCCAGCGTGGACGGCGAATCGCAAACCTGGATGCCCGCGTCCCGCATGATCGCCATCTTGGCCTCGGCGGTGTCGCCGCCGCCGGAGATGACGGCGCCGGCGTGCCCCATTCGCTTGCCCGGCGGAGCGGTGCGGCCGGCGATGAAGCCCACCACCGGCTTCGTCATGTTGGCCTTCACCCACTCGGCGCCGCGGGCCTCCTCGGTGCCGCCGATCTCGCCGATCATGATCACGCCGTCGGTGGCCGGATCGGCCTGGAAGAGCCGCATCACCTCGGTGAAGTCGAGTCCGTGGACCGGGTCGCCGCCGATGCCCACGGCGGTGGACTGCCCCAGGTCGAGCTGGGTGAGCTGGAGCACGGCCTCGTAGGTGAGCGTCCCGGAGCGCGAGACCACGCCGACCCGGCCGGGCCGGTGGATGTGGCCGGGCATGATGCCGATCTTGCATTGACCCGGGGTGATGATGCCGGGGCAGTTGGGCCCGAGAAGCTTCACCGCCGCCTGGTCTTGCAGGAAGCGCTTCACCCGGATCATGTCCAGGATGGGGATTCCCTCCGTGATGGCGACCACCAGCGGGACGCCCGCGTCGGCGGCCTCGAGGATGGCGTCGGCCGCGAAAGGGGGGGGCACGAAGATGGCCGCGGCGTTGGCCCCCGTTTCCCGGACCGCCTGCTCGACGGTGTTGAAGATGGGGACCTGTCCCTGGAAGCGGGTCCCGCCGCGCCCCGGGGTGACGCCGGCCACGACCCGGGTGCCGTAGGCCAGCATCTGCTCGGAGTGGAAGCTGCCGGCCGAGCCGGTGATGCCCTGGACCACGACGCGGGTGTTTCGATCGACGAGGATGCTCACGGTAAGGCCTCCGCGCCTAGCCCTTCGAGGAACGGATCGCCGCCACGACCTTTTTTGCGGCGTCGCCGAGGTCGTCGGCGCTGATGATGTCGAGGCCGCTCTTGGCCACGATCTCGTTTCCCAGCTCCACGTTCGTTCCCTGGAGCCGGACCACCAGCGGAACCGAGAGCCCGACCTGCCGGGCCGCGGCCACCACCCCGTTGGCGATGACGTCGCACTTCATGATGCCGCCGAAGATGTTCACCAGAACCGCCTTCACCTTGGGGTCCTGGAGGATGATCTTGAAGGCGGCGGTGACCTTCTGCTCGTCCGCGCCTCCGCCCACGTCGAGGAAGTTGGCCGGCGATCCACCGGCAAGCTGGATGACGTCCATGGTGGCCATGGCCAGGCCCGCGCCGTTGACCATGCAACCGATGTTGCCGTCGAGGGCGATGTAGGAGAGGTCGTACTCCTTGGCCTGCGTCTCCTTGGGGTCCTCCTCGCCGGGGTCGCGCATGGCGGCGACCTCGGGGTGGCGGAAGAGGGCGTTGTCGTCGAAGTTGAGCTTGGCGTCGAGCCCGATGACCGCGCCCGTGGCGCTCACCACGAGCGGGTTCACCTCGGCGAGCGTGGCGTCGGTGGCGGCGACCGCCGCGTAGAGCCCGGTGGAGAAGCGCACGAAGGCGCCCACGCTGTCTCCCTGCAGGCCAAGCTGGAAGGCGAGCTGCCGGGCCTGGAAGGGCATGAAGCCCACCAGCGGATCCACGACCTCCTTCAGGATCTTCTCGGGGCGGGTGCGAGCCACCTCCTCGATGTCCATGCCGCCCTCGGAGGAGGCCATCACCGCCATGCGGCCGCGCTCGCGATCGAGGGTGATGCCCAGGTAGAGCTCGCGGGCGATGCGCACCCCCTCCTCGATGAAGAGCTTGCGGACCTCCTGCCCCTCCGGTCCGGTCTGGGGGGTGTGGAGGACCATTCCCAGGATCGCCTCGGCGTGGAGGCGAGCCTCCTCGGGGGAGCGAGCCAGCTTGATGCCGCCGGCCTTGCCTCGCCCTCCGGCGTGGATCTGGGCCTTCACCGCGCAGATGCCGCCGCCGAGCTGGCGGGCGGCTCCCTCGGCCTGGAGCGGGGTGGTCGCGAGGATCCCGCGTGGCACCGCCACCCCGAACTTCTTGAGAATCTCCTTGGCCTGGTACTCGTGAATCTTCACCGTGAGCCTCCTGGTGTCGCCCTGCAGGGGCTCGAAGCCTCCCGCGGGCCCTCCTTTTATCCGGTCCGGGCGCCCCGGGGCGAAGAAAAGCCGCGGGCCCACCCCGGAGGGCAGGCCCACGTGGTATTCCGGGTGATTTCCGAGGCCTTACAGCCTGGTCTCGTCCACCGACTTCTTCACGCTGGCAACCGACCTGGCGAGCATGGCCTTCTCCTCGTCGTCGAGGTCGAGCTCGATGATCTTCTCGACGCCACCGGCGCCGATGACCACCGGCACGCCCAGGAACATCCCCTTCACGCCGTACTGGCCGTCGAGGAGCGCCGAGCAGGGCAGGAGCCGCTTCTGGTCGCGAAGGAAGCTCTCGGCCATGAGCACCGCGCTGGCCGCAGGGGCGTAGAACGCCGACCCGGTACCGAGCAAGGCCACGATCTCGCCGCCGCCCTTGCGGGTACGCTCGACGATGGCGTCCAGCTTGGCCTTGTCGATGAGCTTGGTGAGCGGAACGCCGTTCACCGAGGAGTAGCGAAGCAGCGGGACCATGTCGTCGCCGTGTCCTCCGAGGACGGTGGCGCAGACGTCCTGCGGGGCCACGCCGGCGGCCTCGCCGACGAAGTGCTGGAAGCGCGCATTGTCGAGCACGCCGGCCATCCCGACCACCCGGTTCTTGGGAAATCCGGTGACCTTCCACATCGCGTAGACCATCGAGTCGAGGGGGTTGGTGACGACGATGACGAAGGTGCTGGGCGCGTACTGCTTGATCCCCTGTGCCACCTTGGTGATGGCCTCGAGGTTCACCTTGAGTAGATCGTCGCGGCTCATCCCCGGCTTGCGGGGAATGCCCGCCGTGACGATGCAGACGTCGGCGTCCTTGATGATCGAGTAGTCGGTGGCGCCGCCGCCGGTGACGTTGCAGTCGAACTTCAAGACGCCGCGCGTCTCCTGGAGGTCGAGCGCCTTGCCCTTGGCGACGCCCTCCATGATGTCCACGAGGACGATGTCACCGAGTTGCCGCTGCCCGCAGAGCAGCGCCATGGTGCCACCGATCTGGCCGGCTCCGATCAATGCAATCTTCTTTCGTGCCATGTGGGGTTTGTTACCACCCTCCCGTCGAGACTTCCAGTCGATATCACTCCGCGAGAGATCCGCGAAGCACCGCACCGGCGGACCGGAACGCCCTCAGGACGCGGGGATCGGTGGCGGCCGCGAGCTCGACCTCCCGCTCCACGCCGAAGCGGGTCAGGACCTGCGTCGGCCGCCGGCCCGGGTGCATCATGATCTCGGTCGTCCCGCCGGGGAGCGAGGCGGCCGCCGAGGCCAGCCGCTCCGGCGTCCAGCACGGCCGAAGCGCGGCGTCGCCGAGGAAGTGGTCGCAGGCCCGGGCCCCGGCCGCGCGGATGAGATCGCGCATGGCCGGATCGAGCGCGCGTACACGAAGATGCCGAGGACCGGCGATGCGGAGCAGCGCGGCGAGGACTGGCGGTTCGGCATGCACGTGCTTGTGCCCGTCCACGTGGGCCGGCGGCGTCCCGCGAATGGCCTCGAAGCGAAGCAGCTGGCGGGCGATCTCCTCCTCGGCCCTCTCCTCGGCGGTGCCCGGCGAAAGTGCCAGGTGCAAGCCGATGGCGAGGGTGCGCGGGGCCGTGGCCAGCGCGGAGGCGGCGAAGGGGCCCTCGACGAGCGCGCTCGCCGCGGTGACGACCCCGCGGGCGTGAGCCTCGAGGATGCCCTCGTCGATGGCCGGGTCGTAGCCGAGGTCGTCGGCCACCACCAGCACGGTGCGCGCGATCACGCCGGGAGTTCCAGGGTGAAGGTGGCGCCGCTCCCCGGCGCGCCCTCGGCGCGGATGCGGCCGCCGTGGGCCTCGACGATCTCCCGGGCCACGTAGAGCCCCAGCCCGAGCCCCGGGTAGTGCTGCGCCGGCGCGGCCCGCTCGAAACGGCTGAAGATGCGTTCGCACTGGTCGGCGTCGAGGCCCACGCCGTGGTCGATCACCGCCACACGGATTCGTTCGCCGTTCCGCTCCACGCGGACCTCCACCGGCATTCCCTCGCCGAACTTGACTGCGTTGGCGAGGAGGTTGCCCAGGACCTGTTCGATCCGGACCCGGTCGAGGGAACCCACCGCGGGCGCGGGTGCGATCACCCGCACCGGCGACCCGTTCGCCATCTCCGGATCCGCCTGGTACGGAGCGGCCACCTCGCCCGCCAGCGCCGACACGTCCACCGGCTCCCGGACCAGCTCCAGCCTGCCGAGCCGGATGCGGGACAGGTCGAGCAGCGCCCCCACCAGCCCGGAGAGGCGGCGCACCTGCCGGTCGAGCGCGGTCACCCTCTCCCGCACCGGCTCGGGCACCGAGGCCCCGGAACGCTCGACCACCCGCTGGAGCATCTGCACCTGCACGTGGAGCGCGGTGACCGGGGTGCGGAGCTCGTGGGAGGCAATGGAGAGGAACTCGTCCCGGGCCGCAACCTCCTCCCGAGCCTGGCGGTAGAGGAGCGCCTTGGCCTCGACGCGCCGCCTCTCGGTGACGTCGCGGACCGCGGCGACCGCCCACAGGCGCTCCCCGGAGCGGATGGGGGCCAGGCTGATCTCGGCGGGAAACTCGCTCCCGTCCTTGCGAAGCGCCGCGAGGTCGACTCCCAGCCCCATCGGGCGGGGGCGCGGCGAGGCGTGGTACCCGCTGCGCAGCCCCCGGTGACCGCCCCGGAACCGGGCCGGCAGCAGCACCTCCACGGGCTGTCCGATCATCTCCTCCCGGTCCCAGCCGAAGAGGTTCAGCGCCATCGAGTTGGCGAAGACGATCAGGCCATCCCCGTCGGTGACGACGATGCCGTCGGGGACGAACTCGAGGAGCGAGAAATCCATGGCCGCCTTCCGGACGGCGCTCAGCTGGCCGTGCGTCCCTGGGGCGCGTCGAAGTCGTAGATCGACTCGACCCGCACGTTCCGGTACCGCTCGAGCCTTAGCGCCATCCGGGAGAGCTGTGCCAGGAAATCGGCGACGTCGGGCCGCTGACCCGGTGCCGCAGCCTTGGCGCGCCGCTTCACCTCCTGGAGGATTGCGCGCCGCACCTCGCGGGGGTGGTAGATCGACGACGCCGAGAAGTGGAGCTGCCCGCCATGTGGCAGGAGCCGCGCCTCGAGGATGTCTCCCTTGGCGAGCGCCACCAGCGCACGGCGCTCGACCACCTCGTGCCGGGCCGCGGTGAATACGTCCTCCACCTCCACCACTCCGGGCCGGATCTTCTTCACCTCGAGGAGGGCGTGCAGGTTGCGCCCGAGTTCCCGCATCTCGGCCCGCTCGTCGGTGGTGAGGTCGCCGGCCCCGTGTCGAAGAAAGAGGTCGAGCGTGGTGTCCCGGCCATCGGGGCGAAAGTCGTACAGGTAGTGGTCGAGCAACCCGTTCATGCGGGCCTCGAACCCCTTGTCCTCCTCGTTCGGCTCGCCGGCCCTGGCAAAGTGTTCGCGCCGGGCCGCGAGGAGCCAGGGCTGTCGCTCGTCGGCGCCCGCCCAGGCGAGAAGCCGATCGTGCAGTTCCACCAGCGTCACTTGCGCTGCTCCATCATTCCGGCGAAGCGGCCGAAGAGGCCCCGCGCGTCGTGCGGGCCGGGGGACGACTCCGGGTGGTACTGGACGCTGAAGGCCCGGGCGTCGAGCGCCTCGATGCCCTCCACCGTCCCGTCGTTCAGGTTCAGGTGGGAGACCCGCGCCTTCTTGCCCAGCGACCGGTCGTCGACTGCGAAGCCGTGATTCTGGCTGGTGATGTCCACCTTGCCCGTGGCCAGGTCCTTGACGGGCTGGTTGGCGCCGCGGTGGCCGAACTTGAGCTTGTACGTGGACGCGCCCAGCGCCAGCGCCAGGATCTGGTGCCCCAGACAGATTCCAAAGACCGGGACCTTTCCGAGGAGCGCAGCCACCGTTTCGCGCGCCCCGGCAACCGCCGCGGGGTCGCCCGGCCCATTGGTTAGGAAGATGCCGTCGGGCCGGTACGCCAGCGCCTCGGCGGCGGTCGTCCGGCTGGGAACCACCGTGATCCGGCATCCCGAATCGGCGAGCAGACGCAGCATGGCGCGCTTCAGGCCCCAGTCGTAGGCCACGACGTGAAAGCGGGGCATCTCGACCGGGTGACGGTCGTCGTCCGTCCAGGCGTCTGCTCCACCTTCCCGCCACTCGTAGGGCTGCGCCGTGGAGATGCGGGTGGCGAGGTCCTGCCCCTCCATGCCGGGCAGCGCACGGGCCCGCGCCACGAGCGCGGCAGCGCTCCCCTCGCTCGCGATGACCCCCATCTGCGCGCCGGTGGTGCGAATGTGGCGGGTGAGACGCCGGGTGTCGATGCCGTGGATGCCCACGATCCCGTTCGACTTCAAGTACGGATCGATCCCCGCCTCGGCGCGGAAGCTGGACGGGTGCTCGGCGAAGTGGCGGACGATGAAGCCCGTCGCGTGCGGCCTCGAGGACTCCTGGTCGGCCCGGTTCGTCCCGTAGTTTCCCTGCTCCGGGTAGGTCATGCAGACCATCTGGCCCACGTAGGAGGGATCGGTGAGGATCTCCTGGTAGCCGGTCATCGAGGTGTTGAAGACCACCTCGCCGCAGGTCTCTCCCTCGGCTCCGAAGGCGAGCCCCTCGAAGACGGTCCCGTCGGCGAGCGCGAGGGCGGCCTTTCTCATCGAGAATCCTCGAGCCGGTGAACCCGCCGCCCGCCCACCAGCGTCTCGACGCAGCGCCCGGTGAGCCTCTTCCCCTTCCAGGGCGTGTTCCGGCTGCGGCTGTGACCCCGGACCGGGTCCACCACCCAGGCCAGTCCGGGGTCGAGGATGGCCAGGTCGGCCGCCGCGCCCACGGCGAGCGTGCCGCCGGGAAGGGAGAAGCAGCGAGCCGCCGAGATGGTGAGGGCCTCGACGAGCCGCCTCTCCGTGAGGATCCCCTGGCGCACCAGGTCGAGGCAAACCGGGAAGGCGGTCTCCAGCCCGAGGATGCCGTTCAGCGCCGCGTCGAATTCCAGCGTCTTCTCCTCGGGGGAGTGGGGCGCGTGATCGGTGGCGATGGCATCGAGGGTGCCGTCGACGATCCCTTCCCGGACCGCCTTCACGTCGGCTTCCGACCGCAGCGGCGGGTTCATCTTGAAGTCGGGATCGTAGTCGCTCGCCGCCACGTCCTGATCGGTGAGCGTCAGGTGGTGGGGCGTGGCCTCGGCTGTCACCGGCAGGCCGCGCCGCTTGGCGTCCCGGATGGCGCGGACGGCCCCGGCCGTGGAGACGTGGCAGATGTGGAGCCGGCCCCCGGTGAGCTCCAGGAGCGAGAGGTCGCGCAGCACCATCACGTCCTCGGCCTGGGCCGGGATGCCCTGGAGGCCCAGACGCGTGGCCGTTGGCCCCTCGTTCATCACGCCCTTGCCGACGAGGTGCAGGTCCTCCTCGTGCACGGCCAGCGGCAGGCCGAAGGCGCGGGAGTATTCGAGGGCGCGGCGCATGAGCGCCGGCGACATCACCGGGCTGCCGTCGTCGGAGAGGGCCACGCACCCGGCCGCCTTCAGCTCGCCGTACTCGGCCAGGTCCTCGCCCTTGCGCCCCTTGCTGGCCGCGCCCACGGGATAGACCCGGGCCAGGCCGGCTGCGGCGGCTCGGGCGAGCATGAGCTCGGTCACGCTGGTGTTGTCGTTGGCCGGCACCGTGTTGGGCATGGCGCACACCGAGGTGAAGCCGCCCGCCACGGCGGCCCGGGTCCCGGTGGCCACGGTCTCCTTGTACTCCTGCCCTGGCTCGCGCAGGTGCACGTGGAGGTCGACGAAGCCCGGCGTGACCCACTTGCCGCGAGCATCGACGATCCGCGCGCCGGCGGGCGCATCGGCCCGCTCGGCCACCGAGGCGATCTTCCCCTCCCGGATCACCACGCTGCGGATCCCGTCGACGCCGCTGGCCGGGTCGATGACCCGGCCACCCTGGACCACCGTGATTTCACTTTCGGTGCTCATGCCTTACACCTTCCCCGCTCGGGCGCCCTCGCCGGCGCCGCCGGCCAGGAGGTAGAGGATGGCCATCCGGACGGCCACGCCGTTCTGGACCTGATCCAGGATCAGGCTGTTCGGCCCGTCGGCGACGTCGGAGGAGAGCTCGACGCCGCGGTTGATGGGGCCCGGGTGGAGGATGACGGTCTCCGGCTTGAGCCACTCCGCGGCCTTCCGGGCGTTCAACCCCCAGTACTTCGAGTACTCGCGGGTGTTGGGGATGAGCGGATCGCCGATCCGCTCGTGCTGGATGCGCAGCATGATGACCGCGTCGGCCCCCTCGACCGCCGTCTTCAGATCGTGGTGGACGGTGGCCCCCATCTGCTCCACCCCCTGCGGGATCATGGTGGGCGGACCGCAGAGCCGGACCTTCGCGCCCAGCTTGGGTAGCGCGTGCAGGTCGGAGCGGGCCACCCGAGAGTGGCTGATGTCGCCGACGATGGCCACCGTGCGCCCCTCCAGGCTTCCGAATCGCTCCCGGAGCGTGAAGCAGTCGAGCAGCCCCTGGCTGGGGTGCTCGTGGGCCCCGTCGCCTGCGGAGACCACGGAGCAGCCGAGATTCCGTGCCAGGAAGCCGGGCGCGCCGCTGGCCGAGTGACGGACCACCAGGACGTCCGGGCGCATGGCCTCGAGGTTCCTGGCGGTGTCGAGCAGCGTCTCGCCCTTCGTGGTGGAGGACTGGGCCGCCGTCCAGTTGAGGGCGTCGGCCGAGAGCACCTTGGCGGCGATCTCGAAGGAGCTGCGGGTGCGGGTCGAGGTCTCGAAGAAGAGGTTGACCACGCTCTTGCCGCGGAGGGACGGGACCTTCTTGACCGGCCGGGAGAGGACCTCCTTCATGGAGATGGCGAGGTCGAGCACCTCCAGGATCTCCTCCCGGCAGAACGGCTCGAGGCCGATGAGGTGACGGTGTCGTCCGATCACGGCTTCCCCCCCTCGCGAACCACCACGGAATCCTCGGCGGCGCCGTTCTCCCGCCACCGCACCTGCACGTCGTGCCCCTCGGGCACGTCGAAGCGGGCTCCCGTGAAGTCGGCGGCGATGGGCAGCTCGCGCCCGCCACGGTCCACCAGCACCGCCAGCCACACCCGGCGGGGCCGGCCGAAGTCGACCAGCTCGTCGAGGGCCGCCCGGATGGTGCGCCCGGTGTAGAGGACGTCGTCGGCGAGCACGATGGTCCGCCCCTCCAGCGGGAAGCGAACGTCGGTGGGGCCCACCACCGGCGCGGCCCCTCGGTGGGACAGATCGTCCCGGTAGAGCGCGATGTCGAGCGTCCCGAGCGGCGGGGTCACCCCGCTGGCCCTTCCGATCTCGGCCCGGATTCGCTCGGCGAGCGGGACGCCACCGCGGCGGATTCCCACAAGCGCCAGCCCTTCCAGCGACCCCTCGGCACGGGCCCGCTCCAGCACCTCGTGCGAGATGCGCTGCACCGCCCGCTGCACGCCCTCGGCGTTCATCTCCTCCCCCTCCCCTTCGCCGTCATCGCGCCGGGCCCCAGTCGGCCCGCTTCAGATCCATGGTCAGGTCCACCCGGTACACCCGCTCGATGCTCCGATCCAGCCAGGGTAGCTCGAGGACTCGGGGGTACTGGAACTCGACGTGCAGCGAGGGCGGCTCGGCGGAGCGCTCCCAGGTCACGTCCTGCTTTTGGAGGTCGACCACCGGCACCCTCACCTTCCGGCCGGCCTCGTCGAATCCGTCGACCTGCTGCAGCGTCCGGATCTTCTGCACCATGCCGTCGAGCAGGATCGCGTCATCCGGGTTCTTGACCGCCTGGTTGCCGTAGTCCCGAACCACCTGCTTCACCTCGTAGTTGAGCACCCAGACCGGAACGAAGACCACCGCCGCGTAGGCCCCGGCCGCGATGCCCAGGATCATGACCAGCGTCACCCAGCTCACCGTCCCGCGCTCCAGCTTCTTCCCTCGGCTCATGGTCACTCCTCCACCTTGAGAACGGCCAGGAAAGCCTCCTGGGGAATCTCGACCTGTCCCACCTGCTTCATGCGCTTCTTGCCTTCCTTCTGCTTCTCGAGGAGCTTGCGCTTCCGGCTGATGTCGCCCCCGTAGCACTTGGCGAGGACGTTCTTCCGGTAGGCCTTGATGGTCTCGCGGGAGATGATCTTGGACCCGATGGCGGCCTGGATGGCCACCTCGTACATCTGCTTGGGGATGACCTCGCGCAGCTTCTGGCAGACGTCGCGGCCGCGGTGGTAGGCCCGCTCCCGGTGGACGATGACCGAGAGGGCGTCGACCGGCTCCCCGTTGATGAGGATGTCGAGGCGCACCAGGTCCGCCTCCTGGTAGCCCTTCAGCTCGTAGTCGAGCGACCCGTATCCTCGCGAGACGCTCTTCAGCTTGTCGAAGAAGTCGAAGACCACCTCGGCGAGCGGGATCTCGTAGGTGATCTGCACGCGCTTCGTGCCGATGTATCGCAGGTCGCGCTGCACCCCGCGCCGGTCCTGGCAGAGCTTGAGGATGTTCCCCACGTCGTCGGTGCGCCCGTGGATGTGGCAGGTGAGGATGGGCTCCTCGAGCATGGCGATCCGCTGCGCCGGGGGCAGCCTGGCCGGGTTGTCGATCTCCTGTACTTCCCCCTGCGTGTCGGTGACCCGGTAGACCACCGACGGCGCGGTGGTGATGAGGGAGAGGTCGTACTCGCGCTCCAGCCGCTCCTGGACGATCTCCATGTGGAGGAGCCCCAGGTACCCGCAGCGAAATCCGAAGCCGAGCGCCTGGCTGGTCTCCGGCTCGAAGGTGAAGGCCGAGTCGTTGAGGCGAAGCTTGACGAGCGCGTCGCGCAGCTGGTCGTAATCGGCGGCGTCGATCGGGAAGACGCCGCTGAAGACCATGGGCTTCACCACCTTGAAGCCGGGGAAGGCCGCCTCGGTGGCACGCCCCACCTCGGTGATGGTGTCGCCCACCTTGGCGTCGTACACGTCCTTCACGTTGGCGACCACCACCCCCACGTCGCCGGCCATGAGCCGCTGCACCGGCCTGGAGAACGGGGCGAAGACGCCCAGGTCCTGGACCTCGAACTCCTTGCGGTTCGAGAAGAAGAAGATGCGCTGGCCGGGGCGCAGCGTGCCCTCGAAGACCCGCACCAGCATGACCACCCCACGGTACGTGTCGTACCAGGAGTCGAAGATGAGGGCCTTGAGCGGGCCCTCGGGATCGCCGGCCGGAGGAGGCACCTTCTTCACCACCTGCTCGAGGATCTCCTGGATGCCCACGCCCTCCTTGGCGCTGGCCGGAACGGCGTCCGCCGCGTCGAGGCCGATGACCTCCTCGATCTCCTGCCGCACTCCCTCCACGTCGGCGCTGGGAAGGTCGATCTTGTTGATGACCGGGATGATCTCCAGGTCGTGGTCGAGCGCCTGGTAGACGTTGGCCAGCGTCTGCGCCTCCACGCCCTGGGTCGCGTCCACCACCAGGACCGCACCCTCGCAGGCGGCCAGCGAGCGGGACACCTCGTACGCGAAGTCCACGTGACCGGGAGTGTCGATCAGGTTGAGGACGTAGTCCTTCCCGTCCCGGGCCCGGTAGGTCATGCGGACGGTCTGGGCCTTGATGGTGATGCCGCGTTCCCGCTCCAGTTCCATGTTGTCGAGGAACTGGGCCTGGGCCTCCCGGGCGGTGACGGTCCCGGTGAACTCCAGCAGTCGGTCGGCGAGCGTCGACTTGCCATGGTCGATGTGCGCGATGATCGAGAAATTGCGGATGTTCTGGTTCGAGTCTTCCATCGGGTCGGGGCTTTCTAGCACGCGGTACCCGTCCCGGCACCCCCCGCCTCGGTCCGAATTGACGCCTCGCGTCATGGCGGCGGGGCACCTTCGACCGGGGCAACCCTCGTGGGTCCCCCGGGGGCGCGGGCGCACCAGGCCTCCATGAGAACATCCTCAGATCGGGCCAAATTCACCGCATTTGGTGTCTGTCAAGGCCATACACCACAATATATTGTGGTTAGCGTCTTGACACTCATCACCTGGCCGATATCGTTCGCCCTCGCCGGTGCTGCCCGATGTCGAAACGCGGCCGGCCGGAACGGGCGAAGAGGCGAGAGCGCCCCCGTTGTCAGAGGCGGCGGGTAAAGCCTCCGGTCCACCCCCGCGGTGGACGCGGAGGCGGGGGTCGGGAAACGGGGCACGGCGGCTACGTCTCATGCCCCACGCAGGCCGGGAGAGGGCCCGGTCGGGAGGTCGGACATGATCGAGCGGGAGAGCACCAGCGCGCAGCGTCGCGCCGCACGTGGGCAGAAGAAGTCGGCTCGCAGGGGCCTCGCCATCCCCCGGTACTTCACGACGCCGGGCGTCGATCCGGCCGAGGAGCTGGCCTGGGAGGCCCGGACCGCCGCCATCGTCGGCGAGTCGGGCAAGGTCATCTTCGAGCAGAAGGACGTCGAGGTCCCGAAGAGCTGGTCGTTGCTCGCCACCAACGTGGTGGCGTCGAAGTACTTCCGCGGCCAGAACGGCACGCCGCAGCGCGAGACCTCGGTTCGCCAGCTGGTCGGGCGAGTGGTCCGCACCATCGCCGGCTGGGGGCGCAAGGACGCCTATTTCGCGACCGAAGCCGACGCCCAGGCGTTCGAGGCGGAGCTCGCCCACCTCATCTTCCGGCAGAAGATGAGCTTCAACTCGCCCGTCTGGTTCAACGTCGGCGTCGAGGAGCGGCCTCAGTGCTCGGCCTGCTTCATCAACTCCGTCGAGGACTCGATGGACGCCATCCTGCGCCTCGCCCACACCGAGGGCATGCTCTTCAAGTACGGGTCGGGCGCCGGCTCCAACCTCTCCCGCATCCGCTCGTCGAAGGAGTACCTCTCGGGCGGCGGCGAGGCCTCCGGCCCGGTCTCGTTCATGCGCGGCTTCGACGCCTTCGCGGGCGTCATCAAGTCGGGCGGCAAGACCCGGCGTGCCGCCAAGATGGTGATCCTCGACGTGGACCACCCGGACGTGCAGGAGTTCGTGGGCTGCAAGGCCGACGAGGAGAAGAAGGCCTGGGCCCTCATCGAGGCCGGCTACGATGGCGGCTTCAACGTCCACGGCGGCGCCTACGACTCGGTCTTCTTCCAGAACGCCAACCACTCGGTGCGGGTCACCGACGCCTTCATGCACGCGGTGGTGGACGACGCCGAGTGGCCTCTCCTGGCCCGCACCTCCGGCAAGCCGCTCGAGAGGGTCCGAGCCCGCGCGCTGATGCATCAGATCTCCGACGCCGCCTGGACCTGCGGCGACCCGGGCCTGCAGTTCGACACCACCGTGAACGACTGGCACACCTGCCCGGGGACGGGGCGCATCAACGCCTCCAACCCGTGCTCGGAGTACATGTTCCTCGACGACAGCGCCTGCAACCTGGCGTCGCTGAACCTCATGCACTTCCGGTCCATCGACGGCGGCTTCGACAGCGAGTCGTTCCGCCGCGCCGTCGACCTGACCATCCTGGCGCAGGAGATCCTGGTCTCGAACTCCCGCTACCCCACCGAGGGCATCGGCAAGAACAGCGAGGACTACCGCCCGCTCGGCCTCGGCTACGCCAACCTGGGCGCCTTTCTCATGGCCACCGGCGTTCCCTACGACTCCGAATCCGGGCGCGCCACGGCCGCGGCCATCACCGCGGTCATGACCGGCGAGGCCTACGCCCAGAGCGCTCGCATCGCCTCCCACACCGGGCCGTTCAACGGCTTCGCGCGCAACCGGACCCCGTTCCTGGGCGTGATGCGCAAGCACGCCGAGGCGGTGAACCACATCGACGCCGGAAGGGTCGCCCCGGACCTGCTCGAGGCCGCGCACCGGGCCTGGGCCGACGCGGTCGCTCTCGGCACCCAGCACGGCTACCGGAACGCGCAGGCCACCGTGCTCGCGCCCACCGGCACCATCGGCTTCATGATGGACTGTGACACCACCGGCATCGAGCCCGACATCGCGCTCGTGAAGTACAAGAAGCTCGTCGGCGGCGGCATGCTCAAGATCGTGAACAACACGGTCCCGCTTGCCCTGCAGAGGCTCGGCTACAGCTCCGGGGAGGTCGGAGCGATCCTCCAGCACATCGACGAGATCGAGACCATCGAGGGGTCGCCCGGTCTGCGCGACGAGCACCTCCCGGTCTTCGACTGCGCGTTCAAGCCGCAGAACGGCAGCCGGACCATCCACTACATGGGGCACATCCGCATGATGTCGTCGGTGCAGCCCTTCCTGTCCGGCGCCATCTCCAAGACCGTGAACATGCCGACCGGCGCCACGACCGGGGACATCGAGACCGCCTACCTCGAGGCCTGGAAGCTGGGGCTGAAGGCCATCGCGGTCTATCGCGACGGCTGCAAGCGCAGCCAGCCGCTCAACGCCGGCAAGGCCGCCGAGGCCAAGGTGGAGGAGGCTCCCAGCGCCGAGGCCCTCGCCAACCTGCAGCGACGGCGGCTCCCGGACGAGCGCAGCGCCATCACCCACAAGTTCTCCATCGGCGGTCACGAGGGCTACATGACCGTCGGGATGTACCGGGATGGCACCCCCGGCGAGCTCTTCGTCACCATGGCGAAGGAGGGCTCGGTGGTCTCCGGCCTCATGGACAGCTTCGCCACGTCCATCTCCATGGCCCTGCAGTACGGGGTTCCGCTCAAGGTCCTGGTGGACAAGTTCAGCCACACGCGCTTCGAGCCGTCGGGCTTCACCGGCAACCCCGACATCCCCATCGCCAAGTCGATCACCGACTACATCTTCCGCTGGCTGTCTCTCAAGTTCCTCCCCTCCGAGGACGGCCTCTCCGCGGCCAAGGAGATGACGCCGGGCGTGGCGCCCGCGGCGCCGCGTCTCAAGGCAGCGCAGCGGACGGTGACGGCCTCGACGATGTCCTCCGGGCCGGTCATCGCCTTGCCGGCGCGGGAGGACTCGCCCTACCTCGCCCAGGCCGACGCCCCGCCGTGCCCCAACTGCGGCAGCATCACGGTGCGCAACGGCGCCTGCTACAAGTGCCTCAACTGCGGAACCACGACGGGGTGCTCCTGACAGCGCGGCCTTCAGGCCGCGCAAGAGCCACTCACGACTACCGTCCCGACAACCGTCCCGACGAGCACGATGAAGCACGAAGGGCGCCCGGAGCAATCCCGGCGCCCTTCTCACTTCCGTGCTTCTCCCCGTCCCGGCCAGCGCCCCGGCCGACCGAAAGCATTGCGGCGCCTGAAGGCGCCGCTGTCACTCCACGATGATCTTCCCGCCCCCCATGCCCATGGCGGTGCAGTGGAAGGGCTCCACGCCGGCCTTGGCGGGCGTGATGGTGAGGGACACCGCCTTGTCGAGTGGAAGCTGAAAGTTCTTCACCTTCTCATCCGGGATGTCGACGGCCTTGATGCAGGTGCGGTCGGTGGTTCGCAGGAAGGAGAGCGTCACCGGCACCCCCTTCTTCACCCGGATCTCCTTGGGCACGAAGCCGGCGTCGGTGACCTTGATCTCGATGGTCTTCCCCGCGGCGGGGGCGGCGGGCGCGGCGGGCGCCTTGTCGGCGGCCAGCGCGGGCAGCGCGACGAGGAGGGTGAGCAGGGCGGCCATTCGCATTCGGGAATCCTCCGGGGTTCGATCCAGACGACATCATAACCGGGGTCGGAATTCCCGGTGTCGCTCTCAATGGAAATCCCGCGACGGGGTCCGCACCTCCTCGAACGGCGCGAGCGGCAGGAGCTCCCTCACTTGAAGATTCACCACCTTTCCGGTGCGCTCGACGCGCCCCCGGGCGATGAGGAATGGCGCGTTGCGAACCAGTGGCCGGAAGCGCTCGTAGACGTCGGGCATCACCACCAGGTTGGCGATCCCGGTCTCGTCCTCCAGCGAGACGAAGGTGATCCCGTTCGCGGTCTCCGGACGCTGCCGGACGATGACGATTCCCCCCACCTCCACCGGGGCCCGGTCGCGCAGCCGGGAGAGCTCCCGGGCGGTGCGGGCCCCGCGGGCCGCCAGCGCCGGCCGCAGGAAGGAGACCGGGTGGGCCTTCTCGGAAAGGCCGGTGGCGGCGTAGTCCCGGGCCACCTCCTCGGCCGCCGTGGGCTCGGGAAAGGACACCCGGGGTTCGGGCAGGAGGCGGCCGGCGAAGAGGCCGGCCTCCTCCCCCGACGGCAGTCCGAGCGCCGTCCAGAGCGCGGCCCGCCGCCCCGGCGCGAGCGACCGGAGCGCGCCCGCCTCGGCGAGGCGCGCCAGCCAGGCCCGCGACAGCCGCGCCCGCCGCGCCAGGTCCTCCACCGAGGCGAAGGGTTCGTCTCGTCGCGCCGCGAGCAGCGCCTCCCCCACCGCCCGCGGCAGCCCGCGAATCCGCGAGAGCCCGAGCCGCAGCGCCGGCCGCTCCCCGGGCGCGGCCGGGGCCCCTTCTCCCGGCCTTTCTCCCGGCCCTTCCCCGGGCCTCTCCAGTGTGCACTCCCAGTCACTATGGGCGGCGTCCACGCCCCGCACCTCCACCCCGTGACGCTTGGCGTCCTCCACCAGCGTGTGGGGGGCGTAGAAGCCCATGGGCTGGCTGTCGAGCAGCGCCGCGGTGAAGACGGCCGGGTGGTGGCACTTCAGCCAGGCCGACGCGTAGACGAGCAATGCGAAGGAGGCCGCGTGCGACTCCGGGAAGCCGTAGCCGGCGAAGCCGTGGAGTTGCCGGAGGATGTCGTCGGCGGCGGCACGCGGGATGTTCCGCGCCGCCATGCCGGCCGTGAGCCGCTCCCGCATCTCCTCGATCCGCTGGTGGGAGCGCTTGTGGGTCATGGCCCGGCGCAGCTCGTCGGCCTCGCCGGGGGTGTAGCCGGCGGCCACCACCGCGAGCCGCATGGCCTGCTCCTGGAAGAGCGGGATCCCCAGCGTGCGCTCCAGCACCGCCCGCAGCGGTTCGTACGGATAGTGGACCTCCTCCAGGCCGTCGCGGCGGCGCAGGTAGGGGTGGACCATGCCCCCCTGGATGGGCCCGGGGCGGATGATGGCCACCGAGATGACCAGGTCGTAGAAGCAGCGCGGCCGCAGCCGGGGGAGCAGCGACATCTGCGCCCGCGACTCGATCTGGAAGACCCCGATGGTGTCGGCCCGCGAGATCATCTCGTAGACCGCCGGCTCCTCGGCAGGGATGGTGGCGAGCGAGTCGGGGTGGGCGAGCGCGGTCTCTCCGGAGGGCGCCGGCCGGTGGCGCGCCAGGAGCGCCAGGCTCCGGGACAGCGCGGTCAGCATGCCGAGCGCGAGCAGGTCCACCTTGAGGAGTCCCAGCTCGGCGAGGTCGTCCTTGTCCCACTGGACCACCGTCCGCCCGGCCATGGCGGCGGGCTGCACCGGCACGGTCTCGACGAGCGGCCGCTTCGTGATGACGAAGCCCCCCACGTGAATGGAGAGGTGGCGCGGAAAGCTGGCGATCTCCGCCGCCAGCCGCAGCGCGTGGCGCACCGCCGGCGATCCCTCCGGGTCGAGCCCGGCCTGCTCGAGCACCTGCGGCGGGATCTCGCCGGCCGCGTCGCGGCTCCCCACGAGCTTCGCCAGCCGGTCCACCTGGTCGGGCGCGAGGCCGAGCGCCTTGCCCACGTCGCGGATGGCCGAGCGGGCCCGGTAGCTGATGACCTCGCAGACCATGCCGGCCCGGTCCCGGCCGTAACGCTCGTAGACGTACTGGATGACCTCCTCGCGCCGCTCGTGCTCGAAGTCGACGTCGATGTCGGGCGGCTCGCCCCGCTCCGCGGAGAGGAAGCGCTCGAAGAGCAGCCCCATGCGCACCGGGTCGATGGCGGTGATGCCGAGCACGAAGCAGACGGCCGAGTTGGCCGCGCTGCCGCGCCCCTGGCAGAGGATCCCGCGGGAACGCGCGAAGCGGACCAGGTCCCAGACGGTGAGGAAGTAGCTCTCGTATCCGAGTTGCTCGACGAGGTCGATCTCCCTGGCGAGTTGCCGCTCCACGTCGGCGGGCGGCACTCCGCCGTAGCGGGAGCGGGCCCCCTCGCGCACCAGCCTGCGGAGCAGGTCCATCCCGCCCACCCGCGCATCTGCTTCCCCGCTCGCGGCGCTCGCGACGCCCTCGGCGCCCTCGGCGAGAATCGGCGGCAGGGGATGCTCCCCGCGGATCTCCTCGATCCGGAAGGTGCACCCGGCGGCGATCTCCGCGGCCGCCTCGAGCCCCTCCGGGAAGTCGGCCCACAGGCGCGCCATCTCCTCGGGCCCCTTCATCGTGCGCTCGGCGTTGGGAAAGAGGCGGCGCCCCACCTGGTCGAGGCGGGTTCCGAGCCGGACGCAGGTGAGGACGTCCTGCAACGGCTGGCGCCGCCGGTCGTGGGTGTGGACGTCGTTCACCACCGCCACCCGGATCCCGAGCCGCCGCCCCACGCTGCGAACCGCGGCGATGCGCGCCTCCTCGCCGGCGGCCCGGTGGCGCGACACCGCAAGGGCGAGGCGCCTGCCGAAGGCCTCCTGGAGCCGGGACGCCGCGTCGGCGTCGGCGCCGCCATGGAGGGCGAAGAGGCCGCGGGCCCGCTCGGCCACCGCCAGGAAGGGGAGCCGGACCGCGGCTCCCGGCCCTCCCTGGTGGGCCTCGGTGAGCAGGCGGCAGAGCCCGGCGTAGCCCTCGCGATCCACGGCGAGCAGCGTCACCTCCGCGGCGCCGGGGCCAAGGCCGTCGCAGACCACCGAGGCACCCGCGACGAGCGGAAGCCCGCGCTGGCGCGCCCGGGCGTGAGCGCGCACCACGCCGTAGAGGCCGTTGCGATCGGCGAGCGCCAGCGCCTCGAGCCCCAGGTCGGCGGCGCGGTCCACCAGTTCCTCCGGGTGGCTCGCGCCCTCCAGGAAGGAGAAGTTGGAGCGGCAGCGCAGCTCGGCGTAGCGGGGCGCCACGGGCCGTCCTCAGTCGAAGAAGCCGTGGATCCAGAGTCGGCCGTCGCGGCCGTCGCGGTAGATCCACAGCTCGCCGAGCCCTTCGAGCCGGGCCCGGTAGTAATCGCGGTCGAAGGGCTCGCTCCACCACTCTCCGGCGAGCCGCTCCGGCCCGGAGATGGCGAGGACGGCGCGGGCGGTCCCCTCCACGCGGAGTGCGGTGAGCCGTCCGCCCTCCCCCAGGGCGACGACCGGGCGCGGCGGATCGACGAGGCGCGTGGGGCGTCCCGTCGGCGCCTCCTCCCCGGACACGGCGCGTCGATCGGTACCCGCTCGCCGGAAGGGGGCCGCCCGGTAGGCCGCCTCGGGCCGGTGCCGATCGGCCGACTCGGCGGCGAAGAGGGACCCGTCGCCGAGCCGGGCCGACAGGCGCGAGAGCGCCACGTCGAGCGCTCGCGCCACCTCCGGCCGATCGCCCACGGCGAGCTGCTCGGCGTGGACCTCGGCCGCCTCCACCACCGCGAGGTCGAGGCCGCGAACCGGGGCCGGGAGCCGCAGCCCCCCGAGCCGCTCCCGGAGCGGAACCAGCCAGAGCGCGGCCTCGGCGCCCGGACGGGCGAGCGGCAGGTCGACGCGCTCCTCGCCGCGCGGGTCGAGGAAGAGCGTGAGCCGGAGCCGGCTTGCCCCCAGCCCGCGCCCGGCGAGCCGCGCCGCCACGCGGTCCGCGAGCCGCTTCACTGCGAAGAGCAGCGGCTCGGCGCTCGAGAGCACGCCCACGTCGCTCCCGTCGAGGTCCCATCGCTCGTGCGGGAAGGTCTCGGGCGCGAAGGGGACGAGCGGCCGCGAGTCCTCGCCGCGGGCCCGCCGGCCGGCCGCCGAGCCCGCCGCGCCGAAGCGATGGGCGAGCGTCTCCGCCGGCAAGGCGGCGAGCGCCCCGACCCGGTCGACGCCCACTGCGGAGAGCCAGCGCGCCACCTCGAGAGGCAGGTCGAGCGCCTCGAGCGGCAGGGAGGAGAGAGCGCGCGCCCCCTCCCCTGGCGCCACCCGCGTCCGCTCCCGGCCGGTGTGGCGGGCGAGCGCCAGCGCCACCGCCTTGCCGTCGGCCACCGACACCTGGCCCTGGTAGCCCATGTGGCGGCAGATCCCGAGCACCCGCTCCGCCAGCGTCCGCTCCGAGGCCTCGGCATCGCTGCCGGCGAGGCGCGCGCCGGCGGCGTCGAGGAGCAGCGCGTCCGGAGGCGCCAGTTCCACGGCGGGAGAGAGGGCCATGAGCGCCTCGGCGAGCGCGCGCAGCGAGGCCCGATCGGCGGCGGGGTCGAGCGGTTCGGCGCTCATCGCGGCACAGGCCGCCCGCGCCTGGACGAGCGAGTCGCCCGGGCGGACCCCGGCGGCGAGCGCCGGCGCGTTGGCGTGGCACACCACCCCCTCCGACACCACGCCCAGCGGGCCAGCGGTGGGTCGAGACCGCAGAATTCGCTGCAGGGGCAGCGCCGGCACGACGAGCGCGAGGATGCGCGGTGCCCTCCGTTCAGGCGCCACGGCCGTCCTCCCCGCCGCCCACGGCGCGGAGCCTCGGCCGGAGCCGGGCGCCGTCGAGGTCGAGCCGGAGCGCCGCCGGGATGGCGGGCCCGCCCGGCGCCGCGAGCAGGAGCGCCGCCGTCCCGCCCTTCTCCGCCGCCGCCCGCAGCCGGCGCAGCATGGCCTCGGCGCGAGACGCGGGGAGGTCGTGCAGGGGAACGTCGATCGCCACGGCGGCGAAGGCCCCGCTCGCGAGAAGGACCTCGGCGGCCCAGAGGCCGGGCAGCGCCGCATCCCGCGCGCCGCGCGGCGGCCCGCGCTCCGGTCGCACGATGAGCAGTCGCGCGAGGTCGACTCCCAGTGCGAGCGCGGCTGGCGGGTAGAGTTCCCCGCGCCCGTCGACGTAGGCGGCGAGCGCCCCGCCAGCCTGCGCCTCCCGGAGCGCCGAGAGGGCGACGCCGGTCTTGCCGCTCGCCGGGCCGCCCGACAGGGCGGAGAGGGCGCCGCGAGGAAACCCGCCGTCCGGGAGCAGCGCGTCCACCTCGGGGCGGCCGCTCGCGAGAAAGCCCTCGCGCCGCGCCGGCCGCCGCTCGATGCGGTGGATCTGGCGTCGGAGCTCCTCGAGGACTTCCTGCTGGCGGGTGGCGGTACCCATGGCTCACGTCCTGAACGATACTGCTCGTTCGTTCAGGTAGCAAGCCGGTCTGACATGGCAGCGCCGCCTTCAGGCGGCGCAAGAACCATCCACGTGTCCGGTCCGTCCCTCGGACCAGTAGCCCGAAGGAGTGGTTCATGTGGTTGAACCACTCCTTCGAGGCATCAGCCAAACCCAGGCACACGGGCAGAGAACTCGAGCATCCCGCCGCCTGAAGGCGGCGCTGCTACGCCGCCCCTCCCTTCCCCCAGGGATCGTCCTGCCCACGGGCATGCTGACGGCGTGCCCGCGGGGCGGTGCTAGTCTTCACCCGCTGTCAGACAACGAGAGCTCGCCGTGGCGGAGAGCAGCCCAGGACCCGGAAGCGAGGACGCGCGCGCGGCGTCGCCGTCGCCCCTCGCCGAGTTCGTCGCCGAGTGGCGTCGCCGTCGGGTCTTCAGGGCGCTCGTCGGCTATGGAATCTTCGCCTTCGCGGTCCTCCAGGTCGTCGAGCCGGTGCTGCATGGGCTTGGCCTGAATGACGCCTGGCTGCGCGGCCTGCTCGTCGCGCTGGGCGCCGGCTTCCCCATCACCGCGCTCGCCTCCTGGACCTTCGACCTCACTCGACGTGGAGTGCACAGGACCGAGGCGGCCCCGAGCACGCCCCTCGGCCTGGCCTCGCACGCCCGGGCTGCAGCGCTCATCGGCTCGGCGGCGCTTGGGGCGGTTCTGGCCACCGGCGCCTGGCTGGGCGTCACCCATCGGCAGGCGTCCGACGAGGCCGCAGCCCGGACCGGACAGCCGGTGACGCTGGCGGTCTTGCCGCTCTCGAACCTCTCCGGCGACGCCTCGCAGGAGTACTTCAGCGACGGGATGACCGAGGAGATCATCGGCAAGCTCTCGCGCCTGCGCGGGCTCGCCGTGACGGCCCGGTCCAACGTGGCGAGATTCAAGGGATCGGCCAAGGGCGCGCGGGAGATCGGCAAGGAACTCGGCGTCGCCTACCTCCTCGAGGGAAGCGTCCGGCGCGCCGGCGAGCGGATCCGCATCAGCGCCACGCTGGTGAAGTGCGCCGACGGTTTTCAGGTCTGGTCCGAGAACATCGACGCGAAGCTGGACGACATCTTCGACGCGCAGGAGCGGGTCGCCACCCGCATCGTCGAAGCGCTCCACGTCCGCCTCAGCCCAGATGAGGCCGGCTCCATGGGCA
>Ga0315273_10000973_pt1 | contig 31512 bp, 27 predicted proteins | sample YL17G02_0_MG_FD_205753 | JGI IMG/M metagenome (GOLD analysis project Ga0315273, IMG submission 205753) | Sediment microbial communities from Yellowstone Lake, YNP, Wyoming, USA - YL17G02_0 | ecosystem: Environmental > Aquatic > Freshwater > Lake > Sediment | place: USA: Wyoming | collected... | reverse complement strand
CGTTCCGGGGCCACGAAGTTCCGCACCTCGTCGTGCAGACGGCGGGCGGTCCGGTGACGGTGCTCGTGCTGCGGGACGAGCCGGCGACGCGCGCAATGAAGTTTCACGAGCAGGGTTACGTCGGCACCATCGAGCCGGCGGGCCCGGGCAGCATCGCCGTGATCGGCGGTTCGGCCGCGCAGGTGCAGGAAGCCGCCGAGCGTGTCGAAGCCGCGATCGAGTGGATCACACCGTAAGCTTCTTTCTCTTACGTCCTCTCCCGCTAAAGCGGGAGAGGGGGTCTTTCTCCCTCTCCCGCAATACGCGGGAGAGGGTTGGGGTGAGGGTATTCCTCCAGGAAAATGACCGGTAAGCATCCGCACGCACCCGACGCCCGCCCTCGCTGCCCCTGGTCCAACGTCGGCATGGACCCGGACTACATTCGCTATCACGACGAAGAGTGGGGCGTGCCCGTCCACGACGAGCACCGCCTGTTCGAGTTCCTCATCCTGGAGGGCGCGCAGGCCGGCCTCAGCTGGTCGACGATCCTCCGCAAGCGCGCGGGTTATCGCGAGGCATTTTGCGATTTCGATCCAGCGCGTGTCGCGCGTTTCGACAAGCGTCGTCGTGACCGCCTGATGGCTTTCGAGGGCATCGTGCGCAATCGCCTCAAGATCGAATCCGCGGTGACCAACGCGCAGCGTTTCCTCGCCGTGCAGGACGAGTTCGGCAGCTTCGATCGTTACCTCTGGTCGTTCGTGGGCGGCAAGCCGATCGTCAATCGCTGGAGCGAAATGAAGCAGGTCCCGGCGCAGACTACGGAGTCGGATGCGCTCAGCAAGGATCTCAAGAAGCGCGGGTTCAAGTTCGTGGGCTCCACGATCATGTATGCGCACATGCAGGCGACGGGGATGGTGAACGACCACGTGGTGACGTGTTTCAGATACCAGGCCCTCGCCCCGACTGCGTCGACCCTCTCCCGCTGACGGCGGGTGAGGGCGTGGTTCACCTCTCCCGCTTGCGGGAGAGGTCGGCCATCGGCCGGGTGAGGGTGTGGTTCACCTCTCCCGCTTGCGGGAGAGGTCGGCCATCGGCCGGGTGAGGGCTCCTCCTATTCCCCCACCAACCAGGCGACCGTCGTCCGGCCCGAGCCCTCCGGCGACAACAGCGCGTGCAGTTGCGGCAGCAGCTCCAGCAGCCGCGCATCCAGCTGCCACGGCGGGTTGACGAGCACGAGCCCCGACCCCTGCATGCCGACCTGTGCGTCGTCCGGCAGGACGCTCAGCGTCACGTCGAGAATCTTTCGTATCCCGGAACGCTCGAGATCGCGGTGGAAGCGCACCGGCCCTGCGCGCTGCGTAAGCGGGTACCACACCATGAACGTGCCGGTGGGCCAGCGCTGGTGGGCCAGTTCGAGCCCCGCCAGCACTTGATCGAATTCGAGGTCGGATTCGTAGGACGGGTCGGTCAGCACCAGGCCGCGATTTTCCCGCGGTGGCAGGTGCGCCTTGATCGAGGCGTAGCCGTCGGCCTCCAGCACGGACACGAGCCGTCCACGTCCGACATTGCCCCGCAGAATTTCGGCTTCCTTGGCGTGCTTCTCGATCAGCACGAGGCGATCGGTCGGCCGACGCATGCGCGCCACGATTACGGGCGAGCCGGGGTACGCGGTGATGGCGCTGTTGCCTTTGCCTGCGGACTCGCGCACCAGGCTCACGTAAGCGGCGATCTCGGCCGGCAGCGTACCCGCCGCAGCCTCGAGCAGCCGGCCGATGCCAGTCTTGTACTCGCCGCTGCGCTGCGCCTGCGCATCGCTCAGGTCGTACACGCCGCGGCCGGCGTGCGTGTCGAGGTAGAAGAACGGCGCGGCCTTTTTCTTCAGGTGCTCGACGAGCATCATCAGGATCACGTGCTTCAGGACGTCCGCGAAATTGCCGGCATGGAAAGCGTGGCGGTAGTTCATCTGGCAACGTTAAGTTAAATGCACGGCGATGCTGCGCAGTCCGACAGCATTTGGATGTACGATCGACTGCCGGATTTCAAAGCTCGAAAAAAACAGTGCTGCTCCTGCTGGAGCTATGTCGGAGGGTAGTGTAATGAAATTGACGATCCGCGCCCTGGCTGAATGCGCGACGCTCCTGGTGCTTGTTGGAGCGAATGCCCCGCTGCTTGCGGCGCCCGTACCCGATTCGCCCGATGAGATATTGAATGCCGTGAAGCAGGGGCCCTACGCCAGGATCGGCCCGTTCCTGGCCAATCTTTACGACGAGTATCGCGAGGCGACCGGCAAGGGCGTCAAGTCCAACTCCTTCAAATCCTCCGATCCGATGATGCGCGTGTCGAACGGCACGGTTGCAATCGACTTGTACGCGTCCGACGCCGCCACGCTGACCAGGTCGCTGAAGTCACTCGGCGCCACGCGTGTCAACAGTCGCGGCCCGCTCGTTTCCGCGCGCGTGCCGGTCGCATCGCTCGGCGCGATCGCCGCGCTGCCGACGGTGCGCTACGTCAAGCCGGTGCTGGCGACAACGAACGCGCTGCCGAGCAGTGCAGTGTCGCAGGGTGACGTTACGCTGAATGCAGCTGCCGCGCGCACGAACTTCAAGGTGAGCGGCAAGGGCATCCCCGTCGGCATCCTTTCCGACAGCGTTGCCTGCAATCCGGCACCGTTCAATCCGGGACAGCCGTCGACTACCTTCGCCGAGGATCTCGGCAAGGAGTTGCCGGACAGTGTGACGATCCTCAAGGACGGCTCGTGCCCAGGAACGGATGAAATGCGCGCCATTGGTCAGATCGTGCACGATGTGGCGCCCGGTTCGCCGCTGCTGTTCCACACGGCGTTCGAGAGCGAGTCTGACTTCGCCGAGGGCATTGTCCGGCTCGCCGATGAAGGCGCGAAAGTCATCGTGGACGACGTCATCTATTTCGCCGAGCCGATGTTCTCGGACGGCATGATCGCCCAGGCCATCGACTTCGTGACTGCTGGCGGCGTGTCGTACTTCACTTCGGCGGGCAACCAGGCGCGCGCCTCCTACGAAAGCAAGTTCCGCCCGGTGGACGTCGCCACCAATGCAGGCAAGAACCTGAACAGCGGCGCCAAGCCGGGCCCAGTGCTGCGCCGGTTCCACCTTTTCAATGAGGGTCCGGGCGTGCCGTCGATCCTGCAACCGATCTATATTCAGCCGGACGCTGAAGCCGGATTCGTCGTCCTGAGTTTCCAGTGGGACCAGCCGCACCTGACGGCGACGACGTATGCGTTTGTCAATGACAAACGCGATCCATCGGCTGCGCCGGGCGCCACCAGCGACCTCGACCTCGTGTTCTTCGACTACAAGGGGCATGTCATCCGCAATTGTCCTCCGGGCGTCGCGCGTGGCATCACCTGCCAGATCACCGGCGACCGTAACATCGGCGGCGATGCCGTGGACATTGCGGCGCTTTATTACTCCGGTCCGCCGAAGACCGCGCAACTCTTCTACGTCGGTATTGTCGTCTCGGGCGGCCCAGATCCGGGCGTCGTGAAGTATTCGGCGTTCGAACAACAGGGCACCTTCGGAATTCTCGATTTCGACACCGAGAGCGGCACGGCCTGGGGTCATTCGAATCCGGCGGCGGCGCAGTCCGTCGGCGCGGCCTCCTGGTATGCGACGGTGCCCTTCAGCACCAGCGGTCTGTATCCGCCGAACGACACCCAGACGCCGAAGATCATTCTGAGCCCCTGCAATCCGGGCTGCCTGAATGACTTCTCGTCCGCGGGCAACGTGCCGATCTACTTCGACAAGTTCGGCAAGCGCCTGGCCAAGCCGGAGCGGCGCTTCAACCCGAGCGTCACCGGCCCCGACGGCGGCAACTCGAGTTTCTTCCGCAATGACTCGAGCTACGACGACGACGACGGTAACGGCATCAACAGCCCGTTCAGCACGTTCATCAGCGGACTCGACCTGCCGGGCAACGAGTTCCCGAATTTCTTCGGAACCTCGGCTTCGGCGCCGCACGTGGCGGCCGTCGCGGCCCTGATGCACGAGAAGAATCCCGCGATCACGCCGGCGCAGATCCGCTCGATCCTCGAGCGGACGGCACGGCCGATCACGAAGCGCTTCACTTCGAGTCGTCCGCTGATCGTGGATCCGATCACGAATAACGCGCTTGACGGCTACAACGACGATGCAGGCGCGGGACTCGTCGATGCGCAGGCCGCGGTCTCGGCCGCGGGGCCCTGACCCTCGCCCCAACCCTCTCCCACCGTGGCGGGAGAGGCCGCCCGGCAGGGCGGGTGAGGGTTCTCGTTCTTCAGTCCTGCAGGTCTTTCAGCCAGTCCCTCGGTCGGAGGAAATCCTTGTACAGCTTCTCCTCCGGTGAGCCCGGGGCCGGCTTGTAGTCGTACTCCCAGCGCACCAGCGGCGGCATCGACATCAGGATCGACTCGATGCGCCCGCCCGTCTGCAGGCCGAAGATCGTGCCGCGGTCGTAGACCAGGTTGAATTCGACGTAGCGGCCGCGCCGGTACAGCTGGAAGTTGCGTTCCCGCTCCCCGTAGGGCGTGTCCTTGCGTTTTGCGACGATGGGCAGGTAGCCGGTCACGTAGTGGTCGCCCACGCTGCGCATGAACGCGAACGATTTCTCGAAGCCCCATTCGTTGAGATCATCGAAGAAGAGCCCGCCCACGCCGCGCGTCTCGCCGCGGTGCTGCAGATAGAAGTATCTATCGCACCAGTCCTTGTACTTCGCATACACATCCGGGCCGAATGGATCGCACGCCGCCTTCGCGGTGCGGTGCCAGTGCCGCACGTCCTCCTCGAATGGGTAGTAGGGCGTGAGGTCGAAGCCGCCGCCGAACCACCACGCTGCGGGTTGACCGTCCTTGATCGCGACGAAGTAGCGCACGTTGGCGTGTGACGTCGGCACATACGGATTACGAGGATGGATCACGAGCGAAACGCCCGTGGCTTCGAAGCTTGCGCCCGCCAGGTCGGGACGCTGCGCCGTGGCGGAGGCAGGCAGCTTGCCGCCCATCACGCGCGAGAAATTGATGCCGGCCTGCTCGAACACCGTGCCTTCGCGCAGCACCCGCGATTCGCCCCCGCCACCTTCCGGACGTTGCCAGGAATCGCGACGGAAGCTTGCGCCACCATCGGCGGTTTCGACCGCAGCGGTGATGCGCTCGTGGAGATCGCGGAGGTACGCGATGACGATGGATGTCGACGGCGTGTCGGAAGTCATGGTGGTCACGCTACACAGTATTCACCTCTCCCGCTGCAGCGGGAGAGGTCACCCACTGGGCGGGTGAGGGTCCTCGGAACCCTCACCTCAACCCTCTCCCACAAGCGGGAGAGGGGGTCAGATCTTCTTCTTCGCAGCGACCTTCCTTTTCCTGGGCGCAGCTTTCTTTTTGGCCGCTGCCTTCTTCGGCTTCGCATCCGCTGCCGACGCGGCATCTTCGTCGGTCCTGGCCGCTTTCGCAGCGGGACCCTTGCGACCCCACCGGGCGCCGCGCGCCGGCGCCGCCGCGATCAGTGTCTTGCACTCGTCGAGCGTCAGCGTCGTCGGATCACGATCCTTCGGGATCCTGCCGTTCCTGGCGCCGTCCGTGATGTACGGGCCGTAGCGTCCGTTCAGCACCTGGATCCCGGACTCCGGGAACTCCTTGATGATGCGGTTCGCCTCGATCTCGCGCTTCTCGCGGATGATCTCGAGCGCGCGCTCGAGCGTGACGGTGTATGGGTCGTCTTCCTTCTTGAGCGACGCGTACTTCTTGGTGCCGTACTGGACATACGGACCGAACCGGCCGATCGCCACTTTGATGGCATGCCCGTCTTCCCACTCGCCGAGCGTGCGCGGCAACTGGAAAAGATCGAGGGCGTCGGCGAGCGTCAGGTCGTCCATCCGCTGGTGCGGACGCAGGCTTGCGAACTTCGGCTTCTCGGTGTCCTCGCGCGTGCCGATCTGTGCAAACGCGCCATAGCGCCCATAGCGCACGCTGACCGGACGGCCCGATACCGGGTCGATGCCGATGTCCCGCGCCATCGACACGTCCGAGCGGGTGACGTTCTCTTCGACGTCGTCGACCTGCTTCTTGAACGCGTCCCAGAAACGCTCGAGCGCCGGCACCCACTCTTCCTCGCCACGGGAGATGTTGTCGAGTTCGTCTTCCATCGCGGCGGTGAAGCCGAAATCGACGTAGCGCTCGAAATTGGTGGTGAGGAAGCGATTGACGATCTTGCCGAGGTCCGTCGGCACGAAGCGCTTGTTGAGCAGCTCGCAGTACTTCTTGTACAGCAGCGTCTGGATGATGCTCGCGTACGTCGAGGGCCGCCCGATGCCGTACTCCTCGAGCGCCTTCACCAGGCTGGCTTCCGAGAAGCGCGGCGGCGGCTCGGTGAAGTGCTGTGCGGCATCGATCGACAGCAGCTCGAGTCGGTCGCCCGGCTCCAGCGGCGGGAGAATCCGGTTCTCCTCGTCGTCCGGGTTGAGCGCGACGTCGTCGAAGCTCTCGCGGTACACGGCGAGAAAGCCCGGCTTTATCAGTGTCGAACCGTTGGTGCGGAACGTGTTGCCCGCACCGGCGGCGAGATCCACGGCGACGGTGTCGAACACCGCGGCTTCCATCTGGCTCGCCACTGCGCGGCGCCAGATCAGCGTGTAGAGCTTGAGCTCGTCGGCGTCGATCTTGCCGGCGAGTTGTTCCGGCGTGTGCGCAGCCGCCGTCGGGCGCACGGCTTCGTGCGCTTCCTGTGCGTTCTTCGACTTGGTGCGATACACGCGCGGCGATTCCGGCAGCGCGTCGCGGCCGTACAACTGGCCGATCACGCCGCGGATTTCCTGCACGGCCTCGAGGCCGAGGTTGACCGAGTCGGTGCGCATGTAGGAGATGAGGCCCACGGGGCCTTCGCCGAAATCCACGCCTTCATACAGGCGCTGCGCGATGCGCATCGTGCGCTGCGCGCCGAAGCCGAGCTTCCGGGCCGCCTCCTGCTGCAGGGTGGAGGTGGTGAACGGCGGCGACGGATTGCGCTTGCGCTGCTTCTTCTCGACGTTGGTGACCGTGAGCACGCCGGCCGCCGCTTTCTCGAGCGCGCTGCGGGCTGCCGCGGCACGCGCCGCGTCGGCGATGGTGAACTGCTCGACTTTCTCGCCGCCGAGTTCAGTCAATCGTGCCGTGATCTTCTGCGCCGCCTTCTCGGCCTGCGCTTCTACCGTCCAGTACTCGCGCGGCTTGAACGCGAGAATCTCCTCCTCGCGCTCGCAGATCATGCGCAGCGCCGGGCTCTGCACGCGGCCGGCCGAAGCGCCGGACAACCCGGCCTTCTTCCACAGCAGCGGCGACAGGTTGAAACCCACGAGGAAGTCGAGCGCGCGACGGGCGAGGTAGGCCTTCACCAGTTCATCGGCGATCTCCCGCGGGTTGTCGACCGCTTCCTGCACGGCGCTCTTCGTGATTTCGTAGAAGACGCTGCGGTGCACGGCCTTGCCGTCCAATGCGCCGGCGTCCTTCAGCAGCTCATAGAGGTGCCAGGAAATCGCTTCTCCCTCGCGATCCGGGTCGGTCGAGAGATAGAGCGCGTCGGCCTTCTTCACGGCGCGCGTAATGGCGTCGACGTGTTTCCTGTTCTTGTCGATCACTTCCCAGCGCATCGCGAACTTGCGCGTCGGATCGACGGCCCCTTCCTTGGGGACGAGGTCGCGGACGTGGCCATAGGACGCCATCACCTCGAAGTCCTTGCCCAGGTACTTCTTGATGGTCTTGGCCTTGGCCGGCGACTCGACGATGACGAGATTCTTGGTCATGTCCCTCAAAAAAAACATGCCGCGGCGGTCCGCGGCAGATCGATAAGGCGGCCCTCACCCGCCCTGTCGGGCGACCGCTCCCACTCACGCGGGAGAGGTGAGGTATGTCAGTGAATGGCTCCGCTGCGGTCTTCGAACACCAGGTCCTCCATCCGGGAGAACGCGGTTTCCTGGCCGGGTTGGCTGAACAGCACCATCAGCACGACCCACTTCAACTTGTCGATGTCGATCTCGTCGCCGTCGAGCGCCATCAGCCGGTCGATGACCAGCTCGCGCTGCGTAGGCGACAGGATGCCGACCTGCTCGAGATGCACCAGATAGCCCCGGCAGTCCGTGTCGAGCCGGGCCTGTTCCAGGGCGGCAAACACGCGAATGGCGCGGGTGGTCGGCGCGGGATGCAGGCGGGCCGGATCGGCCGCCAGTTCCTCGAGCCAGCACAGCGCGCGTTCCACCTCGCTGGTGGGAAAGCCGGCGTGCTCCAGCTCCTGCTTCAACGTGTCGCGGTCGGGTTCGAAGCCGTCGTCCGTTTCGGTGTCGAAATAGTTCTCGAACAGGTAGATCAGGATGTCGAGAACGCCTTCCTTCATTACACCTTCCCCGGCAACCTTCGGCAGAAACGTCCGCCCGGCTGCTGTTGGACCCGCCCGTCGAGCTCGAGGATGAGCAGCATCGACGCGACCGCATCGGCTTTGAGCCCTGTTCGCGCCACTAGAGCGTCGACGCTGGCCGGCTCGAAGCCGAGCGCATCTAACAGGATTTCATAGTCCTTGTCCAACCTCTGCCCAAAATCCCCTTGTGTTTCAGGTGGTTCCACCTGTCCCGGCGTGCTGAGCCCGGCGAGCAGCGCGCCCAGCTCGGCGAATATGTCATCCGCGCTTTCCACCAGCTTGGCGCCCTGGCGGATGAGCCGGTGGCACCCCCGCGACATCGGGTTGTGGATGGACCCGGGGATGGCGAAGACCTCGCGCCCCTGTTCGCCGGCCAGCCGGGCCGTGATCAGCGAGCCACTCTGCAGCGCGGCCTCGACCACCAGGGTGCCTACGGCCAGCCCGCTGATGATCCGGTTGCGCCGCGGAAAGTGCTGCTTCAGCGGTGGGGTGCCCGTCGGCAGATCGGCCGCGAGGGCGCCGCCTCGGGCCACGATCTCCGCGGCGAGGGGCGCGTTTTCGCGAGGGTAGATGGCGTCGAGTCCGCAGCCGAGCACGGCAATCGTCCGTCCGGAGCCCCGCAGTGCCCCGCGGTGGCTCGCCGCATCGATGCCTAGCGCCAACCCGCTGGTGATGGCCAGGCCGGACTTGACCAGGTGCTCGGCAAACTGGGTGGCCGTGTCCCGGCCGATGGCCGTCGGGCTGCGGCTGCCCACCATGGCCAGTTGCGGCAGACTGAGTACGTCCGGGTCGCCCTCGACGAACAGTATCAGTGGCGGGTCGGGGATCAGTGCCAGCAGGGGCGGATAAAGCGCCGAGCCCCAGGTGACCAGCGAGCGCTGCGGGCCTTCCAGCCACTCGGCATCGCGTGCAAGCGCCGGTTCATCCGGGTTGCGCAACGCTGCGATGGTCGGTTCGGCGAGGCCGAGTGCCGCCAGCGCGGCACGCGATTCCCGGGCGAGCAGGGTGGGCGCAACGCCCGCCGCAAGCCAGTCGCCCAGTTGCCCGGCGTGCATGCCGGGCGCGTGCGCCAGCGTCAGCCAGGCTTTGGTGTCGTCCATAAGAGAAGAGCCTACCGGGATTGCTCCCGGCAGGCTCCTGCAAATCAAGCGCGCTTGTAGAGATCCGCGGCGGCGGGCCGCTCAGCGAATAAAGTCCCTCTGCCCGGAATCACGGTGCCCGAAAGACGGGTGCGCGATGAAATCACCGAGGCGAATCACCTGCGAGGACTCCAACACCAGGCCGTAGCTCATGCGGTCGTAGACCTTGAAAACCAGAATCGTGGCGCTGCGTTCATCGGGCAGGCGCACCCGGTCATAGGTCGCCGTGTACTTCATCCAATCCTGGCCGTGGCTGTACCGGTCGCGGACTTCTTCGCCGCGGTAGAAGACTGCCAGCGCGTTGCCGGGCGCGAGCCCATGGCGCTTGCCGCGGTTGATGGCGAGCACCTGGTACTTCCCGGCTACGTACACGCCGTCGACGATCGCAATCACCTGCCCGAGCAACTCCTTGTTGGCCGGGGCCGAGAGCACGAAGTCCTCGCCGATATTCACCTCAGCCGGGAACACCTTGTCGCCCGGCAGGATTTCGCGGCCGGTCTCCAGTACGCGCAGGTGTGCGAGATTCTCCTCGCGCTTCATCTTGGAGATCGAATCGGAACCCGGTACCACGGCACCGGTGGTCTGGATTACCGCGCCGGTCCCTGCGTAGTGGGCGATGAAGCCAAGCCGGTCCCCATCGTCGGGGTCGCGCAGTTCGTCGCCGACATGAACAATCGTGAAGTGCGAGCCCGGCGCGGGGTTACCGAGGCCCTTGGCGTAGATCTCATTCTCGGTGGAGCCGACGATGTGGCGGTCTCGCATGCCCATCACGTACGGCGCATCCTTGACCTGCTTTGCATCGAGCAGTTGCGGTCGCCCGACGAAGTCCATCAGAAGGTCGTAGGGGATGGCGCGGATGGCGCCGGTGAGCGGTTGCGAGCGCACCTGCGGCGAGAGGCGCACGGAGCCCGGCTGGCCAACGGTGATGCGCGGCTTGCCGTCCACGTACGTGAGATACAGCTCGTCGCCCGGGTAGATCAGGTGCGGGTTGGCGATGTTCGGGTTGACGTACCAGATCTCCGGCCAGTACCAGGGATCGTTGAGGAACACGCCCGCGATGTCCCAGAGCGTGTCGCCCTTCTTGACGACATAACGTTCCGGCGCGTTCGCCGCGATGGGCACCGACATGGAGCGCCCGGCGGTATCCGCCGCCAGGGCGGACTTTGGCACGGCCAGGCCGAGCGCAAGCCCGGTTGCGGCCACGAACGCTCCCAGGACAAAGGCCCGGGCCCACATTCGCGGGCTGAACAAGGCTGAAGACGGGGCACGCAGGTTACGATCCATCCCTCTCTCCATCGGGTATCGGGGTCGCGACCGTCGCCTTATAATCCGGCCCGCCGGGTAGCCGCTGCCGACCACGTCTCAGTCGAGCCAAGCCACAGGACGGCGACGGTGTCCAGGGCCTTCCTGCAGACGCTCACTTCGAGCGTGACTTAACTTTAGCAGCATTTCCCAACGAATGGCGAAGCTCACCATCCTTGAATATCCAGACCCTCGACTGCGTACCAAAGCCGTGCCGGTCGCGCGGGTCGATGACGCCCTGCGCAAACTCATCGCCGACATGCTGGAAACCATGTACGCGGCCCCGGGCATCGGGCTGGCCGCCACCCAGGTCAATGTCCACAAGCGCCTGCTCGTGACGGACGTCAGCGAGGACCGCAACCACCCGCTCACGTTCATCAACCCGGAAATTCTCGAACGCGAGGGCTCGATCGAGGCCGAGGAGGGCTGCCTGTCGGTCCCCGGCATCTACGACAAGTTGAATTCCCGCTCCGAGCGGATCGTGGTGCGCGCGCTCGACCGCAGCGGCAAGCCGTTCGACCTCGAGGCGGACGGCCTGCTCGCCGTGTGCATCCAGCACGAGATGGACCACCTCGAGGGCAAGCTGTTCGTCGATTACCTCTCGGAATTGAAGCGCACCCGGATCCGCAAGAAGCTGGAGAAAGAGCGGCGCGACCGGGAGACGGCCCCGAAGGGCCGCGACAAGTCGCGGGCGCCGGTGATTTGACCCACCCGCTCCGTATCGTCTTCGCCGGTACGCCTGAATTCTCGGTGCCGGCGCTCGACGCGCTGCACGCCGCCGGCCACACCGTGGTGGCCGCCTGCACGCAGCCCGATCGCCCGGCCGGACGGGGCCGGGTCCTCACGGCCGGGCCGGTCAAGCGACGGGCGCTCGCGCTCGGCATCCCGGTGGAGCAGCCCGCCACGCTGCAGACACCGGACGCGGTGGCGCGAGTCGCGTCGTATGCTCCCGATCTGATGGTGGTCGTCGCCTACGGGCTGATCCTGCCGCAGGCGATTCTCGACGTGCCGCGTCGCGGTTGCCTCAATATTCACGGCTCGCTGCTGCCCCGCTGGCGCGGCGCCGCGCCGATCCACCGCGCGATTCTCGCGGGGGACGAACGCACCGGCATCACGATCATGAAGATGGACGCGGGCCTCGACACGGGCCCGCTGCTGCTGGTGCGCGAGACCGCGATCGGCGCGGAGGAAACGAGCGGGCAGTTGCACGATCGGCTTGCAGCGCTGGGGGCTGCGGCAGTCGTGGATGCGATCGACGAGTGGACGGCCGGGCGCATCGCGCCGGTGCCGCAACCGAAGTCAGGCGTGACGTACGCGGCCAAGATCCGCAAGGAGGAGGCCGTGATCGACTGGACTTGCGCGGCGCTCGACCTGAGCCGGCGCGTCCGCGCCTTCAATCCCTGGCCCGTCGCGGAAACGCGCTGGCGCGGCCAGCAACTGCGCATCTGGCAGGCGATGCCGCTGGCTGTCGCTGCCGTGTCCGCGGTGCCCGGCGAGGTGATCGAGGCGCGTGACGGCCGCATCGTCGTCGCTACGGGCGACGGTGCGTTGCGACTCGACAGGCTGCAATTGCCGGGCCGCAAGCCGACCGCAGCTGCGGAATTCCTGCGCGCCAGCCCATTGCTGGGCGCGCACCTGGGGCAGTCCGGTGGTTGATATCTCGCCCACCGCCCGGATCCGTGCAGATGCGGCCCGGATCGTCGCCGAGGTCACCGACGGCGGCCGTTCATTGGACGAGTTGCTCGCCGCAGAATCCGACGAAGGCTCGGCGCGCGGGCTCAAGCGCTCTCTCTGCTACGGTACGTTGCGTTGGCACTTGCGCCTCGTCGCCATCCTCAAGGCGCTGGCCGAGCGACCGCCCGAAAAACTGCAGCCGCGACTGCGCGCGCTGATCGAAGTCGGGCTGTACCAGCTCGTCTCCGGTGACGTGGCTGCCCACGCCGCGGTGTCGGAAACCGTGAGCGCCGTGCACGCCTTAGGCCTGCCGAAGGCTTCCGGTTTCGTCAACGCAGTGTTGCGCCGTTTCCAGCGCGAACAGGAAGCCATCCTGCACGCGGTGGATCGCGACGTGTCGGTCCGCACCGCGCATCCGCGCTGGTTCGTGGCGGCGCTGCGCCGCGAGCGTCCCGACATACTCGAAGACGTGCTCGACGCGAACAACCGTCACCCGCCCCTGTGGCTGCGCGTGAACCGGATGCGTGGGACGGTGGACGAGGTGCGCCGGGATCTCGAGGCCGCGGGCTTCCAGGCCGAGCCGCACCCGTTTGCGCCGGATGCCCTGCGCGTCACCCCGCCGGCCGACGTGCGATCGCTGCCCGGTTTCCTGGAGGGCAAGTTCTCCGTACAGGACGCCGCAGCCCAGTTGGCCATCGAACTGCTTGGCGCGCAGCCGGGGGAGCGGGTGCTCGACGCGTGCGCCGCTCCGGGCGGCAAGACCTGTCACCTGCTGGAGCGAACCGGCGGACAAGTGGATGTCACGGCGCTCGATGTGTCCGAGCTGCGGCTCGAGCGCGTGCGCGAAAACCTGGCTCGGCTGGGTCTCCAGGCCCGGACCCTGGCCGGGGATGCCGTCCTGCCCGATACCTGGTGGGACGGCCGGCCGTACGACCGCATCCTGCTCGACGTGCCGTGTTCTGCGACCGGGGTGATCCGCCGGCACCCGGATATCAAGGCGCTGCGCCGCGAGAAGGACATCCTGGCGCTGGTCAAGCGCCAGCGCGCGATGCTGGAGGCCGCCTGGCGCCAGCTGCGCCCGGGCGGCACTCTTCTCTATACAAGCTGCTCCGTGCTGGCCGACGAAAACGGCCGGGTCGTGTCGGGCTTCCTGGCTCGCCACCATGAGGCCGAGGACCGGACGCCAGCGCTCACCACCACCTGGCCCCCCCGGCTGCCGGGGGCGGGTCCCGGGTATCAGGTGATGCCGGGCGAAGCCGAGATGGACGGGTTCTATTTTGCTTGCCTGCGGAAGAGCCTATGATCGTTGGGAATGAGCCACACTTTTCCGCCACAGCGACGAAATAGGCTGCAGTTGCAGCAATTGCTGCGACTCTGTGGCGGGCTGCTGCTGTGCTTTCTCGCAACGAATGTGGTTGCGGCGGATGCTAACGAGTCTCATCTGCTCATTCGCAGTGCCCAGGCCGAGCTCGACGAGGACGTTTACGAACTCGACGTCCAGCTCGAACTGCGTCTGCCTCCAGCAGCGCTCAAGGCGGTCGATGGCGGACTGACACTTCGCCTCACCTACGAGATCGAGGTCAGCCGGGTACGCCGCTACATGCCCGACGCCGGCGTAGCCTCTATCGAGCAGAACTTCGAGCTCAACTACCACGCGTTGAGCCAGCGCTACCTGGTGCGCAACCTCAACACCGGCGAGCAACAGGATTTCGGCACCCTCGACGCGGCCCTCGCTCGAATCACCGACCTGCGCGGGCTGCCGATCCTCGATTCGACGCTGTTGCCGGCGGGGCCCACCTACGAGGGGCGAGTTCGCGCCGTGCTGGACATGGCCAGCGCCGCCGACTCGTTCGGCTGGCTGTTGTTCTGGACCGACGACTGGAGCGCGGAAAGCGACTGGTACTCATGGACGCTCCGACCCTGAAGCGCGCCGCCAATGCGGCGGTGATGGGTATCGGCGGCCTGCTGTGGCTGGCCGCGATCCTGTTCATGGCGCAGACCGCGCAGAACTCCGAGCAGTTCAGCCGCCTGCACCCCTGGATCCTGGCGATCAACATAGCGGGACTCGTGCTGCTGGTCGGGTTGCTGGCGGTCAAGGTGACGCAGCTGGTGCGCGACTGGCGCGGCCACGTGATTGGCTCGCGGCTCAAGGCGCGCATGGTGTGGATCTTCGGCGTGCTCGCGACGCTACCGATCCTGCTCGTCTATTTCTTCGCCGTGCAGTTCCTGAACAAGGGCATCGACAGCTGGTTCAACGTCGAGATCCGCCGCAGCCTCGACGATGCGCTGGTGCTCTCGCGCTCCGCGCTCGAAGTGCGCATGCGCGAGCACCTCGCGGCGACGGAGGTCATGGGCGATGAGCTGACGGTCAATGGCGGTCCGATGCCCAGCCTGCTCGAATCGCTGCGCCGCCAGGTGGGCGCGCTCGAGCTCACCGTGGCGAGCGAGAACGGCTCGATCATCGCGGTGAGCAAGGGCCTCTCGTCCGACATCGTGCCGGACCAGGTGCCCGACGAGGTGCTGCTGCAGATCCGCCAGGGGCGCCCGTTCGTCAGCCTGGAGCCGCAACCCGCCGGGGGTTACCTGATCCGCACGGCCGTTTCGCTCGGGCCGACGATGACCGGGCAGGACAGGCTCGTGCTGCAGGCGGTGTACCCGGTGGCGGAACGCCTCGGCGCGCTGGCCGACACGGTGCAGGCCGCGTACCAGCAGTTCGGCGAGAAGGACTACCTGCGCAAGCCGCTCAAGGCGAGCTTCATCCTGACGCTGACCGTGGTGCTGTTGCTGTCGCTGCTCGCGGCGTGGTACGGCGCGATCTTCACGGCGCAACGCCTGGTGCAGCCGATCCAGGATCTGGTGAAGGGCACGCGGGCCGTGGCGCAAGGCGATCTCGATACGCGACTGCCGCTCACGTCGCACGACGAAATGGGCTTTCTCGTGCACTCGTTCAACGACATGACGAAGCGCTTGCGCCGTGCCCGCGAAGACCAGCGCCGCGCGCAGGCCGACGCCGAGACGGAGCGCGCCAAGCTGGCGATCGTGCTCGCGCGCCTGTCCACGGGCGTCATTTCTCTCGAGCCGGATTTTCGGGTGCGCACCGCGAACCGCGCTGCGAGCATGATCCTCGCCGAGGATCTCGAGTCTCGGGTGGGTGACGGGTTCGCAGGGCTCGGTGCCGAGAGCAGCCTGGCCCATCAGTTTGCCGACGCGTGCCGCGCGCATCTCGACGGTGGCGAGACCGAGTGGCGCGAGCAGTTCGTGCTGCAGGCCACGACCGGGCGCCGCATCCTGATGTGCGCGTGCACGCCGCTGCCGGGAGAGGCCGACGCGCTCGGCGGCTACGTGCTGGTGTTCGATGACATCACTGTCATGTTGCAGGCACAGCGTGAAGCGGCCTGGGGAGAAGTCGCCCGGCGCCTCGCCCATGAGATCAAGAACCCGCTTACGCCGATTCGCCTGTCGGCGGAGCGCATGCGCCACAAGTTGCTGCCGTCGATGAAGGACGAGAAGGACGCGCAGCTGCTCGAGCGCGCCACCGAGACCATCGTCCAGCAGGTCGAGGCGATGAAGGAGATGGTGAACGCGTTCAGCGAGTATGCTCGGGCGCCGCGCCTGGAGATGGCCGCGGTGGACCTGAACCGGCTCGTGACGGAGGTGACCGATCTGTATCGCGCGCAGGACGCGCAACGGCGCTTGCGGCTCAGCGTGGATCTCGACCCTTCGCTCGGTACAGTGGTCGCGGATCCCGGAAGGCTGCGGCAGTTGCTGCACAACCTGCTCACGAATGCGGTCGAGGCGCTCGAGAACCAGCAGGGCGGAGAAATCTCGGTCACGACGCGGCTCGTCCAGCGGGGCGGCGATGAAGCCGCCGAGGTCACGGTTGCGGACAATGGCCCGGGCTTCCAGCGCGAGCTGGTGGGTCAGCTGTTCGATCCGTACGTGACGACCAAGGCCAAGGGCACGGGATTGGGTCTTGCGATCGTGCGCAAGATCGTCGAGGAACACGGGGGGCACATCGAAGCGGACAATCGCGCCGAAGGCGGCGCGCGCATTCGCATCGTTCTGCCGTTGAAGGAAACAAGGGCCGCGGGCGCGCGACACGACGTGCGCAAGTTCGAGCCCAGGAGAGAGCGTGCATGAGTTCCGCGCGAATACTGGTCGTTGACGATGAGGCTGACATCCGCGAACTCGTCCGGGACATTCTCTCGGAGGAGGGCTACACCGTGGAAGTGGCGGCGAATGCTGCGGAGGCGCGTGCCGCGTGCGCCAAGCAGGCCCCCGACCTGGTGCTGCTCGACATCTGGATGCCCGACACCGACGGCATCAGCCTGCTGCGCGAGTGGCAGCAGACGCAGTTGCTCGCCGCGCCCGTGGTCATGATGTCGGGCCATGGCACGGTCGAGACCGCTGTCGAGGCCACGCGCCTCGGCGCGATCGACTACGTCGAGAAGCCGCTGTCGCTCGCCAAGTTGCTGCGGACCGTGCGGCGCGCGCTCGAGGAGGGCAACCGCCGCAAGCAGGCGGCACGGGCGCTCGTGCCGCCGCTGCTGGCGCCGGTCGGCCGCAGCCGCCTGATGCGCGAGCTGCGCGAGCAGGTGAAGCTGCTGGCGCCGCACGAAGCCGCGGTGCTCGTCCTCGGCGAGTCCGGTACCGGCCGCGAGGCGTTCGCACGCTACATCCACACGCTGAGCCCGCGCTCGTCCGGCCCGTTCGTGTCGTTTGCGGCAGGCTCGTTGACCGAGGAGAACGCGGAGGAAATGCTCTTCGGCGCCGAGCGCAGCGACGGTGTGCGCCCCGGCCTGCTCGAGCAGGCGGCACACGGCACGCTCTTCACCAACGGACTCGAGGACCTCCCGCCGACTGCGCAGCGGCTGCTGCTCGCTGCCGTCGAATCGAACTCGTTCCTGCGCAAGGGCGGGCGCGTGCAGGTGCGATTCGATGCCCGGCTGATTTCGTCCGCGCAACCCGGCTTCGAGACGCGCGGTGCCGAGCCGTTCCGCGTGGACCTGCTCTCGAACCTGAACCTGCTCACGCTGCGCATTCCCCCGCTGCGCGACTACTCCGAGGACGTCCCGGAGTTGCTGCGCTATTACGTGGATCGCCTGGTGGACGAGGAGCGCCTGGTATTTCGCCGCTTCGGGGTCGCCGCGCAGAATCGCCTGCGCAATTACCCGTGGCCGGGCAACATCCGCGAGTTGAAAAACCTCGTGCATCGTCTGCTGATCCAGGGCGGGCAGGAAGAAATCCGCCTCGACGAGATCGAGCGCGAGATCACTGCGCAGGCACCGGACAACGAGCCGCTGGTGAAGCAGGACCTGCTGTCGATGCCGCTGCGCGAGGCCCGCGAGCACTTCGAGCGTGCGTACCTCACGCAGCAACTGCAGCTGTGCAATGGGAAGGTGGGGCAGCTCGCCAAACGCGTGGGCATGGAGCGCACGCACCTGTATCGCAAGTTGCGGTCGCTCGGCGTGGATTTCCGGCAGGCGGAAGAGTGAGGCATCTCTGCCGCTGGCCGGAGAGGTCGGCGGTTTGCCGGGTGAGGGCAGCGGCTACTGACCCGCGGGCCGGGCCGGGAACTCCTTCATCGCCTTGCCGACGGCCTGGCTGATCGCGGCGGGCTCGAGGCTGCCGGTGCCGAGCTGTCCTGAGACGCTGCCCTGCCAGACTTCGGCATTGCGCGCCGCATCGATGGCGTGAATGACCAGCGAGCCTTCCTGGTAATTCTTGACGCTCGGGCTGCCGACATTGACCGAGCCGCCCACGTTACCGCCCCAGCTGCCCATGCCGATGCCAATGCGCACCGGGTTGTTCTTGACCTTGTTGGCACTCGCCGTTTCGTAGGCGATGCGGAGGTCCGGGTTCTCGGCCGCCGCGACGTAACCCCGGCGAGTGAGCTCGGCCGTGATCGACGCGCGGATGTTCTGGTCCAGCAACTTGACCGGCGCGTCGGTGGCCGCCGGGGCCGGGGTCCAGCCAAAGGTCCTGAAGCTGGCGAAACTCACCGCCGGATCGCGCATCGACACTGGCTCGGCCGGCGGCGTTGTACAGCCCGCGGCGAGCAGCGCCAGGACGGCGAGTGCAACGGCCGGCCGGTGTGCCCTGCGCATCACGGCGCGGAACCTACTTGGACTCGGCGACCAGGTAATCGACCGCGTTCACGATCGACTGATCGGACAGATCAGCGCGTCCGCCCTTCGGCGGCATGTAGCCGGCCTTGCCCTGGTAGCCTTCGATCGCGTGCTTGTGCAGGAGGTCCATTCCCTGGGAGATGCGCGGCCCCCAGGAGGCCTTGTCGCCAGCCTTGGGTGCGCCGGCGATGCCAGCTCCGTGACACGCAGTGCAGACCTGGGCATAGACCTGGTCGCCCGGCATGTCGACCGCGGCTGCCATGGGGGCGGCGGCGGGCGGGGCCAGGGCGGCGTTGTCCTGTCCGGCGACAGCGACGCGTGCAACCGGCTCGATGCGGCTCGCGACTTCTGCCTGGTTGAGCGGGTCTTCGCGGTGGCTGACGAGCGATGTCTGCCCGGCGATGAAGCGCGCGAGGAAGGCCAGTGCGATCGTGACGCCAAGCAGGATGCCGAGGACGAGCATGAAGGTGTCGAAAAAGGTGCGATCGTGATCAGCGCTCACGCGAACACTCCGGACAGGCTTTGGACAGGGCTCAGAAGTATACCTTGCCCCCGCGCGGTTGGGGCCAGTCCAAAATGGACTCAGAGGTCCGCTAAAGCTATGATTCTCGTCCCCTTTTCCGGGGACCAGCCACGCGCCCGTAGCTCAGTTGGATAGAGTACTGCCCTCCGAAGGCAGGGGTCACAGGTTCGAATCCTGTCGGGCGCGCCACAGTAAACGTAGGCTTTTCGTGTTATTGGCCGCTGCAACGCCTACGTTTACGGGGGCCTCGGCGGGGTTCTCCTGAAACGTAGAGGGGAGCCGCAATCGGCGGTCCTATTGGAAGCAGCGAGTGCTGAAGGGCGCACGTGCAACTCTAGCGCGCCGAGAGACTGCTATCGGCCAGAAGCCGTCATAAGCTTCAGCGAAATTGCCGCCCGAAAGCGGTCCTTCGCCATTCCGCACTGACAATCACTCCACGTTTTCGATCCTCACGACGCTGCCTTTCGCCTGCGAATCGTCGGGGTCTTTCACGACGGTTACGTACAGGTACCTTTCGTCATCGCTGAACGCAACGTTGGTCGTGCCATCGCCCGCGGCGATCGCAAACGCGTGCATGAGTTTACCTTCGGGCGAAATCTTCAATATCTTTCCGCCGGACCATTGGGCGACATAGACATTGCCTTTGCGGTCGACCTTCATGCTGTCCGGCCCCAGCCACCAGGATTCCACTTTGTTTGGTGTCAGCAGGTTCAGCAGCGCAAAATTCGACCTGTGTCCAAGCGAACCGTCATCGTTGACGGTGAATTTCAGTATGCAGTTGCCGACGGTTTCGCTGACGTAAAGCGTCTTCTGGTCCGGCGAGACGCCAATGCCGTTGGCGTAGTTGAGATCGTTCGCCACCTCGACCCACTTCTGGCTGCCGGGCGCGCGATAGATGATCTTGCCTGCCACGGCGGTCGGCAAGCTTTCATAGGGACCGAACACCGTGGCGTAGGCGCCGCCATCAGCAGTAACCACGACATCGTTGATGCCACCGGTGAACTTGATGCCCTTGTCGTCGGCGTCCCAGCGGCGAAGTTGCTTGCCGGTCATGTCGAGTTCGAGGATTGCACCGTGCGCATCGGTGCAGGCGACGAGAAAGGTCTTCTGCTTGGTGAGCGCCAGCCCATTGTGGCCACAACCCGCAAGGTTGTTCAGTACCGTGGTCCTCTTGCCATCCCATTTTGACAGCGTGTTGGAGATCCAACCCACGAAGTACAGGTCATGGTCGACATACAGCGGGCCCTCGGGTCCAAGGACGCCAGCGACCAAAGTCTCTTCGCCAGCCGTCGCGGCAGCTGCAGTCCACGATGCAAGAGCGACTGCACAGCAGATCTTGATCTTCTTCACGTTAGCCCCCTCCCGTGCCACAGCAGTTCAAACATGGAACCAGCCACTTGTGGTCGTTGGCAACCCGCAGACTCGGAGCATACAGACTCCAGGGCGGGCGAAACGACGCACAAAGAATGGTTCCTCAAAGCAGCCAGGCGTGACTGGCCGCAACGGGTTGTTCTCTGCCTCGCGGGGTCCGCTTGCTACCGTGCACGTTCATCGGCATGCCGAACGGCGCGGTTGCAGTGGTCGCGGGTCACGGGGCCGTGAACGGCCGCCGTGATCGCCGTCCGCGGATCACCCGCAGCAGTCTCACTGCTGCTGGACGGCCGGGTACTTTACCGAGGTGTAGGAACAGAACACGCAGCAGTCGCCCGGTATCAATAGATCTGCGGAATCCAGCCCTGGCTCGACTTCTTCGGGCGTTTGTAGCCGGTGTCGGGCTGGCGCGGGGGGAGGTCGAGTTCGACCGGACTCAGGTCCTTGTAGGGGACCTGGCCGAGCAGGTGGGCGATGCAGTTCAGGCGTGCGCGCTTCTTGTTGTCGGCGTCGACGATGTGCCACGGGGTCGCCTTGCGGTCGGTGTGCTCGAGCATCACGTCCTTGGCGCGTGAGTACTCGACCCAGTACTTGCGAGCCTCAATGTCCATCGTGCTCAGCTTCCAGCGCTTGACGGGGTTCTGCATGCGCTCGGTGAAGCGGACCTCCTGTTCCTCGTCGTTGACGGAGAACCAGTACTTGACCAGACAGATGCCAGAGCGGACCAGCATCTCCTCGAACAGCGGGCAGGCGCGCAGGAACTCGCGATACTCCTCGTCGCTGCAGAAGCCCATGACGTGCTCGACGCCGGCGCGGTTGTACCAGCTGCGGTCGAACAGCACGATCTCGCCGGCGGACGGCAGGTGCTCGACGTAGCGCTGGAAGTACCACTGCGTGCGTTCGCGCTCGGTGGGTGTCGTGAGCGCTACCACGCGACAGACGCGCGGGTTCAATGACTCGGTGATGCGTTTGATGACACCGCCCTTGCCGGCCGCGTCACGGCCCTCGAACAGGACGCAGACCTTGAGGCCCTGCAAACGCACCCACTCCTGCATCTTGAGGAGCTCGAACTGCAGGCGCACGAGTTCGTCCACGTACCGATAGTGGTGCGGCGCCTGCGTCGGGGGTTTGCCCGGTCCGACGACCCGCCAGCGGCCCTCGGCGGCGACGACTTCCTCGGCGTCCCGGCGCAGCTCGCCGCCGTGTGGAGTCGACCGGGTCTTTACTTTCGCGATCCGTTTGTGCTGTTTCATCGCGATTCGATGCCCTCGGCGTCTAGCGCGGATTCGCGGTGTGGGTGTTGGAGTCGCGCGTCAGTGGGCGCGGGAGTCCACCTAGCGTCTCGACGTCGCGGACCGAGAGCGTGGCGACCGGGCGCTGGAGTTCGGCTGCAACGAGCGTGATGGTCTGCACTGCGACGGGGTACTGCGCGAGCTGCTGGCGAATCAGATAGAGCTCACGCTCGGCCAGCAGCGGGTTGTCACGTGAACGGCGCAGGTCGTTCTGGATCTCGGCCTGGCGCTTCAGCAGCGCCAGGGCTTCGATGATGGGGTCAATGACGGCTTCCGGGGCGGTTTGCGGTGGTGCGTGCCGGCGGGTGGTGCGGGTCTTCATCGGCGTTTGACCTTCAGGGTGCGTGGTCGAGGGACCTTCGTTCGAGTCGAGTTTGCGGGCGGTTTGCGCGATTTCGCGCGCGTAGTCACCCGTGCCGGGGATTTCGCTGACGCGGCCGTTGGCTGAGTGGCCCGGCCGCGTCGCTCGGCGGCGGCGCGCGAGGCCTGTTCCTTGCGCAGCAACGTGGTGAGGGTCTCGACCTCGAGTTGCAGCTGATTCGTGCGGTGCTCGGCCTGTTCGAGGCGGGCGGTGAGTTCGCTCTCGCGGATCGACAGCACGTGGGAGCGGATCTCGAGTTCCTGGCGGTCTTTGGCGAGGGCGGAGCGGGTTGAGCCCTGTTCGGTGGCGGCGCGCTTGCGGGCCTCATTCAGCGTCTGCAGCCAGAGGCCCTCGGCGGCGTGCAGCACCGGTTCGGGGAGGCGGTGCAGGGCGGCGGGTCCGGCGTCGAGGCGTCCGGCGAGGCGGCTCCACCAGGCATCGAGCAGCGGGTTGATGGTGTTGGGCGAGCCGCGGCCGATCGTCGCGCGCACTTTCTCGATGGTGGGGCGGTGGCCCGCGCGAAGAAGAGCGTCGGCGGCGCGGTCGACGTCGGATGAGTTGATGGCGCGGGGGGTCATGCCGCGGCTGTCTGTCGCCTGCGGCGGCGGGCGCGTCGATTGGGGGCGGCGTGGGGTGCGAGGCATGTACTGAAATATACACAATACGTAAACTGTATCAAACACGACACCAGAGATTCGGAGGGGTGGGGGCGACGCCCGCGCAGGGAGGGCGTCCTCAGGATCGGGTGGGCGAGGGTCGAGGAGGGACGCGTGTCGGGACTCATTCCATCGATTGCACCAAGTACGGATGCATCGAATCACCCATTGGGCAAATAGTCGTCTGAGAGAGCGATTCGCCGGGACAAGAGGACGTGTCCATGCGTTTCCGGGTTGGCTTCGCGGGGGCGATTGCGGTCGGACTATTGACGGCGAGCGCCGCGGGGGTCGAGCTGTCGGTTGGCAGTAACGCCTACGCCGGCGAGTACGTGCTCGACCCAAACTCCGTCCGCCGCGGCCAGACCACGGCGGTGCTGATTCGCTTCGAGGCCGTCTTCAACGGCCAGGCGCGCACCGTCTACGGCACGCTGTTCCAGCCCATGCCGTACCTCGCCAACATGGATCGGGGCGAGGCGCCGGTGCGGGTGCCGCTGACCACGCCTTACCGAGTCAAGGGGGCCGACGACGGGTGGATTGCGTGGGGTTTGCAGCCAGGCACCTATTTCCTGCTGGTCCTGCCGACCGGCTGGCCCGGCTCGCCGCCCTCGTCCTATTACGATCCCGTGCGGAACACCTATCGCCTCGTCACTCGTGACGGCGATGCGGCGGGCTCGGCCGAGCTGCCGGGATTCTGGTTCGTGGTGCCGCCGGCCACGCCGGCACTGTACCTCGGCACCGTGACGATGGACTGCCGCGGCAAGGAGAACTATTTCATCGTCAACGCCGACCATTGCAACGACCCGGTGGTGAGGCAGGAGCCCGAGCGTGCCGACGCGCTCACGACCGCGCTGCTGCGCGGCGTCACCAAGGCCGTGCCGGCGGAACTCACCCGCTACGGTGCTCGCCGCGCGATGCCGCAGATCGCGTCCGAGCCCGCGACCATCGACCTCGAGGTCAAGGTTGCCGGCTTTTCGAGTGCGGAGTTCGCGGCGCATGGCGGATTGCCGCTTGTGATGGCCATCGGCCCCAACCCAAGTGGCGTGGTCACGTTCGATCTGCTCTCGCTCATCCTGCAACAGGCCTCGGTGGCCAAGGCGCGGTCGGACGCGGCGAAGGCCGCCGCGGCTGCGCAGCCCTGCATGGATGCACTGTCCGCGCGACTCGGCACGTTTGATCTCGGCGCGAGCGTGAGCGCAGCCTTTGGCCGCAGCCTGGGCGAGCACCTGCATCCCGCCAGCGGCACCGACGCGGCAGCTGTCGCGGCGGCGAACGAGGGTTCGACTGGTACCGCTGCATCCGACGTGCTGAGCGCATCCGTCGAGCGGGTCCACCTGCGTGAATGTCGCGAGCACGAGACGCTGTGCGTCGAGATCGCCATGCGGCTGCGGCTCAGCGAGCGTGCCACGGGCACGGTTCTGCTCGACGAGCGTCTCGCCTATGCCGGCCCGTATCCACAGCAGGACCCGATGCCATTCGGTTCGCGCATCTACGAACGCACGGTCGCGCCGTCCTCCCTGTGCACCGCGCTGGCGGACTGGTGCGGCTCCGACGGGCCGCAGTTTCTCGTGACGGAGATCGAGCGCGGCCTGCAGGCCATTGCGACGCAGTTCGCGCACGACGTCGGCGCACCTTGACGGTTTTTAATGACCATGAACACTTCTCATCGATACCGCTGGACGCTCCCGCGGAGATGCCGTCGTGCGGCGAGCGCCGTTGTGTCGCTTGCTGTGCTCGGTCTCTTCTGCGCGGGCAGCGCCTCAGGTGGCGAAACCACGGGGTCTCGGTGCGACAACCCGAGTGCGGGCGGCCCAGCCACCGTGGCGTACTGCCAGGGGGTCGAGAAGCAGGAACGCGGGGACACGGACGGCGCCATTGGCGACTTCGTGCATGCGCTGGAACTGCAGCCGGGCCTGACCGACGCGCACCTGCTGCTCGGCGTCGGCTACTTCGACAGCAAGGACTACCGTCGGGCGATTGAGGAGTACGACAAGTACCTGGCGGTCATTCCGGACAATTCCCGTGCGTGGTCCAATCGCGCCGTGGCCTGTCTGCGCAGCGGTAACCTGGCCGCGGCTCGTGTGGATATCGATCGCGCGATCGAGCTCAAGCCACGGGACCTGGCGCTGCTCGAGAACCGGGTCGTCATCGCGCGCGAGTCGGAGGACTTCAAGACGGTGATCGCCGACTGCACGTGGTTGATCGAGCACTATCCGCCGAAAGTGACGTGGTTGATGGATCGAGGCAAGGCGCTCGGCGCGCAGTCACGCTACGCAGAATCGCTGGCCGACTTTCAGCAGGTGGTGAAATTGGCGCCGACGGCGGATGCGTACTACTACCGCGGCGTGACGCGCTACTTCCTAGAGCAGTACGAGGCGGCCGTCGCCGACTTCTCGCAGGCGCTGTCACTGGATGCCGATTTCGCGCCCGCCTATCTCAAGCGATGTACAGCGCATTACTACCGGCAGGAGTATCTGTCGGGCATCAAGGACTGCGATGAATTCGTGCGGCGAAAGCCGGACAGTTACGACGGTTACTACCACCGCGGGATTCTCAGGAGCCGGGCGGGCGATCAGGACGGCGCACTCGTCGACTACCGGCGGGCGGTGGATCTGGCCGGGAATCCCACGGACGCCGGGAATGCCTGGTACGGCGTGGGGCTGGCCAACGAGCGTGCGGGGCGGATGACGGAGGCTCGACAGGGATACCAGCGCGCGGTCGAGGTGTACCCGGCGCAGACGCAGGCGCAGGAGGCGCTGCGTCGGCTGCAGAAGTGAGGGGTCCGGCCGGGCCAGTTCGAGAACGTGGGACGCCGCGCTGCGGCTCGACGCCCCGGCAGGGAGTACGGGTCAGGGTTTGTCGCTGCGGGTTTATCCCCCTGAATGCGCTCTGCACGTGAGGGCATTTAGTCCGGTGCGAGGAGCGCTGTTCATGCCTGCCAACAGTACGGATGCCGGCGGGCGGGCTGTCGATCGATATTGGTCACGGAGCGGGTATTGCACGGGGGACATTGGATGTCCGGGCAGAGGCGGTTCGGTTCGATGCGCGCGGCGATCGTGCTGGTGATCACCGCCCTCGTGGCCTGTGTCGGCCCGTCGGGGGTTGAGTCGCCGAAATCCGCGACCGCCAACGATGCGGATCTGCGCGCGCACGCGGACCGATGGGAGGTTCTCGAACGAAAGTCAGGGTCTGGCAAAGCCCGAGAGTTCCAGTTCGGCGACTACGCCACCGTCGCTGGCGAGATCAGTGCCCACAGCGGCAAGACGACGCGAACTCACCTCGCCCTGGAGAAACGCCGTCGGGTCGTCACGAGCTATTCGTTGGTCCTGCAGCGGGCAGGTGCGGATACGGCGAACGTGCAGGCCACACAGACCGCGGAGGTGACGTGGCACACGCTGCTCGAGTTCCTTCCCGGCCTCTACATCGGGCCCGTCGGTGGCGGCGTTGAGTACTCGAGCGATCCGGAGGAGGACGAGGAGGAAGCGTGCTGGGAGGACGACGACGCTTGCTGGGACGACGACGACGGTCACAAGCGCGTGAAGTCGTCGATTGACGAGCAACTCGCCGCCACCATCGTCGTGGGTGGTGATGCTGCCGCATCCTGGCGACTTGCGCTGGACGCGAATCGAAGCGGGGTGCTCTTCGGTCTCGAAGTGCGTTCAGCATCGCTGACGGATGGCCAGCGGATGATCACGGTCACGCCGACGACGACTTTCGAGAGGGCCGACCGTGGGCCCACGTGGACGTACCGGTTTGTCGAAGGTGGCACGACCCTGGCCGCACTCGAGTTCGCTGATCGCACGCAGAGCGTCGTCTGGATGCGCCAGGAATTGCCGCAGGACACCAAGCTGATGCTGGCAGCGGCAATGACCGCGATTCTGCAAGGACAGGCGACCACGCCGCAAAAATAGGGGCGGGCGGGGCGCGGAGCAGGGGTCGCGGCACGCCCCGGTGGGGCGTCCCGGAGACCGTCGGAACCAGAGCATCATTCATTACTGGCTCGGGGCTTTCGCGGCGTCGTTCGATGCCTTGCGTTTCTCAGCCGCCGCTTTGATGGCGTCCTGGTATTCCTGGTCCTTCGCCTTCCAGTCGGCGACGAAGGTGCGCGTGGCCTGGCCGTAGATCTGTGCTGTGCGTCGCTGGACCTCCGCTGGCATGGCCAGCGGCATCAGTTCTTCGTCCTGAGCGCAGAGCTCTCCGGGTCCCGCCGGTACTAGAGAGGCGTCCGTGGCCGGTGGCGCAAGCGGGTCGACCACTGCGACGTGGCCCGCGTACGCCTTGCCAGACTGCAGCCGCAGGACGAGGCAGAGTGTTGCGTCGCTGCCCGGTTGCGGGGACGCGACGATGCGGGCGTCCGTCCATTCGACGATATTCAGGGTGGAGACTTCCGCCCACGGAACACTCGCTCGCACCAGCGGTCCGTCGTAGTTGAAAATACTCAACCAGAAATTGCCTGCGACGGCGGCCGTGCTGCAAGTCATCGAATGCTTCTGGCATTCGGCGTGGACCATCGTCAGCTGGCGACTCCGCGATGCGGCTTCGGACGCCAGCAACCCTACGACGCGCGTGTTCCGTGATTCCTCGTCCTGCTGCAGTACCGTCGTCATTGGCGACGACAGATTGCCTGGTTCGATCGTCGGCGTGCCGAACCAGGGATCGACCCATGCGGTGCGCAGCCAGGCGGCACGATCCTCGAGCGTGATGTATTGGGCCACGGTCAGGATGCCCGTCGGCTTGCTGCCGAGGTCGTGCTGGAACGCCTTCACGGCGTCGCGGAACTCGCGTGAGTCTCCTGCCGCCACTTTGGTGATGGGATAGCGCAGGACGAAGAGATAGAGACTGGGGCGGTTGTAGAAGTATTTCTGCGGGATCTTCGGATCAAGTGTCTTCCAGAAATCGAGCGCCGGGAGGGTGTCGGCAATCGCGGGAGAGACGTCGGCCCATTCCTCGCCGTACGGCTTGTCGGGGATGGTGTCGAAGGCGACGGTGGCTGTCGCGAACACCAGTGCGGCTGCAAGCACGCACGGTGCGAGCCGGTGGATGGGCGGTCGGAAGCGCGTTTCCATGCGGGACCTCCAAGGCAGATTGTCGCGCCGGATGGCGCTGGTCCGAATCAGGGGAATCACGGCAGGGTGGCGGGGCGCGGGTCCACGTCGCGCGCGGTGGGTTGCGGGCGGTTGGAGCGGGGACGATGTCTATCGGAAGCCGTGACACTTCAAGGGTAGGATGGCTGCGTCGGTCCAGCGAGCGGAGCGTCACCATGGGACACCAGCGCGATTGCATCGGCTTGGTCCTGGGCTGCTGGCTCAGTGCAGGGACGGCGATACTCGGGATCGCGATGTCGGCTGGCTGCACTCATGTGGCGGTGCGGGACGGGCCTGGGGCGTCGCACGAAGTCCTGACGCTGAGCCCCTATGTCGGTCGGCTGCGAACCGTGACCGTGACCGTGAACGGCAAGCCCGTCACGCTGCTCTTTGATACCGGCGGCGGCCAGACGCTGGTGACGCCAGCCGTCGCAGAACGAGTTGGATGCCGCGCCGACGGCGTCAGCACGGGATTTCGCATGTCGGGCGAGCGTGTGAGCTTTCGCCAGTGTGGGCGCGTCGAACTCGGTCTGGGGGATGTCACGCGCGAACTGTCGAGCCTCGCCGCGTTCGATCTCAACGCGCTGCTGCCCGCGGAGCTGCCGCGCCTCGATGGGCTGCTGGCATTGGATGCACTGACGAATACTCCGTTTACGCTCGAGCTCGGTGCGAATAGGTTGACGCTCGAGACGGCAAGCAGCCTGCGCGCACGGATCGCGGAGGCCACGCCTGTCGACATGCGCATTGCGACCGGTGTGGACGGCGGCAGTGCGAGCGTGTTCCTCAGCGCCCGCGCGCCCTCAGGACAGCACCTCTGGCTCGAACTCGACTCCGGCAACCTCGCCCCGGTGCTGCTGGCAACGCACGTCCGTGTCGACGCCGGCACCGGTGCGACGATGGCGGGGCATGTGCCACTGACGCTCGGCAAGATTACGACGGCACCGCTCGCCTATGAGAGACGGGAATTGATTCTCGACGGAGCGCTCAACGCGGAATTCCTCGAGCATTACGCGGTCACGATCGACATGGTGCAGGGTCGGACGTGGATAGCCGCGGCACATTGAAGGGCGCGGCCCGGATCGGGCGCACCACGTTGCGATGACATCACCTGTCGTCGCCGAGGGGTTGGATCGGGGAGGGGACGCCGCTCCGCCGTTACTCGATCCCGCGACGCTCCACTGTCCGTGTTGCGCTGCGGACCGGCCACACCGTCCCTGGTGTGGCGTTCGCCGCACGCGGCTCACCCATGGATCTCGCCCTTCGGGCCCGTCTGCGGCGGTTCAAAAATCGTTCCGGCGATTTTTGTCGACGCCCGCGGGGGTCGAGCGTCCTCAGGCCTGGTTGAGCGAGGGCAGGCGAATTAGTGGCGCGCGGGCGATGCCCGCCATGAGGTGGTCGTTCAGGGTTGGTCTGTGTGACTGGGAGGCTGGTGGACGGGTGGCGTGTCGGAATACCTGGTCCGAGCGGTCGCCGGGGGGGACTAAGATTGGCAGGTTGCGGACAGAGCGTGCCGGCCCACGTCCGGGTCCGTTCGGCCAACACCGGCCATGACAGGAGTGCATTCGATGCCAAAGTTCGACCGCCACAGACTGGTTTTCGGCCTGTACCTGCTGGTGCTGATCGCGGCCGCCGTCCTCATTACGGGGCACTTCAACTTGCCGGCATGGCCGGCCTTCATGGCGATGGTCTTCTTCTTTGTCGAAGACATGGACCCCAAAAAGGTGCCGCACATCCTGGTGGGCGGGATGTTCGGTATTGGCTGCATTCTGCTGGCTGCGCCGACCATCGGCGCATTGGGCCCGATCATCGGCGTGGAGTACGCAACGCTCGTTTACATTCTCGGCATCGTGTACGCGATCGTTGCGTTTGGTGAAATGGTGCCGCTGCTGTTCAACAACTTTGCGTTCATGTATCTGACGGTGACCGGTATCGCCGTGCAGGCGCCCGCGCCCAATCCGTATCTGTGGATGGCCATTACTGGAATAGGGGGTACGTTGCTGATTGCGGGCGTCATCGCCATTGGTAAGCTGATGCGCACACCGGCCACATCACCGCCGGTGACGTAGGCGACCTGGATCCGGTCTGACTGGGCCTGTCTGTCGCTTCAGCCTGCGGCGATTCGAGGCGAGCCCGGGCGCTGCGTGTGTTTCGGTTCGTGGCGCGGATTGGCAACGTCTTGCACGTCGATTCCTCCGCCGTGATTTGGCTCTGCGTGCGAGGTCCCTTTCCTTATCCGTGGGAAGGCTGGAGAGCGGGTTAAGTCAACTTCCACAAGCACGGATTGTGCGCACCGAATCCCCGGGTACAGCATCGCAAAGCGAAGGATTGCGAGTTGCTCAGCCAGAACTGTTGCACGCGAAAATGGAGGGGACACTATGAGACGTTTCACATTGACTCTGCTGTCGGCGTCTCTGTTCGGCATCGCTGGCGTTGCGTCATCGGCCGAGATCGACGTGATGACGCAGAACCAGTATCTCGGCGCTGATCTCGGGCCGGTGCTGACGGCTGCGCCCGAGGATGTCAATGCAGAGGTGATCAAAGCGCTCGAGAGCGTCGCCGCGAGCCTGCCCGCAGACCGGGTCGGCCGCCTCGCAAAACTGATCGCAGATCGGTCGCCGCACGTGGTCGCGCTCAACGAGGCGTTTTCCTATTCATGCGAGAACTTCGCGGTTGACACGCCCGCAACCGAAGGGTGCGGTAACCAGCGCATCAAGGGCGCGTTCGTCGATTTCCTGGCGACCACCGAAGCGAATCTCGCCGGCAAGTACGTCACCACGGCACGGGTGAAGAACTTCGCCGTCGCGGGCCTGCCATTCGAAATTGATGGCTATTGGGCGCTGCTCACGGTCATGGATCGCGATGTGATCCTGGTCCGCAGCGATGTTGCACCGACGGCCGCCCCTGTGCCCCTTGCCGCGAATCCGGCTTGCCGTCCTTCCCTCGAGGGCTGCAACTACCAGGCCGTACCCACGGTGCCCACAGCGCTCGGCCCCATCAATGTGGAGCGCGGTTACGCGGCCGTGGACCTGGTAGTCGGCGGGCAGATCTATCGCGTATTTGCCACGCACCTCGAACAGCGGCAACTCGTCCAAGGCAGCCCGGATCCCGATCCGACAAGAGTGCTGCAGCGGCTGCAGGCCGCCGAACTGGTGCAGACAGCACTGCTCTTCCCGACAGCGCCGGGCACGAAGACGCTGATCGTCGGGGACATCAACTCGTCCCCGGTCGACGGGCTCACCACGCTGCCGACGCCGATCGGGCCGCTGCCCCCGCCGTATGCACTGATCGCGGGCAACGGGTTCGTCGACGTCTGGACGTTGCGGCCGGGTACGGAACCGGCACAGGGCGCGCCGCTGGTCGGCTTCTCGTGCTGCCAGGACGCGGACCTGTTCAACCACAAATCGATGCTCTACGAGCGGATCGACATGATCTTCTCGTTGACGCTTCCGAAGAAGGCGATGGACGCGCGACTCCTCGGCGATACCCAGGCCTCCAAGACCTGGCCGCCGGGCCTCGGGGTGTGGCCTTCCGACCACGCATCCGTCGCAGCAAGACTGCAGTACTGAGCCTCTGCCGATGTCGAATGGAGGGCGTTCCGCGGAAACGCGGAACG
>Ga0315273_10000971_pt1 | contig 31551 bp, 29 predicted proteins | sample YL17G02_0_MG_FD_205753 | JGI IMG/M metagenome (GOLD analysis project Ga0315273, IMG submission 205753) | Sediment microbial communities from Yellowstone Lake, YNP, Wyoming, USA - YL17G02_0 | ecosystem: Environmental > Aquatic > Freshwater > Lake > Sediment | place: USA: Wyoming | collected... | reverse complement strand
CTGCCCCAGCCGTCGACCGGCGCTGTCGAGGGAGTCGGCGATATGCCGCTGGGTGCGGATGATCTCGGCGAGCTGGGCGGCCCGCGCGGAGTCGGCACGCTGGTTCTCCGCGCGGCTCAGGAGCAGCTGCTCCTCCACCCGGCGCAAGTCGCCCTTGGAGGCACAGCCTCCAAGGGCGATCAGGGCAAGCCACATCGCGGGCGAGCGAAGACGGTGCATCAGGGCAGGCGAAGGTTCGTGCCGCCGGCGGTCACATCAAACTCCGCCCGTCGATTCTGGAACCACGAGTCTTCGTCGTGGCCACTCGCGATCGGCTGTTCCTCTCCATAGGAAACGACCTCGAGACGGCCACCGTCGATTCCCTTGTTGGCAAGGTAAGTCTTCACCGCAACTGCCCGGCGGTTGCCCAGCGCGAGGTTGTACTCATCCGACCCACGCTCGTCGGCATGGCCACTGATGCGAAGACGGAGCCCGGAATTCGCGCCGAGAATCGCGGCCTTCTGATCGAGCGTGGTGCGATCCTCGGGCCGGATATCCGACTTGTCGAAATCGAAATGGACCCGACTGGAAACCTCGGCTAGTACGGCCGCAGTCATACGGGCCGCGACCGCGGCCGGATCCTCGGCAGGAGGCTGGGGCACTGGCGGCGGGGGGGGCGGGGGCGGCGGCGGCGCCGGTTGGGGCGCTGGCGGCGGCGGCTCGGGTGCCGGCTGCTCAGGTGCCTTCTTGCTGCCACATGCCGCAGTGGCGACAATGGTCGCAAGCATGAAGAGCGTGCGGGATGGAGTACGCATCAGACCTCCGGGAGACTCAGTTGGAACTAGGAGCGGAGCCCGCCTGCCGGCGGGACCACGCGGGAAGTCGGACCTCACCGACGAAGGTGAGCTGGCGGATGCGGCCGGTCATCGAATCGATGACCCACAACTGTCGGCGGCCGCTGCGGTCCGAGACGAACCCGATGTGCCGCCCATCAGGTGCCCAGGTCGGATCCTCATTGCGGCCGCTGGAGGTCAGTTGCCGGACCCGCCGGCTGGCCACGTCAAGAATAAAGATCTGGGGAGCCCGATTCACATCGCGGTGAAAGACTACACTGGTGCCGTCGGGTGACCACTCGGGCGCATTCGAGGGCCCCGTCGCGCCGAAGTCGAATGGAGCGAACAGTTCCTGGTCGGTCCCATCCGCGGCCATGACGTAGATCTGCGGCTGGCCAGCTCGGGTTGAGACGAATGCCATCCTGCGCCCGTCCGGGGCATAAGTGGGGGAAAGATTATCGGCATACCGACCCACGGTCAACCGCTGCACGCAGCAGTTCTGCGCGATGTCGGCGCTGAAGAGATCAGTGCCTTCCTCACCGGAACGTGCGTAGGTGAGAATCCGCCCATCGGGCGAGAACGCCGGGGTGATATTGAGGGCACTGGAAGTGCCAGGCACCGCCACCCGCTGGCCAGTCATGAGGTCCAGAACTATGATCGCTCCCACGCCGGCGCCGAATCGGGTATAGGCAATGCGCCGGCTATCGGCGCTCCACACTGGCGACAACACCTGCTCGCCGGCGAGGGACTGCTGAGCGACCCCGGCGCCATCGCTGTCCACCCGGTAGAGCCGCCGGTCCACGACGAACACCAATTGTGACGCCGCCGCCCCCGGTGTGCCGGTGATCCAGCGCACGACCTCATCCGACACCCGATGGACAGCAAGTCGGAAGCCCAGGTCGAAGGGCGCTGGCAGGACGAAGCGCTCCGAGCGACGAACGACACCAGCTGTGATGTCGTGGAGCCGAACCAGGTTGTCAGGTCCGGCCTGCTCGACTTCCACGGCGTACTCGGCGCTCAGGGTGCGGAAGAGGGCGTAGTTGACCGCGCGACCCCCTGCATTGCCCGCCCATGCCCCGCTGTCCGCCGGGCTCAGTGAGATGACCTCGAACCGGTCGCTAAAGTCCAGGTCACGGGCGAGGATCGCCCGAATCGAGTCGAGCCCCCGCCCGGGGAGGACGATCACCGACGGGCGCACGCCGGGGCGGTATTCGATGCCAACCCGAACGCCCCCCGGCGGACGAAGGGTGTCCTGGGCCGCCAGCCCCCCGGGGAGGGTCAGTAGCGTCAGGACCAGAAGAGAGCGCGGAGCAATCATCGGGTGCGCGGCGTGAAGTAGAAGGAAACCGGGAGCACGTCCGCCGGGTATCCGTCCGGCAGCGGCCCGAAGGCGCGGTTGCTCCCTGCGGCCTCGATGGCTCCTTGCGCCGAGAGATCGAACGAGAAGCTGCCGGAGGGCCGGGTGAGCCGGATTTCCCGGACCGTGCCGTCGCGGAGGATTAGAAAGCTCACCTCGGCGCGAAGCGCGGCATTGCCCACGGGGCGCTGCCATCGACGATACACCTCCTCCACGATACTCCGGAGGTAGCCCGGGTAGGGAAACTCGAGGCCCGGTATGCTTACCGTCGCGACATCGTTCCCCGTGCTGGGTGTCTCGCCTGGAAGCGGGGCGGTACGGGGTGTGCTCCGCGGATTCGGCTCGGTTCGCGGGGATGGCTTTGGTTTATCCGGGAAGGGCTTGGCTGGCTTTGGCGAGGGCTTGCTCGGCGCTGGTTCGTCGGCCGGTGGCCGCGGGGCAGCTTCGGGCGCCGGGCTGGGCACCGGCGGCGGCGCCGGAGCGGCCACCAACTCGACTGCATAGACCGGGGGGCCCATCTCCACCGCCTTCACTGTACTCCAGAGCAACGCCCCGGCCGCGACGTGCACCATCAGCGTTCCGGCAAGCCCGGCGGCGAGGCTGGCGGGCTCCGCCCGCGACCCGCGCCCTACCTTCACGGCCGGTCTTCCTCCTCGGCCACGAGTCCCACATCGGACACTCCAGAGCCCCGAATGACCGCGAGCACGCGCACAACGTCGCCGTACGGAACCCGTCGATCCGCGCGCAGATAGATCGACTTGGGCCGCCGGCTCCGGACCAGCGCCCCGAACGTCATTCGGAAGTCGCTCTCGGAGACGGCAGTCTCGTCGATGAAGATGCGACCTTCCCGATCGACGCTGACGACCATGCCCTCCTTGGCGGTCATCGGCCGGGCCTCGGCACGGGGGAGCTGTACGTCCACCCCCCCCTGCATGATAGGCGCGGTGATCATGAAGATGATGAGCAGCACGAACGCCACGTCCACGAGCGACGTGACGTTGATGTCCGCGTTGAGGGGCAATTCCCCGTGCCCCCGCAGTCCTCCGCCCCGGCCGACGCCCCAGGCCATCCTAGAGCAGCCCCTCGCGCGCCATTGTCCCAATCATCTCGTTGGCGAAGCCCTCGAGCTCGCCCGCGAAGAGCCCGAGGCGATTCACGAACAGGTTGTAGCCGATCACCGCCGGGATCGCCGTCGCCAACCCCGCCACGGTGGTGACCAGCGCTTCCGCCACTCCGGGCGCGACCGCGCCGATGTTGCCGGACCCCTTCGCCGCGATCCCGATGAAGGCGTCCATGACGCCGAGCACCGTGCCGAGCAGACCGAGCAGGGGCCCCACGGACCCAATCGTCGCCAGCCACGCGACGGACTTCGCCATGATGTCTCGCTCGGTCGCGACTTCTTTGCCGAGCACCGCCTTGAGCGCCTCCAACTGGGTGATGGAGAGCGCCTCACCGAACGGCGCGTGCCCCTCGCCCTGGAGGGAGTCGGGCCGCAGCTCGCGGAAGAAGTTCAGGCCTTCTCGAAACAGCCGGCTGTAGGGCGAGGGCGGCAGCTTGATCACAGCGTGATAGGCGTCCTTCAGGCGGGTGGACCGCTCGAGTTGGGCGAAGAACCGGCTGGCCTGGGCGCGCACCCGCCGGAACTGCCACCATTTCACGCCGATGATGAACCAGGAGATGAGCGAGAAGGCGACCGTGATGGCGAGCACGATCTTCGTCTCGGGGCTGGAGTGAAGCACCAGATCCCAGGACGAGGACGGCAGCGACGCGCTGGCTTGAAGCATGAGAAGCATCACCAGGGAAGGACCTCGGACAAGGGCCGGGCCCTCGAAGGCAGCGCCAAGGCTTGGCCTAGCGCCGCATTGAGGGCCCGTTGAGAGGTTGGGCGGCGCAACCGGGGCGCGCGCCGGATCACGAGGGCAGCTTGGCGATCTGCCGGGCCTCGGTGCCCGGGCGAATGTCCGGCTGCGTGACGGAAACCACCCGCGCGGTCGCGGTGCGGTCCCCCAGGTGGACCACCTGGACCGTCGCCATCGCCTCGTCGACTACGGTTGCGGCACCGGGACGCGCCCGCGGCGCCTGACGGAGCTCGAAGAGATCCCCGAGCGCAACCCCATCCTTGCGTCCCTTGTCCAGGAAGATCACGTCCTGGGGGCTGCTCAGGGGCTGGCGGTCACGATGGCCGAGCACCTTGCCGTGGACGCCATCCGAGATGGGGACGGGATGCACATTCCCCGGGTCACGGAACTTCTCCGTGGGAAGTACCCGCTGCTGGTCACGCACCAGGGCGTAGGACGCGATCACCTCCGCCAGGTTCTCCGGCCGACTCACGTCGAGCACCCGCAGCAGCCCCGTCGGCACAACGATGTTGCCGTACCCCCGGATCTCCTCTTGGACCAACACGGCGAGCAACGTGTCGCCCACCTGGTACTTCCCACCTGCGGGAGGTACCACCGCGACCCGGCCATGCATCTGGGCCGTACTGTGGCTGGAGACTTCCTCGATCTGCAAGGGAGTTACTGTGCCAACCACCAGGCCCAGTGGCAGGGCCTGCTCCTCGGTGAGGAACCCGGAGCTGAAGAACTCCGTGCGCCGGATAGGGCGGTACCGGCGGGCCAGTGCCAGTTCGAGCCTAGGGCCCACCTGCGTCGCCCGACTTCGATCGCCGACCAGCGGCGTCATATCCACATCTCCGGCATTGTCACCGCCGGCCTCACCCGGAGGAAGCTCACCGACCAGGGGTTCGGCGAGGGCCGCCTCCGCCTCCGCGGCCTCCGCGGCCTCCGCGGCGGGCGCGGCCTCCGCGGCGGGCGGCGGCGTCTCGATAGATGGCACCGCACTCACCTCGGGTCCCCCGCTGAGGCGGAGGACCTCGCCGGGATAGATCCAGTGTGGGTCCTCGACCACGTTGGTGTTGAGCCGGTAAATCTCCGGCCACAGGAACGGGTCACTCAGATACTGCTGTGCCAGATCCCACAGGGTATCACCCGGCCGAACGGTGTGGGTCTCGGGCCGGGTAATCTGCGCCGCCACCAGTGTCGGGGCGAGCAGAACTCCCAGCGCCATCGTAAGACGAACCCGAGCAGAGCTGATCATCACACTACCCTCTGAGAGTGGGGATCGCGGTAAGCCAATATATGACATAGGCCTCCAGCGCGCCACTCATAGACTAGATGAGACGAATAAGCCTAAGTTCAAGGCGGCAATAGTGTTGGCATGAGTGATGCCGCTCACACCGCTCCTAGGCGGCCCTGCTTCGGTGGGACGCGCCACTGGCCCGCCCATACACGCCGCCATCACAGCCGACAGCCGCCAGCTCCCAGCGGGCGGCTGAGAACTGACGGCTGACGACCTCTGACTTCGCTTCAAAACGGCAGATCGTCGTCTTCGCCGTCGAGCGCCTCGGGGAAGTCATCGAATGACTCCTTCCCGTCCTTGCCCTCCTTCTTGGCGGGAGCGGCGGCGGCACTGGCCCGTGCCGGGGCCGTTCCAGTGTCTCCGCCGCTCCCGCCCTTACCGGAGAGCATGATGATCTCGTTGGCGATGATCTCGGTCGTGTACCTCGTTTGACCGTCCTTGTCCTGCCATGAGCGGTACTCGATCCGCCCTTCGACGTACAGCTTATCGCCCTTCTTGCAGTACTTCTCCACGACGTCGGCGAGGCCGGTGCCGCCACCCTTGGTGTTGTTCCAGGCGACGATCCGGTGCCACTCGGTCTTCTCCTGCTTGTCCCCGCCCTGGCCGCTCCATTGCCGGCTGGTAGCAAGGCTGAAGTTGGCGACGCGCCCACCACCGCTGGTACTGCGCACTTCCGGGTCCTGACCGATGTTGCCGATCAGGCTGACCTTGTTGAGGCTGCGACTCACGGGAACCTCCACAGCTGCTGAGGGAAAGGACCGCAGGCGGACACGCCCCACCATAGCCGGAAGGGGTGGCAGCCGGTTAGCCGAAATGTAACGCCGCGGGTCCAGGATTACGCGCCGTGGGGGAGGGCGAGACGCAGCACGATCGCATCCTCCACCGGGTTGCGGTAGTACCGCGCCCGAAGCCCCACCGGCCGGAACCCCCGTCGCTGGTACAAATGCAACGCGGCGACGTTCTGCTCCCGGACCTCCAGGAAGACTTCGCGGGCTCCGGCAGTCGCGAGTGCATCGATCCCCGCCTCGAGGAGCCGGCCGCCGAGACCGTAACGCCGGGCCTCGGGCGCAACGGCCAGGTTGAGGATCTCCCCCTCCCCAGCCACGGCGCGGGCGAGCAGGTATCCCTTGATCTCGCCGCCACGTTCGGCCACGTACCCGAGCCCGAGCGGTGACCGCAGGATCTCCTCGAACGCGGCGACGCTCCAAGGATCGCTGAAACAGCGGCGCTCGATTGGCAGCAGCCGCTCTGCGTCAGTGACCGCCGCCCGTCGGATCCGCCAAGGGCCTTCCATGCTCTCGTTCCCATTTAGCCTGCGCTTCCGCCGGCCGACCGTATTCCGGCTCCCAGCGGGTGACATCTTCCACGATCCGCACGCCCCCGTCCTGCCCGATGAGTCGGATCAGGTCCGCCGCCTCGGGCCAGCTAGGCTGACCACCGAGCGTGGCCGCGGCGGGGCCCGCGAGTCTCGCCGGGGCCGGCACTCGGCTGCGGACCTCGGCGGGCGTGAGGACCGTTGGTGGAAGCACGGCCTCCACCCGGCCGGCCCTGAATCGGTAGGCGGCCGCGAACAATTCCCCCCTAAGGGCATTGCTTGCCACCAGTACCGTCTCCTCCACGTCCGCCCCAGCCCCCGCAGCGCACACCAGGAGCGAAGGCGCCACCCACAGAGGCATGGGCCGAACCCGATGGAGTCCGCGGGCCACGGTGGCGCCAACCCGAAGGCCGGTGAAGCTGCCAGGGCCATCGGCCAGGACCAGGCCCTCGAGAGTGGCGTAGGTGGCGCCTGCCCGAGCAAGGCAGGCCTCGATCGCCGGTAGGATCGCGGCAGCGTGGCGTCGCGCTCCAACAATCGTTTCGCTCGCGAATACGATGCCGGGTGCCCCGAGGGCAACCGATGCTCGATCGGTCGCGGTATCCATCGCGAGCCACATCAGCCCATGACCTCGAGGCCCCGGCGGGACTCATCGGACAGATGATGGAACCGGAATCGGTGGGTGGGTGCCGGGAGCCACGCGCCCGCCCGCTCCGGCCATTCCACGAGCACTGCGTCACCCTCGGCGAGCAGGACCTCCCAGTCCAGGTCCGCGGCTTCCTCCGGGCGGTTCAGCCGGTAGCAGTCGAGATGAAACACGGGACCGCGCCGGCCGCGGTAGCGATGCACCAGGGCGTAGGTAGGGCTGGTGGCGGGGTCGGTCACACCGAGACCCCTGGCCACCGCCTGGGCGAAGGTCGTCTTGCCGGATCCCAGGTCGCCCTCGAGAGCAAGGACGGCGTGGGGAGCCAGACTGCGCCCCAGTTCTTCTCCCGTGCGCACCAGTTCGGGTTCGGTCAGCGGGCGGATCATGCCCGGCGGCGCACTGGTGCCGCGGGCCGGGCCACCTCGGGAGCATCGAGGGCACGGAGTTCGTTGATCTGGTCGCGGAGCATGGCGGCGACCTCGAACTCGAGGTTGGCGGCCGCTTCCCGCATCTGGCGTTCCAGCGCGGTGATGGTCTGGGCCCGTTTTGCCGGATCGCGGAAGTCGAGCTCCACCAGGCGGTCGTCCTTCTTCCGCTCCGGCTTCTCGGTGCGTGCATCGGCCACTCGGGTAGTGAGCCGGACCTCCTCCAGCGACTTGACGATCGACCGGGGCGTGATGCCGTGCGCCTGATTGTGAGCGACCTGGAGCCGGCGGCGCCGCTCCATCTCTTTCAGCGCCCGCTCCATTGAGCCGGTCATGCGGTCTGCGTAGAGTATGGCGCGGCCGTGGAGATTCCGGGCAGCCCGCCCAACGGTCTGGATGAGCGAGCGTTCGGAGCGGAGGAATCCCTCCTGATCGGCATCGAGAATCGCTACCAGTGAGACCTCGGGAAGATCGAGGCCCTCCCGCAACAGGTTGATCCCGACCAGCACATCGAAGTCGCCAACCCGGAGGCCGCGCAGGATCTCCATCCGCTCGATGGTGTCGATGTCAGAGTGCAGGTAGCGGACCCGTACCCCCGCCTGCTGCAGGTAGTCGGTAAGGTCCTCCGCCATCCGCTTGGTGAGGGTGGTGACGAGAACCCGCTCCCGCCGCTTGGCCCGATCGCGGATCTCGAGCAGCAGATCGTCCACCTGTCCCCGGACCGGGCGGATCTCGACCTCGGGGTCGACCAAGCCGGTCGGCCGGATGATCTGCTCGATCACGTTCCCCGCGGACAGCCGCAGTTCCAGCTCCCCCGGCGTCGCGGAGACCGCCAGCAGCTGCGGTACGATCTCCATGAACTCCTCGAAGCGCAGCGGACGGTTGTCGAGCGCCGAGGGAAGCCGGAACCCGTACTCGACGAGGGTCTCCTTCCGGGCCCGGTCGCCGTTGAACATCCCGCCGATCTGTGGCAGCGAGACATGGGACTCGTCCACCACCATCAGGAACTCGGGCGGGAAGTAGTCCAGGAGGCAGGCGGGGCGCTCGCCTTCGCGGCGGCCGGAGAAGTGGCGGGAGTAGTTTTCGATCCCCGCGCAGGTGCCCACCTCGAGCATCATCTCCACGTCAAACGTGGTCCTCGATTCGAGCCGCTGTGCTTCAAGCAGCTTCCCCGCCTGACGCAACACCTGGAGCCGCTCGGCCAGCTCTGCCCGGATGAGCTTGACCGCCCGTTCAATCGTCGGGCGCTGGGTCACGAAGTGCTTCGCCGGATACACAGCGCAGCGGTCCAGCACCGCGGTGGCCCGGCCAGTGAGCGGGTCGATCTTGGTGATGCGCTCGACCTCGTCACCAAAGAATTCCACCCGGATGGCCTGCTCCGCATAGGCGGGGAAGATCTCCACGGTATCGCCCCGAACCCGGAAGGTGCCCTGTTCGAAGGCGACGTCGTTGCGGCCGTACTGGATCCGCACCAGGTCGGCGAGGAGATTGTCCCGTCCCTTCTGCTCTCCCCGCTCCGCGGTCACCAGCAGGCGGCGGTACTCGGCCGGATCACCGAGGCCGTAGATCGCGCTCACGGTGGCGACGATCACGACGTCTTCGCGCTCCATGAGGCTGGAGGTGGCGCGGAGCCTGAGGCTTTCGATGTCGGCGTTGATCGAGGCGTCCTTCTCGATATAGACGTCGGTCTGCGGGACGTACGCCTCAGGCTGGTAGTAGTCGTAGTACGATACGAAGTACTCGACCGCATTGTCGGGGAGGAACTGGCGCAGTTCGCCGTAGAGCTGAGCCGCCAGGGTCTTGTTGTGGGAGAGCACCAGCGTGGGCTTGCCGTAGTTCGCGATGGCGTGGGCGAGCGTCATGGTCTTGCCCGAGCCGGTTACGCCGAGCAGCGTCTGATAACGCTCGCCCCGACGGAGCCCCTCGGTCAGCGCCTCGATGGCGCGGGGCTGGTCGCCAGCCGGGGCGAACGGAGCAACGACCTTGAAGGCGGGGCTGGACATGGGGCCCCAATATACCGGCTTCGGCTAATGTTCGGTATGAGACCCAGGCACCGGTGCCGATCCGGGTGGTCGTCGCTCCAGACGTGCACACGGTACGTGAGACCGAGGTTACTTCCCTGCGCCCATCGCGAGGATCCTTCGCCACTGCTCCGGCGTGACCGGCATGACCGACAGGCGGGACATCCGGATCAGCGGCATGTCGGCGAGGGCGGGGTCGGCTTTGATCGCGGCCAGCGGTACCGCCTGGGGGAGCGGGGCGTCGGGAGCCACGTCCACCACGACGAGCTTGGGGTCGTCCTGGCCAGGATCGAGATAGGCCGCGGCGACGATCCGCGCGGTTCCCACCACCGCCATTTCGGGCCCGGAGTGGTAGATCAGGACGCGGTCGCCCTCTTTCATCGCACGCAGGTGCAGTAGGGCGAGGTTGTTCCGGACGCCGTCCCAGACGGCGCGCCCCTCCTTCAGCAGCCGGGCGAACGAATAAGTCGAGGGTTCGGTCTTGAGCAGCCAGTGATTCGGCATGGGGGTCCGGGTGGGCATTCGCGGAGGGGCGATACGATACCGCCGCGGCCCGCCGCGTCAATGGGGCGGGTCCGCTGTTACAAAGTCGGGTTCAATTACTGGGAAGCGGAGGCTTCGCGGCGTTCCACGTCGGTAATGCCGCGGACCTTCCTGACGGCCTTGATGACCTTGGCCAGATGGGCGCGATTGTCCACCTCGACAACGATCGTGCTGAAGACCGTGCCGTCCTTGGTCGACAGCTCCGCGGCCTTCACGTTGGTTCCCGACTGACTGATCGCCTGCATGACGTCGGCGTAGAGGCCGCGACGGTCTTCACCACTCACCGCGAGCCGCACCGCGAACGCCTCACCCTTGGACTCCTGCCAGTCGATCTCGACCCGCCGTCCCTCGCCAGCCAGGGTGAGCAGGTTGGGGCAATCCGCGCGGTGGATGGAAATGCCGCGTCCCTGGGTAACGTAACCGACCACCGCATCGCCCGGCACCGGCTGGCAGCATTGAGCGTAGCGCACCATCAGCCCGGACAGGCCCTGAATGCGGATGCCGGAGCCGAGCCGAATCCGATCGATCACCCGGCCGATGACGCTGGGTCGCGGCTCCTGGAGGTCGTCCGCCGGCAGCTCGGGGTAGATCGCACGGATTACCTGGACGATGGTGACATCGCCGCGGCCCAGCGCGACTTCGACCAGCCGCCCCTCAGTGAGGCCGAGCGAGTCGGCGGCGCGCTTGAGCTGGTCGGGCTCCGGCGGGGTCAACCGGCGGCGTTTGCATTCGCGCACCAGCAACTCGCGGCCCAGCGACTGGGCTTCCTCGTCCTCCTGGTGGCGAATCCACGCTTTGATCTTGTGCCGGGCGCGGGCGGTCTTCACATGGGCGAGCCAGTCGCGGCTCGGCCGCGGCACGGGGCCGGTGAAGATCTCCACAGCGTCGCCGTTCTTGAGCTCGCGGTGCAGCGGCGCGATCCGGCCGTTGACCTTGGCGCCCTGGCAGCGCATCCCGACGTCGGTATGGACCATGAAGGCGAGGTCGATCGGCGTGGCGCCCTTCGGCAGCTGCTTGACATCGCCCTTCGGCGTGAAGACGAAGATTTCGTCCTGGAAGAGATCGACTTTCAGGAACTCGAGGAACTCCTCCGGCGTATGGGCATCCTGCTGCAGCTCGAGCAGTTGGCGGAACCAGCCGAAATGCGCCTCGATGTCGTTGCCCTTCCTGGCGTCGGTCTTGTAGAGCCAGTGCGCCGCGATGCCAAACTCCGCAGTGCGGTGCATTTCCTGGGTCCGGATCTGGACCTCGAAGAGGTGGCCCCCCGGTCCGAAGATGGTGGTGTGCAGCGACTGGTAGGCGTTCGACTTCGGCGACGCGATGTAGTCCTTGATTCGCTCCTGCAGCGGAGTCCAGTTGTGATGAATGATCCCCAGGACGTGGTAGCACTCCTGGACCGACTTGACGATCACCCGGACCGCCATCAGATCGTAGATCTCGTCGAACGGCTTGTTGCGCTTTTTCATCTTCTGGTAGATCGACCAGAGATGCTTGGGCCGGCCGGTGACGTCGAACCAGGAGATCCCCGCCGTTCTCAGCTCGTGCTCCAGGGGCACCTGCAGCTTCTGGATCATCTGTTCGCGCTCGGCCCGCTTGGCCGCGACCTGGGCGACCAGGTTCTTGTAGTCCTCGGCCTCGAGGTACTTGAACGCCAAGTCCTCCAGCTCGGCCTTGATGCCGGCCATACCGAAGCGGTAGGCGAGCGGGGCGTAGATCTCCCGGGTTTCTGTGGCGATGCGCAACTGTTTCTCGGGCGGGAGCGGGTCGAGGGTCCGCATGTTGTGCAGCCGATCGGCCAGCTTGATAATGATGACGCGGGCGTCCTTGGCAATCGACAGCAGCAGCTTCCGGTAGTTCTCGACCTGCTGTTCCGCTGTCGAGCGAAAGGTCAGGCTCGAGATCTTGGTGAGGCCGTCGACGATCCCCGCCACCTCGGGCCCGAACTCCTTGGCGATCTCCTCGGTGCGGATGTCCGAGTCCTCGACCACGTCGTGCAGCAGCGCCGCCACAATCGAGGTCGTGTCGAGGAGCTGCTCCACCAGGGTCTTGGCGACCGCAATGGAGTGCTGGATGAAGTCCTCGCCCGACATCCGTTTCTGGCCCCGGTGGGCCGAGGCGCTGAACCGAAGGGCGCGATCGATCTGCTCGAGATCCAGCCGGTCGGCATGGCGCTCGAGCAGAGCCCGGAAGTCCGGTGCGATGTCAGGCAGGGTACCAGTCACAAGGGCCCCTAAGGGGAACACAGCAGCCGCCACCGGCCTTCGCCGGCGGACGACAGGACCACCTCCCACCAAAGGTAATTCCGCACCCGGACCACCACTTCCGCAAGAGCCCCCCAGGCTTTTACAGCAGCCCCGCCGCCGCGAAGCTCAGGAACCGGTCCCCGGCCAGGATGACGTGATCATAAACCGGGAGATCGAGCAGCCGTCCAGCGTCGACCAGCTGGCGTGTCACCGCCCGGTCCTCCGGAGACGGGGTGGGGTCACCGCTGGGGTGGTTGTGGACCACGATGATCCCGGCAGCGGCCTCCGCGATCGCGGCTCGGAAGACCTCCCGGGGGTGGACCAGGGCGCTGTTGAGAAGGCCACGGGATACGAGGACATCCCGCCGAACCCGGCTCTGGCTGTCGAGAGCGAGCACGTGGAACTCCTCCACCGCAAGATCGCGCAGGCGAGGGGCGAGCAAGGAGGCCACGTCGCCGGGCTCTCGTACCTGTGGGAGATCGGGCCGCTGCTCCCGCGATAAGCGCGCAGCCACCTCGAACGCGGCCAGCAGCCGCGCCGCCTTGGCCGGACCGACGCCAGGGGTGCGGGTCAACTCGGCAGGGGGGCGAGCGGCCAGGGCTCGGAGAGCACCGGCCCCTGAAGCGAGGAGTTTGGCCGCGAGTTGCTGCGCGTCCTCACCCGCCTGGCCGGTGCCCAGAAGGATGGCGACGAGTTCGGTGGCCGTGAGGGCCGCTGGTCCGAGGGACCACAATCGTTCGCGGGGCCGGTCGGCGGGCCCGCCTCGGCCGAGGATTGCCTCCATCGGTCGAGAATACACGATCCCGGACGGGGGGCCACAACCGGGAAGCTCACGCCCGGGCGAAAATCACGCGTGCCCCAGCCCGTATGGCGGGCTGCAGACCTGCGGGGCGGCTCAGCGCCCCACTCCGTGGCACTTCTTGTACTTCTTGCCGGACCCGCAGGGGCAGGGGTCGTTCCGGCCCACTTCAGAGACGGCGCTCGGACTCGACCGAACGGGCCCGAGGTTGGTTGTCATCGGCGGCGGGGCGGGGAGCCGCGGCCCCACCACCGGCGGCGGCGCCCCCCGCGCGTCAGGCGCAAAGAGCTCATCCGCCCCGTGCGCCGCTTCCGCCTGCTCCGCCCGTGGCGCGCGGGGGGGCTGGACGGGGAGCCGGGGAGCTTCCGCGGTTACCTGGATCTTCAGGAATCGTTCCGTGAAGGTCGCATGGACGTCCCGCATGAGGTCCTCGAACATCTCGAAGGCCTCTTTCTTGTACTCGACCAGCGGATCCCTCTGGCCGTAGGCGCGGTACTGGATCGCGTTGCGGAGCTGATCGAGGTCATAGAGGTGGTCTTTCCACTTCTCATCCAGCACCGTGAGCATCACCGTCGAGAGCACCTGCGCATCGACGTCCGGCACCCCGACCTGTCTCGCAAAATCCTGCAGGTATTCGATCTTGCGCCCGAAGGCGGCGTGACCGGCCTCCTTGGCAGCCGCAATCATCCGATCGGCCGTCGGGGTCCGCGCGGCATCGGTCAGGTCGTCCGCCGACACCAGGAACTGCTGCAGGAGAGCACTCTGCAGGCCGGCCCGATCGTAGTCCTCCGGTCGCTGGGCATCGACCAGCGCCATTGAGACCGCGCGCTCCATCGCCTGGTCCACCATCCGCGTGGCCTCGGCCTTGAGCTGCTCGCCCCGCTCGAGTGCGAACAGCCGGAGCGAATAGACGACCTCGCGCTGCTGATTCATCACGTCGTCGTACTCCAGTAGCCGCTTGCGAGACTGGAAGTTCTGCAGCTCGACCCGCTTCTGGGCCTGGCTGATCGCCCCCGTCACCCATGGGTGGGAGATGACCTCACCCTCTTCCGCCCCGCCTTTGTCCATCCACCCGGCGATGCGGTCGGTGCCGAACAGCCGCATGAGGTCGTCTTCCAGCGATAGGAAGAACAGCGACCGTCCCGGGTCGCCTTGGCGGCCTGAGCGTCCACGCAGCTGGCGGTCGATCCGTCGTGACTCATGCCGCTCGGTGCCGATGATCTGCAGCCCGTCGGTCGACACCTGCTTGGCAACATCAAGGCCGAGCTTAATGTCGGTCCCGCGGCCGGCCATGTTGGTCGCGATGGTGATCGACCCCCGCTGGCCAGCTCCCGCCACGATCTCGGCCTCGCGCTGGTGGTACTTGGCGTTGAGGACCTCGTGTCTGAGGCCGCGCCGCTTCAGCTGGCGGGAGAGAGTTTCCGACACCTCGACGGTCACGGTGCCGATCAGCACCGGCAGACCATTGGCGTGGACCTGCTCCACCTCGTCGACGATGGCGTTGTACTTCTCGCGCCGGGTCTTGTAGATCCGGTCTTCCTCGTCCAGCCGCCGGACGGGGCGGTTGGTCGGAATCACCGACACCTCGAGGCCGTAAATCGTATAGAACTCCTGCTCCTCCGTCTCCGCGGTGCCCGTCATGCCGGCCAGCTTGTCGTACATGCGGAAGTAGTTCTGGATGGTGATCGTAGCGAGGGTCTGCGTCTCGCCCTTCACCTGAACTGCCTCCTTGGCCTCCACCGCCTGGTGCAGCCCATCAGCCCATCGACGGCCCGGCATCACCCGGCCGGTGAATTCGTCCACGATGACCACCTGCCCGTCCTGCACCAGGTAATCGACTTCCTTTTCGTACAACGCGTGCGCCTGGAGCAGCTTGTGGATGATGTGGAGCTTCTCGCTCTTCAGCGCGTACTCCGCCTCGACCTCCCGCCGCCGGGCAACCCGATCCGGTGGCGCGAGGGAGGCATCCCGATCGATGGCGTGGACCGCCTCCGAAATGTCGGGCACCAGAAAGAGGCCGGGGTCATTGGGGGACATCGCGGCCGCGCCGCGGTCGGTCAGGTGGACGGAGTGCCCCTTCTCATCCAGGACGAAGTACAGCGCTTCCTCCAGGTCCCGCATCGTCTGCTGCCGTATGGGAAGCTTGCGGTCCGCGATGTGGTCGAGTTCTACCCGCTGCACTGCGCTCTTCACGCCCGGCTCGTTGAGGAACTTGAGCAGCTTCTTGTTCTTCGGCATGCCGAGACGGGCGATATACAGTTTGATCGCAGCTTCGGGCACGGTCTTGGGTTCGGCCAACAGCGGCTCCGCCTCCGCCAGCATGTTGCTCACGACCGCGCTCTGCCGGCGCACCAGCTCCACGACCTGGCGGTTGAATTGGGCATACTTCTCGTCGTTTTCGTTGCCGACCGGTCCGGAGATGATCAGCGGGGTCCGGGCCTCGTCAATCAGAATCGAGTCCACTTCGTCGATGATCGCATACGCATGATCCCGCTGCACCCGCTGGTCCAGCGAGAAGACCATGTTGTCGCGAAGGTAGTCGAACCCGAACTCGTTGTTGGTGCCGTAGGTGATGTCCGCGTTGTATGCCGCGCGACGCTGGGGCGTCGACGGTTCGGTGTCGTCGAGACAGCCGACGGTGAGTCCCAGGTAGGCGTAGACGTGCCCCATCCACTGCGAGTCGCGGCGGGCCAGGTAGTTGTTGACGGTGACGAGGTGGGCGCCGCGGCCAGCGAGCGCGTTCAGGTAGAGCGGCAGCGTGGCGACGAGGGTCTTGCCTTCGCCCGTCGCCATCTCCGCGATCCGGCCCTGGTGGAGCACGATCCCGCCGATGAGCTGGACATCGTACGGAACCATGTCCCAGGTCATTTCCCGGCCGGTGACCATGACCTTGGTCCCGACCAGACGGCGGCACACTTCCCGGACCGTGGCGAAGGCCTCGGGAAGGATCTCGTTGAGGATCTGGACGAGTTCCTTCTTGTACCGCTCTTCGAGCTGGTGGTAGCGGTCCTCCAGCTTGTCGCGCTCGGCAGGATCGGGACAGTCGTGCCGCAGCCGGCGGACCTCCTCCAACTCGGCCCTGGCAGCGGCGGTTCGCTCCGCGATGCGCTTGCGGAGCTGGTCAGTCTGGGCCCGGAGTCGCTCTTCGGAATAGTCCGTGAGGGCCGCTTCGTGACGCTTGATCGCGTCCACGATCGGCTGGACTTTCTTCACCTCGCGCTGGAAGCGGGTCCCGAAGAGCTTGGTGAGCGGTTTCTGGAGGAAATCAAGCATCGGCCAAATATAACCGGTCGGCCACGATGCACTCCGCCACCGGGTCAGGCACCCAGTAGCGAATCGAGCGCCCCACCGCCACCCGCCGTCGGATATCGGTGGCGGAGATGTCCACCGCCGGGACTGGCACCACCCGGACACTCCACGGCAACGACGGAATGGTGGTCCCGGGCCGGCTGAGAATCACGAAACTCGCGAGTTTGGCGAGGGTCTCGACCTCATGCCACTTTTCCAGATCGCGCGCCGCATCCGCGCCCACCAGCACCGCGAAAGCCCGTCCCGGCTCCCGCTCCCGGAGGGCCCGGACGGTATCCACCGTGTAGGAGGGCCCGGCTCGTTCGAGCTCGATCCGGTCGACGGCGAAGCGCGGTTCACCGGCGATCGCCAGCGCCACCATTCGGGCGCGGGTCTCCGCCGGCGCCGCATGGCGGCCGATCTTGAACGGCTGCTCCCGCGCCGGGACGAAGCGAAGCTCCTCGAGGCCGAGCGACTCGACCACCGCCTGCGCGACAAGCAGATGTCCGTGGTGGATGGGGTCGAAGGACCCGCCGAAGAGGCCGATGGTCATGGCGGGCAGGGCCGCGTCACGGCCGTGACCCCTTTACCTGGCCCCGCCCGCCGGCGCCACCGTCGTGTCCTGCGGGGCGGGACAGGAGGAGTCGAGCCCGGGGGTCGTGGGGTGAAACCGGCGGATGTAACCACAGGTCTCCCGCATGTCCTCCGCGTAGCCCACCCGCCGGTACGCGTCGACCAGCTTGAGCAGCACCTGCGGGGTTACCGAGGCGCGGGGATAGGTGGCGGCGATATCCTTGAAGTAGAGGATGGCCGAATCGTAGGCCCGGAGCCGGAAGTAGTACTGGGCCGTCTTGTACTCCTTCCGGGCGGACATCTCCTCGAGGTCCGCAATCCGCAGCCGTGCCCGGGCCGCCGCGGGCGAGTCGGGGTAGCGGTTGAGCAGCTCCTGGTAGGTGCTCCGGGCGGTCTCCCCATAGGTGTTGTCGAGTTCGGGGCGGCGCCAGAGGTCGCTATAGGCGTCCCCGGCCCGGAGCAGAGCGTCCGGCGCGAGCGGGGCGTTGGGGGAATCATCCGACACCTTCCGGAACTCTCGCGCGGCCTGCAGCTGGTTCTTCTGGCCGAAGTAGCACTCGGCAAGGTGAAAGTGTGCGGCCGAAACCAGGGTGTCCCCGATGGGCAGCTCCAGGGTGAGCCGCTCGAAGAGCGTCGCTGCCTTAGCCCACTTGCCTCGGGTATACTCCCCCATCGCGCGGCCCCATAGCTTCATGGCCTCTTCCTGCCTGATGCCGCTCGCCGTGAAAGCCGGGCTCACCGCCGCCACCGGGCGGGGCCGGCGGCCACACGCGGACGTGGCCATCAGCATAACGATGAGCGCCACGCGGGAAAGCAGATACACTGGACTCCGTCCTCTCATTACCGCGAATCTGCCGTGGCGGGGCGGGCCCCGAGGCGACCGAGCCGCTCCGTCGCCATGGCGATGATAGAATCAGCCGCCCCCGGACGCATCGCGTCCTGGTAGGCGATCGTCGCTCCTAAGAGATCACTCAGCTCGACCCGCGCATCGCCAAGGCCCACCAGCGCGCGCCGCCCTCGATCGGAAACCGAGTCCAGCGCGACCACGCGAGAGAACCATTGGGACGCGACCTCGCCCCGCTCGAGCGTGAGTGCCTCGAGGCCGAGCTGTACCCCGCAGGTCCCCAAGCCTTCGATGGCCCGTGACCGCACGCTGGCATCGCGCGAGCGGCGCAACGCCGTGAGATAGATCTCCGCCGCCGCGCTGCAATCGCTGGTCCGCTGCAGCGCCCCGCCATACTGCACCAACATCTGGTCGACGGCGGCGGCGTCCCCCGCCGCGGCCAGCGCCAGCGGACCGATCCCGGCCGCCTCCGCCGGTGCCAGCCGGCCGCCGCGGACCAGGGCAATGGTGTAGCGCGAACTGACCCGCTCGGGGGCCAGGCGGCGGAGCGTCTCGACCGCCTCCTGCAGGGCAACCGCGGTGCCGGCCCGATCGGCCGCGCGCGCCACCAGTTCGAGACCACGGGCCGCCTCCGACGCCCGGCTGGGGTCCTTGGCCGCGAGCTTCCCGTACGCTTCGGCAGCCTCCCGGAACTCGCCCGTCTTGAGGGCCGCGGCCCCGAGTTTGGCCCAGATGCGGGGATCGGCCCCATCGCGCGCCACCGCCCGGTACTCGCCGAGTGCCGTAGCGAAGTCGGCCTGCCCATAGGCAGTGTCGCCTAGTCGCTCGTGATCAGCCGCGGAACTGGCACAGGCCAGGAGAAGGACGAGCAGGAGGGCCCGGCGCATCACTCGGCGGCCCGCTCCAGCATGGCGAGGTAGGCTTCCACACGCGCGTTCTTAGGCCGGGCCAGCAGGCACTCACGCCAGATGGTCTGGGCCCCGACGGCGTCACCGGAGAGGTACCGTGCCAGGCCCAGCGAGGCGAGGGCATCGAGGAAGTTGGGCCGGTCACGGACCACCCGCTCGAGCTCTTCCCGTGCGGAGAGCACCTCCCCAGCCTCGAGCAGGGCCCGGGCGAGCTTGTACCGCAGATCGGCGAAATTTGGTCCCAGTTCCACCGCCCGACGATACTGCTCGATGGCCTGAGTCAGGGCTCCCGACTCGGCATAGGCGGCGGCGAGCAGTGCGTGGTGGTTGGCAAGATTCGCGGCCACGTGCGCCGGGAAGCCGGCCGGCTGGGGGAGATTGTGCGCTGCCGCCTGACGGAACGCGTCCGTCGCTTCCTCGGTCCGTCCGAGGTCATTGAGCAGCACTCCCCGGTGGATGTGGGCCTCGATGTACCGTGGATTCAGGTCCAGCGCTCGTCCGAAATGCTCCAGCGCCCGCTGCGGCTGGCCCAGCAGGGCGAAACACAACCCCAGGAGGTGGTGACAATCCGCAAACGACCTTCCAGACTCCACGATCTCCAAGAGGAGATGGACGGCGCCATAGTAGTCCTGGAGCGCGAAGCGCTCCCGGGCCTGATTTATCAGCGGCTCGTCACTGATGCGCATGGGTCTCCCGGAACCAGGCGACGAAACGACGTATTCCCTCAGGGAATGGCACAGTGGGTCGGTAGCCGAGCACCCGATGGGACTTGGTCAGGTCCGCCGAAGTGAGGCGCACGTCCCCCGCCTGGCGACCCGTCCGCTCGATGCGGGGCTCGATTCCCAAGGCGGCAGAAATCTCGGTGATCAGGCGCGCCAGCGCCACCGTTTCGTTGCCACCGAGGTTAAAGACCTCGAGGTCGATGGGACCCGTCCGGGTCCAGTCGACCGCGCTGACTACCCCCGAAACGATGTCATCAATATAGGTGTAATCCCGGGCCTCGCTCCCATCCCCGAACATGGTGATGGGCTCCCCATCGCTGAGCCGCCGGACGAATCTGTGGATGGCGAGATCGGGTCGCTGCCGTGGACCATATACCGTGAAGAACCGGAGCGCGGCCACCCGGAGACCGACGTGTGGTGCCTGCGCCTCCAGCAGCAACTCCGCCGCCCGCTTGGTAGCGGCGTAGGGCGAGATCGGGTGCACCGCGGGGGCGTCCTCCCGAAACGGCGGCGGCGTATCGTCGCCATACACCGAGGAGGAGGAGCCGAACACGACCCGGCTGACCCCTGCGTCCCGGCAGGCGTCGATGAGCGACTGGGTGCCGGTCACGTTCGCCCGGAGATAGCCGGCGGGATCCTCCAGAGAGGGCCGCACTCCCGCCTTGGCCGCGAGGTGAACGACGACGGTGTCAGCCGTCAGAAGCCGGCGGATTGCCGCTGTGTCGAGAATGTCAAGCTCGTGAAACTGGAAGCCGCGCGACGCGCGGGCCGCCTCGAGATTCCGTTCCTTGATTCGGCGCGGATAGAAGGGATCGAAGTTGTCGAGCCCGACGACCTCGTCCCCCCGGGCGAGCAGCCGCTCGGCAACGTGCGATCCGATGAACCCCCCGGCCCCGGTGAGGCAGACCCGGGTCATCGGGCAAGCCGCTCCCGGAAGTAGGCGATGGTGTGGCTGAGCCCCTCCTCGAGCGACACCTTCGGCTCCCAGCCGAGCAGGGCGCGGGCCTTGGTGATGTCGGGCTGGCGAACCTTGGGATCGTCGATCGGCAGGGGCCGCTTCTCGATCGGGGAGTTGGAGCCGGTCAGTTTCAGGACCAGTTGGGCCAGCTGCATCACCGTGAATTCGTTGGGGTTGCCGATGTTGGTGGGCTCAGCGTGGTCGCTCATGAAGAGCCGGAAGATCCCGTCCACCTCATCCGACACATAGCAGAATGAGCGGGTCTGCTGGCCCTCACCATAAATGGTCAGCGGCTCCCCGCGAAGCGCCTGTACCACGAAGTTCGAGACTACCCGGCCGTCACGGGCCCGCATCCGGGGACCGTAGGTGTTGAAGATGCGGATGATCCGGGTGTCGATGCCGTGGTAGCGGTGATAGGCCATGGTCATCGCTTCGGCGAACCGCTTAGCCTCGTCGTAGACGCCGCGCGGTCCGACCGGGTTCACATGACCCCAGTAGGTCTCCGGCTGGGGGTGCACCTGGGGGTCTCCGTACACCTCCGACGTGGAAGCGAGGAAGAACCGGGCTCCCTTGGCCTTGGCGAGGCCCAGCGCGTTGTGGGTGCCGAGCGACCCGACCTTCAGGGTCTGGATGGGCAGCTCCAGGTAGTCGATCGGGCTCGCTGGCGAGGCGAAGTGCAGGACCCCGTCCAGCGGACCGTCGACCTGGATGAAACGGCTCACGTCGTGCAGCACGAACTGGAACCGGCGGTTCCCCTGCAGGTGCGCGAAATTCTCGCGGGCACCGGTGATCAGGTTGTCCATGCCGATGACCTCGTGCCCCTCGAGCAGAAAGCGATCGGCGAGGTGCGAGCCCAGGAATCCGGCCGCGCCGGTGATCAGAATCCTCATGTGGCCTTCTTTCGCCCGATGCCATGATATAGGAAACCCTGCGCGCGCATCCGAACGGGGTCGTAGAGGTTGCGCCCATCCACCACCAGCGGCTGTTTGAGCAGTTCCTTGAGCCGGTCGAAATCCGGATTGCGATAGACCAGCCATTCGGTGACGATGGCCAGGGCATCGGCGCCCTGGGCCGCGCCGTATGGGTCGTGCGCATAGCTCACCCGGTCGCCGAGAATCTCACGGGCCGTCTCCAGCGCCTTCGGATCGTGGGCCTGCACCTTCGCCCCGGCCGCCAGCAGCCCCTCGATCAGGGGAATCGCCGGGCTCTCCCGCATGTCGTCTGTCTCGGCCTTGAAGGCGAGGCCCCACACGGCGATCGTCCGCCCAGCGACAGAACCGTTAAACGCGGCCGTGAGCTTCTGCAGCATCACCTGCTTCTGGCGGTCGTTGACCCGCTCCACCGCATCGAGGATCTCGAAGTCGAGCCCCACCTCGCGGCCGGTCTGGATCAGCGCCTTCACGTCCTTGGGAAAGCATGAGCCACCGTAGCCCGGTCCCGGAAAAAGAAAGGCCTGCCCGATACGTTTGTCCGTGCCAATGCCCTTGCGGACATCATTTACATCCGCGCCGACTCGCTCGCAGAACAGCGCGACCTGGTTCATGAAGGAGATGCGAGTGGCCAGCATCGCGTTGGCCGCGTACTTGGTCACTTCGGCCGAGGGGATGTCCATGAAGAGCACCGGGTTCCCGGTGCGCACGAACGGGGCGTAAAGTTCTGCCATCGCGTCGCGGGCCTCGTCGCTATCCACCCCCACGACAATTCGGTCCGGCTTCATGAAATCATCGATGGCGGCGCCTTCCTTGAGGAACTCGGGATTGGAGCAGACGCTGAAGGGGCGTTTGGCCTCGGTCGCGATCGCCGCGCGCACCTTTTCCGCGGTGCCCACCGGCACCGTCGACTTGGTCACGACGACCTTGTGACCGTTGAGGTGTTTGCCGATCGTCCGCGCGACCGCCAGCACATGCTGCAAATCGGCCGAGCCGTCCTCTCCCGGAGGGGTACCGACGGCGATGAAGACCACCCGTGAGCGCTCGACCGCCGCGCCCACACCGGTCGTGAAGCTCAGCCGCCCCTCGGCCTGGTTGCGGCGGACGATGTCCTCCAGTCCGGGCTCGTAGATGGGGATGTCGTTGGCCTTCAGGCGCTCGATCTTCCGGGCATCGATGTCCACGCAGACCACATCGTTGCCAGTCTCTGCCAGACAGGCACCCGTCACCAGGCCGACATAGCCACTTCCGACGACCGCAACTTTCATCTTCGCATCTCCCCGCTTACTGGTAGAAGGCCTGGACGGCCGCGATGACGGCGTCTTGCTGGGCGTCGGTGAGCTCCGGGTAGATCGGGAGCGACACCACGGATTCCGTGGCCGCCTCGGTCGCCGGCAGGCTGCCCCGTCGGTAGCCCAGATACGCGAAACAGGGCTGCAGGTGCAGCCCGAGCGGATAGTAGACCGCGCAGCCGACCCCTCGCTGCTTCAGGTGCGCCACCAGCGCATCCCGCCGCTCGGCGCGAAGCGTGTACTGGTGGAAGATGTGCTCGTTGGCCGGGTCGATCCGGGGTGGGCAAACCGCCGGGAGGCCGGCAAATGCCTTGGTGTAGCGCGCAGCCCGCTGCCGACGAGCCTGGGACCAAGCGGCCAGATGCGGCAGCTTGGCTAGCAGCACCGCGGCCTGCAGCGTGTCCAACCGGCTGTTGAACCCCACCTCATCATGGTGGTACTGCTTCGCGCCCCCGTGGGTCCTGAGGCGCCGCAGCCGCTCCGCCAACGCGTCATCCTGTGCGACCATCATCCCGCCGTCGCCCCAGCCGCCGAGGTTCTTGCTCGGGAAGAACGACAGGGCTCCCGTCATCCCGAGTTCCCCCGCCCTCCGCCAGGCCCCGCCGACCTGCCTGCGCGCCCCGATGGCCTGCGCCGCGTCCTCGATTACGGCCAGCCCGTGCCGCTCAGCCAGCGCGAGGATGGCCTCCATGTCGGCCATCTGGCCAAAGAGGTGCACTACCACGATCGCCCGGGTACGGGGAGTGATTGCTGCCTCCACGGCCCCGGTTGAGACGTTGTAGGTCGCGGGGTCGATGTCCACGAACACCGGCCGTCCACCCGCATTGTGGATCGTCCCCGCCGTGGCGAAAAACGTGAACGCCGGCGTGATAACCTCGTCGCCTGGTCCGAGCCCGAGCGTGCGGAGCGGAAGCAGTAAGGCGTCGGTTCCGCTGGCGCAGCCGATGCCGTGCCGGGTCCGGCAGAGCTCCGCGACCGCCCGTTCCAGTGCCCCCACCTCCTCGCCCAGAATGAACTGCTGGCGCTCCACCACCCGGAGCAACGCCGGCAGCACTTCCTCGCGAATCGACTGGTACTGTGCCACCAGATCCAGCAGCGGGACGTTCAAGGTCGGCAGCCAGTTCAGGGTTGAGGCGGGCGATTGGCAGTCGGCTGTCAGCTACCAGCCATCGGCCATCAGATCGAAGGTCGGGCCCTCGGGCCCCCCCGTAATCCACCGTGCTGACAGCTGATAGCCCGGCGCAGCCCTGCCTTGGCGCCGCCTTGGGGCGGGCAAAATCCGGGCCCAAACACCGCCGGAAGCTAGTGGGCTCATGCAGGCGGGGCAATCATCCTAAGTGCGCCCTGCTCTTCACGATAGGTTGCCCGGCAGCCGCCGCATTCAGCCGCCCTGTCGCGCAACTGCAACCGTTCCCCGCACTGGCAGATCCAGCCGACCCGCCGAGCCGGAACGCCAACCATGAGGGCGTACGCTGGCACGTCGCTGGTCACGACCGCTCCCGCTCCGATGAAGGCGTACTCGCCCAGGGTCACGCCGCAGACGATCGTCGCGTTGGCGCCGATTGATGCGCCCCGTCTGACCAGCGTGGGCCGGAACTCATGTCGCCGGGGGACATGGCTTCGTGGGTTGGTCACGTTCGTGAAGACGCAGCTCGGCCCGCAGAACACGTCGTCTTCGAGGGTGACGCCCTCGTAGATCGAGACGTTGTTCTGGACTTTTACATTGTCGCCCAGGCGGGTGCCGGGCATCACCACGACGTTCTGCCCGAGCGTGCATCGTTCACCGATCACCGCGCCACCCATCACGTGGCAGAAGTGCCAGATCCTGCTGCCGGCCCCGATGACAGCACCAGCATCGACGTAGCTCGATGCATGAACGAAGAAGTCACCCATGGCTTGCCTCGAAAGTTCCGTCCGGTCGGACCAGCTTGACCTCGGTGTCCAGGGAAACGTCGAAGCGCTCGTGGACTGTGCGCCGGGCGAGCGCGATGAGCCCGCGGACCTCCGCGGCCGTGGCGTCACCGGTGTTCACGAAGTAATTGGCGTGCATGGGCGAGATCTCCGCCCCCCCGATGCGCCGACCCTTGAGCCCGGCGGCCTCGATGAGCTGCCCTGCGGTCCGGAGCCCCCCCGCCAGCTCCCAGCTCGGGCCGGCGGGGTTCTTGAACACGCTCCCACAGCAGGGCTGGTTGAAGGGAGTACCCTGCTGGCGCCACCGGAACAGCTCCGCCACTTCGGCCTGGATTGCCGTGGGATCGGTGGGCTCGAGCCGTACCACCGTTTCCAGCACGATGCGACCCTCAAGGCCGCTCTGTCGGTAGCTGAAGGGGATTGCTGCCCGGGGAAGCACCTGATCGCCGCCACTGGCATCGACGACGGTGGCCGACTCCACCACGCCAGCCCAATCGCCACCATGGCATCCGGCGTTCATGTACACCCCGCCACCGACGGAGCCCGGCACTCCAATGAAACGGTGCAGCCCTGCAAAGCCGATATCCGACGTCCTGCGGGCCGCCAAAGGCTGTGGCAGGCCGGCCCCCAGCCGCCAGCGTCCACCCTCGAGTTGATCCAGTCGGTCGAGACCCTTTCCCAGCCGGATCACGAGTGCGTGGAGCCCCTCGTCGGGGAGCAGCAGATTCGACCCCAGGCCCAGCGCGAACCAGGGTACCCCGGATTGGGCTGCGAACTGCAGGGCCCGGCCAACATCATCCGCGACCCGCGGCAGGAGAACGGTGGCGGGCCCGCCGATCCGGTAAGTTGAGTAGCGTGCGAGCGGCTCCGCCTCCCGGACTTCGCCCTGGACCCGCTCGCGGAGTCCAGCGGCGAAGGCCGGGTCGCGCGCCGTGGTCATGCCGGCACGCGGGGTCTGCGCGCGATCTCATGCCATTCCTGCAGCGACCGGACCTCACGCTGACGGCTCCGCAGCGCGATGATCGCGTCGCAGGCAGCGGAGGCGGCGGACATAGTGGTAGTGTAGGGGACCCGCGCGGCGAGCGCCGCCGCGCGGATAGTGTAATCGTCCTGCTGGGTGAGCTTGCCGAGCGGCGTGTTGATGAGCAGCTGGATCTGCCCCGACACTAGCAGGTCGATCGCGTTTGGGCGCCCTTCGTAGACCTTGAGGACCCGCTCCGCGGGGATGCCCCGCACCCGGAGATGCCGGGCGGTACCGTCGGTGGCGTAGACCGTGAACCCGAGTTCGTGCAATCGCCGGGCGATCGGCACCACGGTCGTCTTGTCGTGGTCGTTCACCGTGATGAAGACCCCGCCCTCGATGGGCAGCGCACCGTCGGCGGCATGCTGAGCCTTGGCGTAGGCCATCCCGAACGACTCCGAGATGCCCATCACCTCACCGGTGGAGCGCATCTCCGGGCCCAGGATGAGATCCACCCCGTGGAGCTTGTTGAAGGGGAAGACGGCCTCCTTCACGGCCACGTACGGCTGCCCGGGGTCGTCCTCGAGGCCCAACTCGTCGAGAGTCTTGCCCACCATTACGGAGGCCGCGAGGCTCGCGAGCGGCACCCCGGTCGTCTTGGAGACAAAGGGCACCGTACGCGACGCCCGCGGGTTCACCTCGAGGACGTATACCACCCCGTCCTTGATCGCATACTGCACGTTGATGAGGCCGACTACGCCGAGCTTCTCGGCGAAGGCGCGCGTGTAGCTGCGCATCTGCTCCACCTGCGCCTCGGAGATGAGGTACGGTGGCAGGACACAGGCGGAATCACCGGAGTGGATCCCCGCGTCCTCGATATGCTGCATCACCCCGCCGATCACGCACCGGGTGCCGTCCGCAATGGCGTCGACGTCAGCCTCAAACGCGTCCTCGAGGAACCGGTCGATCAGCACCGGATGACCCGTCGCCACCCGCACCGCACGGCTGAAGTAGTCCCGCAGGGACGGCTCATCGTAGACGATCTCCATCCCCCGCCCTCCCAACACGTACGACGGCCGCACCAGGCAGGGATAGCCGACCTGCTCCGCGACCCGCACCGCCTCCTCAAGTGACATGGCGGTGCCGGCGGGCGGCTGGGGTACGCCCAGCTCGCGCGCGAGCGCCTCGAACCGCTTGCGGTCTTCGGCCGCGTCGATGTTGTCCGGAGAGGTCCCCAGGATCCGGACTCCGGCGGCCTCGAGCCCCCGGGCGAGCTTCAGCGGAGTCTGCCCCCCGAGCTGGACCACGACGCCGAGTGGCTTCTCGACGTGGACGATCTCCAGCACATCCTCGAGGGTGAGCGGCTCAAAGTACAGCGTATCGGAGATGTCGTAGTCGGTGGAGACCGTCTCGGGATTGGAGTTCACCATGACCGTCTGGTAGCCCAGCTCCCGGAAGGCGAGCGCCGCCCGGACGCAGCAATAGTCGAACTCGACCCCTTGTCCGATGCGATTAGGGCCGCTGCCCAGGATCACGATCGTCCGGTCGCCCTTGGACTGCGCCTCGTTCTCCTCATCGTAGGAGGAGTACAGGTAGGGCGTCTTCGAGGGAAACTCACCGGCGCAGGTGTCTACGGTCTTGTACGCGGGGCGAACCCCCAGCTCGTGGCGGAGTTCACGGACCTCATCCTCCTTCATGCCACGCAGATCCGCCAGCTGCCGGTCGGAGAAGCCCAGCTGCTTCATCGGGCGCATGAGGCTGGCTTCGCCGTAGACCTCGGCGCGGCCCGCCTTGGCCCAGGCGCGTTCGCATTCCACGAGTTCCAGCATCTGGTCCACGAACCAGGGATCGATGCCGGTGCGCTCGGCCACTTCCTCCACCGTCACCCCGGCCTGCAGCGCCCGCTTGACCTGAAAGATCCGCTCGGCGGTCGGTGTCCGGATGGCCGCCTTGATGGCCTCAAGCGAAGTATCTGTCAACCGGTCGTCCACCGGCGCACGCCCGACCTCCCAGCCGGAGCGGTCGGCCTCGAGAGCCCGGAATCCCTTCTGGAATGCTTCCTTGAAGGTTCGGCCGATGGCCATCGCCTCGCCGACCGCCTTCATCTGGGTGCCCAGCTTGGGGTCCGCCGTGGGGAACTTCTCGAACGCGAACCGCGGAATCTTCACCACCACGTAGTCCAGCACCGGCTCGAAGGAAGCGGGCGTGGTCTTGGTGATGTCGTTGGGAAGCTCGTCGAGGGTATAGCCCACCGCCACCTTGGTGCCGATGCGGGCGATCGGGAATCCGGTCGCCTTCGAGGCCAGCGCGGAGGAGCGAGAGACGCGCGGGTTCATCTCGATCACCAGCTGTTCCCCGGTGGTCGGGCTCACGGCGAACTGGATATTGCATCCCCCCGCGGCAACGCCGACCTCGCGGATGATCTTGATGGCGCTATCGCGCATCACCTGGTATTCGCGGTCGGTCAGCGTCATCGCCGGGGCGACGGTGATCGAGTCGCCGGTGTGCACGCCCATCGGGTCGAGGTTCTCGATCGAGCACACGATGACGACGTTGTCCTTGCCATCGCGCATCACCTCCAGCTCGAACTCCTTCCAGCCCGCGATGCTCTTCTCGACCAGCACCGACCCCACCGGGGAAAGCTCCAGCCCGCGCGAGACTATCGCGATGAACTCCTCGCGGTTGTAGGCGATTCCGCCACCGGTCCCGCCTAGCGTGAATGAGGGCCGGATGATCGCCGGATAGCCGGTGTCGGCCACCGCCTCGAACGCCTCCTCCAGAGAGCGGATTGTCCGGCCGCGCGGAGTGGCGAGGCCGATCCGCTGCATCGCCTTGGAGAACTCCTCGCGGTCCTCCGCCACCCGGATGGCCCGTTCGTTGGCCCCAATCAGCTCCACCCCGTACTTGGCGAGGGTGCCGTCCTTGGTGAGCGCCATCGCGATATTGAGGGCGGTCTGGCCTCCCATCGTCGGCAGCAGCGCGTCGGGACGCTCCCGTTCGATCACCCGAGCCACCCACTCCGCCGTCACCGGCTCTACGTAGGTCCGGTCGGCCAGCTCCGGGTCGGTCATGATCGTGGCAGGATTCGAATTCACCAGGATGACCCGGTATCCCTCCTCCTTCAGCGCACGTACCGCCTGGGTGCCGGAATAGTCGAACTCGGCGCCCTGCCCGATCACGATGGGGCCGGAGCCAAGCAACAGGATGGAGCGCAGGTCAGTCCGCTTGGGCATTGACGAGGTCCTGGAGGGTCTGGCCGAGTGTATAGCGGGGAATCCAGCCGGTCCGCTGGCGTAGCCGGGAAGCGTCACCCACGAGGTGCGGCAGGTCGGCGGTTCGGGTGAGTTCGCGATCCACCTCGGGCGTAGCGCGAACGCCGATCAGTTCCGCCAGCCGGAGGAAGATCGTTTGGAGCGAGAGACCCTCGCCGGAGGCGACGTTGTAGATCTCGCCAGGCTCCCCGTGAGCCAGCAGCGACACGTAGGCCTGGGCGACATCCCGGACATCGAGGAAGTCCCGGATCGGCTCGAGGTTGCCGGTCTTGACCACTGCCGCGCCCAGGCGGCGCGCCGCCTTCAGCCGCCGCGCGAAGGCGGGGACTACATACCGGTCGCTTTGTCCCGGCCCCGTATGCGGAAAGGCCCGCACCACGAGCACCCGGAGCCCGCTCCGCCGGGCAGTCTCGAACGCCGCGATCTCCGCGCCCAGCTTGCTGGCGGCATAGGGGGAGACCGGGGCCGGCGGATCGGTCTCCAGTCGCGCCCGAACGGAAGAGATGACTCCATATACCTCGGCGGTGGAGACCAGCATCAGCAGCGGGTCAGCCGCGCCGCCCTGGCGCCGCGCCCCGAGCGCATCGGCCAGGCGTGCGGTCCCGGCGGCGTTGATCTCCCAGGCCAGTCCCGGGTCGCGCCGAGCCTCGGCGCCAGATGCGATCGCCGCGAGGTGAATGACGGCATCGGGCACCTCATCCACCGCCGCGCGGACCGACCCCGTTTCCTGCAGATCCAGCGGCAGCCAGCGGACGTGCCGGCGCTCGACCTCGGTGAGAAAACCCGGTGGGGCCTCCCCCGGAAGCCGAGTCCCCAGCACCTCGTGACCCTCGGTCACCAGCGCGGGGAGAAGCCAGCGCCCGACGAACCCACCGGCGCCGGTCACCAGCACCTTCATCGTGGGCGCCCAAGCGCGGCCAGATCCGCGTCCACCATCATGGTGATGAGCCCCTTGAAGTCCACCGTCGGCGACCAGCCCAACTCCCGCTTCGCCTTGCCGGGATCGGCCAGAAGTATGTCCACTTCGGCCGGGCGCATGAAGCGGTCATCGATCTTCACGTGGGGGCGCCAGTCGAGTCCTACGTGGGCGAAGGCGATTTCGATCAGGTCACGCACGGTGTGCATCTGCCCAGTGCCGATGACGTAGTCGCCCGGCTCGGGCCGTTGCAGCATCCGCCACATGGCGTCGACATAGTCACCCGCAAAGCCCCAGTCGCGTCGAGCGTCGAGATTGCCCAGCCGGAGCTCCGAGGCCAGCCCCAGTTTGATGCGGGCCGCGCCGTCAGTGACCTTGCGGGTCACGAATTCGATACCCCGCCGCGGTGACTCATGGTTGAAGAGAATGCCGCTGACGGCGTACATGCCATAGGACTCGCGGTAGTTCACCGTGATCCAGTGGCCGTAGCACTTGGCGACTCCGTAGGGCGAGCGCGGGTAGAAGGGCGTGCTCTCCCGCTGCGGCGTTTCCACGGCCCGCCCGAACATCTCGGAGCTCGACGCTTGGTAGAAGCGCGCGCGCGGCCAAGCCAACCGGATCGCTTCCAGGATCCGGGTGACGCCGAGGGCAGTGAACTCCCCGGTCAGGACGGGCTGCGTCCATGAGGTCGGCACGTACGACTGGGCGGCGAGGTTATAGACCTCGTCGGGCTCGGTCTCCTTTACCACCATGGTCAGCGAGTGCTGGTCCAGCAGATCCGCCGGCAGAATCTGGATGTGGCCGAGCAGGTGCTCGATCCGCTCGTAGCTATGATGGCTGGTCCGGCGGACCATCCCGACGACGTCATAGCCCTTTGCCAGAAGAAACTCGGCGAGGTAGGAGCCATCCTGCCCGGTGATTCCCGTGATTAGTGCCCGCGGCATGGCGACGGCGACCTCCAGAGTTGTGCCAAGCGGTTCAGGCGATTATGGTTGTGGGCTGTTTTGGCAGCCTTCGATCCCAGTTCTTTGGAAGGAAGACCCGTATGGCCCGGGTATGCAAGGTGTGTGGTAAGGGGCCGATGACCGGCAACAACGTCAGCCACGCCAACAACCGCAAGAAGCGCCGCTGGTACCCGAATCTCCAGACTGTCCGGGTGCTGGTCGAGGGGGCGCCCCGCCGGCTGTCCGTGTGCACCCAGTGCCTCAAGAGCAACCGGATCAAGAAGGCAACTTGAACGGACGGGGGCAAGCCATGCCTTGGCCGCCACCCCCAGTGACAACGTGAGGCCAGAAAAAAGGGGACCGACCGGTCCCCTTTCATGGTTTCTGGAGGCACGGCGGGTCGTCACCGTCACTCCGGCAGCAACTCGATCCGCGCCATCTCGGCGCCGTCGCCCTGCCGATGGCCGAGCTTGAGGATCCGGATGTAACCGCCCGGGCGGGCGGCAAACCGGGGGCCGATCTCGGTGAACAAGCGGGAGAGCGCGTCGCGCTCCCGGATCTTCTGGGCCACCAGCCGCCGGGCATGCAGATCGCCCCGTCGCGCCAGGGTGATGAGCTTCTCGGCGTAAGGCCGAAGCTCCTTCGCCTTCGCGACCGTGGTCTCAATGCCGCCATGCAGCATCAGGCTCGTGGCCATGTTGCGCATCAGGGCCCGCCGGTGTTCCGAGGTGCGG
>Ga0315273_10000970_pt1 | contig 31551 bp, 18 predicted proteins | sample YL17G02_0_MG_FD_205753 | JGI IMG/M metagenome (GOLD analysis project Ga0315273, IMG submission 205753) | Sediment microbial communities from Yellowstone Lake, YNP, Wyoming, USA - YL17G02_0 | ecosystem: Environmental > Aquatic > Freshwater > Lake > Sediment | place: USA: Wyoming | collected... | reverse complement strand
TAAGGAGGATCCACACCCATGAAGCGGAACAGCTACTCCAGTCTGGCGTTCGCCGCAGTCGTGGCAATGGGCCTGGTCGCGAGCAGCCTCGCGATCGCAGACGGCGGCATCAATTGCCTGCCGCCCGTCAACACCCCCAACGCCAACAGTGCAGTGCTCGATCTCCGTACCTTCAACGATTGCCCCGCCTCCACCCTGACGGCCATCAACGCCTACCCGTCCCTGATCTCGATCAATGACACGGACGTGGAATGTGTTGGCTGGACCAACCTGCACACCTGGAGCTTCTCGGAGGACGGCATCACCCGGGCCCAGTTCGAGAACTGCAGCCACTACAAGTTCTCGTGTGTCTTCAACGGCATGACCACCGGCGCCGGCGTCGGCGAGGGCGGGCTCCGGCTCTCCCCGTGGTGGAATACCTGGTGGGGCGGCCCGCCGGTGGACGGTCGGTTCATGGTGCGCATCGGCGGCAACGGCGAGATCGCCTGCTTCGGCGGCCGGCTGCCGTTCTACAGCTTCACCTCGGGCTGGGGCGTGACCTACACCCCCGGCACCGACATCTGGATGGAGATCGTCTACTCTCCGCACGCTCTGACCCTGGCGGACCCGGCCAGGATCATCTACAAGATCTACTATCAGGGCGTCGGCTACTTCAGCCCCGCTCTGCCCTTCGACGAGGGCGCGGTTGGACCGACCGAGGGCGACATTCACGGGAATTGGGGCGAGCTGTTCCCGGCAACGGCCGGTGGCTACTTCCAGGAGCCGAACGGCAGCGGCGGCGCCCTGTTCAACTTCACGGGGAAGTGGCAGAACATCCACTATGAGGGCCCGTCGGCCACTCCGGCCAGCCAGCCGACCTGGGGCCAGCTGAAGACCCTGTACCGGTAGGCAGCGGAAGAGCATCAAGCGGACCATCGTCCGTGGAGCCGAAGCCCGCGTGCGCAGGCACGCGGGCTTCGGTATGTTCGAGACTGAGTCCTCGTCGCGCCGGGCGGCCCGGCGGCCTTCCCCGGGGACCATTGGAGCGGACCGGATGATGAAGCGATTCCAGACGAAGTACGGGCACTTCAGCGCCGACGGCCGTGAATACGTCATCACGCGCCCCGACACGCCGCGGCCCTGGGTGAACGTCATCTGCCCGGGCGAGTACGGCACGATCGTCTCGCAAGCCGGCTCGGGCTATTCGTGGATGACGCACGCCGCGTTCAACCGCCTCACCCGCTGGGAGCAGGACCTGGTCCGCGACGAGTGGGGCAAATGGATCTACTGCCGCGACCGGGACTCGGGCCGCCACTGGTCGCTCGGCTGGCAGCCGGTGAAGGCGAAGGGCGCCCGCTACGAGTGCCGCCACGGCATCGGCACCACCACCATCGTCGCGCTCCACGACGGCATCGAGAGCGAGCACACGATCTTCGTGCCGCCGGGCGAGCCGCTCGAGCTCTGGCGCGTGAGGCTCACGAACCGCTCGCGCCGCACGCGGCACCTCGACCTCTTCACCTACCTCGAGTGGAACCTGGGCCCGGCGCCCGACACGCACCGCGAGTTCCACAAGCTCTTCATCGAGTCGGACTACGTCGCTGCCGCCCACGCGCTCGTGGCCACCAAGCGCCTGAGCACCATCGCCGAGCACGGCCGCGGCCAGCCCTGGAACACGGAATGGCCGCACGTGGCCTTCCACGCTGCCAGCGCGAAGCCGGTGGCGCACGAGAGCGACAAGGAACGATTCGTCGGCCAGTACGGCTCTCTCAGGAGCCCCGCGGCCCTCGGGCGGCCCCGTCTCTCGAACAGCGCCGGCAATTGCCTGGACGCGATCGCCTCGCTGCAGGTCGCGGTGACGATCGAGCCGGGCGGGACGAAGGAGATCGTCTTCACCCTCGGACTGGCCGATGACCGCGCGGCCGCCCTGCGTCTCGCGCGCAAGTATCTCCGGCCACGCGCGGTCGAAGCCGCCTGGAAGCGCATGGAGCGCCACTGGGACGCACTTCTCTCCCCGCTCGAGGTGAAGACCCCGGAACCGGCCTTCGACCTGCTCACCAACGTCTGGCTCAAGTACCAGACCATGTCCAGCCGGCTCTGGGGCCGGACCGGCTATTTCCAGCCGGGCGGCGCCTACGGATTCCGCGACCAGTTGCAGGACAGCCTGGTCTTCCTGCCGCTCGACCCGCAGCGGACCAAACAGCAGATCCGCCTGAGCGCCGCCCACCAGTTCCAGGACGGCACGACCTGGCACTGGTGGCACCCGCTCACCGAGGAGGGTGCGAAGAAGCAGTACAACGACGACCTGCTGTGGTTGCCGTTCGTGACCCTCCACTACCTGCGCGAGACCGCGGACTACGCCCTGCTCGACGAGCGCGTCCCCTACCTCGCCCCGGCTGGCCGGCCGTCGCGCGAGCGGGGCACGCTCTACGGACACTGCCGGCGCGCCATCGACACGTTCTGGACCCGGCTCTCACCGCGCGGCGTGCCGCTCATGGGCGCCGGCGACTGGAACGACGGGCTCTCGGCCATCGGCCTGAAGCTCAAGTCCGAGAGCGTCTGGCTCGCGCACTTCCTGATCGGCATCCTCGAGGACTGGGCCGTGCTCGAGGAGCATCTCCCCCGTCCCGACGCGAAGACCATCACGAAGTACCGGCGCGAGGCGGCGAAGATGCGCGAGGCGGTCAACCGGCACTTCTGGGACGGCGACTGGTACGTGCGGGCGACCAAGGACAGCGGCGAGGTCATCGGCTCGAAGAAGTGCCCCGACGGCAGGATCTACCTGAACGCGCAGACCTGGGCGATCCTGAGCGGCGTGGTGCCGCAGCGGCGCCTGCCGCGGATGCTGAAGGCCATGGAACGCCACCTCTACCGCGACTACGGACCGCTCCTGCTGGCGCCCGCCTACCGCGAGCCCGACGCGGAGATCGGCTACCTCACGCGCTACGCGCCCGGCTCGCGCGAGAACGGCGGGCTCTACACCCACGCCGGGATATGGGCCCTGCAGGCCGAGTGCCTGCTCGGCCGCGGCGAGGAGGCCTGGAAGCTCTACCGCTCGTTCTGCCCGGTCATGCGCGGGATGAAGCCCGACTTCTACAAGGTCGAGCCCTACGTCACGCCCGGCAACGTGGACGGCCCCGACTCGCCCAACTACGGCCGCGGCGGCTGGACCTGGTACACCGGCTCCTCGGCGTGGATGTTCCGCGTGAGCACCGAATGGCTGCTGGGCGTGCGGCCCACGTACGAAGGGCTGCTCGTGCGCCCCTGCCTGCCACCGCACTGGAAGGGCTTCACCATGAAGCGCACCTTCCGCGGCTGCGTCTATCGCATCACGGTCCGCACCGGCGCGCCGGAGCAGGAAGTGCGCGTGGACGGGAAGGCACAGCGCTCGGACCTCGTCCCCGCGTTCACCGACGGCAGGGAGCACACGGTCGAGGTGCGGCTGGCGCGAGCGCCCCGGCTCAGGGCCTGAGCACCACCGTCGCCGGCAACGCGCGCAACACCACTTCGCCCGCGGGGCCGACCGCGACGGGCGAGCCGTTCACCGCGGCCCGGCGGAAGCTCCCCGGGGCGCGCAGCTCGATACCACCGGGAGGCACGCGCAGGCCCGCCTCGATGCGCGCCTCGATCCCGCGGCCGCGCGCCCGCAACGTGTAGCTCAGCGGCCCGAATGAGGTCGAGAGTCCCCGGAGTGCCAGGCCGGGCGGCTCCATGACCCAGGCGAGCGGCACGCCCGCCGCGACCACCAGCGTGCTGTCCGGCTCGTTCTCGTAGGCGAACAGATCCAGCACCGAGCGCACGAAGTCCGAACCCACCCAGGTGTGCGGCAGGTCGCCGATGAAGTGCGGGGTCCGCTCGTCGTACCAGGCCACCTCCGCCCACTGCTGCCAGCCCGGTGGGCGGCGGTAGCGCAGGAAGAACGTGAGCAGGCTGTCGGCCCGCTCCCGCCAGCCCAGTCGCGCGAAGGCGCCGATGGTGCGCATCTCGTAGGGGGTGAAGGCCTCCCACGGCTTCACGCCGTCGCGGCGCTCGCGGAAGAACTCCCAGTAACGCTCGAAGGTGCGCTCGAGGGCGGCGCGCGGCAGGACGTCCACGGCCTGCACGGGGTCGAGTGCGATGGTGGTCGAGGTGGCGTCGAAGTCGCCGAGGTCGGCGCAGCCGGGGAGGTAGTCGATGCGCTGCCGCTGCATCGTGACCCCGACCGAGGCCACCAGCTCCCGCTGGAACTCGTCCCGCACGGCGGCGAAGCGCAGCGCGTCGGCCTCGCGCCCGAGCACGCCGGCCAGGTACGCGGCGTCCTTGAAGCCGCGCAGGGCGAAGAGGTCGTCCCAGTAGGAGTGCATGGGCTCCGCCGAGTAGCCCTCGTGGCTGATCGAGGGCGGCAGCAGCCCGAAGAACTGCTCCTTCCCCGGCGCGCGCCACTCGAGGGTGCGCCGCAGCTGCCGCAGCGAGTCCAGGTACGCCGCGGCCCGCGCCACCGCGGACCACTGTCGCTCGATCAGCGCGCGGTCGCCGGTGTGGCGGAAGTACTCGGCCACGAGGTAGATGAACTCGCCGCCCGAATCGTGCTCGGGCACCGGGTCCGAGCCGCGCGTGTCCACGCAGCAGGGCACCTTGCCGTCGGCGTACTGGTAGGGCGCGAACCACTCGATGAACTCCCGCACGACCTCCGGGTGACCGATCCGCAGCAGCGCCGTGCAGGTGAGCGAACCGTCGCGGATCCACGAGCGCGAGTAGGAGCGCGAGCCCGGCTGGATGCCGGCGCTGTCGCGGTTCACCAGGATCCAGCCCAGCTGGGCCTCGAGTGCCCGCGCCACGTCGGCCGCGGCCCCCGGGAGCCGCAGGCTCATGCGGCCCGCCCGCGCGCGCCAGGCCTCGCGGCAGGCGGCGAGCCGGGCCTCGACCTCGGCGCGCCAGGCGGCGTCGGTGCGCTCGGGCGGGGCCTCGGGCCGCTCGTGCAGTGGGATGACGAGGTCCACCTCGTCCTCGGCCCCGGCCGCCAGCTCCAGCCGGTAGGCCAGCGCGCCCGAGGCGCGTTCGAGCGAGTCGATAGCGTGGGCGCGCGGCGGCAGCCGGTCCTCGCGCAGGTAGTCATTGACGACGTCGCCCTCGGCGGAGCCGATCGCACCAAAACCGTCGGGCGCGGTGAGACAGACCGCGCCACGGTCCCCGTTGACCCGGACGACCCGGCCGTCGGCGAAGAGCGAGCGCAGCGGCGCGACCCCGCCTGGGTTTCCCAGGAACTGCGCCGGCGGATTCACCTGGAAGGGCCGCAGCGCCAGGTACAGCGTGGCGCGCACGGGCCCCGTGCCCAGGTTCCGCACCCGGTATCGCGCGATCAGCGACGAGGCGCCGGCCCCGCCATCGGCGAAGGCGGTGACGGTCAGTTCGAGGTCGTCGCGCTGCCAGCGTACCGAGGGGATGGGCAGCGAGCCGCCCTCGAGCGTGGCCTCCGGCTTCACCTCGGCCCAGCTGACCAGCTTCCCGCGGCTGAAGAGGAACGGCTCGATCGAGTACGCGCCCTGCCCGGTCTCCAGCATCCCGTCCTGGCCGAGGAGTCCCTCCCGCCGGTCACCGTCAACTCCCACCACGGTCCAGAAGGACTGCTCGCCCAGGATCGCGCGCGGATAGCTGCCGCGCGGAGCGTCCGCCGCGACGGCGCGGAAGAAGGCCGCGGGCGTGGCCCCCCACTCGAGCGGCATCACCCGCACCTCGCTCACGGCCATCGCGCCATCCCCGACCGCGCGCAGCCGGAGGTAGCGGGCCTCGGTCTCGGGCAGGTCGAAGTGGTCGCGCTCGCGCATCACGCTCCCCACCGCCCGCAGGCCGCGCCAGGCGACGCGGTCGTCGGAGACCTCGACCCGGTAGGCGGACGCGCGCCACTCCTTCGCGCGGTCCACGACCAGCCCGCCGAACTCGCGCGTCCCGCCCAGGTCCAGCTCGAGCCACGGAGTGCGGTCGTCCGTCGCGCTGACCCACGCGGTCTGTGCCGCGCCGTCCACGGCGCCTTGCGCTGCGTATCCGGGGCGGGCGGACGAGGCCGTGGCCACGACGGGCGGCGGCGTAGCGCTCGGGGGTGGCAGTGGCGTCAGCACGAGGTCGTCGAGCCAGACGGTGCCGCTGCCCCCGCTGCCCGCGGTGATGGCGAGCTCGATGGCGGCCACGCGGCGCAACTCCCCGCCACCGGCCGGCCCCCAGGCGAAGGAGATCTGGCGCTTGCGGATCGTGACCGTCTGCCAGTCGCGCGGGAAACGGAAGTCGCGCTGGTTCTGCCACCAGACGTTCGCCCCGGTCGAGTCGATGAGCTTGAACTCGAGGTTCTCGGGCGGGCAATCGCCGCGCACGCGGAAGGTGAAGCGGTAGTTCTCCGGCAGGGCGAGGTCGAGCCTGCGGTGGAGCACGGCGTAGCCGCCGCCCTTCACGAAGCGGAAGTCCACGCGCAGCGCGCGGCCGGGGCCGGGAGCGGGGCCGGGGCCGGGGCCGGCGGCGGCGGAGTCCGAGGGGGCGGGCTCGCTGGAGAGCTTCATCTCGACGCCGTCGGCGGGCTGCGCGGTCCACTCGGCGGCGGAATCGAAGCCGTCCACCAGCACCGTGGATTGCGCCGCGGCGCCCACCGGGATCGCCGTGACCGCCGTGGCCGCCGCAGTCGCGGAGATGGCCACGGGCGGATCGGGCGCGGACCGCGCGGGCGCGGCTTGCGCGACCGCCAGCACGACGAGCAGCGCCACCCAGGGTCGCCCCCTCATCCCTTCACGCTCCCCATCATCACGCCGCGGACGTAGGCGCGCTGGAGCACGATGAAGAGCACCACGACCGGCAGCACCGTGAGCACCGAGCCCGCCATCATCAGCCCGGTGTCCTGCACGTGCTCCCCCGAGAGGCTCGCGAGCGCGACCGGCAGCGTGTACTTCGCGTCATCGCTCAGCACGATCAGGGGCCACATGAAGTCGTTCCACGCGGAGAGGAAGGTGAAGACCGCGAGCGTCACCAGGATCGGCTGGATGACCGGGATCACGATGTTCCAGAGAATCCGGTACTCGCCCGCGCCGTCCACGCGCGCCGCGTCGAGCAGGTCGTCGGGGATGCTCATCGCGTACTGGCGGACCATGAAGATGCCGAAGATGCCCGCCATGAATGGGACGACCACGCCGGCCATGGTGTTCACCAGGCCCATCGACTTGAGCAGCAGGAAGAGCGGCAGCATGCCCACCTGCCCCGGGATGACGAGTGCCGCGAGCAGGATGTGGAAGACGCGCTCGCGGCCCGCGAAGCGCAGCTTGGCGAAGGCGTAGCCCGCCATCGAGTTGATGATGAGCGAGATGAGTGTCGCCGAGACCGCGACCAGGGTGCTGTTCAGCAGGTAGCGCGCCAGGTTCAGGCGCGTGAACAGGTCCACGTAGTTCTGCAGCGTCGGGACCTGGGGCAGGAGCCGGGGCGGGAAGCTGTTCGACTCGCCGGGCGACATGAACGAAGCCGAGACCATCCACAGCAGCGGCGTGAGGGTCACCAGCGCCCCGAGCACGAGCACGGCGTGCAGGGTGAGCGTGGGAAGCAGGGTCCTGCGTTTCATCGGCGCTCCCCCTGCAGGTGCATCTGGATCAGGGTGCCCAGGAACATGATCACGAACAGCACGAAGGCGAGCGCGGCAGCCATCCCCATGCGCCACCAGCGGAAGCCCTCCTCGTACATCAGGAGCACCACGGTGGTGGTGGCCTTGAGCGGGCCACCCTGCGTCATGACGTAGGGCTCGGCGAAGAGCTGGAAGTTCCCGAGCATGGTCATCACGCCCACGAACAGGAAGGTCGGCGCCAGGCTCGGCAGCGTGACGTGGCGGAACTGGGCCCAACTGCCGGCGCCGTCGAGGTGCGCCGCCTCGTAGAGGTCCTCGGGGATGCTCTGCAGGCCCGCGATGAAGATGAGCATGTTGTAGCCGAAGTTCTTCCACACCGCCATCAGGATGATGGCGAACATCGCCCAGTGGGGATCCCCGAGCCAGTCCACGGGATGGATCCCGACCGCGCCCAGCGCCCAGTTCAGCAGGCCGTACTGCGGGTGGTAGAGGTAGCGCCAGACGATCGCCACGGCCACCAGCGTGGTCACCACCGGCATGAAGAAGATCGAGCGGAAGAGCCCCGGATAGCGCACCCGCTTCGCGCTGACGAGCAGCGCCGCCACCAGCGAGGTGAGCACCGAGAGCGGCCCGCCCAGGATCACGAAGAGGAAGGTGTTGCCGAGCGCCTGCCAGAAGAGCGGGTTCGAGAGCACCTGCCGGTAGTTCTCCAGGCCCATGAAGCGCGCGGTGTCCGGCCGGCCGATGGCGTAGATGTCGAAGTCGGTGAAGGAGAGGAACAGGCCGGCCAGCACCGGCACGAAGAAGAAGAGGCCGATGAGCGCCAGGGCCGGGGCGACGAACGCCCAGCCGGCTCGGTTCTGCCGGGCTTCGACCACGCCCCTCATCGCGCGTCTCCGGCATGCCGGCGTTCACGTTCCACCAGCCAGCGGCGCTTCTCGAGGATGCGGTCCACGTCGCGGTCGAGCGCGGCGAGCGCCGAGTCGGCCGGCGCGTGGCCGAGCACCATGGCCTCGACCTTGTCCTGCAGCCGCAACGAGATCTGTTCCCACTCCGGGATCCTGGGCGTGGACACCACCCGCTCGAGCTGCCGGCCGAAGGTGCGCACGTTTGGGTCGTTGGTGAGGGCCGTGTCACGCCAGGCCTCGATGCGCGCCGGCAGGTCGCCGGTCAGCCGCCAGAAGCGCAACTGCTGTTCGGGCCGTGAGAGGAACTCGACCAGCCGCCACGCCTCGTCCGGGTGCCGCGAGGCACGGAATAGCACCAGGCTCGAGCCGCCCGCGGTCGAAACGCCGGTGGCGGGACCGTCGGGACCGGGGAGCGGCGCGGTGGCCCACGAGGACTGCAGCGCGGGGGCGATCCGGCGCCGGAACTCGCCCACGTCCCACGGCCCGCTGATGTACATGTTGATGGTGCCGCGCTCGAACTCCTGGTAGCGGTTCGCGATCGAGGACCCCTGCACGGCCGGGGCCAGGCCACGCTCGAAGAGGCCGAGGTAGAACGCCGCCGCGCGCCGGTAGGCGGGGCCGGAGAAGGCCCCGCGCGTGTCGCCTTCCCTCAGCAGCGGCGAGCCCGCCTGCATCCCGAAGACGATCCACGGCGTGTACTCGTTGGTCGGCAGGAAGATGGCGAAGCGGTCCTTCCCCGCCACGCGCTGGACCGCCTCCATCGCGCGGCGCCACTCGTCCCAGGAGCCGGGTACGGAATCGTAACCCGCCCGCGCGAGCAGGTCGCGCCGGTAGAAGAGCACGCGCGTGTCCACGTACCAGGGGATGCCGTACGCCACGCCATCCATGACGTTCGTGTCCCAGATCCCCTTGAAGTAGTCGTCCGGGCGGACGCTGGGCGTCGCGGCGATCCGGCGGTCGAGCGGCTCGATCGCGCGCAGGGCGGTGAACTCGGCGATCCAGGTGTTGCCGAGCTGGGCCACGTCGGGCGTGGAGCGCCCCACGTGGGCGGTGAGCAGTTTCTCGTGCGCCGCGCCCCAGGGGATCTGCTGGACCACCACGTGGATCTCGGGGTTCTCGCGCTCGAAGTCGCGCACCAGTTCCTGCACGACCTCGCCCTCGCGCCCCATCGCCCAGAAACGGATGGTGGTGCGTCCGTCGCCCGCCCCGCGGCAGCCGGCGAGCGCCAGCGGCAGCGCCAGCGCGAGCACGAGCCTGCAGCCACGCCTCATCGCTTCCCCGGCGCCTCGTCCAGCCATCCGCCGGTGAACCCCGCGGCCCGCAGGCCGCGCACGATGTGCGGGTTCTTCCGCAGCGTCCTCCAGACCAGCCCGCTGCGGTGGTTCTCGATCATGGCGAGGATCGGTCCCTGGTCGATGCCGAGGCGGTCCACGTCGAACCAGCCCACGCCCGGGACCACGCGCCCGTGCTGGACCCTGGCCGGGACGTCGAGCGTCGGGTTGAGCGCGTCCACGAAACCGTAGGGGCCGAACACCTGATCGCCGTAGGTCTCGCGCATCGCGATCAGCGCGGGAACCACGATCTCCGGCGCGAAGGCGACCGAGCCGCCGGCGGCCGCCGGCGAGATCGTGCCGTCATCGACGATCTCCGTGAAGGACGCCCCGCGCGCCTCGTAGGTGCTGAACCTCAGCCGGCGCCCGCCCACCGTGACGGAATCGTTCAGCGGGCCGTCGCAGGCGGTGAGGCCCCAGAGGCGCTCGCCGTAGCCCTTGAAGCGGCCAGGGTTCGCGATGGCGTAGGCCCGCTGCGCGAGCGTGGCGCGCCGTGAGTTCTCGAACCAGTCGATGCCGTGCGCGCGCATCAGGCTGTCCTGAAGACCGCGCAGGTCGAGCCAGACCTGCGGGTACTGGTGGCCGAAGAGCGGCGCGAACCCCACGTGCTCGATGCCCTGGAAGCTGCCCCAGCGGCAGCCACGCTCCCAGTCGGACCAGACCTCCTGCCCCAGCGGGTGCGTGGGTGAGGCCAGCGCCAGGATGGGCACCAGCATGGACTCGTTCATGCCGCGCCAGTCGTAGGGCAGGAAGCCGTTCTCCGGATCCCAGCCGTGCACGACCATCGGCGGGCGCACCTGCGCCCAGCGCCAGTCCACCCGCGCGTACAGCGACTCGGCCAGAGCGCGGACCTCGGCCTCCTGCGGCTCGTCCCGGTCGAAGTACGACTGACAGAAGAGCGCCCCGGCCAGCAGCAGCGCCGTGTCCATGGTGGAGAGCTCCACCTGCTCGAAGCGGTGGCCGGTCCCGGGCTCGACGAAGTGGTAGAAGAAGCCGCGGTAGCCGGTACAGCCCTGCGGCGCGGGCCCCTGCGGCGCCTGCCAGAGGAAGCCCAGCGTCGCGAGTGTGCGCTCGCGCGCCTGCGCACGCGTCACCCAGCCGCGCTCCGCGCCGATCGGGTACGCGGTGAGCGCAAAACCCACCGCGGCCATGCTCGCGAACGAGGGCGTGGGCGCGCGGTCCGGCGTGAGGCCGGTGCGTGGGTCGCTGAGGTCCCAGAACCAGCGGAACGTGCGCTGCTCGAGCGTGTCGAGGAACGCCGCCTCGCGGGCCATCTGCGCCCGGGACGCCGGGCGCGCGCGGTCCGCCTGGGCGGCTTCCCGAGAGCACGCGGCGGAGACCACGCTGACCAGCACGGCGACCAGCAGCAGGCTCGGCAGGGCCGTCCAGTCGCGCGAGCGGAGGTCCATGGCGGCCGGGCTAGCGGGGCACGGAGGGGACCGGGTCGCCGCGGCCCCAGGCCGGTCCATCGCCACGCGGACGGCTCGCCCCGCAGGAGGCGCGCACCACCAGCCTCGTGGAGAGCACCTCGTGCCGGCCCTCCCGGGACGCCGCGGCCCGCTCCGGATCGAGCAGCAACTCGACCGCCCGCTCGCCCATCTGCAGCATGTCCACGTGCACCGTGCTCAGCGCGGGAGTCAGGTAGCGCGCCATCGTGATGTCGTCGAACCCGGCGAGCGCGATGTCCTCGGGGACGCGCCTGCCGGCCTCCTGCAGCGCCCCCATCACGCCCAGGGCCATGTGGTCGTTGGCGACGAAGATCGCAGTGGGCCGACCCCGCTGGCGCAGCAGCTCGAGCGCCGCCTCGTAGCCCGAGCGCTCGGTGAAGTCGCCGTGGAACTCGAGGTCGGGGTTCGCCTCGAGCCCCGCGTCGCGCAGCGCGGCCCGGTAGCCCTCGAGCCGCTGGCGCGCGTCGATGTTCTGGGTGGGACCGGTGATGGTGGCGATCGGCTGGTGTCCGAGACCGGCCAGGTGCCGCACCATCCCGTACGCGCCCTGGAAGTTGCCGATGCTCACCGTGTCACATCCCGGCAGCTGGGCTTCGGGGTTCAGGAGCACGATGGGCACGCTCCCGGCCGCGTGCCGCAGCGCGCGCGAAGCGTCCACGTCCGGGGCCATCACCACCAGGCCGTCCACCCGCCCGCGCATCGAGCGCAGCACGTCGGTCAGCTCCCCGGCGTTCGAACTGGATCTCGACACCAGCAGGTGAAAGCCCTTCTCGCGCGCCATGAAATCCACGCCGTGGATGACCTCGGAGAAGAACTCCCCGTGCAGGTCGGGCAGCAGGAGCCCCAGGGTGTGCGTCCGGTTCGTGATCAGGCTGCGGGCGATCCCGTTGGGCCAGTAGCCGAGCGTGCTGGCGACGGCGGCGACGCGCTGCCGCGTCCCATCGCTCACGAGCGGACTCTGGTTGAAGACGCGCGATACGGTCGCGATCGATACGTTGCTGGCGCGCGCCACGTCCCGGATGGTCGCCATCCCCGTCTCATTCAAGGGCGGGCCGCCGCTGCGCGGCCCACCGCGGCCTGGATCGACTGCGTGCCGGACTTCACTGCAGCTTCACGCAGCGCTTCGTGACAATCTGCCCGCCGGACTCGAGCCGCACGTAGTAGACCCCGCTCGGCACACTGCCCGGCTGCCAGACGAGCGCATGTTCCCCTGCCGGCCGGGTCTCGTCCAGCAGGCGGGACACCAGGCGGCCGGCCAGGTCGTACACGCCCAGCCGCACCGGACCCGCGGCGGGCAGCCGGAAGCGGATGGTGGTCGAGCGCGTGAAGGGATTCGGCTGGCTCCAGGCGAGCAACTCCTGTTGCGCGGAGAACGGCTGATCCTCGACGTCCAAGGCGCTCGTGAAGCCGGCTCGCGTGAGGCCCGTCTGGACGTCGGGGTTCAGCATGAACCGGTTCCACACCGAGCCCGTGAGGTGGTTCTCGATCATCAGCACGATGGGACCCTGGTCGATGCCCAGGTAGTCGGTGTCGTACCACGCCGGGGCCACGCTCAGGTTGAAGGCGTCCCGGAAGCCGTAGGGCCCCCACAGCAGCGGGTAGTTCTGGAACATGTTCCGCACCACCGGGATGACCTCGTCCGGGGCGAACGCGATCGAGCCGATCGGCGCCGTGGGCGTGATGGTGCCGTCGTCGTTCATCGCCGGGGGCGCGCCGCGGGCGTTGTACCCACCCTTGATGTCCGAAGCGGTGAGGCCCCACAGGCTGTCGCTGTAGCCGGTCCAGTGGCCCGGGTTCGCGCTGGCGTAGGCGCGCTGCGCCAGCGTGGCCCGGCGCGAGTTCTCGAAATAGGTGATGTTGCGGACCCGCCCGAACGCGTCCTGCCGCTGACGGAAGTCCACCCAGCAATGCGAGTACTGGTGACCGAAGAGCGGCGGGAAGATCACGTAGGTCTGGCCGTACTGGGTCGTCCACTGGTAGCCGCTCATCCAGTAGTTCCAGGTGGTCGTGGGGACGGGATGGGTGGGCGAGCCGAGCGCCAGGAGGTAGAGGATCATGGCCTCGTTGTAGCCCTGCCACAGGCCGAAGCCCGAGTAGCCGGTGCCCGGCTTCCAGCCCATGTAGATCCCCTGCGCGCCGTTGCGCATGAACTCCCAGTCGGCGCGGCGGTAGATCGAGTCGGCCAGGGCGCGGATCTCGGTCTCGACCGGGTCGCTCCCGGTGAAGTACTGCTTCGCGTCCAGGATGCCGGCGAACAGCAGCGCCGTGTCGATCGTCGACAGCTCGCTGCTCCAGGTCCGGACCGCGGTGATCATGTCGAGGAAGTGGTAGAAGAGGCCCTTGTAGCCGATGAAGCCGTTGGCGCCGCTGCCCTGGGGCTCCGTCCAGAACGTTTCCAGAGTCGTCCGCACGCGGTCGCGGCCGGCTTCGCGGCTGACCCAGCCGTGGTCGATCCCTACGCAAATGGACGAGAGCCCGAAGCCGACCGCGGCGATGCTGGCCGGCGAACCGGACGTGCTGCGGTCCTTGATCAGGCCGTTCGCGGGATTGGCCTCGCTCCAGAAGTACAGGAACGATCTGTGCTGCACGGTGTCCAGCAGGGCCGCGGTGGTCTGGGCCCGGACGTCGGCGGCGCCGATCGCGAGCAGCGTCAGCGCCAGGATGATCCTTCGCATGTGAGCCTTCCTGCCGACCTCGGTCAGCGGTGAGTCACCCGGAAGATTCCCCGGGAGTCCTGCCTCGCCCGGGCTAGAACGTCAGCCCGAAGGTCACGCGATGCGTGCCCCCGAGTCGCCGGTGTTCCGCCCAGCCGTAATCCACCTTGTAGCCGTAGACGTCCAGCTTGCCCCACAACCCGACACCCAGCGTCAGACCGAGCTCGGTGTCCCGCTGGAAGGCGGCCTGCCAGCCGGCGCGCAGCGCGATCCGCCGCGCGTACTCCAACTCCGCCCCCGCGCTCATCCCCTCGGTGTTGTCGCTCGGGTGGAACGCATCCAGCGCCATCTGGAGACTCGCCTGCGGGCTCAGGCGGAAGGGCATGCCGACGCCCACGCGGAAGAACGTGGGCACGGCGAAGGCCTCCGTGTGGACCTCGCCCGGCAGCGCGCCGTTGTCGCCGTAGCGGGTCGGATCGCCATCGTAGACGAGGCTGAGGTCCCGGCCACTGAAGCTCCCCGACGTGCCGAAGTTCGAGAGGCTCGCCCCGATGCGCAGGCCGCGCTCCGAGACCTGGTACAGGGTTCCGAAGTCGAACACCACCGTCTTGAGCGACGAGTTCCAGATGGTCTCCTGCACGTAGCTCACCCTCGCTCCCGCGGAGAAGCGGTCGGTGACCTGGCGCCCGTACCCCACGCCGATGGCCACGTCCGAGACCGAGTAGCGCTCGCCCGTGCCCAGCGGCTGCGTCACCGTGCGCACGTCGATCTCGCCGGAGTTGAGGGCGGTCAGGCTCGCGGCCAGGTTGCCCCATTTCCCGGCGGGGAGCGAGACCGCGACGTAGTCGTAGGTGATGTCCGCGAGCCAGGCGCTGTGCGTGAACTGCACGTTGGCGTTGTGCAGCAGCCCGATGACCGCCGGATTGAAGTAGGCCGCGTCGAGCCCGTCCCGCACCGACACGCCGGCGTTCCCCATGCCCGCGATGCGCGCGCTCGGCTCGATCAGCAGGAACTGGCCGATCGTCGTGCCGGTCTTGCTCTGGCCGAAGGCCGGGAGCGCCCCGAGCGTCAGCGCCATCGTCCAGGTCAGGATCCGCCAGCTCATGGCCTCCCCCGCTTTCACTTGATCACCGCGAGCTTCCCGGTGTAGTCACCCACCCCGGGAGCTTCGACATTGTAGATGTAGAGGCCGGGCGCGACGTCCAGGTTGTCCTTCGTGCGCAGGTCCCAGGCGACATATCCGTCCAGCGATCCGTCCTGCGAGAGCGTGCGCACCAGGTCGCCCCGCACCGTGTAGATGCGGATCGTGCAGTTCTGGGGCAGGTTGCGGAACTCCACGCGCCGCTCGCCCCGGCCCGAAACCGCGAAGCGCGCAGGCTCGAAGCTGGCGGAACCCACGTAGGGGTTGGGAACGACGTACGGGTTCCGTTCGAATCCCGCGCGGGCCTTCGCCGGGTCCACGCCCGCGCTGTCGGTGGTGAAAACGAAGACGTCCGACACGTTGAACGGGCGGACGATCTTCAGGTCGAAGGTGTCGCCCGCGGCGGGCCTGACCATCGCGGGCAGGCCGTGGGGGCCACCGGGGTCGAGTTGGATGCGCCAGGTCACCAGCGAGTCCACGCGCACCAGCGGGCCGGGGGAAATGACCTCGATGAACTCGCTCGAGACGGTCCCGTCCGGACCGATGAACAGCGAATCGAGCGTCCCGTCGCGGTTGTAGTCCCGGAAGCGGAAATCGAGCTGCACCTCGCCGGTGTCGGTGCGGGCGAAGACCCGGAACCTGGCTGGCGACCGCGGGACCGGCCCCCACGCGAGGCCCGTGTCCACTAGCGCGTCCTCGAACACGATCCGGATGTCGTCGGGGTAGCCCAGGCGGCGGCGGTTCTGCGACAGCGCTCCGGTGTAGAAGGCGTACAGGCGCGCGTTCGAAGCGCTGCCGGCGCGGAAACCGGAGGCCAGGCTGTCCACCACGGCCACCGGCCGGGTCGTCACGACGGGAAGCAGGCCCGAGGCGGTGGAGCCGATCCCCAGGCCGTCGAAGTCCGTCCCCCGCGAGAACAGCGTCGTGTGCGTCGTGCTGTCCCGCAGCTCGTACCAGGTCGCATGGACGCTGTCCGGGGAGTCCGTGAGAAAACCGAGCCGGAACAGGTGGTCATCCGGGACGATCCCCGAGTTGACGACCTCCATGCGCACCGTGCCCGAGCCGTCCCCCGCGACCTGCTGCGGCTCGCCGGAGGTCGCCGCCACGTAGCCCGGCACCCGTGGGTTGGGCCGCACCACAACCACGTTTCTGGGCAGGATCAGCCCCCCGCGCGGCGTGCGCGAGACCGTGATCGCGTTCTCCGAGGGGAAGATCGCGAGCGAGTCCGAGCCGGGATCGTAGCCGTAGTCGTAGGCGCATACCGCGTAGTAGTACTGCTGGCCGTTGGTCACCGTGCTGTCGGTCCAGGTGTGCCACAGGCCGCTGTCGGCGCCCAGGTAGTAGGCGATGCCGCCGATGACCTTGCGGGAATAGCCGGTCTTGCCGTCCTTGAGGTCGAACTGGGCGGTGGGCTTCCCGTTCGGGAGCCAGAGGCTGTTCGAGCCCGTGGGCACGATCTGCGGGTCGCGGAACTCGGGGTCGGTCGAGCGATAGATCCGGTAGCCCTCGAAGTCGAACTCGTTGGTCACCGGGTCCACGCCGCGCTCCGCAGCGTCGTCCCACGAGAGCCGCACGCGGCCGTCCCCGGTTTCCGCCGTCACGGTCGGCGCCGGGGGCGGAACCGCGAACTGGTAGTTCGCGTTGTAGATCAGCTGGACCGTGCGGACCGTCTCGCGCAGCTCGTTCAGGTCCTGGCCGTAGGCCAGCGCCAGACTGAAGCGTTCGCGCTTGCCGGCCGGCAGCTTGAACGGGCCCGAGGCGAACAGGAAACCGATGTTGTAGTTGGCGGCCACCGCCGAGTCGAACCGGGCCGCGGGATTGGCGTTCGTGAAGTGCTCCCAAAGCCGGGTCGGCCAGCGCTTGGCCTGCTCGTAGAAGAGGATGTCGTCGATGGTGGGGTTGGGGTTGCCGACGCCGGCCTTGATGCGGTTCATCTTGAAGCCGGTCAGGCCGATCTGGTCCGACTCGTCCTTGTCGGTGCGGTCGAAGTACGGCTCGCCCTCGGTCGGGATCCCGTCGCCCTCGCCCGTGTCCTCCGTGCCCGCCACGCCGTCCCCGCCCACGTCGTGGAACTCCGCGGTCCAGTCCATGTCCTCGTCGCCCGTGAACCAGATGCCCGCGCGGTAGGCCGGGCGGTTTTCGAGCGAGTCGTAGAAAGCCTCGAACCGGGCCATGTCGTAGTGCGCGTAGACGTACGCCCGGATGGCCTGCTGGCCGTCGATCCGCGTCCCGGGGCCGCCGTCACGGGCCTCGTCGGTGATCCCGTCCTCGTCGTTGTCGAGCCCGTCGTAGGAATTCCCCGGCGTCTCCATGTAGGCGTAGCCGAGGTAGCCCGTCGGCCCGCAGGGGCCGCTCAGGTCCACGCCGTGCCCGTAGGCGTCCCAGGTGAAGACCAGGTTGAGGCCCGAAGACCGGTCGAAGTAGGCGTTGTCGTCGTCCGATTCGTAGATGCCGTCGCAGGAGAGCGCCGAGCCACCGACTCCAGAGTCCATGTACAGACCGAAGATGACGTTGTCGTCGTAATCGGTGGTGCCCTCGTTGGTGATGTCGTAGTGCCAGAAGATGACGTTCCCGGCCTGGGGGTTGCTCCACTGGAAGCCGCGCACCTCGACGCGCAGGCCGAGCCCGTAGCGGCTGGTGTCGAGCGGCGAGGGGTTGCCCGACCAGGCGCGGGAGTCTGGCCCGTAGTCCCAGGCATCGTAGAAGTTGTCGTCCATCACCGTGAACGACTCCTGGTCGGCGGCCGCCCGCTTGCCGAAGTAGCCGTCCCAACTCCCGGGCCAGCCAGGATCATCCGGATCGGCCACCCGGTCCGGCCACCGGGTCGGCCAGGTCCGCGGGTCGCTGCTGATGGCCGGGGAGCGCCCGCGGTTGATCGAGGCATCGGACTGGAAGTACCCGGGCCGGGGCTCGAAGCGCATGATGCGGTTCTTGCGCGGGCTGCTGCCCTGCCGCTCGCGGAAGCCGGTCTCCATGATGATGGCCGTGTCGCCGGTGGTCTGGACGATCTTGGCCATCACGAAGGGCGTGATGCCGTCCGTGTAGTTCATCCCGCCGCCCTTGGGGACCTCGACGGAGTGGAACACGCTCAGGTCCACGTTGCCGGGGTCCTTCGGGAAGTCGCCGACCATGCCGTAGTTCCAGAACACGGTGCGGATCCGGTTGGCGTCGTGGAACCCGGAGCGTTCCCAGTCGCTGTTCCCGCGCAGGGTGTCCGGGACGACGGGCAGGAGATCCGCCTGCGCGGGGACCGCCGGCGCCGGCGCCAGCAGGGCGATCAGCCAGATGCCGAGACGCAAGCGTTTCATGAGCACCTCTCGATCTCCCTTTCGCGAAAGACCCTGTCCACGCATATCCGGCTCTCTAGCGACCCGTGTTCAAGGTGAAGCCGACCTCGATGCGCCGCGGCCCGTAGAAGCGCGTGGGGTTCGCCAGTTGATTCCGATCCGCCTCCGGGTAGCGCGAGTAGTCGGCGCTCCCGGAGTTGTCGAACACGAAGCCGTTGAAGAACCTCGCATCGAACAGGTTGAAGACCCGCGCGAACACGCTCGCGCCCAGCCCGCCCAGGCGCAGGCTCTTGTCCCCGCGCAGGTCCACGAGCGTCCCGGTCGGCTTGTGGCCCGAGTTCGTCCCGAGGGTGCCGCCGAAGCCCGCCGCGATCGCCGGCGTGTAGGGCTGCCCGCTCGCCACGCGCACGATGCTGCTCACCGAGAAGTCGCCCGGCCGCGCGAGCATCACGGTCAGGTTGAGCGTGTGCAGTTGGTCCCAGTTGAACGGGACCTGCCGCGGGCGCGGGTCCTCCCCCGCCTCGGCCCGCGTGGCGGTCTCCCGCGGGTCGCTCGAGTTCCCCCGCGCCGTCTGCCAGGTGTAGTCGAGTGCGGTGCTGACGAGGCCGCGCCGGCGCTGCTCCAGCGCCACCGTGAAGCCGGTGACGTTCCCGAAGTCCGCGTTCGTCATGCGCGCGTACTCGGCGCCGTTGTAGGTCGAGATGAACTCCACCCCGAGCAGGTCGCGGATGTCCTTGTAGAAGAGGTTCAGGTCCACCCCCAGCCACTCGGTGACCGCCTGCTTGTAGCCGAACTGGTACTGCACGGTCTGCTCCGGGCGGATGTCCGGGTTCCCCAGCACGCCGTAGCTGACCTCGCCCGCCTGGAGGTCCTCGAGGATGTTGTAGTCGGAGTTCTGGAAGATGTCCCGCAGCGGCGGCATCTGGTAGAAGTGCCCGTAGGCGAAGAACACCGCCGCGTCCCGGGTGACCGGGTAGGACACGCCCAGCCTCGGGGCCAGCGACATCTTCCTCGTGGTGGCCTTCCACGGGACGACCGGCGCGAGCGCGGGGTCGCTCGCGGGGTTCGCCAGGTCGCTGGGCAGCGAGGCCCGCGCATTGAAGTACTCGAAACGCAGGCCGGCGCGGATCCGCAGGTCGTTCCACTCCAGGTCCTCCTGGGCGAACGCCGCGGCCGCGTAGGGCCGGTACTCCTGGACCCCCGGGTACTTCGGGGGGTCGTCCACGTGCCGGAAGAGCGAGTCCTTCCCGCCCACCTGCGTGTACTCCAGGAAGCCCGGATTGCCGAAGGAGACCCGCGGCCAATCGAACTCGGCCCCGACCTTGATCTGCTGGTCCCGCGTCACCTGGCTGACGAAGGAGTTCTTCCAGACGATCGTGCTGGTCGTCTGCTGGAAGCGCGTGAAGTCCACGCCCTGCACGTACGCCCCGTACGCGAGATCCGGATACCCGACCGGAGGCCCGGCCGCGTCGTACCGCGGGTCGTAGACGTCGTCGTAGACCATGTCCTTGTAGTCGAAGTAGTTCTGCCGCAGGCTGACGTTGTAGTAGCGGGACTTCGTGAGCGTGTGGGTCCAGTCCAGCCCGTGCACGACCGAGAAGGTGTTCTGCTTCGGCATGCCGTCCGGATTCAGCCGGAAGGCGTAGTTCGGGCGCTGCGCATCGACCAGGTTGAAGATCCCCTGGTAGTTCAGCTCGACAGCCCGGATCGAGCGGTTCGTGAGCTTGCCCAAACCCGACCACTCGTGGCCGTACCCCAGCGGCATCGTCTCGTGGTCGCCCGTGGGCGCGGAGACGTCGATCCTGTCGGTCGGCCGGACTTCCCGGTGCGCGCTCAGGTAGTCCTCCGAGACGTAGCGCCGGCCGCTCAGGAGGAAGAAGGTCTTCGGCAGCCCGGTGGGCCCGCTCACGCTGGCCTGGAAGTTCCGGATGCCCGCCGGACTCGTCTCGCCGAACTTTGGCTCCACGCTCCGCTGGTCACCAGAGTAGACGTAGCCGCCCAGGAGGACCTCGGCGTCCCAGCGGAACTGGTCGGTCCCGCGGCGCAGCACCGCGTTCACCACACCGCTCATGGCCTGTCCGTACTCGGCGTCGAAGGTGCCGCTGATGACCTGCACCTCTTCGATCAGCGAGCGATCGATGCGCAGGCTCGACGAATTGTCGTAGGAGTTGTTCACGGACACGCCGTCCACCTGGTACTGGACCTCGCCCAGGCGCCCGCCGCGGAAGTGGCCGTCCACCACGCCGGCCTGCAGGTTCACGACGTCCTGCAGCTCCTGCACCGGCATGGTCTTCAGATCCTCGCGGCTCAGGGTGGAGATCGTGCTGGTGAGCTTGAGGTCCACGACCGGGCGCTGCGCCGTAACCACGACCTCCTTCATCAACAACGGGGCCTCCGCCAGCTCGACGTCGAGGGCCGTGGTGTTGTCTGCGGAGATGCGCACGTCCTGCACGACGACCGGCCCGTAGCCGAGCAGGTTGACCTTCACCTCGTAGGTGCCGACGGGGATCCCGATGATGGCGAAGCGGCCCTCCGCGTCGCACAGCGCTCCCAGCCGCACGCTGGGGATGGCCAGGTTCGCGCCCGCCAGAGGTTGCTTCTTCTTATCGAGCACGCGGCCCGAGAGCTTGCCGCTGGTGCCGGCGAGCGCGCCCGGGACGATGAACAGGGACAACAGCAGGACGCCCGCGAGCGACGCCCTCCGTACGGCTCCCGCGCTCCGCTGGCGACGCATGGCCTGCAGCCCCTCATGGGTCCAGTGTTCGTCGCAGCCCGTACGGGGCGGACCGCTCGGGCCCGCCCCGCCGGGGTTCCCTCATCCGGCCCCTGCTACTTCACCAGCAGCATCTTCCCGGACAGCGACGCGCGCTCCGCCCCCGAAAGCGGGTCGGCGGCGCGCATGCGGTACAGGTAGATCCCCGCATGCAGGCCCGGGTTGGAGAACGTCGCCTGGTGCGGGCCCGGCGACTGCGTCCCGAGCGCGCGCTTCACCACCCGCCGGCCCTGCGGGTCGAAGACCTCGAGCGTCACGTCGCTGGCCGCCGCCAGCGCGTAACGGATGCTGGTCAGGGACCGGAACGGGTTCGGGTAGTTGCCGAGGAGCTGGAAGCGCTCCGGGCTCTGCTGCGCCGGCACGTCGGCCGGCACGTAGAGGTTCGGATCCAGGTAGGCCCACGCGGAGCAGCAATCGCGTTGCTGCTGCCAGAACCACCACTGGCGCGTCGCGTAGGAGTCGGTCGAGGACGACCCGAAGGAGTCGCCGTCCATCAGGTTGATCCCCACAAACAGGGACCGGTCCCCGAGTCCGGGCGGGTAGCCGAGCTTGGTCAGGTCGACCGCCATCTCGATGGTGTAGCCGGAGTCCGGCGAGAAGCCGATGGTGTCGACGGTCGTGCCGCCCTTGAGCGTGAGCGCCACCCGCGCACCCAGCGCTGTGTCGCGCAGGAAGGGCAGGTAGTCGAGGGCAAGCCCGGCGCCCGTGGGACCCACGATGTAGGTCAGCCAGCGCGCTTCGAGGTTCTCGTCGCGGAAGCGCGCCACCCGGTCGATCAGGTTCACCGAGATGCCGTCGTAGCGCTCGAGCAACGGGACGTACTGGACCCACTGGTCGCGCACGTCGAAGCCGAAGTAGAGCGTGTCGTCCTTGAAGAACCAGCGCACCGTCGCGTCGGCGGGGTCGGACACGAAGGCCTGCCCCCCGTTCACGGTGGGCTGGTACTGGCCGGACCGCCAGGGCCCCACACCGGGGTAGCCGTTCCGCAGCGCGTCGTCCCCCCAGCGGATGTCGAAGCTGGGCGCGGCGCTCCAGACCGGCTCGTTGAGGTGGCCGTCGATCTTCGGGGCCGGCCAGGCGGCGGCGTTGGCCACACGCACCTCGGGCGGGATGTTCGCCACGGGGCCCGAGGAGATGGTCACGTCCGGCCGCGCGTGGATGCGGACCTCGCCGTACCAGGAGTCCAGGCCCCACGGGCTCTGCCACCAGGTCCGGTTCGAACCGAACCGCTTGAGGTTCAGCGGCCAGACCCAGTCGGCATCCTTGACCGAAACGCCCCACTCGATGATGTCGCCCTGCGGCTGCGTCACGTCATAGCCCATCGGCGCGAGGCCGAACTTCATCTCGACCGTGTAACTCTGATCGTAGGCCGGGGTGCCACCGATACCGCCGACCGTGTCCTGGTTCGCAACGCCGTTCACGACGCACGCGGCGTCCCACGCGGCGATCTGCTCCGGGGTGCGCGGCCGATCGCAGCCATTCACGTAGTTCGTGTCCGGGGGGGCCCAGTACCCGCGGATGCACGGGCCCCGGCCCACCGTGTGCATGCCCACGGTGTCCGTGGGAGACCACCACGAGTACATGTACTCGCGCGGCGGCGCCGGGCGCGCCAGCGAGGTGTGATCCTTCATCTGCATGAGGAAGCCGTCCACGCGGTTGAAGTCCAAGTCTCCGCCGACCGAACTGTCCCGCACCACCGCCGACACGTACAGGTAGTTGCCGGAGACCAGGAACTTGAGCGTGGCGTAGGTGCTGTCCCTGACGATCTTGCCGCCCTCGTACTGAAAGCCGCTCCCCGGGATGCCGCTGTCGCGGCCATAGCGGATGATCGTGGATTCGGCGACTGCCCACGCCGGCTCGCTCAGCACGCCGTCGAGCGTGATGGCCGCGCCGTTGGTCGAGCGCGCCCAGATGGCGTCCTCGCGCTTCGCCTGCCCGAGGGCGGGCGACACACAGGCGAGCGCCGCGCCCAGAAGCAGTAGAGCGGTGAGTCGGACTCTCATGGTGCAACCTCCTGCGATGCGGATGATGGGTCGACCACAGTGGCTGGATGCAAGGGAAACCTGGATGCCTGCCTGATCGATGGATGTCACGCTGAACGCGCTCGCCGCAGTCTCATTCCTTCCATCCGACCTCCTGGTTGAGGCGACGCGACTCGAGCTGACCCGCAAGATGACAAGCCAAGGACCTGCCGGGAACCACGGGACCGGAGTACGCCGGTTCCCGCCCCGACCGGGGCAACATGCCGCACCTCTGGACCTTCCCGGAGAGCCGCTTCCGTGGCGGCTTCCTGCGGTCGCCGCGGGGGCGCTCGCAGGGGTGACCCGCGTTCCACCGACGGCGCCCACCGTGGTCCATCCGTTGCGGGCCCCTCCGTCGTCCATGACGGGTTCTTTTCCTTCATGAAAACGTTTACATACCTGTGAGGTCTTCGTCAAGCCCGGAGTTGTCCGCGGCCTCCGGAGGCGCCCACCGTCCGGGACCTTTAGATGCTCAGACGAGGGAAAAGGCCGCATGGCCGGGGGGGGGGGTGCCAGCCCACCCGCCGCGGGATGCCTGGAAGACTGGGATCTTGGGGTCCGGCCACCCGGAACCGGCCCCGGGACCACACCGCGGCCTCCCTCAGGAGCCTCCCCCGGGGCCGGAGTCCGCCCCCGCTTCCCGCATGAGCACCTCCCAGGCCTGCCGCACGTCCGCCTCGGTGGTGCGGGCGTTGCCGATCGCCAACCGCAGGACCGTGCGCCCCTCGAGTTTCGTGGCGGAGAGGAAGATCTCGCCGCTGCGGTTCACGCGCTCGAGCAGGGCGGCGTTCTCCTCGTCGCTGCCCTCGCGCCGGAAGCAGACCACCGAGAAGGGCCGCGGGGCGCAGACCTCCCAGCCCGGCGTCGAGCGCACCCAGCCCTCGAAGAGCGCGGCCAGCCGCACGTGCTCGCGGATGAGCGCCTGCAACCCTTCGCGCCCGTGGCAGCGCAGCACCGCCCAGAGCTTGAGCGCGCGGAAGCGGCGGCCGAGCACGGGGCTGTAGTCCATCAGGTTCACTTCGGCGGTGTCGGTGGTGCGCAGGTACTCGGGCACCAGGCTGAAGGCGTGGCGCAGCGCCTCGGGCCGCCGGCTCCAGAAGCACGAGCAGTCCATCGGCGTGAAGAGCCACTTGTGCGCGTTCACCACCAGCGAGTCGGCGCGCTCCACCCCGGCGAAGGCCCAGCGGAACTCCGGGCAGACCATGGCCGAGCCCGCGTAAGCCGCGTCCACGTGCAGCCACGCGCCGGCGCGCTCGCACGCGTCCGCGATCGCCGCGACCGGGTCCACCGAGGTCGTGGAGGTGGTGCCGACCGTCGCCACCACCGCGCACGCGCCGCTGAGGTCGAGCGCATCCACGCGCATCCGATACGCCCCGTCCACCGGGACCTTGCGCAGCTCGAGTTCGGCCATGCGGCAGGCCTTCTCGACCGAGGAGTGCGCGTGCTCGGAACAGACCACGGCGCGCCGGCCGGGTGCGGCCTCGCGCGCCGCGACGAGCGCCGCGAAGGTGGAGGTCGAGGCCGTGTCCTCGATGTGGCCGTGCCAGCCGGAGGGCAAACCCAGCAACTGGGCGAGCCAGTCGAGCACCACCAGCTCCAGCTCGGTGAGCGCGGGCCCGGTGCGCCACAGGAAACCCACCGAGTTGAGCGCCGCTGCGAGCAGTTCGGCGAGGATGCCGGGGTCGGAGGCGGTGTTGGCGAAGTAGGCGAAGTAGCGCGGGTGCTGCCAGTGCGTCACGCCGGGCAGCAGGACCTCGTCCAGGTCGCGCAGCACCGCGCTGAACGGCTCGCCCCGCTCGGGCGGAGCGGCGGGCAGTCGCGCACGGATCTCGCCCGGCTCGACCTGCGCCAGCACCGGCAAGTCGCCGACGCGCTCGAGGTAGCGCGCGACCCATTCCAACGTGGCCACGCCGTCTTCGCGGATGCTCATGGCTCTCTCGACCTCCGGCTCCACTTCCGGTTCCCGACCCCGGGCTTCCGGCGTTCAGGCCAGCGCCCGGGTGCCCACGCTATGCCCGGCCGCGACCCTCGTGCAAACCCGGGGGCGCCCCGCCGAGGAACCACGTCCGGCGCTTCGGACCGGACGTCCGCCACCTCCCTGTGGCGCGATGCCCGTGCCGGGGGTTACGCTGCCGCCGCCGGCGTGGGGACGTGACCTCCACGCTCCTTCTCTCTCACCATGATCCCGATGAGGTGCAGGGCATGACCGATTACCTCGAAAGCCGCCGCGCCCGTGTCGCCGCCGCCTGGGGACTGTCCGACGAGATCGTACTGGTCGGCGCCGGGCACCCGGTCCCCATCCCGGGCGGACAGGACCAGACCTACCCGTTCCTTTCGCACTCCGAGTACTTCTACCTCGCGGACCGCGAGTGCGAGGGCGGCCTGGTGGCCTTCGACCCGAAGGAGGGCTGGACCGACTTCGTGCCGGACGTGACCGAGGACGAGCGCGTCTGGGAGGGCCGCACGGACGTGGCCGGCACGCCACTCTCGCGATTGCCGGCGTGGCTGGCGGCACGCCGTGGACGCAAGGTCGCCATGCTGGGAGTGGCGTCGAACGACGTGACGGCGGACGCGGCGGTCACCGCCGAGGCGCACGAGCAACTGCAGCAGGCGATCCGGCCCAAGGACGAGGTGGAACTGGAGCGCATGCGCCGCGCGACCGCCGCGACCGCCGCCGGATTCGCGGCGGTGCGGCAGCTGATCCGCCCGGGCGTGACCGAGCGCGAGTTGCAGGTCGAGCTCGAGACCGGGTTCTTCCGCCACGGCGGTGAGCGCACCGCCTTCGGCACCATCGTCGGCGCGGGCTCGAACTCCGGCGTGCTGCACTTCACCCCCGGCCAGCGCCGGGTGGGCGAGGGCGAGCACGTGCTGGTCGATGCCGGCGCCGAGGTCGGCCGCTACGCCAGCGACGTCACGCGCACCTACCAGGCTGGTACGCAGGGCGGGTTCTTCCGCGAGCTCTACGGAGTCGTGCTGAACGGGCAGGTGAAGGGCGTGCAGCGCTGCCGCGCCGGCGTCGAGTGGCGCGAGGTGCACCTCGCGGTCGCGCGCGACCTGGCCGAGGGCCTGGTCGGGCTTGGCATCCTGCGCGGCTCGCCCGACTCGCTGGTCGAGCAGGACGCGCACGCGCTCTTCTTCCCCCACGGGCTCGGCCACCTGGTGGGCCTCGGCGTGCGCGATGCGAGCGGCTACCTGCCGGGGCGCAAGCGCAGCACGCGCTTCGGCCTCGCGTTCCTGCGCTGCGACTTCCCGCTGCAGCCCAACTACGTGATCACGGTCGAGCCGGGGCTCTACTTCATCCCGGCGCTGCTGAAGGACCCGGAGCGCCGCTCGCGCTACCGCGACGCCGTGAACTGGGCGAAGGTGGACACGCTGCTCGGGTTCGGCGGCATCCGCATCGAGGACGACGTGCTGGTCACCCCGGGCGAGCCCGACGTGCTCACCGCGGCGATCCCGAAAACGCTCTAGCCTGCGAACGTCCCACTCCCGGCGCCGCCCTCCCACGAGGTGTGGCGCCGGACCACGAAGGGGGAACCCGATGCTCGACCGCACCAACATCTCCTCCGGCTCACCCTACGAGCCCATCATCGGCTTCAGCCGCGCAGTGCGCATCGGCCACCGCGTGCTGGTCGCGGGCACCGCGCCGGTCTGGCCCGACGGCTCGTGCGACGCCGATCCCGGCGTGCAGACGCGCCGCTGCCTCGAGATCATCCTGGCCGCCCTGCGCGAGGCCAGCGCCGAACCACGCCACGTGGTGCGCACGCGCATGTACATGACGAACGCGACGGACTGGGAGGCGATCGGCCGGGCGCACGGCGAGGTCTTCGGCGAGGTGCGCCCCGCGGCCACCATGGTGGTCGTGGCGGCGTTGCTCGACCCGCGCTGGAAGGTCGAGATCGAGGCGGAGGCGATGGTCGGGTGAGGGACGGAATCTAGCTGGGTGCCGGCAGCGGGAACGAATCGAGCCGGTACGCCGAAGACGTTCCGCTGCTGCGTGACGTAAGTGCCGCGACTCCGACTACCGCAGCGCCCCACCCCCCCCACCGCCGCCGCGGGCCAGCCGCTGCAGGAACATCGCCTCGCGAGCGCGGTCACCGGCCGGATCGAGGTAGAGGAGCTTGACCTGGCGGTAGGTCTGCGCCACCGCGGAGTCGGGCTGAGAGTCGATGGACGCCAGGTATCGGTCCAGAGCTGCGGGGAGGTCGACCACCCTCGCTCCCCGGTCGCGCAGGCCGGCTACCAGTTCCGGCTCCCAACGGAGGAGGATCGCAACGTGGTCGCCCATCTGCACGGACACCGCGGGGATCCGCGACTGCAGCCCGAGCGCCTTGAATTCGGTGAGCGACATGACCAGGTTCGCTCCGCTGCGCCCCAGCAGGTAGTCGGCCGAGGCCCGCTTCTCGTGCCCGACGCGCTCCCGGTGCGGGAGCGGCTGGCGCGCGATGGCGCTGTCGGTCAGACCCGTCGTGCACTCGATGGCACCAGCGACCTTCGAGTAATAGATGGCGCGGGCCTCCGCTCCCAGGAAGGCCATCCGCGCCGGCAATCCCTCCAGGTAGGGACGGATCGTCTCCCCGGTGGCGCGGACGGCGCCGGAGAACTGCGGCGTGTACAGGGCCCACTCGTTCGTGATGCCCTCCCTGACCGCGGTGCCGCCGATCGGGTCGGGCGTGACCAGCATGCACAGCGCCAGCGCGACCGTCGCGCCCGCCACGGCGAGCGGGCGGCGCCCGAGGAACCGCTGGCAGCCCAGGTCCGTCAGCACCAGCAGGAACGGGGTGACGGGAATGAGAAAGCGCGCGAACATGAAGTCTCCACCGACCCGCGCGACAAACAGGGTGTAGGTCACCAGCAGCGCCAGCGCGAGCAGACCCGCGCCGGCATCCGCGTGCGCACGGCCCGCCTCCTGCGGCACCGCGGAGCGGCTCCGCCCGAGGAGCGCCCCGACCCCGAGCGGGATCCCCAGGAGCAGCGGCCAGTACTTGAGCGCATAGAGCTCGAGGTACCTGCATCCCTGGCTCCACCAGGCGAGATCGGCCGACTTGGCGTAGTAGGTGTTGGGGAAGAACGAGCCGTAGTAGGAGACGCGCCAGAGGGTGTACGGGACCCACAGCGCCGCGAAGGCCACCCCGAAGAAGAGCACCGCCCGGGCCCGGACCCACCTTCGCTGCGTGCCCCGCTGTGCGAACAGCACGTAGAGTCCGGCCGGCACCGCGAAGATCGGACCGTCCGGGCGCGTCATGGCGAGCAGGGCGAACACCGCGCCCGCGATCGCAGCGGGGCGCGCTCCCTGCGACGTGACCACGAAGAACCCGAGGAGCGCGAGGAAGGTGAAGAGCGAGGTCTCGAGGCCGCTGGTGGCAAAGTAGCTCCACGCCGGATGGAGCGCCGCGAGAAGCGCTCCCAGCGGGACGACTGCCGCTGCGGCCGTCCCGCCAGCCAGGCGCCGGGCGATCAAGGCCAGGAGCACGATGCTGGCCGCGTAGCAGGCGAGCCCCCAGACGAGCGACCAGCCCTCCGGCCCCGCGCCCAGCTTCATCCCGGCCGCGGTCCAGATCGTCCAGAGGAAATTGCTGTAGCCCTCGACGCGCTCCCCGCGGTTGAAGACCAGGCCGAGTCCGTTCGTCAGGTTCTCCGCGTACCGGAAGGAGATGTACGCGTCGTCCGAGAACCAGGCCCGCCGCCAGGCAGCAGCCACTCCCCAGAGGACTGCGGCCCCGGTGAGGATGGCGAACCAGGGCGGGGTCTGCTGCTCCTGCCGCAGGGGCCGGGTCGCACGGCGGGAGTCCGGGCGTCGTCTCACCGCGGGGAGGCTCCTGCGCTCCGCTGGTCCGTCGACATGCTGGCGCGCTGCCGGGCCGAGGTCCGCGCTACTCCTTCTTCAACGAGCCGACCATCGCATCGAAGCCCTTGCTCGCAGCGGCCACGGTCTTCGCGGGGCCGGCGAGTTTGAAGAAGACCGCGCCCTGCGGGCTCTCGGCGATGGCGCCGAGCAGACGCCAGTCGGGCTTGTCGCCCTGCGGCTGGGACATCGAACCACCGTGCGCGGTGTAGGTGCCCGACACGTCCGCCAGGCTCACCTGGACGCCGTTGACTTTCTTCGCCGAACGCTTCGACCTGGTCGCGGGCTGGAACTGCCCGATCCAGCGCTGGAGGTTGACATCCACTCCACCACCCTGCCCGGCACCGAAGTAGAACACGGAGCACTCCGCACCCTCGGCGTCACCCTGCGCTGCGGGGATGGCGTAGGTCGCGACCCGCATGGAGCGCGGGGCCTCGACGGTCCAGCCCGCGGGCAGCGCCCAGACGAGCCCCGCGGCGGCGGTCGGCGAGCCGCTCGCCGGCGGTTCGGCGACGCCGTCCGGCGGCATGCCGCCCATGGCGCCCTGCGGGGGCTGGCCTTCGGCCGGCGCCGCAGGGCCACTGCCCGGCGCCGCGTTGCCGTGCGCAGTGGCGATGTCCGAGGGCGGGGCCACCTGGCCCGCACTCTCCTTCTTCGGGCTGCTGCAACCGGTGAGCCACGACGCGGCCACGCCGAGGACAACCACGAGTACGAGGGCACGCTTCATCTGGGACCGTCCTTTGTTTCGCAGGTGAGCCGAACGCGACCGGAGGCTGCGCATCCTACATCCGGTCGCGCACCGGCGTGAAATCGGAGGCGCTCCTTCACGCCGGGCGCTCAATCCCGCTCACGGCCCGGGCCGGCGATCGACGCGAGCCGCACCGTGAACATCCCCCGCACCAGCGGCGGTACGACCGCCGTGGCGCCACGCGCGTCCCGCCAGAGGATCTCGTTCAGCTCGTCGGGCGGGACGGCATCGGCCGCTCGGAAGTTCATGCGGTCGCAGCGCTCCTGCCCGTAGGCCCCGGCGAGGTTCGTCTCGTTGAGGTCCACGCGTGCCTCCTCGTGGCGGAAGGGCGTCAGATCCGGGGTCGCGGTGAACGAAGCCGCCAGGGACCGGGCGGCCGCGTCGAACTGCGACATCGGCGGCAACCCGAGGATGAGCTCGATGGTGCGCAGGAAGCTGGCGTTGGTGTAGAGCCGGCTGTCGACCGCGCCCCGCCGCACGTACGGCCCGATGGCGAGCGCCACCGTTCGGTGGGCATCGACGTGGTCGGGGCCATTCGCCGCATCGTCCTCGATCACCAGGATGAGAGACTCCTTCCAATAGCGGCTGTGGCTGATGCGCTCGACCATCAGCCCCAGCGCGAGGTCGTTCTCCGCGACGTGCGCCCGCGGCGTGGGGCGCCCGGTGCGGGTGCCCTCGGTGTGGTCATTGGGAAGCCGGATGATCGAGAGCTGCGGAAGCCCCCCGTCCCGGTCGTAGCGGTCGAACTCCTCGAGCCAGGCGCGGTAGCGATCGAGGTCCGAGTAGTTGGTGTCGTAGCCCCGGTAGCGGGGCGCGACATGCCCCTCGAGGCCGGCAATCGCCGCCCGGACGGTGTCCCGCGGGTCGTCGGGGTTGAAGACGAACTCGCCATAGCTGCGGAAGCTCACGCCGTGGCGCCGGCAGGTGTCCCACAGGTAGCCGCTGCTGGGATACGCGAGCGGGTTGCCGCCCTCGTAGTCGTAGATGGGACTGACGACCCTGGACTTCGTGACGTAGTCGCTCGCGTACGCCGCCATGCCCCAATTGTGGCCGTCGGAGCTGCCGTCGGCGTCGCAGTAGGTGTTGTCGAGCAGCACGTAGCCGCACGCGAGCGCGTGGTGGTTGGGGGTGACGTCCGCGCCAAAGATGCACAGGGACGAATCGCCATTGCCCTGCGGCAGGTCCCCGAACACGTTGTCGTAGGAGCGATTCTCCTTGAAGACGTAGAAGACGTGCCGGATTGGCGAGGGCCGGCCGGCGCGGGTGGGGATCGGACCCCGGGCGGCGGGCCGGGGACGCGAGACGTCCACCGCCGGGGTGTTGGCCAGCACCTGGCGCGTCCCGCGCGCGAGCGCCCTTGCATCCGGCTCGGGGATGATCGAGAGCGACCCGCGGCCGCCGGACCCGTACAGCTGGTAGCCGCGCCAGGAGCCCGTGTGTGGCGGCGCGGCGGAGCTGGGCCCCGAGCCCATTCCCTTCCCGTTCGACACCAGGATCGTCCCGCGCTTCGGGAGCGCCACGACGCCCGTCGGATAGTAGCCCGTCGGGACGAAGCCCAGCGGGCGCGTGTGCCCCGCGCGCGAAACGTCGAGGACCGCGAGGCAGTTGTTGTCGGCATTCGCAACGTAGAGGCGACGCCCCTCGTGGTCGAGTGCGACGGCATTCGGGGTGCTGCCCGCCGGCGCCTTTGGATCGGGCGCCGACGTCAGCGTCTCGATGACCCGGTCCTCACGCAGGTCCAGGATGGAGACCGTATTGTGGTTCGCGTTCGCCACGAACAGCCGTGTCCCGTCCTGGGTCTCGACCATCTCGCAGGGGTGGTCCCCCACCGGGACCACCTTCACGACCGCGA
>Ga0315273_10000969_pt1 | contig 31552 bp, 24 predicted proteins | sample YL17G02_0_MG_FD_205753 | JGI IMG/M metagenome (GOLD analysis project Ga0315273, IMG submission 205753) | Sediment microbial communities from Yellowstone Lake, YNP, Wyoming, USA - YL17G02_0 | ecosystem: Environmental > Aquatic > Freshwater > Lake > Sediment | place: USA: Wyoming | collected... | reverse complement strand
AGGTAGGTAACTACAATCAGTCCGTCAAACCAATTCAGGCCCACGGGCACATTCCTCCGGATGAGCGCTCACGAATATCTCAATTGCCGGTCAATATCAATCCAAATTTTGCGGCCCCGCGCACGCTCCGCGCATGCGGATTCCTGCTTCCGAGACACTGCCTGAATCGCAGGGCAATTGGAATTTGCTGTCGTTTTCCAACCGCCTTGCATGTTAATCTCTAAAATTCGGAATTTTCGCCCAAGGAGAGACCTACAGCCGTGATTCAATTCAGTCGACTTGCCATTTGTATCCTGATTGCGGCCGGCCTGGCATTTGCCCAAGTCCCGGCGAAGCCCCAGACCAGCGCGCCGAAGCCCGCCCCGCCGGCTCAAAAGGCGGCCGCGAAGGAGCCGGAGGAGGCGGAGCAGATTCCTCCGGATATGCCCGGAGGGCTATTCCCTTCGGTGGTTGCCCGGGTAAACGGTCGGGCAGTCCTGGGCAGGGATCTGGAACAGCGCATTCAGAGCGAGCTTGCTCCGATCGGGAATCCCGAGTGGAAAAACCTGAAGGAGGACTACCAGCAGGAACTGATCGCGCAATCGCTTGGATCCCTCGTGGCGGCGGAGTTGATCTATCAGAAGGCAGTGTCCATGGGACTAAAGGCTACCGACGCGGAGGTGCAAGCCGAATTCTCCAAAACGGCCAAAAGCTTCGCCAGCGATGCGGAGATGAACATCGCGCTCGCCAACCGGGGAATGGACCGCCCGAGTCTGACCAGAGAGCTTGGCCGATCGCTGACCGTAGCAAGATATGTGAACGATACGATTGCCAAGAAAATCACGGTCACTCCCACAGAGGTGAACGAGTATTACGCCTCGCACAAATCCGAGTTCAACCACCCCGAGATGATCCGAACCAGCCACATCCTCATCATCGTGAATGAAGGCGCCACCCCGGAGCGGGACAAGCTCGCTCTCCAGCGCGCCGAAATGCTCCTGGCCCGCGTGAAGAAGGGCGAGGATTTTGCCAAGCTCGCCAAAGAGTACTCCATGGATAACACGGCATCGAATGGCGGGGATGTCGGATTGACCCCCAAGGGGGCCCTTGCCCCGGAATATGAAGCGGCGGCGTTCGCTCTGCCCGTGGGCGGCGTCAGCGGCGTGGTGCGCACTCAGGTGGGCTACCACATCATCAAAGTGGCGGAGAAGAAAAAAGCAGGAATCTCGGATCTCGAGGAAGTCCGGCCGGCCTTGACTGGATACCTCAAGTCGCAGCGTATCGATACCGAACTGCTGAGAGTCGTCGAAGGCCTGCGCAGCAGCACCAAAATCGTGCTGTTGCTGAAAATCTCGGGGCCGCTAACCTTCGGCGGGGTTACAGCTTCATCCCCCCGTCCATGATGATCGACTGGCCGGTCATGTAGCGGGAGTCATCGGAAGCGAGGAACAGCACCATCGCTGCGATCTCCTCCGGTGTGCCGATCCTTCCCATCGGCTGCCTGGCGACAAAAGCGCGGCGCGCCTCCTGGGGATCCGGCGCACTGGCGATTCGCTTCTGCAGCGACGGCGTGTCCACGGTGGCCGGACAAATGCAGTTCGCGCGAATTCCATCCTTGATAAAGTCCATCGCCAGGCTTTTGGTTAATCCGATCACGCCGGCCTTCGATACCGAGTAGGCGCCCCGGCTGGACAATCCGGTCGGACCCGCGATCGACGACATGTTAATGATGCAGCCCGCTCCCTGGCGCTGCATGACGGGGACCGCGTTGCGGCAGAGGTAATACATCGACTTCAGATTCACCGACATCGTCCTGTCCCACTCCTCGTCCGTGCACTCCACGAGGGTTCCGCCCAGGACGATGCCTGCATTGTTGACGAGCACATCAAGATGGCCGAACTGATTCATGGTCCGCTCGACCACGAGCTTGGCGAACGCCGGATCCGAGACATCTCCCGCGAGGTCCAGAACGATCGCCGATAAAGCTTCGAGTTCTTCGGTCAGGCGGCTCAGGCGCTCCCGATCGAGGTCGACCAGCACAAGCCGCGCCCCTTCCCTGGCGAATAATCGTGCAACGGCCTCGCCGATGCCTGCAGCCGCGCCCGTAATTATGGCTACTCTCCGGTCCAGCTTCACAGTTGCCTCCTTGGAATCAGGTGCCCGCATGGTATAGTGAGGCCCGCCCGAAGTACAACGCCTTAATACTTCAAATGCTGGAGTTGCGCATGTTTGAAACCTGCGGATGCTATCGGGGGAAGGGTTCCATTCAGAAGCGCGGGGAGGAAACTCAATGAAACTGGGTAGCGTGTCGAAAAATGGGAAAGCCTGTCTGGTGCTGATTTGCGGTGATCAGGCGCTGAATGTTACCTTGGCTGCTCGCGCGCCCGAATCAATTCTGGGATCGCTGGCAGGCGCGAAAGATGTCACGCCGCTTTGGAAACCACGCATTAAGGCGCTGCTCGAAACAGTGCATCGGGATGTCTCCGCCCACGGCATTCCTCCCGAATGGCAGAGCTGCTGTGAAACGCTCGATGCCTGCCACTGGCTGCCGCCCATCCACATGCCGGAGAAAATCATCTGCATCGGACTCAACTATCGTGATCATGCCGTGGAATCGGGCATGGCGCTGCCCAAGGAGCCTATCTTCTTTAACAAGTTTAACAACGCGCTGGTCGGTGCTTCGGGTCCGGTTATCCTGCCCAGCAATTCCACGCAGGTGGACTTTGAAGCCGAGTTGGCCGTTGTCATTGGACGCACCGCGAAAAGAGTGCCCTTAGAAAGCGCTGCCGATTACGTCGGCGGATATACCATCCTGCACGATGTCAGCGCGCGCGACTGGCAGTTCCGCACCGGCCAATGGGTTTCCGGCAAGACCTTTGACACCTTTGCTCCCTGCGGTCCTCTCCTTGTCACCCCGGACGAAATCCCGGATCCGCATGCCCTTGATATTAAAATGACCCTCAACGGCACGGTCATGCAGGACTCCAATACGCGAAATCTGATCTTCGGAATCCCAGTACTGATCCATTACCTCTCCGGCATAATCACTTTGCGCCCCGGCGACATCATATCCACGGGCACCCCGCCCGGCGTCGGTTTTGCGCGCAAGCCCCAGGTGTTCCTGCATGATGGAGATGAAGTGGAGATCTCGGTTCAAAACCTCGGAATCATGCGGCACCGGTGTGTTGCTGAAGCTCCGACCGCCCGATCATAGAACCGGTAGCGCATTTGGAGCGGCGGCGTGACGCCGCTTGCTATTGCGAATTGTAGATTGCCAATTGCGGATTAGGGACGTTTACTGAAGTGTCGATAATATAGTGACGCGAGCATGACAAATCCTGTCAGATCCGCGACCCGCCAAGACTCCTCCCCACCTGTTCTGGCAACGTGGTCCCGTTGCGAAATTCCCCTCGGATGAGCCGTGTGATGAAATCAGGCGATGGCAACGTTCGGCAACGCTGCGAATAGCCGCAGCATTGAACCACTCAGCAGCCTTGAATCTCAGCTTCGGGTGGAGGTGACGGTCGATACCGTCAACGGGAGACAGGCTGCCCTCGATGCGAAGATCAGCGGGTCGATTTTCCGAGATATCGAAAAGATACTGGCGTGCCGATCCCCCGAGGAGGTGCCCGATATCACGCAGCGTATCGAGGAGTTCAAGACCCTCCTTTCCCAGGTGACCGCTTTCATCAGGACCGCGTATCTGCCTGACGTGAATAACTTAACCAACGCCTACAAGGACTATTTCGCCATTGGAGCGGGCCACAAAAACCATCTCGCCTATGGGGCGTTCGATCTCGACGAGACGGGGAAGATCAAGCTGCTCCGGCGCGGGAGGCAGAGCGCGGGAATCGCTCATCTGGAAACAGTGGAAGCTGCAGTCCTGACCGAGCATGTCACCAACTCCTGGTACTCGCTCGAGATTAACGATCGCAATGGTTCCTTCCGTGCTCCAGGGTTCAAACCCGCGAGGCGGGAGCCCCGTGCATGGCTGAAGGCCCCCCGCTACCAGCAAAAACCATATGAAGTGGGATCGTTAGCCCGAATGAAGATCAACGGGGATTATGCGGGGGGATTTCGGTCATGGACAGATTTCTTGCCAGGGCCTTCGAAGCCGAGAAAATAGCCCATGCGATGAGTGACCGGGTTGACCAGTTGACACCCCCTCAGCCGGTTCGCCGAGGTTGGTCTGTTCCTGTCATGGGCTCCGGCGTCGGCCTCACGGAGTCGCCCAGAGGTGCCTTGGGCCATTGGATCAAGATTTCGGGGAGCAAGACGGTGAACTACGAAGTCGTCACTCCCACCTGCTGGAACGCTTCGTCACGGGATGATCGACGCAACCGGGGCCCGATCGAAGAGGCATTAATCGGAACCCCTGTCGACAATCTGAACGAACCCCTGGAACTCGTGCGAGTGCTCCACTCCTTCGATCTCTGTCTTTCGTGCACGTTGAGTGTGACGAGGCCGGCAGGGCCCGCAACTCTGATCCGGCTGTGCTAGTGCGGTGCGCCGCAAGGCCTGGACTGCTTCCTCACGATCAGGGCCCGGCATCAATGGGGAAAGTTATGTCCGCTCAACCACTCACGTTGCGGTGGATTCAGGGAAGTGGTTAAATAAGAACCGTGTGCACGAGTTCCGTATGCAGACGGCGCCTCTTCATCCGAATCCATTGGAGGAGTGCCTGGTGATAAATCGCACTTTCTGGCTCTGTGCCTTTTTGCTCGCTATCCCCGCCGTGCCCGTCATGAAAGATGTTGCGGAAAGCACGGGTTATGGCTCTGTCGGCGATTTCGGCTGGGACGGCGCCGCATCGACCTTTTTCCGGATCGATCCGAAGGAAGACCTCGCCATCTTGGTGATGACTCAGCGCATGCCCACCGACCTGGAAATACAGGTCAAGGTGAAAAACCTGGTTTATCAGGCTCTCCTGGAGCGCTGAATCGCCGGGCAGTACGCGAGCCTCGCATTAAAAGCAGCGAACAAAGTTCACAGTTAGCAGCGTCGGTTCGCAGTAATTCGATCCTTCGATCCGCCACTGAAAACTGACACCGCGAATTGCGAACGCCGATCATGTCGGCACATTTCCCGGCTGGAAAGCTCATCAGAACGCACCAGGCTACCCCCGTGCTTTGGAGGAGCAGCATCACCTCCGGCTGACGTTTCCTCCATGGCTCCAACCCGGAGGGGCGTAACCATAGCGCGCCAACTGGCGCGCCAGTTTCCTTCGACCTCGGTAGATGCGGTTCAGCACGTTCTGGTAGCGTTCCGGGTAGAGTGCCTGAGCGATTTCCGAGGCCGGCAGACCATTCAGATGGAGTTCCATGGCGCGGCGCTCCGGCAGCGGGAGACAGTCGAGAATCTCCTCCACCAGCGATTGCAGTTCCGCCCGGCGCAATTCGGTCTCAGGTGACTGCACCCGCGCCCTCTCCAGGCAGAGCCGCCAGGCGAGCGCTTCACAGTCGTCAAGCGAGGTATAGCGCTTTGCCTTCCGATAGTAATTGCCGACCTTCCTGCGCAGGACACCCATGCACCAGACAAGCAGGCCCTTGTGCAGGGAGCCGTCGGGAAGCTTCTCAGTCGCCGTGAGCAGTGTTTCCTGGACAAGATCTTCGGCATCATCGTCATTCCGCACACGAAGAGCGGTCAGTCTTTGCAGCACGACGCGAACCAGGCCGATCTCAGCGTCCGTCCAGGCACAAATCCTGGGAGATGATCGGGCGTGCGAATGATCCGACGGTAAGCTCTCGCAGAGGAGAAAATCATCTTCGGCGTCAATGGCCGCAACACAGCAATAGCAGGCCACATCGCGATCCTCCAACTCGAATGTGAGTATGCGAGCCGGGTGAAGGAACGAGTCTTTCCCTTCGAGACGGCTCAACTATTCGAGTTTGAGGAGATAGTGAGGGGTGCAATAATGTTAGTTATTTCTTATTGCGTTGTCAAGCGCTTTTTGCGGTCAGTTTTTCCTCGGGGCGAAACCGCCAGCCGGCGCGGGCAGCCGGTTGGGGGCGAAATATCCGGGCCTGGAGGAAACGATGACATCTGGTTGATCGACGGCAACCTGAATGTGCCGGTATTGGCCGTCTTTCACCTGGTTCGTAGAGATGTAGCCGAGGGTATACTGGTTGCGCAGTTCCTCATCCACTTCGGCGTAGATATTGTCCAGCTGCCCGAAATTGTTGGGATACAGTACGCGGCCGCCGGTCTCGAAAGCAAGCTTGCGCAGAGCCAGGTCGGCCTGGGCGAATACCTCGTTCGGAATGCCCTCGTAGTATCCGGAGTTCCGCATCTGGTTTAATATCGACTCCTTCACCGCCTGGGTTTTGCTTACCACATAAGCCGCGGCTTCCGATCGTATTGCCGCGTCCAGAGCATCGCTGTAAGAGATCGCGCTGTTGTTGTCCAGGCCGTCGCTCATGATAATGATGGCCTTTTTTTCCCGAATGCCCGTGAAGACATCGTTGCTGACGACGTAGATCGCGTCCCAGAGGTTGGTTTCGCCCTTGCAGTAGATCGAACCCAGCACGGGATCCAGCCGGTCCGTTTTGCGCCCCCAATCCATTTTCAGCCTGATCTCGGTATTGAAGGTGACCAGGGCAAATTGATCTTCGGGCTTGAGGTTTTCGGTGAACTTCCTGGTTGCGAACTTGATCGCGCCCCATTCGGATTGCACGCTGCCGCTGATATCCAGCACGAGCGCTATCCTCGTGGGTACTCCTTCCTGGGCGAAAGTGAGGATTTCCTGTTCCTCTCCTTCCTCCGTGATCCGGAATTTGTTCTGGGGAAGTCCCTTGACGAAGCCCCCGCTCCGCCGGCGCATGGTGACGGGAACGGTGATGAGGTTCACCTCGACACCAATTTTGTACCCCTCCTGATCCTTCTTGCGCTGGTCGTCCGGTTTCTGGGGCGGTTGTTGTGCCTGAGCGAGGAATCCCACAGCGAGAATAACCAGACACAAAGACACCAGGAGAACGCGGGTTCTCCCCTTCGCGAATGGACCCCTGGTCGTTTTGGTGTTCATGGTGTCTGAATCCCCGGAGTTAGCGATTTGCGAGCGCGGCCGGAAGCTTTTCGTAAATTCCACCGAATCCGCCATTGGACATGATCAGAACCAGGTCCCCCGAGCTTGCTTCGGAACTGACCTTTTGGATTATACCCTCCACGGTTTCGAGATTCCAGGCAGCGCGCCCCTGGCGCCGCAGGTCCTCCACAAGACGTTCGATGTCCAAGCGCTCCCCTTCAGGCACCTTCTCCGGCCGGTAAAGGGCAGGGAGAGCGATGCAGTCGGCGAGAGCCAGTGCTTCCGCTATCTCGTTCTGGAAAACGTTGCGGCGGCTGGTGGCTGAACGGGGCTCATAGATAGCCCAGAGCCTGCGGGGCCGAAAAACCTCGCGCACGGCCAGCAGGGTCTCGCGGACTGCAGTGGGATGATGGGCGAAATCCTCGTAAATCCGGACCCCGCCGACCTCGGCCTGGAACTGAAGCCGGCGCCGGACTCCGCGAAAACTTGCCAATCCTTCCCTGATGTCGTCCTCGGCCACTCCCAGGCGATGCAAGATTGCGCTGGCCGCAAGCGCATTCCGCAGGTTGAAGGTCCCGTAGAGTGCAAGGTTCAAGCGCCGGAACAGCTTCTTCTGGTAGAGCGCATCGAAGCACAGTCGTTCATTTTCCAGGGCGATGTTGCCTGCGCTCCAGTCGTTGTCGGCGGAGATGCCGAATGTCTCCTTGCGGCAAAAGGCCTTGCGGGAAACCTCGAGCGCCACCGGGCTGTCGGCGCCTACCGCCAGGAATCCCCGTTGGGGGATAAGGTTCACGAAACGCTGAAACTGAAGGCGGATCGAAGCGAGATCGGGGTAGATGTCCGCGTGATCGAATTCGACGTTGCCCACCACAGCCAGGTCCGGCAGGTAGTGCATGAACTTGGGTCCTTTGTCGAAGAAGGCGGAATCGTACTCGTCGCCTTCGATGACGAAGTGCTTGCCCCCGCCCAGCCGGTAACTCGATTGAAAATTCTCCGCGATGCCGCCAACGAAAAAATCGGGCTCAAATCCCGCCGACTGCAGGACCCAGGATATCATCGAAGCGGTTGTGGTCTTGCCGTGAGTGCCGGTGACCACGATCGATATCTTTCGACACAGGAAGAATTCTTTCAGCGCCTCGGGGAGGGAGGTGTAGCGAACCTTGAAGTTGAGGACATATTCGATTTCGGGGTTGCCGCGGGAGAGAGCGTTTCCCACGACGACGAGATCCGGTTCGGGCCGGAGGTTGTCGAGGGAGAATCCGCGGGAGACTTTGATGCCTTTCTCCGCAAGGAAATCGCTCATCGGGGGATAGACGCCGTCGTCGGTCCCCGAAACCTCATAACCGCTGTCTTTCATCATTGCGGCCAGCGTGGCCATGCCCGTTCCGCAAATTCCTATAAAATGGACGCGTTTGATTTCAGTAAACATAGGACTTGAATGTAGCAGAAAACGGACGGCAAGGCACGAGGCTCGGAATGAAATTGCACAAAAGCTGCGCGGACCCCGGCTGAGGCCGGAATGAAAACAGGAGTACCCTGATACCGGCGGGGAACAAGCGCTTGCTTCATGCCTGCTTCAGGCGCGATTCAATCACTTCGCGTACCTGCCGGGTGAGCCCGGGCACCGTGTTTTCGAATTGGTCCGGCGTAATCACCGGCAGGTATTCGACGCGCACCTTCCTGGGCATCGGAACAATCATTTTCGGTCCCCAAACCCTCACACCCCCGTGCACCACGGTGGGGAGGATCGGAATCCCGCGCTTGAGCGCCAGGTGAGCCGCCCCTTCCTTGAACGGCAGAAGGTTCCCATCGGGCGAGCGGCCCCCTTCGGGGAAAATCATCAGGGCCTCGCCGGCGCGCAGAACCTTCAGCGAGGTTTTGAGCGCGCTGGATTCCGGGTTTTCGAGGCTGACCGGGAAGGCGCCCAGCCAGCGGAACGTGCTTCCGGCTATCGGCAACTCGAATATCTTGTCCCATGCCATGAATCTCAAGGCGCGATAGATGCGGACCGAGATCCAGAACGGATCGCAATAAGTGGTGTGATTGGCGATGACGATAAGCGGGCCATTCAGCGGGACATTTTCCATGCCGTGATGCTCGATGCGAAACAGGATTCGCATCAACAGCAGCAGCGTCCCGCGCAGCAGCCTGACCCCCAGTGTGTTGCGGCCCTGATCCAGCATATCGAAAATGGCCTTCGCTCGCCGGTACTACCAACGTGAAATTCTAATCCGGCGGCGCCGGCCGGCGCGTCGGGGTCGTCCTGATCGCGAAAAGCAAAATTATCCCGCTGATGATCATGATCGGCGGCGTAATCATGACGCCGATATGCAGGTCGGTCCGGTCGGAGATTGCGCCGATAATCGCGGGGGAGATGGCGTCGCCGAGCACGTGAATGAAGAAGATGTTTACTGCCATAGCCGTGGCACGAATCTGTGCCGGAACACATCCCAGGATGACGGCGTTCAAGGGGCCGGTGTTCAGAAAGAGAAAGAACTCCGCCAGGAAGATGGCAGGAAGGTAGATATAAGGATCCTTGGCGGTCAAACCGACGGCCGCCATCGGCGCACCGGCGAAGAGGCAGAGGCCGGAAATCCAGAGGTAGGAGTTCCTGGTAAACCGAAGCAGGTAATCCCCGAGGAAGCCTCCGGCGAAGGTTCCCAAAAATCCCGAGACGACCGTCATCCCGCCGAAAATCCTGTCGGCTCGATCGGTGGTCATACCGTGATAACGCTCCAGAAATGCCGGGGCCCAGGCCGCGAGTCCTCCCAGGGCGAAGGTGTATGCTATGAACCCGATCGTGACTACAACGTAGGTCTGATTCCGCAGCAGCATCCTGTAAGTTGTCCCCAGGCTCGGGGTCTCTGAATTCCAGGAACTGGCGGCTTTGTCCGTGGCTCCGCGCTTTGGCTCGCGAATGATCAGCGCCATCAGCGCGAAGAACAATCCGGGAAGCCCCACGGCAAAAAACGCCGTGCGCCAGCCGAATGCGGCGGCTAAACTGCCGCCCAAAACATACCCGAGGGCGGTTCCGACCGGAATCGCCGCATAGAAGACCGCCAACGCTCGTCCCCGCCTCTCCTCCTCATAAAAATCCGTGATGATTCCTGGGGCCACGGTCGCGTAACTGGCCTCGCCGATGCCGACGAATGAGCGAGGTAAGAACATCTGCCAGAAAGTTCGCGCCAATCCGGCGCCCGCGGTTGCGAAGCTCCAAATGGAGACACCGAACGCAATCAGGTACTTGCGCACAAAAAGGTCGCCGAAACGGCCAAATATCGGCGCTGTCAACGAATAGGTGATCATGAAGGCGAGGTTGAGAAGGCCCAGTTGCGTGTCACTGAAGTGCAGTTCCCGCCTGATCGGCTCGAACACCGCCGGCAGCACATAGCGATCGATGTAGTTCAGGAAGTTGATCGTTGTCAGGATTGCCAGTGCCGCCCGTGCGTCCCGTCGATTCATTGGGATTTTGGCCCTTTGGTCCATGTTCGGATTGGTCGTCGCCGGGCCGCCGGGTTCGCGCCCGTTCGACTCCGTTTCGCTTCAACTCCGGCTAATATCTGCGGTAGTCGAAGACGGTGATGTCTTGCTCGATACGAACCTTCACAATGCGATCACCCGGCAGCATGCGGCCGACTACCGGCATCCCGCTGATGACGCGTCCGAAACAAGTGTACCCGCCATCCAGATGCGGCTGGGGCGACATCGTGATAAAGAACTGGCTTCCGCCGGTGTCTTTGCCCGCGAGCGCCATTCCCACGCTTCCCCGTTCGTAGGGTCTCATATTTATCTCGCACCGGATCGAATACCCCGGGCCGCCTTCCTGATCGTTGCGCGGGTCCCCTACCTGGATCACGAAATTGGGGACGACTCGCATAAAGCTCAAGCCATCGAAGAATCCCCGCTTGGCCAGCCAGATGAAGTTCGCGGAGGTCATCGGCGCATCCTCCGTGAAGAGCTCGAACTCAATATCACCACGGGTGGTTTCCAGGATCGCGATGGTGCGGTCTTTGCGCGCGGCGGCGACAAGATCGTAGGTCTGGGGCGTTGAATTCGATTCAGCCGGGTCGGGGTCATCTGGCACATCCGGCGCAGCGGCCATTCGAAGAAGGCGGGCCGCAGCAATCCGGGCGTTTCGCTCCCGGTCGTGCAGCATCGTGCGCAGACCGGATTGCACCTCAGAATCCCGGATCCAAGGTTCCAGGCGATCAATCACAGCCATTTTGGTTTCGACGTCCAGGCCGGGCGCCGCCTCCGTGCAGGCTTTCAGAACCGGCGCCCATGGGGATCGCGCTGCCGCTGCAGGTTTGTAGGCGGCGATGGCGGCGCGCAGGACGACTCCATCGTGCGCAGCAAGATAGGGCTGCAAAACCTGGTCCAAGTCCGGAGCCCCGGCCTTTGCGAGAGCTTCGATAACGGTCGGAACCGCAAGCGCATCCGCATAAAGCGCATGATCGCCGGCGGATCTTATCAGCGCCGCCTTCAACGCGAGAACCGCCCGCTCGCCGCCCAGCTCACCCAGGGATCGCGCCCAGGCACGGGCCGCAGGCGGCTCGGTGAATGAAATCCCGCCCGTGATGTCGAAAAATCGATCCGGCCGGTCTTTCAGTATTCTGGCCAGGGCGACAACTGCCGCTTCGGCGACCGGGCCGCGGATCCTTACCAGAGGGATGAGGACCGCTTCGGCTTCATGCGCGCCGATGCTGCCGAGGGTTGTTGCGGCCTGGATGGCAAAATTAGCCTGGTCCGGGTCATAGTTGGCGATGGGTGCGGCGCCAAGCGCAGCTCGAATGGCGGGGATCGACGCGATGCTCTTCAGGCTCCCGAGCGACTGCAGCGCCGCCACGCGCACCGCGAGAGGCACCGGCTTGCCATAGCCGGATTCGAACGGAGGCAACACGGGGAGGAGCAAATTGGAAAGCCCGGGATCCTCGCAGATCCCGATGCCGCGCACGGCGTAGTGCCTGACCTGCGCGTTCCTGCTGCGAAGGAGCCGTATGAAATCCGGGCGCGCGGTCCGGTCGCCGACCCGGACGAGCGCGTTCAGCGCGCGCCACTGTATTTCCGGATCGTCGATTTGCGCCATGCGCTGGAGTAGAGGGTAGGTCGACGGCTCTCGGAGCCGCATCAGCGCTGTGATGCCCGCGTCGAGAAATGCGCGCGTCTGAGGAGTGTTCTCGTAGATGAATAGTTCCAGGCGGCGGGCAATCCTGAGCGCATCCCCCGACACTCCGGATCTGCCCAGCGCTTCGATGACGCGCTGCTGGACGCTCAGAGCAGGATCTGCCAACAGGTTTGCGAGTTCTTGCGCAGCGCGGGGTTCCGGCCGCCGGCCTTCACGCTTCAACGCGTCCCGTTCCTCAATCTTCCCGATGGCGAACGCCGCCGCCGCGCGAACTCCGGCATAGGGGGATCGGCAGGCTTCGCACAATAAGGGAAGTCCGCGGGCGCTTCCGATCCTGCCCAGCGCCAGAGCACACCATTCCCGCACCTCAGGGTATGGTGAGTCCTTGAGTTGAACCTTGAAGAAATCGTCGTCACCCAGTGTGCGCCGGTCCTGGCGCTCGAGTATGGACGCGAACAGGCGATTCCGCTCAATCTCGTCATGGCGCAGCTTGTGGCGGCCGCAAGCAGGGAAGAGGATGCACGAGCAAAGGACACTGATGATTACGGCAAATGGTCTTCGGTTCATTCTCTGGCCTTGATGAACAGGGTGTCTCTGCAGTGCTGATCACTGATATTTCAGGCCGGTGATTTCGATTTCGACGTGCTTGGGATCCCACAACTGCTCGATGGACTCGACCCCCACGGTGAAGGAGCGTTTCTCCAGGGGTTCCATAGGTTTGTAGAGGCCAATTCCCGGCCTGAGCGGCGTGGCGACGCGTTCTTTCGAGAGCTTGTGATACAGATCGAACAAGGTTATTTTGAGCTCGAGAGCTTCCAGCTTCCGGTCGCCGTCGTTGACGATAATTCCCGAGATGAAAGCGACCCGGGTCTTGTTGAAACTGATCCCGAGGCCGGCCTTCGCATTCTCGATTCGAAGCTTGTTCTTGTAGTACTCAAAGTTGGTATTCCCTGCACGGAGCATGCCCGGCACCACCACAGGGCCTGCAGCGGGCTCCGGTTGAATGCGCCTTTGATAGCGAATGTAGAAAAAGATCAGGGATGCCGCCACGGCGAGAACCGACGCAGTAATGATAAGGATGACAGGGCGGACAGGTTTTTGCGGCTGGGATGTGAATTCTATCATTCGGGTTTCCTGCACCAATTAGTTGCCGCTGACCACCATCCTGCCGATCAAAACCGTCGGCGCGAAGATTTCTCCCAGCGGCAGGAGATCATTGCCGACCGCTTCAATTCTTGTCAACATGTCTTTCAGGTTGCCGGCAATCGTGATTTCGTCCACGGGATAGGCCAGTTCTCCGTCCTCGACCCACAGGCCTGCGACTCCCTGGCTGAAGTTTCCCGAAACGATATCGACCCCGAATCCAATGAGTTCGGTGACATAAAGGCCGCGCTTTACGGAGCCGATGATCTGTTTCGGTGTCTGATCGCCGGCTTTGAGGTAGAAATTGGAGGGGCCGACCGACGGACTCTCCTGGGGTTGACGGTTCGAATTCCCTGTCGTTTTCAGACCCAGTTTCCGGGCCGAATAAGAGTCGAGAAGGTAGCTGTCGAGCATCCCGCGGTTCATGACCGTCGTGCATTTCGACCGGACCCCCTCCGCGTCAAAAGGGCGTGAGCCTAGTCCGCCGGGCCGGAGTGCATCGTCGTAGATCGTCACCAGGGGAGATGCTATCCGCGTCCCGAGTTTTCCGGTCAGAAATGATGCCTTCCGTAACAGCGCCGTTCCGGAAACCGCATCGGCGATGTGTTTCATGATGCTGGCGGATGCCAGGGGATCGAAAATGACCGGCGCCTCGCAAGTCGACACCTTGCGGGCTCCGAGGCGGCGCAAAGCGCGGCGCGCGGCCTCGGCACCCAGTTCCTCCGGCGGTTGCAGGAGAGAAATGTCCAGATGGGTCGACAGCCAGTAATCGCGCTGTTTCAATCCATCCTGCTCCGCCAGGGGCGAAACCGCCAGTGAACAGGTGGTTTTGAAGTATGAGGCGAAAAAACCGCTTGAATTGCCGAAGGTCATCTCGATAAGGGAATCCTCGAAGGTGGCGCCCTCTGAATTCCGGATGCGTGGATCATATCCCAGCGCGGCATCCTCGCAGCGCTTGGCCAGATTCATCTTCGCTTCGGCGGTCATCTGTGATGCGGCGAGAAAACAAAGCGCCAGGCTGGGCGCATGCGGGTCATGCAGATCCGGATTCGGAATTCCTGCGGAGAGGTCCTCCCCCGCGGCGCCCGCCATCTCTATTGCATCGCGGATCGCCTCATGCAGCGAGGCGTCGGAAAAGTCGGAGGTGGCCAGGACCGCGGCGCGATTCCCGCAGAGAACGCGGATGCCCAACATGCGAAAGTTGGCCTGGTGCAGTTTGTCCGCCGCCCCCATCCGAATCGTGGTGGAGAATTCCGTGCCTTCACGGATCAGAACCTCTGCAGCACTCGCTCCCGCTCTCTCCGCCCGCTTTACCACCTCCCGGGCCAGGTCTGTTCGATCCACATCAACCCCTTTTATTGCTGATAACGGGAAAGAAATCCGCAATCCAAATCATCAACCCTCAATCATCAACCCTGCGTGGTTCCGCCAACCGTTATTTCATCCACGCGGAGAGTAGGCGCTCCGACGCCCACCGGCACGCTCTGCCCATCCTTGCCGCATGTGCCTATCCCCTCGTCGAGCGCCAGGTCGTTTCCCACCATGGACACTCTGGTCAGGACGTCCGGTCCATTCCCGATGAGAGTTGCTCCTTTGACAGGCCGGGTTATTTTTCCGCCTTCGATCAGATAGGCCTCAGAGGCGGAAAATACGAACTTCCCGCTGGTTATGTCGACCTGCCCCCCGCCGAAATTGACGGCATAGAGCCCTTTTGAGACAGAGCGGATTATTTGCTCGTTGGTGCTCTCTCCGGGAAGCATGAAAGTGTTTGTCATCCGCGGCATCGGCATGCAGGCATAGCTTTCGCGCCTGCCGTTCCCCGTCGGCGCGCAGCCGGTCAGATGGGCGCTGAGCCTATCCTGCATGTAGCCGCGCAAGATCCCCTTTTCGATCAGCAGCGTCCTGCCTGTCGAATGTCCTTCATCGTCCACATTGAGAGACCCCCTTCGATAGGGCAAAGTTCCATCGTCCACCACAGAGCAGAGTTCGGAGGCCACCTTCTGTCCCATGCGTCCGGCAAAGGCAGAGAGCTGCTTACGGTTGAAATCGGCTTCAAGCCCGTGTCCAACGGCTTCATGAAGCAGGATTCCGGGCCAGCCCGGTCCCAGGACTACGGGCATCGGCCCGGCCGGTGCTTCCACGGCGCTCAGGAGCATGATTGCCTGGCGCGCCGCGTCGCGGGCGAAGTAGGATGGCGGTCTGGAGTTGAAGAACTCCATGCCTACGCGCCCTCCGCCGCCTTTGATTCCGATTTGGCGATCGGCGTCCCGGGCGGCGATGCAGGAAACCTGGAAGACCGTCAACGGCTGGAAGTCGCAGGTGGTGTCGGAGTGCGAACCGTGGATCTGGATGTGCTTTTTCTCGTTCGAGAGCACCGCGCGAACCTCCACGATGTGGGGATCGTAGCCGCGCCCGACGCGGTCCGCCTCCTGCAAAAGCAATATCTTCTCAGTAAGATCCCTGTCAATCAGCGGCCGTGGTACTTGATATAGATCATGAGGATGGCTTCTTGAGACGGCGATTGGAGGCGCCGGAACCGCTCCCGGCGCCAATGCGATTTGGCCGGCGGCGTGTGCCGCCCTCAGCATCTCCTCAATTTCGAATCCGTCGGAGTAGGCGTAGCCGGTCTTATCCCCCGCGATAACCCGCACCCCCACACCCTGGGAGATGCTCTTGGTCGCGTTTTTGAGAATGCCCTCCTCGAGAGTGAGAATATCCCTCACGCGAAATTCGAAATATAGATCGGCGTAGTCTCCTCCCCTCGAAAGGGCCGCAGAGACCATCCCATCCATGAGCTGCCGGGTTATTCCGAAGGTATCGGAAAAAAAACGATCTCTCTGAGTCACAAGCTGGCACCCGCTCGGAGTGGAGCAGAGCTCACAGTTTCGAAGATGAGATGCTGCCGCCTCCGCGGAAATACTTCCCTTAAAAACGTTCAATTATAGCAGATCAGGCACGCCGCCGGAGGAGTACAGGTCGTCTTGCGCGACAAGGGATTGCGAGTCTGTTCAGCTTGTCGCCGGCATGCCGGATGTGATAGCCTTCCGTGCTCTGGGATTGAGGATATGACAAAGCTATCGGTCCGACAAATCTTTTTATGCTGCGCCATTTTGCTGGCGTTTTCCTCCTCTGCGGCGTGGGCTCAAAAGCCCGTGGCGCTGCCTGAACTCACCTTCAAACGGCTTCTGAACGATTTGCAGGTCATTGCCGCATCGACTCCGGGCATGGGGGAGGACATGACCATCGGCCTGGTCTTGCGCTATGGCTCTGCTTTTGACCCTGCCGAAAAGGGCGGACTGGCCAACCTGGTCTCGCGCCTGATCGGCAAGGCAACCATGGAGCGATCGCAAGAGGAAATTCAGAGTGATCTGGAATATCTCGGTGCGACGCTCGAGCTGCGATGCGACTGGGACGGCATCCAGTTCATACTCCATGGCCAGAGCTCTAAATTTGAGAGGTCCATGCTACTGCTTTACCAGGTGGTGGGAGAGGCTCAGTTTTCCGAGGAGGATTTTGCCAAGGTCAAAGCGGAGCTTTTGGCGGAAATTGCCAGACCTGACGACCCGCGGCAGAGGATCCGAACTCAATTTGCGAACGAGCTCTTCCGTGGCACCACCTACGGAAGAAACCTGCGGGGCAGCAAGCCTTCACTGCAAAACATCGCGCTCGGCGATGTCCGGTATTTTTATCGACGCTATTTCTCGTCGGGAGCGGCTTCTCTGATAGTTGCGGGTTCCGCCCCTGTCCAGCAGGTACTGCAAAAGGCAACACGGATCTGGGGGGTCTGGGTAAAGAAGGAAGACGTCCCCTACACGTTTCTGCCCCCGCGGGAGGTGGCAGCAAAGAACATTTTCCTCGAAGACGATCCCGCCTCGCCTGCAGCGCAGTTTGTGCTCGGGAATTTATGGCCCCGCCGCGATGATCCCAGTTATTACGCTGTGGTTATCGCTGCCCGAATTCTGCAGGGACGCCTGACAAAAATGCTGCCCACATCCCTCGTGACCGTCGGATTCGAAGGCAGGCGGATGACAGGGCCCTTCTACATCCAGGGGCAGGCGGCCGCGGATCAGGCGATCGGAGAAATTCAAAAGATTCTCGGACTCGCAGAGACGGCAAAGGAATCGGGATTCGGCGCGGAGGAGATCTCCGAAACGCAGAACAAATGGATCGAGGAGTTCAACGAGAGCCTCTCCACCACCGACGGAATCTGCAAATCCATTCTTGATTCCGAACTCTACAGGCTTGGAACAAACTACGCCACCAACTTCCCGGAATTTGTCCGGCGCAACGGGCCGGATGCAGTCAAGGGAGCGGCGAAAGAGTGGTTTTTCCCGGGCGGAGCAAACATTTTTGTGCGCGGCCCTGCCGCAGCGCTCAAGCCCGGCCTGGAATCGCTCGGCACCGTGAAAACAATTGCACCCTGACACTCGGTACAACTCAGCATGCCGCCGGAGAGAAGAATGAGGATCGTCATCACTGGAGGTGCGGGTTTTCTGGGCAGTCATCTCTGCGACCGTTTGCTGGGGATGGGTCACGAAGTGATCTGTCTCGACAACCTGATTACGGGAAACATTGAGAACATCAGCCACCTGATGGGGCACGAGCGCTTCCGGTTCGCCAAGCACGATGTCACGGAATATATCTTTATCTCGATCCCGGTTGATGCGGTCATGCATTTTGCGTCCCCCGCCAGCCCCCGTGACTACCTCGAACTGCCCATCCAAACGCTCAAGGTCGGAGCGCTTGGCACCCACAAGACTCTGGGCCTCGCCAAACAGAAGCATGCTCGTTTTCTGCTCGCCAGCACCTCGGAGACTTATGGCGACCCGCTGGTCAACCCGCAGCCGGAGAGCTACTGGGGCAACGTGAATCCCATCGGCCTGCGTGGAGTCTATGACGAGGCCAAGCGCTTTGCCGAAGCCCTCACGATGGCCTACTACCGTTACCACGCCGTCGATACACGCATTGTCCGCATCTTCAATACCTACGGCCCGCGCATGAGGCCGCATGACGGAAGAGTGGTCTCCAACTTTATCGTGCAGGCTCTGAAGGGCGAGCCGCTGACGGTTTACGGGAAGGGGGATCAGACGCGGAGTTTCTGCTATGTGGAGGACGAGGTCGGCGGGATCATCAGACTGCTTCTGGCTCCCGATACGGCCGAGATTCACGACCCGGTCAATATAGGCAATCCTCATGAGGTAACCGTGCTCCAGATCGCCCAAAAGATTCTGGAACGGACTTCCTCAAAAAGCAGCCTGGTTTACCAGAGCCTTCCGGCAGATGATCCGAAGGTACGCCGGCCCGACATCGAAAAGGCCAAGGCGCTTCTTTCCTGGTCACCGGCGATATCGCTCGAGGAAGGACTGCAGCGCACCATCGAATACTTCCGCCCGAGAGTATGACCATTCCATGATCGTCCCGCTTTTGGATCTCAAAGCCCAATACGCCACCATCCGCGACAAGGTTCGCTCTGCGGTCGATCTTGTGCTCGAAGGGCAGCGGTTCATCCTGGGCAGTGAAGTCGCGCAACTTGAAGGGGAAATAGCCTCCCTGTGCGGGGTCCCCGCCGCGATCGCGGTAGCCTCCGGAACTGATGCGCTTCTTATCTCCTTGAAAGCCGCAGGGGTTGGGCCCGGCGATGCGGCGGTGACGGTTCCTTACACCTTTTTTGCAACTGCCGGAACCATCGTCAATCTCGGCGCCAGGCCGATTTTCGTGGACATCGAAGAATCGGGTTTCACCATGGACGCCGGGCAGCTCGCGGACCTCCTTGCCCGCGAGTGCGTGGTTATCCCCGGAAGCAGGCAATTGACGCATCGGCGCACCGGCGCAACCGTAAAGGCGATCGTCCCGGTTCATCTTTACGGCCAGTGCGCGGATATGGACGAGATCGTCGAAATCGGAAGGAACTACAATCTTGCGGTGATCGAGGACGCCTGCCAGGCGATCGGCGCAAAATACAGGGAGAAAGTCGCAGGGGCCTTGGGAGACGCGGGCTGCTTCAGCTTCTTCCCCTCCAAGAACCTTGGCGGCGCCGGCGACGGAGGGATGGTGGTCACCCGGAATCGGGATCTGGGCGAGCGCATCCGCCTGCTTCGCACCCACGGTGCTCATGCCAAATATTTCCATTCCGTGGTCGGGTTCAACAGCCGGCTCGATGAGATACAGGCCGCGGTTTTGCGTGTCAAACTGCCCTATCTCGAGCAGTGGTCTCAGGCCCGCAGGAGAAACGCGGAGATCTACAGCCGTGCGTTTGAACAGGCGGGGGTGAAGATCTACGTCAAGACTCCCCCGGCACTCTCCGGGCGGAGCCACATTTTCCACCAGTATGTGATCCGCTGTCATTTGCGGGATGAACTGCAGCAATTCCTGAAGGGCCGTGGAATCGGCACCGAGGTCTACTATCCGTTGCCGCTGCACGAGCAGGAGTGTTTCAAAAGCCTGGGCTATCGGCCGGAAGACTTTCCGCGCGCTCATGACGCCTCGAAACAGACCCTGGCGCTGCCGGTGTATCCGGAACTCACCGAAGAGCAGCTGAAGTATGTGGTGGACTGCATCGCGGAGTTCTACAGGCAGAACTCTTGATGCGCAAGGCATGATCCCGATCCAGGCATCGGCCGCCTCTCTCGCGCCGCACTACAAATGTGAAAATCCTTTCCCGGTGGGGAAAAATTTTGGAACCGCAGATCCACGCAGATGAACACAGATAAACAACCGGACACGGATGATCACGAACTCGCACCGACGATCGAATGCCTGCGCATCGGCCGAACTTTTGCTCCCATCGCATGCGCCAGCGCTGCGCGCAAAACTTCGTTTGATCCGTTTTCCAGCGTTTCTCCAGGTTCCTTTGCATCCCCGCGGTGAGCCTATGTCATTAGTTAAAGCTATGTCGCCCCGAGTTTGTCCATGTTCCATTGCTTATCCGCGTTTATCTGCGGTTCCAAATTCTGGCTGCGGCCATGCCGGGCCAGGAGAATCTCGGGCTTTTTCCCCGCAGATTGTCAGGTTCAGGCTCATCCTCTTCTGCTAAAATCACAGGTTGCCCGAAAGCGCATAGAGGATCCATGGGAAGTACCACATACATTCTGGGGATTAATGCGTATCACGGCGATGCCGCGGCCGTACTGCTCAAAGACGGCAGAATCCTTGCCGCGGTCGAGGAGGAGCGCTTCAACCGGATAAAGCATTCCGCCGGTTTCCCGACCCTGGCCGTCCGGCATTGTCTGGACCAGGCCGGCATTCGAATTTCCGACGTGGCGCATATCGGCATTTCGCGGGTACCCAATGCGCACCTGATCAACAAGATTACCTTTGTGCTTTACAACCGGCTCATGTTTACGCGCCAGGGGCTCGACCGGCTGCGCAGCGTGGAGAAAATTCGCAACATCAAGACCGTGTTGTCCGAATCGATGGAAGTTGCGGAATCGGCGTTGAACATGGAGTTTCATAATGTTGAACATCACATGGCCCACATGGCCAGCGCCTTTCTCGTCTCTCCTTTTCAGAAGGCGGCGATCCTTTCCATCGACGGTTTCGGCGATTTTTGCAGCACGATGCTGGGATCGGGCTCCGGAACGCAGTTCGAGAAAATCGACAGCGTCCTGTTCCCTCATTCGCTGGGGCTTTTCTATACGTCCATGACTCAATACCTGGGTTTTCCAAAATATGGAGACGAGGGCAAGGTCATGGGGCTGGCCCCTTACGGAGAGCCGAAATACCTGGACCGGATGCTGGAAATCGTGGCTCCGTCCCAAAGCGGAATCTTCGAACTAAACCTGGACTATTTCACCCACCACATCAACGGTGTGGAAATGAGCTGGGACGAGGGCAGTCCACACATTGGCAGGGTCCACTCCGATAAAATGATCGAAGTCTTTGGCCCCCCGCGGCAGCCCCAGGAAGAAATCACCCCGCACCATCGCGACCTGGCGGCGTCTCTGCAAAAATGCCTCGAAATTCACCTGTTCCGGATTCTTAATTCCCTGCATGAACGGACGCAGGAAAAAAACCTTTGCCTGGCAGGGGGTGTGGCCTACAACAGTGTTGCCGTTGGTCAGATTTGCCGGCAAACACCCTTCCAGAACGTTTTTGTCCAGCCGGCTGCCGGGGACAGCGGAACCGCGCTGGGCGTGGCGTACCATATCTGGAACACTGTTCTGGGCAACGAGCGCTCCCAGGTCATGAAGGATGCCTTCCTCGGACCGGAGTTCGGCGAAGCGGAACTCGAGCAGGCGCTCCGTACTTTCGGCGCCTCCTACCAGAAATGTGACAACATCGAGGAACGGGCAGCGGACCTGCTCGCGGAGGGCAAGATCGTCGGCTGGTTCCAGGGGCGCATGGAGTTTGGTCCCCGTGCCCTCGGCAATCGCAGTATTCTTGCCGACCCGCGGCAGCCGGAGATCAAGGAGGTTCTCAACCGGCGGATCAAGCACCGCGAAAGTTTCCGCCCCTATGCCCCCTCGATTCTGGAAGAGCACCTCGAAGAGTATTTTGAGGATGCGGTTCCTTCGCCGTTCATGCTCATGGTTTTCAAGGTCCGCCCCGAAAAGCGGCCCGTCATTCCCGCCACCGAACATGTGGACCATACAGGGCGCGTTCAGTCCGTCTCAAGGGACACCAACCCTCGTTTCTGGGATCTCATCGAAGCATTTCGAAAGCGGACGGGGATTCCTCTCCTGCTCAATACCTCCTTCAATGAAAATGAGCCGATCGTCTGCACCCCCGGGGATGCTCTGCATTGCTTTGCGACGACCAAGATGGACGCCCTTGCATTGGGCAATTTCCTCGTCTCCCGCTGATATTCAGTGTTACCATCGAGGATGGTGGAACCCCCTCGACTTGCAGGCGAAGGATGTTCAATGAATGGCGCGGAGTTCCACCAATTACTTTTTCCTAATGTGTTGCATCGGCCGGTCGAAACGATAAGAGATGAATACTGGTAGGTTTTACATCAAGGAGAAGGAGATTGTGACGCGGCAGATCGCCGGCGAGACCCTTATCGTGCCGGTGAGGGGAGGTGTGGGGGATCTGAATTCTATTTACACACTGAACCAGCCTGGCACCATGATCTGGAGCCTGTTGAGCTCAGGAAATTCTCTCGCGGAGATTTTGATCTCGATCTGCCGGGAATATGAGGTTTCCGAGGAGGAAGCTGAAATAGATGTGCGGGAGTTTTTGGACAGTCTGCTGGGGGCTGGCCTCATCGCCTCTTCATCGGAGAGCGGGGGATAAAGCGTGGAATCCTTAAGCTTCGGGAAATTCAGCTCCGGGATTCATGATCGTGTATTCAGCCATCGGGTTCCGATGGATGGCACGATCGAGGTGACGTGGCGCTGTCCCCAGGAGTGCACCCACTGTTACAACAACCTTCCGATGGATGATGCGCGGGCCCGGCAGGACGAGATGAGTCTTGAGGAACACTGCCGCATCCTGGACGAAATCACGGAGGCGGGTTGCCTGTGGCTGCTCTATACCGGGGGCGAGGTTTTCGCTCGGCGCGATTTCCTGGAAATCTACACTTACGCGAAGAAGAAGGGACTGCTTATTACTCTGTTCACCAACGGGACGCTGATCACCCCCGAGGTGGCTGATCATCTGGTCCAATGGGCCCCGTTCTCGATCGAAATATCGCTTTACGGCGGCACCAGGGAGACGCATGAAAAGATTACGCGTGTTCCCGGGTCATTTGAGGGGTGCATGCGGGGCATTCGGCTGCTGCTTGAGAGGAAACTTCCTCTCAAGATCAAAACCGTGGTCATGACGGCCAACAACCACGAGATCTGGGAGATGAAACGATTCGTGGAAGACGACCTCGGGCTGGAGTTCAGGTTTGACGGCATGGTGAATCCGAGGATCGACTGCACCCAAAGTCCACTTGCCGTCAGGCTCGATCCGGCGGATATCGTCCGACTCGATTTGCTGGATCCGGCGCGGATGGCGGAGTGGAGGAGATTTGCCTGCCGGTTCAACGGGCCGTCCGCCTCGGCGACCGGGTGCGAGGATCTTTATCGCTGCGGCGGGGGTCAAAATTCGTTCGCGATCAATCCGCGCGGACAGATGAGCCTTTGCCTACTTTCACAGAAGGATTCCTATGATTTGCGCGCGGGAAGCTTCAAAGAAGGCTGGGAAAATTTCCTCTCGCAGGTGCGCAGGAAGAAGCTTACTCGCATGACCAAGTGTGTTTCGTGCGAGATCCAGCCGATGTGCGGGATGTGTCCCGCAAACGGGGAACTGGAACAGGAAGATCCGGAGGCACCGGTGGATTTTTTGTGCAGGGTGGCGCATCTCCGATCTCTTGCCATTGGAGTGCCTGCGCCGCCCCATGGTAATTGCGAATATTGCGAGGGAGGGAGCGCGCGCGAGGAACTGAAAAATCTGGCGGCTCGACTGGGACAGCAGATGCCGTGTGGCGGAGCGACATGGGTAGGCGCCGGGCCACTGGCGCCGGCTGAGAATTTGCAGAACTTGGTCGCGTGAGAGGGATGCCGGGCGCATCCTCTGCTCGAGTTCGTTCCTGCCTTGGCATTGAAGACGAGGGATACACATGACAAAGAAATCACAGGGCGGCACAGCGGGGGAGAGGAAACCATATGTGAAGCCTCAGGTGAAGCGAGTGTTATTGAGGCCCGAAGAAGCGGTCCTGGGATCGTGCAAATCATCCTCGACTCATGGGCCTGTTCAATCTGCATGCACTTTCCCCCGGCGCTGCAGTACCATCGCATCGTAATGCCCGCCTGAAGCCTTGCGGGGGATTTGCAGGGGCTCGGACATCACTCTCAGCATGCCATGACCGTTTCTGCGATACCGGAATTCTCTAAACCTGGCTGTGATGATATCTGCATCAGGATCGCGGATATCACCATCTCTTTGTCATCCACAGACCCCTCGATGCGGATGCACCTCGAGGGAGATGTGGAAAGATTCCGAGTGCCGCCGTCGGAGCCGGGACTCAGGGTGAAAGCCGCCTGGGGTGATCTTTCCAGAGGATTCGCTGGCGAAAAGATCTTTGATTCCGGAGGCGTGTGGCAGCTTTTTGCCGCCGAAAACGCCTATCAGTTCTGCTGTAGCGCGCCCAATCTCGGCAAGATCCCTTACCAGACCGCCCGTCTGAATCCCGAATTCACTACCGCCGAAGTAATCCTGCACCGTCCCTTTTTTGACACTTCTCAATCCGTCTACCCTCTGCAATATCCCCTCGACGAAGTTCTGATTCTCAATCTGCTGTCCAGAAAGAGAGGTGTGGAAGTCCACGCCTGCGGTGTCATCGATGAATCCGGCGACGGCCTGCTGTTTACGGGAAAATCCGGCGCGGGCAAGACGACGATGGCCAGATTCTGGGAGAAAGAACGGGGAGCGCTTATTCTCAGCGATGACCGGATTATCCTCAGACAGGATAAAGGGAAGATCTGGATGTACGGAACTCCATGGCACGGAGATGCAAAACTCGCCTATCCCTCCAGGGCGCCGCTGAAGGCCGTTTTCATTTTGCGCCATGGACCGGAAAACCGGTTAAGGGCCAAAACCGGCGCGGAGGCAGCAGCTCTCCTTTTTTCGCGTTCTTTCCCCGTTTTCTATAGTCCTGAAGGCCTTCAATACACCCTCGAGTTCTATGACCGGCTAACGGCAAGCGTCCCATGTTTTGAATTTGATGCGGTTCCGAATCCCGAAGTAGTTGCATTCATTCGAGCCCGGACAAGTGCTCTTTAACTCGGCGATTCCCTTATTTGCCCTTCATTTGAGAGTTCCTCTCGGTTCAGGCCCCTGGAATCTGTGTTTGCCCCGATTTCCCGTTCAATTGCACCCACAGATTCCGCCGAGGAGCCCATGGGCACCGACGGCAAAATCTATGCCGGCGTTCGCAACGTAACCACTTTCACCGCCGCCAGCACCAACACGCTGATCGACAACAACTGGCATTACGTCGTGGCTTCGTTTCTCGACACGGGCAACTGGCTGCGCATTTACGTCGATGAGCGAGGAGTTGTACCGGCAGTTGTTGAAAGACGGCCAGACGGTGGGAGAGGCGGTACAGAAGGCGAAGGCCGCCACGAAGAACCTGGACATCCGCCGGACATGTATCCTCTTCGGCGATCCGACGCTCAGGCTGATGAATTAAGGATTGAGGCGAATTGGCTACATCGTCGTCGGAGCGAGGACACCTCGCCCGGACGATGCTTTGAAGAAGCCCGGAATTTTCCGCAGAAGATTCTTCAGAAGGAAAAGGATGTTCCTGCCGCTCAGGAAAGCAATGATCTGACGCTCGGGACCCAGGCCGAAGAAAACCGGAGATCCGTCCCGCTCAATTCCGTTTACCGTCCCCAGGATATCGCTCTCGGGAATCAGACCGTCGGCCTCCGGGCAGTTATCTCCCCGGACCAGGTAGAGCCCCTTCACCTTTCCCGCCACCCTATGGAAAGTGAGCTTATTGGTTCCTGAAAATCGAAAAGCGACGACATCACCGAGACCTGGTGATTTGGCGCGCAGAGCCGAAAGCATGAGCACATCGCCGTTTCTGATGAATGGGGACATGCTGCAGCCATTCGCCTGAATTCTGACGGATGAACCTGTGCGCAGGACAGCCTGGATGAGTTCGATCAGGTCGATCCCGGATAGCCTCTGTTCTCTCCTGTCAGCCAGGAAAACACCAGATTGAGCCATAACTTATTGAAGGACTGGTTGTTGCGCGTTGCAGCGCCGACCCGAGGGACCATCCCCCGGACACCATGGCCAACTGCAATCAAGCCTGCACACTTAACAGATCGGCAAAAAACGATTTAAAAAATAGGAATTTGATGGGAAGAGTTGTTCTGAAGACCGGAAATTATAGAGCGATAAGAAAATACAGTACTACGAGATTCCGAACATTGTCGGCGCTGCGATGGTGCCGAGAACGGAATAGCCTGGTGTCCCCATCGGGAGTAAACGAAGCCCCTGGCCTTCAGGCGAAGGAGAGGGCGACGAGCCAAGCTGTTTTATGAGAGACCGGATTCCACCGCTCCCTCACGGTCGCGGCTCTGTAGATCATGCCAAAACTGAGCCGCGTGCGTGAGCAAGCGGCGGGATAAGTTTCAGCTCCCACGGCTGAGATATGCAGCCAGGAACGACTGGGGGTGTTTTTCAATGACCCGGTTTAAAATTTCGATGGCAGGCGGCGTCAAGGGAAGCAGCGCTCCGCTGCCCAGGAGGGGAGCGATTTGCTGGGCGCAGGCCTGGTCCACCCTCATTCGTTTCAATTCCTCGATGACCTGTTCCCTGCAATTGCGCAGGACCGTACGGAAATAATCGATACCCTGCTCGACCAGCCCGTTGATGCGGTCAGCAGCCATATCCAGAAGCGAATCCGACGCCGGGTTGAAATTGCAGTAGCACCGCGGGCTGCGCTCGAGGATTTTTCGAACGGGGAGCGCGCACTGATTGCCTTGGATCCAGCGGGCGATGATGTGAACACGGTTGGCGATGCTCTTGTCGGCATGGTGCAGCCGGGAGAGCAACTCCAGATTTCGCAATGCTCCCGCATTGATCCTGAGTCCCGACCCTCTTTCCCCGGCAGCGATCTGCATGGCGTCCTGATGTCTTGCGTTGTAGCAGTCGATGTACTGTGTCTTGAACTCGAGAAAATTGCGGTCGAAAGAATCCCGGCTGGCTGCGTCGAGGAATTGGTGCGGCTGTTCCAGTCGTTGAAGAAGATCGGACCTGAGACCATCCGTCTTCTCCATCGTAGTGAAGAAAGCACCGGAGAGGTATTCGCGCATATGTTCGAGCGCCGGCAGCCAGCGCGCGAGTCCGGCGAGTTCGAGATTCAACCTCTTCCAGCGGCGCAGGGCGTCTTCATCCGCATTGAAATTCTGCCGAACCTGCGACATCGCCTCACGAAGGGAGATCGACTTTACGTGCAGGAGCTGGAAAGTCGGCCGCAGCATTTCCAGATGGCGAACGAATCGCCGGTATTCTCCCCAGAAGCGCGTGGTCATCAGGATGTCGGGAAGCGGATTCAACTTCGAGACCAGGGTGTTGGCTTCCATCTCCTGCCTGGAGAGCCACCAGGAGACCAGACGCGTTTCGGCCGATTGGAGGTCCGTTTCGCGCAGGTCCTCTTCGCCCGATAGTTGTGCCGCCCAGTTCAGCGCCATGAACTCCTCTTCCTCAACCCCGGGGCTTTCATATGCCGCGGTGTCCTCGGCGGCCGCATCTGCAGCTCCGGCTGAGAGCGCCCGGAGATGGGAGGCCAGATACTGCGCCAGTGTTTGATCTTTGATCTCCTCCCCGGGAGAAATCGGACCGTGGTTGGTAATGAGCTTGCCCCGTGTGATGTACAGCGCGGCGAAGATCGGACGTGCCGCCCGGATTCTGTCGGCCGCGGTATCACCTTCGACACCCCCCGCGTGCGAAGGCCAGGAATATTCAATGGCCAATCGCCTGAGTTGTTCGGCTTCCGCCGGGGTGGGAAGGTCCGGATGCCACACGGAGATTTTGGCCGACGAGGCAGCGATGGCCGCGATTTCCTCTTCGAACTCATAAAAGTGCTCGAACGGACTCAGGATCAGAAGTATCCAGGGATAGGGCGAACCCTGCAGGCTCACCAGATCATCGCGGGACCAGAATGGATCCAGGATGTTCTTGAAATGCACGATGCCGGTATTTTGTTTCCCTCCATCCGGGATGGGCGCCGTCATCGACAGAGAAGTGCGCCAGTATTTCGGGCTCGGGTTGGGCTTCCACGCAGGAATCTCGACTCGAAACCAGTCGTAAATCAACTGCGGAATCCTCGTGCGCAGGTCGTCCTGAGGAAGCTCATGTCCCGGGACGGCGGATGAGACTGCGCGCATCTGCTGAGCCAGCAGCCGGTAGGTGCGATCGAGACCCTCTCCCCCCCCGGCAAGAAAGCTTCGCCCTCGCTCCTCCATTTCCAGCAGAATCGCCGCGGTGAGGCTGCAGCCAGGCAGGGGTTGGGTGTCGTCGTACATGAGCAGCGCGTTGGCGAGAGTCCGCACCGACGCCGGTTTGGCGTCGCAAAGCGTGTCCAGTGTTATCCCCTTGGCCAGGGCGCGCGCCTTGGCCTGCAGGGAAGGGCTCAGGTGCGAAATCGCCTCGGTGCAAAGCTCGTCATAGGATCGGAGGAATGAGGTGCATTCGCGGCTGCTTCGAAGCTCGGGCAGAATGAAATCGAACAGCGTTTCATGTGTGATCAGATGGACGCCGGACCGGTTGCAGGCTGCTTCGATTGCCGCCGCGGCGAAACCCAGCGGGGAAAAGCGCGGCAGCACCGCGCGCAATGGAAACAGGATGGAAAAGACCTGGGGGTGAATCGGATACAGCTCCGCAAAGGATTCGGGTATGGAAAGGAAACGCGGCAAGCGCTCGTTGAGGTATTCCAGTGTCTTTTGTATTTCTGCGTGCTGAAACCTGTCCTTGGCCGCGAGCACGCCGAACACTATCTCCTCAATCTGCCTGCGACTGATGCGGCACGAGTCGCAAATCGCTTTCAGGCCCGCAAATGCGGCGGATGCGGACCTTTCCGGCGTATGCCGGAGGTGGTCCTCGTCAGCGGCCAGGACAGTCAGAATGCCGCAGCGGGACAGCTCTTCGGCTAATAGGCGGCAAACATCCGTTTCTCTTCGGATCCGGACTTCGTCAACCAGGCGGGACATGCGCCTCGATATCCCATCGACTGCCAGGACGGCGATGGGATGGGAGGAAAGGTCGGCTGCGCATTTTTTCAGTGCGGCGGCCACCTCACTCTCCGCAGTTGGGCCTGCCTCCGCCGCCGGGAATTGTGTGCTGCCTTCACCGCTGGCGTTCTCGATCAGGTAGCCGGCCAGATCGATTCCGGTGTTCTCCGGAACCTGGATGTACCGGATCCTGTGCCCCCGGTCAGGCTTGGCAGGATCCGGGACCGGGACCCGCATCTCTTTCCACGGTGGGGTTTGTGGATGCGCCAGGAAGGATTCGAGATATCGGAGGAGGAACGTTTTGCCGGTGCCTCGCTCACCCGTGAGGAGGATTGCCCGCGGTTGACGTCTAGGAGAAGGAGCTAGTTGTGCCGCGACTCGGGAGAAGAATTCGCGTGCCTCCGTGGTCGGAACAAACGCGTTCCGAATCGTTTCGAGGTCCGCCTGGGAAGGATCCGAAACCTGGTGCAACTGGCGTCGGGTGATATTGTCGCCGATCAGATTCATCTTCTCTGAGCCCCGTTTGTCAATCGCTCCGAAAAAAACTGCGCTCGTGCTCGTCCGGCATCCATCCGGGGAATTCGGCCGGGATGGAAGATAGCGTCAGCTGTTTGGCTTGCGCTTCGCCTCAGGCACGGCATTCTTGTTATCGGCCCCTCCTTCGGGTTCTTTAGCCGGCGTTGAGTAGATGCTCGCAGGCGCGCCTCCCAGCATCTGCTCGTAGCTGTTACCCATGCATGCCAGCGCCGGCTCGGTGCCGCGGATGAAATATTCCTGCAGCCGTTCCAGGCAACGCGGGGTTGCCAGCAGCCCGGTGGCGGGATCGATTTCGACCTGGGGCACGCCGTCGGGCAGGGGGAAATCCTCGCCGCGCAGAGGGAGCAGAACGGTCGCCCGCTTCATGAAATCCGTCCAGATGGGCAGGGCAGACTGCGAGCCGGAGAGGTTCAGTTCCCCGTTGTCGTCGAATCCAACCCAGACGATGCAGAGCAACTCCGGGGTGTATCCGGCGAACCAGCCGTCTCTGGATGTGCCTGTTTTGCCGGCGGCGGTCAGTGTAAATCCTCGAGCGCGTGACGGCGCCCCGGTTCCATTGTTGATCACCGATTGGAGCAGAGAGGTTACCAGGAACGCCACCTGGGGGGATAATACCTGCTCGGGTTTGGACTGGGCGGCGAAAACCGGATTCATCTTGCTGTCGTTGACGTGCGAGACCGGCGTGAGATCGGTGAGCAGACCGCCGTTGGCGAAGGCGGTGTAGGCCCGCACCATTTCGAGGGGTGTGACTTCAAAAGCCCCGATCGCCATGGCCGGATAAGGTTTGATCTGGGCGTTAAGTCCCAGGCGGTGCGCAAGGTCCGCCACCTTCATATAGCCGACCTTTTCGGCGAACTTGATGGTGGCGATATTCAGGGATTTCGTGATCGCCTGCCGCATAGTGACTTGGCCGAAATATTCATCCTTGAAGTTTTTCGGCTCATATACCAGGTTCTCGAAGGCGAATTGGGTCGGTTCGTCGACAACGGTCGATGCGGTGGTAAGCGGTGTAGAGCTGTTGTAGGCCGTTTCCAGGGCTGCGGCATAGACAAAAGGCTTGAATATGCTCCCCGGCTGCCGTTTTGCCTGGGTGATGCGGTTGAACTGACTGACGCCGTAGTTTCTGCCGCCGACCATGGCGAGCACGTGCCCTGTTTGCGGTTCGACGGCGATCAGGCTTGCCTGCACCTGCCCCGGCGAAATTCCACGCTTGCCCTTGGAGAAGTGGGCGTCCATTTCGACCATCCCCTGGCGCAACGATTCGAATGCTGCCTGTTGCAGTTCGGTGTTCAGCGTGGTGTAGACCCGATACTTCGCGCGCGCGAGATTGAGATCGCCGAATTCCTCCACCAGGATGTCCTGGACATAGTCGACGAAGTAGGGCGCGTCGGAGTAGTTCATGATGGACGTGGGCTTGACACCCAGCGGGCTGGCTTTGAATTCGTCGCGCTCTTTGGCCCTGATCATGCCGTATTCCGTCATCAGGTCCAGCACCAGGTCGCGCCGGTTCCTGGCCCTTTCCGGATAGCGCAGCGGCGTCAGCCGGTTCGGAGCGGTGATGATTCCCGCGATCATGGCCGCCTCAGCCACGGTCAGATCTTTAACGCTCTTCTCGAAAAATGCCTCCGCCGCCTCGCCCACTCCTACGATACTGAAAGATCCGCGCTGTCCCAGGTAGACTTCATTGCAGTACAGCTCGAAAATTTCCTCCTTCGAAAACCGGTTCTCGAGCAGAATCGACATGAAGGCGTCGGAGATCTTGCGCTTCCAGGTTTTTTCGGGAGTGAGGAAATAGTTCTTTACGAACTGCTGTGTCAGCGTGCTCGCGCCCTGGACAGTATCGCCGTGGCGGATGTCCACGATCAGCGCACTGATGATGCGTATCGGATCGACCCCCCGGTGACTGAAAAAGCGCCGATCCTCCGACGCAAGTATGGCATCGATCACCAGCTTCGGGATGTCACGGTAAGGGACGTACCGGCGCTTCTCCCGGTTTTTGTTGATGACGTTGCTCAGAAGCTCGGGTTTGAGCGCGAAGGACTCCAGCTCGGACTTTTTGTCGCGATCGGTGATCGA